>ENA-ORBV01000321-ORBV01000321.1-microbial-mat-metagenome-genome-assembly--contig:-NODE-321-length-108635-cov-13.549080_pt1 | contig 108635 bp, 84 predicted proteins | sample MGYA00237777_ERZ505514 | MGnify/ENA primary metagenome ERZ505514 (study PRJEB26160, sample SAMN06269048) | microbial mat metagenome | isolation source: Oligotrophic lake microbial mat | place...
TAGCCTAAGCTACGCGACCGACGATCAACGCAGCCTGATGGAAAAAGCCACCGCGCAAACCGGTAAGTTATTTACGATACGCTCCTAAACTTCACTACTAACCTCACCATCCGAAAAATGCGTCATAATCTGGTCGCCTGGTTTTAGGGCAGCGGCGGAGCGTAGCATTTCCCCGTCTTTTGTCGTCAACGTGAACCCGCGTTTTAGCGTATTTTCTATACTGAGCAGTTCCACCAGCGCCTCCTGTTGTTGCAAGGCTAAGGCGCTTTCGCGCAATCGCTGGCGGAACAAAACGGGGATCAGCTCTTCCTGATATTTCAAAGCCTGTCGCTCCGACCTGATTTTCTGGCGAATCGCTAAATCGCATTGCTGCGCCAGGTATTCCAACGACAGATTGGCCGTTTCCAAACTTTTCCAGAGGGAATCCCGGATGGAAAGTTGCAGTTGAACTAATGTACTTTCAAAATGGAGGTTGTGGCCAATCAAAAAATCAGCCACGGCGGTCGGCGTTTTCAGAGCCGTATGGGCGACGAGGTCAAGCACGGTTTCATCCGCGTCGTGGCCAATGCCGCTAAGCACCGGCATGGGCAGTCCGGCCATTTGAGCGCAGACGTCAAAGCTGTCGAAAGCCGTCAGGTCGAGCCGCGCCCCGCCGCCGCGGATGACTACCACGCAATCGAAGCCCTCGCGCTTTGCCTTGATTTTTTTCAGTTGCGTCAACACTTCCTGCTCCGCCTGTTCGCCCTGTACGGCAACCGGGAACAGCGTCATGGAAAACCCGTAGCCATACCGGTTGTCCTGAAGGTGTTTCCAAAAATCCTGAAAACCGGCAGCGTTGCGCGAAGAAAGCACAGCGATGCGCTGTATGACCAAAGGCAGGGGCAGGCGCCGGTTCTGGTCGAGCAAGCCCGCTTCCTGTAATTTTTGAATGGTATTCCGGCGCTCCAGTTCGAGTTTGCCGAGCGTGTAAGCCGGGTCAATATCCTGGATCAGCAGCTTGAACCCGTAGCGTTCGTGGAATTCTACGCGCACTTTCAGCAAAACTTCCACGCCGGCCCGCAGGAGGTCGCGCCAGATTTTGCCAAGCTGGAATTGCAATTGCCGCGCCGTTTGCTGCCAGATGACGGCTTCTGCCTGCGCTAAGATGTCTTCTTTTGCGCCGCCTTTTTCCACCAGACTCAGGTAAAAGTGTCCGCGACTTTCATTGACCTGGGCGATTTCGGCGCGCACCCATAGCGCATCCGGCAGGTTGAGCGCCAGTACGCGCCGAACGTGCTCGTTCAAGTCGAATAAGGAATAAGTATTAACAGCGTCTGGCATATAATATAACGAATAAATAGCTGTCCAGTTAGTGTCTGTTTTTTAGAGTTCGAGAACAAGGCATGCGAAGATCCAAAAATCGGAGTTTACTCGCGTAAGTGACGCTTTTTGGGCCGAGCATAACGCAGCTATCGGACTATAAAGACAGACACTACTCAGATTCGAAGCTGAAGCGGCCATCATGATAGCGCACCGCCGGCAAATAGCGATAGCCTTCTACCTCCTGCGCTTCATCCACTGCGGCGTGATACACCGTTAAACCGGTATCCTCGCGCAGCACGTAGAAATAATCGCCCGCACCAGCCCACCAGCCGCCAACCGCTATAACGGCTTCTTTGGGGATGTCGTAGGTCGCATAATCGGAAGGAGCGATTTTATCGCAGGCATTGATGTTGGCAATTTTGGTTTTGCTTTCATTGACAATGACAAAAACGCCATTTTGCGGATTGTCCGGATCTTCGCCAGTCGCCTCGCAAACGAGTTGCACATTGAGGGGCTGAGGCGTCGTTGCGGTATCTTGCTCCGCTTTTTTATCCGTGTTACAAGCCGTGAGCAGCAATAGTCCTGAAAAAATGATGGTTGTAGAAAGGTGTTTCATTGTAAAAAAATTATTGATTTTTAAACTTGACAATCAGTTAGTTATTTTTGTTTTTTACTTGCAAAAGAATTAGCAAACCGAAAATTGGCAACCGATTTATGAAATATTTATCCCAACGTGTTTTGTATGAAAGGGAACTTTTGTAAATTTGCCACGCTTTTTAAAGATGGTGAGTGTAGCTCAGTAGGTTAGAGCGTCGGTTTGTGGAGCCGAAGGTCGCCGGTTCGATCCCGGTCATTCACCCTAAAAAGTTAGCCTCTGCACTTTTGCAGGGGCTTTTTTTATTGACCGCCACACTTACCAATTGGTGAAGGCTTTATTAAAAATGTCTTCCATAATCTGATCGCCGATCGCCTGAATGGCTTCTTCCTGCACTGAAGTCAAACTGGTCACGCTCGGGAAATTGTAGAAAAAGGTAAAGTTCTGTTTCCAGTTTTTCGCCTCATTCTTGTGGTTGATGAATTCGATGGCCGTCACGATCGTCAGGCGGTTCAGCGCGGTTCGTTCTCCGGGCTGTGGCGATTCGGCAGACACCCGGAAGTCAACAATAGCGCCTCTGAATTCAATGTCCGGGTTCTTATCATCCAAAACCAGCCTCGATTCGGTTCTGATTTTTTCTTTCAACGCTTCTGTGAAAGTCTGGGGCAAGGATGGAGCCGCATCGAGGGCATTGTTCTTTAGCTGCTCGACATAATAGGTGCGTGTTTCCGCGTCTATGTCTATGCCGCGGAAAGAGTAACACCCGTGCCAGAAGGTAACGGAAAGCAGGGAAAGGAATATTAGGGGATGCGTTCGCATGGTCATGGTGTAGGTGGTTTATTTGAGGATTTGGTTATTTGGTTATTTGATACCAAAACGACCAAATCCTCAAATCCTCATTGAATATCATATTCCTTAATCTTCCTGTACAAAGTGCGTTCAGAAATGCCAAGATCCTGCGAGGCTTCTTTTCGTTTGCCGCTGTGTTTGCGCAAAGCCTTGCGAATCAATTCTTTTTCGTTTTCTTCAATGGAAAGCGTTTCTTCCACTACTTCCGTTGAGTCGTAGGTCGAATGACCCTGACCATCGAGAATAATGGGCTTGGAAGGAGAAGGTGCGTCGAAGTTTTCAGAAGCGCCGTGCGCTGGTTCTGGTATGGGTTTGCGGTTAAACTCCATGACCCGTTCGGTTTCCAAATTGTAGTCTGGCATCTGCAAACCGCGTAGGGTTGCGTTGTCCGGCATATTCAGGTCATTGCTCCGGATGAGTTCAAAAACGAGTGACTTGAGGTCATTCAGGTCGCGTTTCATATCAAACAGGAGTTTGTACAGGATTTCCCGCTCTTGAAAACTGCCGCTTTCCTGGCTATTCCGATCCCGGATGGCGGGCAGGTTGCGCTGCGCAATGGTTGGGATCAACATCAGCAAGTCTTCTGCCGAGATGATGCGGCTTTCTGATAAAACGGAGAGTTGTTCCGCTACATTTTTGAGCTCCCGGATATTTCCAGGCCAGCTGTAATTTTCGATCAGCAACTGCGCCCGTTCGTCTAACTGAACCGGCGGCGTTCTGTATTTTTCAGCAAAATCAGACACAAATTTCCGGAACAGGAGGTAGATGTCTTCCTGTCGTTCGCGCAAAGCAGGCAAGCGGATGGGCACCGTATTGAGCCGGAAATAGAGGTCTTCCCGAAACTTATTCTTCCGGATATTTTCGTCTAAGTTGACGTTCGTGGCGGCAATGATGCGCACATCGGTTTTTTGAGTTTGGGAGGATCCGACCCGAATGAATTCCCCGCTTTCCAGCACCCGAAGGAGGTAAGCCTGAGTATCCAACGGCATTTCGGCGATTTCATCCAGAAAGATCGTTCCGCCGTCGTAGGTTTCAAAATAGCCTTTGCGTTCGCCTGTGGCACCGGTAAACGCGCCTTTTTCGTGACCAAACAATTCGGAATTGATCGTGCCTTCCGGAATGGCGCCGCAGTTGATGGCGATGAACTTGTTGTGTTTTCGAGCGCTTTGTTCGTGGATGATGCGCGAAAAAACTTCCTTGCCCACTCCGCTTTCTCCGGTAATCAGCACAGATAAATTGGTGTTGGCCACGCGCAATGCCGTACTAAGTGCCCGGTCGAGTTGTTCCGACCGGCCCACGATGCCGTAGCGCTGTTTTATCGTTTGGAGGGTGTTGCTCATTCTATAGGAGACAAAAAATGTCAGATGTTAGATATTAGATTCACACCAATTCCCCGCGCAGTGTTGCGCTGGTGGCGTCCGTAATTTTTACAAAGGCATAATCTCCCGGCTTCAGGTCTTCCCTTTTCGGGAAAACCACCACTTTGTTTTGCGAATTCCGGCCTTTGAATTCGAGTTCCGAACGTTTGGAATCCCCCTCAACCAATACTTCCACCGTTTTTCCAATATCGGCCAGGTTGTGTTGCAGTGAAATCTGATTTTGCAAGCGGATAATTTCTGCCAGCCGGCGTTTCTTCACTTCCTCCGGAATATCGTCTTCGTATTTTCGGGCAGCCAGTGTTCCCGGTCGTTCAGAATAAGTAAACATATAAGACAGGTTGTAATTGGCAAATTTCATCATGCTGAGCGTATCCTGGTGTTCGGATTCTGTTTCGGTGCAAAAACCTGCAATAATGTCAGAAGAAATGGTGCAATCGGGTAAAATGCGGTTGATGGCGCGCACCCGGTTCATGTACCACTCGCGGTCATACGTTCGGTTCATCAGCTCCAGCACGCGGCTGTTGCCCGATTGCACCGGCAGGTGGATGTATTTGCAAATATTGTGGTAGCGGGCCATGGTGTAGAGCACGTCGTCGTTCATGTCTTTGGGATGGGAGGTGGAAAACCGCACCCGCAACTGAGGATGAACTTTAGCCACTAATTCCAGCAAGTTGGCGAAACTGAGCACTGTGGCGGTTTCCGGGTTTTCCCATTTGTAAGAATCCACATTTTGCCCCAGCAGCGTTACTTCGCGGTAGCCGCGTGCGAACAATTCGGTGGCTTCCGCCACAATGCTGAAAGCGTCGCGGCTGCGTTCCCGACCCCGGGTGAAAGGCACTACGCAGAACGAGCACATATTATCACAACCGCGCATGATGGAAATGAACGCCGCAACGCCATTGCTGTCTAAACGCAGCGGACTGATGTCGGCGTAGGTTTCTTCGCGGGAAAGGTAGACGTTGATGCCTTTGTCACCTTCTTCGGCATTGGCAATCAAATTGGGCAAATCGCGGTAGGCGTCCGGGCCAACGACGATGTCCACCAATTTTTCCTGTTCGAGAAACTGCTTTTTCAAGCGCTCGGCCATGCAGCCCAACACGCCAACCAGCATTCCCGGGCGTTGTTGTTTGATTTTATCGAAAATGCGCAACCGCTTGCGCACGGTATCTTCGGCTTTTTCCCGGATGGAACAGGTATTGATCAGGATGAGGTCGGATTGCTCCGCATTGCGCGTTGGGCGATACCCCAGGTCTGCAAGAATAGAGGCGACGATCTCGCTGTCGCTGAAGTTCATCTGGCAACCGTAGCTTTCGATGTAAAAATGTTTGCCAGCCGGCTGCCCATCTGCTGTTGCTTCCTGCAAAAATACCTCGCCCTGACGCGTTTCGTCAATGACTTTGGGCAGGTCGTTCAGCGTTGGGTTATTGTCGTAAAGCAGCATATCGTAAATTGAATTGCAGGTTGTTGAAATCCGGGATTCCTGAACTGAATTTCCGCTGAATCGAAGTTCAGCGGTATGTTTCTTTAAAAAACAGCGTAAATGTACAGAATTCAAAGCGGAAAAGTGCCATTTTGTCAGCGCAAAGATGTGTGTCTTTCAAAATCCATTGCTTATGCCCGATGCCATTTATTTTATCGCCATCCTTGTGGAAGGAGAAGCCGGCGAAACCATTACGGGGTTTAAAGCGTATGCCGCACAACATTTTGGCGCATCCCGGGCATTGAATTCGCCGCCGCACCTGACGTTGATTCCTCCGTTTAGCTGGCCAGCCGCACAATTGGAAGTGCTTTCGGGCAGCCTTTCCGGGTTTATGGCGCTGCACCCGTCGCCGGCCATTCGGCTGCTCAACTTCAACTGTTTTCCACCCCGCGTCATTTATGTGGATGTTGAGCCAAATCCCGATCTGGACAGCTTTCAACATGCACTGGAAACGCATCTGGAACAACAGCTCAGCATCCGAACCGACCGCGAATATGGGTTTCATCCGCACGTAACCATTGCTTTTAAAGATTTGCGTGAAGCAATATTCCCGCAGGCATGGCAGTATTTTTCCGCACAAACTTTTGCACATGCTTTTCAAGCGCAGGGCATTGCGTTGCTCCAGCATACGGGGCAATCCTGGGAAGTGAAGCAAGCGTTTTATGGAATGAATATTTCCAAAATTCTCTACTTTTACCCAAAACTGCTACTATGAAGATTCTCCGGGCTTTTTCCTTAATCATTATGTCCTTACTCATGTCCTGTAAAACAATGGCACCAATTACGGGTTCTTACGACACTTATCCCGTTTACAACGGCATAGACCTTGGACTGACCTGGTCGCCTGAAAAATCGGTGTTTAAACTTTGGTCGCCCCCGGCAGAGGAAGCCCGGATGCTGCTTTATGCAGAAGGACAGGGCGGGTCGCCTTTGAAAATGCAACCCCTGAAAAAAGGCAAAAAAGGGGTGTGGTCGGCCACAGTGAAAGAAAATATAGAAGGCCAGTTTTATGCTTTTCAAGTCAAAATCAAAGGGCAATGGCTGGCTGAAGTGCCCGATCCCTATGCGAAGGCAGTAGGCGTTAACGGCAAGCGCGGTATGGTGGTGGATCCCGCGAAAACGAACCCATCCGGTTGGGAGAATGACCGCAGGCCTGCATTAAAAAACTATACCGATATTGTCCTCTATGAATTGCACGTTCGGGATTTGTCGAGCGACGCCAATTCGGGCATTCGCAACAAGGGCAAATTTTTGGGCCTTACGGAAATCGGAACCCGCAGCAAAGAAGGCGAAGCGACGGGGCTGGATCATATCGTTGACTTAGGCGTCACCCACGTTCACCTGTTGCCATCATACGATTATTTGTCTATTGACGAATCGAAACCCTACGACCCCCGGGTGTACAATTGGGGTTATGATCCCCAAAATTACAATGTGCCCGAGGGCAGCTACGCCACCAATGCTGAAAACGGGGCGGTGCGCATCCGCGAATTCAAACAAATGGTGAAAGCCCTGCACGACAAGGGCATTCGCGTTATTTTAGATGTGGTCTACAACCATACCGGCGTAACGGAAGCTTCCAATTTCAACCAGTTAGTGCCCGGTTATTACTATCGCCAAAACGAAAAAGGCGGGTTTTCAGATGCTTCTGCTTGTGGCAATGAAACAGCTTCCGAACGGGCCATGATGCGCAAATTCATCGTTGAGTCTGTGAAATATTGGGCAACCGAGTACCATTTGGACGGTTTTCGCTTTGACCTGATGGGCATTCACGATATGGAAACCATGAATGAAGTGAGCCGGGAATTGCGAAAAATTGATCCCACCATCTTTGTATATGGAGAAGGTTGGACGGCAGGTGCCAGTCCGCTGCCCGACGAACGCAAAGCCATCAAAAAAAATACCTACCTGATGGAAAACGTGGCTGCCTTCAGCGACGACATGCGCGACGGGATCAAGGGGCATGTATTTCACCCCGAGCAAAAAGGTTTTGTAAGCGGGCTGGCCGGGTTGGAAGAAAGCGTGAAATTTGGCATCGTTGCCTCTACACAACATCCGCAGGTCAACTACGAAAAAGTCAATTACTCCAAAGCGCCCTGGGCAAAGGAACCGCAGCAAACGATTACCTATGCGTCCTGCCACGACAACCATACCCTGTGGGATCGCCTCGCCATTTCGGCACCTGAAGCCAGCGAAGCCCAACGGATCCGGATGCATAAACTTGCAGGCGCTATGGTGCTGACTTCGCAGGGCGTTGCTTTCCTCCATGCGGGCGTGGAATTGTTGCGCACGAAAAAAGGAGAAGAAAATTCCTACAAGTCGCCCGACGACATCAACCTTCTGGATTGGTCGCGCAAGTCGAAACACAAAGACGTGTACGTTTATTTTAAAGGGCTGATTGCTTTGCGCAAAAACCACCCGGCATTCCGGATGACGAGCGCAGATATGATTCGGCAGCACCTGAAATTTCTGGAGCTGAGTGAATCCAATCTGGTCGCTTATACCATTTCCGGCAATGCCAACGACGATAGCTGGAAAGAAATTTTAGTGGTTTTTAACGGAAACCCGGGTGATAAAAAATTCCAAATTCCGAGCGGAAAATGGACCGTCGCCGTGAACGGCAACCAAATCAACGAACAGGGTTTAGATAGCATCGGCAATGGCAGCATGAGCATCCCGCCCTACACGGCGATGGTGCTTTACCAACAGTAGTCCCTCAAAAGAATAAAACCATAAAGTAGAATTATCCGGAGGCTATTGCTAATTTTGACTTCCGTATTAAAGCCCGGTTTTGTGTTGTCGCAGTGAAAAACCGCGCACAATGCATTGAGAAGCAAGGCGAAAAACAACAAAAGCAATTACAATTATGAGTTGGTTCAAACGGCTCAAGGAAGGGATTCAAACCGCAACACGGAACAAGAAGGAGGCGCCGGAAGGGCTTTGGTATAAGTGTAAGCGTTGCAGGCACACCTCTACCGTGAAGGAACTCAGGGATAATTTTTATAAGTGCCCTCAGTGTAACTACCATGTCCGCATCAGTTCGCAGGAGTATTTCGAGTTGCTTTTTGATGGCACCTACGAAGAAATGTTTGGAGAGCTGCGGGCAAGGGACATGCTCGAGTTCACGGACATCAAGCCTTACCCCGATCGCCTGGCAGAGGCGGCACTAAGCACTGGTTTGACGGATGCCATTGCTGTCGCAAAAGGCAAAATCAACAAAAGACCTTTGGTGATTGCCGCAATGGATTTCAAGTTCATCGGCGGGTCTATGGGGTCTGTGGTCGGACAAAAAATCGCCATGGCGATAGACCTTTGTATCGAAACGCATACACCGTTGCTCATCATCTCCAAATCGGGCGGCGCGCGCATGATGGAAGCTGCTTTTTCGCTGATGCAAATGGCTAAAACCGCCGCCAAACTCACCCAATTGGCTCGGGCACGCATTCCTTATTTTTCACTGATGACCGACCCGACTACCGGCGGCGTAACAGCCTCTTTTGCCATGCTGGGCGACATCAACCTCGCTGAACCTGAAGCGTTGATTGGCTTTGCCGGACCGCGGGTAATCAAAGAAACCATCAAACGGGATTTGCCGGAAGGTTTTCAAAGCGCCGAATCGGTGCTGGAACACGGTTTTCTCGATTTCATCGTGGATCGCAAAGACCTGAAGGAGCAGTTGTCAGATTTGCTGGCGTTGTTCAGTGGCGTGGAGGAGTAGGGGCAACCCTTGCGGTCGCCCAATATCAGGCGTCCCCTCGCGCCAGCAGTTGGTATGGGGGGACTCTTGCGGTCGCCCGAATACGAGGCAGAGCCTCATAAATAGTAGACACGAGGCCGGAGCCTCGCGCCAGCAGTGGCCGGAGCCTCGCGCCAGCAATAGGCCTCGCGCCAGCAGTCAATCATCAATAAAAAATCAAGGTAACAGGCACTGACGCTACAACAATGAAGCACAACCTACTTTTCTTCTTTGTCTGGTTTTTTACTGCCACCTTTGTTTTTGGCCAATCCGCCATTGCGCCGCAATTGGATCCGCGCCTGTACGAAATAGCCAAAGCGCCTTCCGCACAACGCCTTGAAAAAGACATCCGCATTTTAGCGGGTTTCGGTACGCGCAGCACCTTGTCTGATACCTTGTCGGAAACGCGGGGCATTGGCGCGGCCCGGCGCTGGATCAAAGCGGAATTTGAAAAAATCTCCAAAGACTGCGGCGGTTGTCTCGAAGTCTTTTACCAGCGCACGTTGTTTAAAGGCGGCGTTAATCCGCGCATCCCGCGCGATGTGTGGATCGTCAATGTGGTCGCCATCCAACGCGGCACGAGGTATACCAATCGCTATGTCATCATGTCGGGCGATATTGACTCCCGGCCTTCCAATCCCAGCGACGGCGAAAGTGACTCACCGGGTGCAAATGACAATGCTTCCGGCATGGCTGGCACAATCGAAGCGGCGCGGGTGCTGACGAAATACAAGTTTCTCAACAGCGTCATTTATGTGGGCCTTTCCGGCGAAGAACAGGGCCTGATCGGCGGTCAATACATGGCAGAAAATGCTAAAAAAGACGGCTGGGAAATCCTCGGCGTGCTGAACAACGACATGATCGGCAATATTGAAGGCATCAACGGGGTCATTGACAACCGCACCTTCCGCATTTTTTCCGAACCCGTTCCGGCCACTGAAACCGAACAACAGCGCGCCTGGCACCGCGTGTACGGCGGCGAAGTGGACGGCCCTTCGCGGCAATTGGCGCGCTACGTAGATAAACTTACGGATCTCTACACCACCAACCTCGACGCCATGCTGGTCTATCGCCTCGACCGTTTTGGGCGCGGCGGCCACCACAAGCCGTTCAACGATCTGGGTTTTCCGGGCATCCGCATCATGGAAACCTGGGAAAACTACAACCGCCAGCACCAGAATGTGCGCATTGAAGATGGCATCGCTTATGGCGACGTGATCGAAGGGGGTCAATTTTGAATACGCCGCCAAACTCACCGGCGTGAACGCCATCGCCTTAGCTGCTTTGGCCTGGGCACCGCCTTCACCGGTCAACGTCATGATCGGCGGGGTTGTCGAACCTTCCACCCGCCTGAAATGGGATGCCGTGAACGACCCCGATCTGGCCGGCTATAAGGTCTACTGGCGCGAAACGACGGCTCCGCAATGGCAGTTTTCCCGCTATGTAGATAAAAATCTGACCGATATTATGCTTGAGAACATCGTCATTGATAATTATTTATTTGGGGTCGCCGCAGTGGGGAAAGATGGAAATGAGAGTTTGGTGGTGTATCCGGTGACGTTGATTCCGAGATCCCGAAATTAAGGCTTGTGAACCTGAAGAATTTTTAGGATGTTTGTAGGATATAAAGTCAGTTGTTGTAATAAAGTAAAGTGCAGATATGAGTTCAAAAATCAAAAAAGCCAATACCCTGCCTGAAATTTACCGCAGCCTGACGCCTTCTACTTTTTTGACGCAGGAGGAGCGGGAATTTTATACCAAAATTTACGACGAGGAACTGAAAGGCAAGTTTGAAGAACGCTTAGAAGGCACGCGTCAGCAGTTGGAAGGCGAACTAAAAGTGGAGCGCGAAACACAAAAAAGCCACCAGGCTAATGCGGGCGCCAAAGCAGAAGTTGGTTTCGGCGAAAATCCGATTCTCAAATTTTTGAGCATTTTCCAGATCAAAGGCGGTTTTTTTGCAGATTACAAATTCAATTACGACAAACGGCAGATCGTTCGGGAGGTGTTGACACCCCGCCGCGACGACCTGTTGAGGCTGCTCAACGAACTCATTGAAAACTACCGCATTAAAAATAAAGGCAAGCAAGTGCTGCTCATTTTTCACGAGCTAAACCACATGCAAAACCCCGACGCTATCGAAAAGCTATTTGTTAATGACCGCTACTACCTCGAAGGCATCCGCGCCAAAAAAGTGGTAACCATCCCTGTGGCGCTGGTGCCGATTACTGAGTTTAATCAGGAAGAATTGGACGAAGCCCTCAAATACCACCACTCCGCCTTCGAAATCTACCACCAGCTCAATCACGCTGAAGGCATCCAAAAAATGGAAGACAACATCCAATCCTTAGAAATCGCAAAAATAAATACACTAGCAGCATAAATGACCAACCTATCCGTTAAAACTATGGCCGAAATGGCCGCCGCAGGCGAAGCGCCGGAAATCCTATTCTGGGTAGGCTGCGCCGGTAGTTTCGATGCGCGTGCGCAGAAAGTGACGCGGGCCGTCTGCGAAATCCTGCAACAAGTGGGCATCAACTACGCCATTTTAGGAAACGAAGAAGGCTGCACGGGCGACCCCGCACGTCGCGCCGGCAACGAGTTTTTGTTCCAGATGATGGCGTTGCAAAACATCCAGACCTTAGAGATGTATGCCGTAAAGCGCATTGTGACGGCCTGTCCGCATTGCTTCAATACGCTCAAAAACGAATACCCGGCGCTGGGGGGCAACTACGAAGTCATTCACCATACCCAGCTCATCCACCAGCTCATCACGGAAGGCAAACTGAAGCTGAAAGAAGGCGGTTCTTTCAAAGGCAAAAAAATCACGTACCACGATTCCTGCTACCTGGGGCGCGTGAACGGCGTGTACGAAGCGCCGCGTCAGGTGCTGGAAGCCTTGGACGCCGACCTTTCCGAAATGAAGCGCAGCCGCACGAACGGCCTGTGCTGCGGGGCGGGCGGTGCCCAAATGTGGAAAGAAGACGAACCCGGCGACAAACGCATCAACGTCGAACGCGCGGAAGAAGCCTTAGCTACCGGCGCGCAGGTCATCGCCGTAAATTGCCCGTTCTGTCTCACCATGATGAGCGACGGCGTGAAAGCCAAAGACCGCCAGGACGAGGTGATGGTGTATGATATTTCGGAGATGATCGTGGCGGGGGGGTGAGGCGATATTTGGTGAATACCTTTTCTTTTCCAATCAAAACCAGCCAACATGAAAAAGCGCTACTTTTCAATACTCCTTTTTTGGGGGTTTTGTGTTTCTGCCTTTGCCCAACAAATTGGGGAATTACCAGCGGTATGGCATTATAGCTACGATGGGCTTTCGCAAACGGGATCCATGCTACTGGAACGAGATGGCGAGGCTGAAATTGGAGGAGAAACCTACGTGCAATTAAAAAGAACCGCATATTACACGCACCGGATATTTTTAAATACAGATACCATTTTATTTCCTCCCATCCTTCTCCGATCGGAAAACGGAATCGTCAGTTGTTACGATGGATCGAATTACATTGATACCTTGATCAATTTCAATACAGAACCCGGAGATAGTTGGGTGATTGGCGGGTAAAGCGCCTTTGGACAACTGAATACGCTGGCGACAGTGACGGATACCGGCCATCATCAATGGAATAACCAGGCATTGAAGTGGATGGCAGTTGAATATACTTTCCTTGTTGAAGGAGCAGAATCTTTCCTCGTACAGGATACGATTGTGGAGCAGATTGGCAACATCAACGAGTATTTGCTTCCCTGGGATTATTATGAAAGGGCTATAGATGGCGGTCAGGGCGGCCCGCTGGTCTGTTACCAGGAGGCAGGGGAAGTCGCCACTGGGTTCAATGGGGCAATTTGTAACATTACCCAAACGATCGTACCAGACCAGAAGGACGCCTTCGCTGTATGGCCCAATCCCTTTCAAAACGAACTCACCATCACCAGCAAAATCGGAATGCAATCCATTTTAATAGTTGATCTGACGGGAAGACCTGTGCTGCAAGCGAAATGGAATGGCACTGTCACGTCGTATCGCTTGGAAACCAGTACATCACCCAGCGGACTGTACGGGGTCATTGTAAAAAGCGAAACGGGAAGTGTCGTCATCCATAAGGTGGTACGGCAATAGCATTCATGGAAAGTAGAAGGTATAAAGTAGAAAGAAGGGTACGTAATTTCATGATGTTACGCCATTCCTGATAGTATTACGTAGCCCCCTTTCTCCTTTAACCTTTCTCCTTAGCCCGTCAATCCAACGGCGGCCGTACAATCGTAAACACCCGCGAAATATTGAATCCAAAATGGATGCCGCCATCTTCCCACTTGTTGGTGGTTTCTGCAATGAATCCTTTTTCGACCATAATTCTGGAGTTGCTAAAGTGCAACTGAAAAACGTGGCCGCCCGTTTCGATGTCGAGGCCGACGGAGAGCGAATTTACAAATTGGGGTGCCAATTGATCAGGAAGCACGTAGATGTATTCAAAGTTGATAGACATACGCTTCGACAATTTGATGCGGGTGCCAATGCCTAAGGCATAGACATCGTTGGATTCCTCAAAGGTAGCCACGAGGTTTCGGTGTACGATGGTTGGCGACAACTGAAGGCTGAACCCTTCGCTGATTTTTCGACCCAAAATAAGCTGCCCGGTGTAGTAGAGGCGCGAAGAAAAGTGGTTGTCGCGATCCGGATTGGCCCATTTCAGTGTTTGCATGGCCACGCTGCCGAATGCGACCAAGGTGATGGGCATGTTCCGTTTGCCCTTACTTTGGCGCAGAATTTTGTACTTGGCAAAGCTGTCGAGGGTTTTTTCATAATTGCTTCTGCCAAACCCAACGGCTAAGCGATCAGACACGCCAAATTCGAAGCCAATGCGCAGGTTGGCGCCATCTAAGCCAAAGAAGTCGTAAAGCCCGTTTTGTACCGTGTTGAACCGGTGCGAAATTTTGACATCCAACACCCCGCTCGCTGTATTTTCCAGAGAGTGCAGGTTGATGACCCGACTGGTTTTGAAGCTGGCTTTGGCGTAATCCGTGGTTTCTTCTTCTTCGCCCAGTAGCGAGAGCAAATCTTCCTGGCTAAAAAGTGGAAGCGCTGCCAAAGTGAGGGCAAGCGCCATAAACAGAGGGTAAAGGTGCTTTTTCATTCATCCGTATATTTAGTGGTAAAATGCAAAAATGCTACCCGTTCAAGGCATGAACGGGTAGCAAGTCAACTCTTATCGTGCGATCCGGTGGATCAGGAACCTTTCTTCAATTCCTGGTAGCCAACCGAGATGTCAATTTTTACCGTTTTGGCAATGTTGTCGCGTACAAGGGCCGGAATTTCAATGCCATAATCCGCTACGGCAACTATAAAGGCAGACGTAGCCGAAACAGCGCCGCCTTTGACCGTAAATTTGCCTTCCGTTTCCACTTCTTTTGTGACGCCATGCATCGTCAGTTGTCCTTTGACTTTAACCGGATAAACGCCGTCTTTGGCCAAATTTACCGCTTTAAAATCGCTAACGGTTCCTTTAAAACTTGCCTTCGGAAATTTATCGGTTTCCATGTAATTTTCATTGAAATGTTCCTGCATGAGGGCTTTTTCAAACTGGAATGCTTTTACTAATACGGCAAATTCCATCTTACCGGTTTCGGCATCGTACACACTGGTCGCCGTTTTGTTGAGTGCTTCAATCTTTTCGACTTTCGCATCGGAAAAGAAAGACACTTTGCCTTCGCGGGTAAAATACTTCTGAGCATTAAGGGCACTGATGGCGAACAAGCCAAACAGGCCAAATAGGATGCACTTTTTTAACATGATATGTATGGTTTGAATGAGTGAATTAAAAAAATGGTAGAGGGTATCGAGTATAAGGAATAAAGTAATGTCAACAAACAACTATTTTATTACTTCTACGCATCGGGTCAGGACAACATCCATCAAAACGCCGTCGCATTTGCCTTTCAGGCGCACTTGTTCGCCGATTTGAAAGGTAGAGCGTTTGTGTTTGGATAGCGGATCCAATTCGCAAATAATGCCCCCCATTTCACTGCCGCTGTCGAGCATAATTTTTACACTGCCCGTTTCGTCTGTGGTGGTTTCGCGAACCGTTCCGCTTACCTCCACAATTTTACCGAGGTACTTGGTGTTTGCCGCAGCTTCATCCGCTTCGTATTCGCTGTAAAGCGTGGTGGCATCTGCCTTCACATCGGCATCGGCAGTTTGCATGTTTTGGTGGGGCTTATTCCACATAAAATAGCCCGTAACGCCGGCTATAACAGCAGCAGCCAAAAGTCCTAAAAGGATTATTTTTTTCATAATACTGACGATTTAGCTTAGTCAATCAAAATGCCTGGGAGCTTTGTAATATTGCATGCTCCCAAGCCTGCACGGTTTATTACGAATGATAGAAATTAGTGTCTGTATTTATAGTCCGATAGCTGCGTTACCCTCGACCCCAAAAACGGTTAATTACGCGAGTAAACTCCCGTTTTTGGGGCCTTCGCGTGCCTTGCTCTCGAACTCTAAAGAACAGACACCCGGATAAATGGAGAAACACTAATTATCTGGTGCGCCATCGGTTACCCACTGCTCAATCTTGTCAATATTACAGGCCGATAATTTCGCAGCGCCCTGTGGCATTGCAGGAAACCTGGAATCGTGGTTGATGACGCCAACCAATTTGCTGTTGTCCACATAAATTTTCAGATTGGTGTATCCTTGCAACGTAACATTTCCCAACCCCACCCCTTGTGCATGACACGCATAACAATTGGTTTGAAGGATCGGAACAATGTCGGTTGCGTAACTCATGTTTGTGGTTGTGCAATCACCCACGGGATATAAATCCTCTTCTACGTCGTAGTAGCAACCGCCTGCGACTAAAATAGCGCTTATTGCAAGGGCGCTTAAGAACTGTTTTTTCATATTGAGCTGAATGTTTAGAGATAAGAATCAATTGACTTAATAATACGGTGTTTTGATACAGAATAGCTGCGTCAGTTTAGTCTAATACTGTCCGCCAATTTACTATTCTTTTATTCGCGCTGCAAAAGTATCAATTGTTTGGCGCGCCTGCATCAATCCACGATTTGATCTTATCAATAGAACATTGAGGTAGCTGATTTCCTCCAAAGGGCATCGCTACAAAACCCGGTTGTCTTGCGACCGCGCCATACAGCCTGCCATTATTGGCTACTGCAGCCACACCGTTGTGTGTTGACAGGTTAATACCGCCAGAAGGAGCAGTTCCGCTGTGGCAACCCTGGCAACTATTTTGAATAATGGGGCGAATGTTACTGGCAAAGGACATGTTTTGGGTATCGCATTGGCCTGCATTCGCGTCGCATTCTAAGTTTTTCGCGCCTTGTAAAATCCACTTCGCGATCAGGTTGATTTGATCCTGTGAAAGCGCAGGATTTGGGGCAAGGGGCATGCGGTCTTCAGGGTCATCATCCGTGATTGCCCTGTACAAGTCGTTTTCGCCTAAGTTGAAGGGGACGACTTCGGCTGTTTGCATCACTTTTTCGTAAGTAGTCAACACGACACCCTTCTGTGCCGACGCCTCGTTGTGGCATCCCGAAAAAGCGCAGCGCGATTGCAAAATCGGTAAGATCTCAAGGTTAAAATAGACCACATTCGGGTCGCAGGGCGTACCGCCGGTTCCTGTCGTATCATTCGGGATAGTGTCCGTGATGATCGGGTCGTCGTCTAAAGGGCCGAGACCATTGTGCTTGCAGGAATAATTCGTAAGCATGCTTCCTGTTATAAAAAGTAGAATCCAATAGCTGCTGAATTTCATTTCTCCCGTGTTTCGTAATACTTTGATCATTGTAACGCCAAAGGTAGGCCGGGGTCGTGTTAAGGGAAAAGTAAAGCTTGCTGAACGGGAAAAAAGGCACGCCGAACCGGGAAAAAGCGGTCAAGTATAAACTATTTGAATAAATAATTGAAAACATTCACGATAAATGAACTGTATTGTTATTTTTGTTCGACGACTTTTAATGCCTCTCTGGCAAAGCAGACTCCGATACTATGAATAGCATCATTACGCAACGGTTCATTAAGTGCCATGACCGGCTCCGCGAGGAAGGGCGTGTGCGCTCCAGCAGACAATTTGCCATGTCGTTGGACTACCTGCCACAGAGTTTAAGCGAAATATTGAAAAACCGTCGTGATGTAACAATCGAGTTGCTGAGAAAAGCCATTGAAAAATACAAAATGAACCCCGTGTACGTCCTGACCGGCGATGGCCCGATGTTCATGACCGAAGAAGACCACAAAACATTCCGGGTGCTGACCATCGTTACCGATTCAAAAGACGAAGAGCGCATCGTTCATGTGCCGGTTCCTGCGCAAGCCGGTTATGCCTCCGAGATGGCCGGCCCTTCGTTTGTTCACGATTTGCCTTCGTTTACGCTGCCCGACTATAAATATAAAGCGGGCACCCATCGTTCTTTTGATGTGGCGGGCGACAGCATGGAACCCACCTTGTTTGAAGGCGACAAGGTCATTTGCAGCTACGTTGAACCCGTTTTGTGGGAAAACGCCATCAAAGACAATTACGTTTATGTGGTTGTCACGAGGGGTGACGTGTTGGTGAAACGGGTTTTCAACCATTTGAAAGACGAAAAAGCCCTGTTGCTGGCTTCAGACAATGTATTTTACGAACCTTACCGGGTTTTTATGAACGATATCCGGGAGATTTGGTACGTTCGGGCAAAAATAAGCCCTTTTTTACCTTCTCCCCAAAACCTCCAAAACCGAATCCATGAAGAAATACGCGAGCTTCGGCATACGGTGCAGCAGCAAAGCAAACAGCTCGACCTGATGCATTCCACCATTGAAAAAATTTTTACGAACAACGGAAACAACCATGAGTAACTTCACCATAAAAGGCAAAGTCATTTACAACAAACTTGGTATGGGATTCTGGGGCATCATAGACGATGCCGGCAACCAGTGGGAGCCGGTGAATTTGCCCAATCAGATCAAATACGACGGGAAGCAGGTCGAGGTCGTAGCCAAAGAAACCCATGAGGAATCCATCAACATGTGGGGCCGGACGGTTAAGATTGTTTCGTTTAGCACGATGGCGCCGTGATTGGTTATTAGGAAAAATAACTCATCCGAATAATCTCCTCCGTTTCCGCCCGCGAGCGAAAAACATCGAAGGTTGTGCCCTGGGTTCTTAACGCACCGAGTGCGTTGGCAAACTGCGCAGCCCGGACATAGTTGTCACGGTCTTCCAGCAACCCGAAGGCCAGTCCACCAGCAAAAGAATCGCCGCAGCCAGTGGTGTCAATCACTTCTTCTACCCAAACCGACTTCACAAAATCGGTTTTCATTTCGCCCTGAGCGTCTAAAGAATAGACCATGCACCCCCTTGCATCGAGGGTGATGCAAAGCGCTTTCAAACCCAGATTCAGCACATAGCGCGCAAAATCAGCCATATCAGCTTCGCTCAATTCCTGGCAGGTTTTGGTCAGCTCATCTTCTGCGTATTCTTTTTTAAACCAGCAACAGCCAGCTTCTTCGATGTTCATTTTGAGGATGTCAATATAAGGCAGCCACAAATCCCGCTCCACCCAAAAACGCCGAAGTCGGTCGCCGGTAGTCGTCACGGTAGTCGTCGGGCCGTGTGCGTCGAAGATGGTGATGGCATCCGGTTTTCGATGCTCGTGGATGTAGCGCAGCGTTTCCAGCGGAACCTCATAATCGGATATCGGAACGCCGACAAAAACATCGCTGTCTAAAACCGACTGGACATCCCGTGGGCTGATCGGCGGCATAAACGCCGTTTGTTTTTCAAGGCGGTTGTTCTGATCCACAAAACGAAGCTGGATGACATCGCCCTGGTCAGCTTCATCAAAAATGGTTTTCAAGTCAATATTGGCGTAAGCCCCCAGCAGTTCGCGAACAGCCGCTGTGTCCTTTTTCCGGATATGGGTGACCGGCACCACCGTTCCAATACCCTCCAATAACTTGGCCAAAGCAATTACAGGATGGGTTGCGCAACCATATTTGACAATCTTCATCCCTTTGCTGGTCGTGATGTGATCATACGGAATTGGACCGAGGACGGCAATCTTGTAGCTCATTAGTTTTTCATTTTGTGGAACCAAGATACACCTTATGGCTAAATTTCATTGCAGGATGCCGCATTTTCAGTTTCAGTTCGATTACTTTTGCATGCTTTGCCAAACTAAAATCCATTCGCACTGATGCCTGAACGATATAAATACGACCAGCGGGGCGTTTCCGCAACCAAAGACGAGGTACATGCCGCTGTTCAACACTTAGACAAAGGCTTGTTTCCCAATGCATTTTGCAAAATATTACCCGATGTGGCCTCAGGCCACCCCGACTATTGCAACATCATGCACGCCGATACGGCGGGCACCAAAACCAGTCTGGCCTACCTGTACTGGAAAGAAACGGGCAACCTCAACATCTGGGAAGGCATTGCGCAGGACGCCATTGTCATGAACCTCGACGATATGGCCTGCGTGGGGTGCGTGGATGAAATCATCCTATCTTCCACCATCGGGCGCAACAAACACTTAGTGGATGGTTCGGTCATCGGAGCGGTGATCGGTGGAACTTCCCGCTTTGTGGAAAAAATGCAGGAATACGGCATCCAGATTCATTTGGCCGGCGGCGAAACGGCGGACGTGGGCGATATCGTGCGGACGATTGACGTTGGATTCACCGCTTTTGCCCGGATGAAGCGCACCGATCTGGTGGTGAATGACATCCGGCCCGGCGACGTGGTTGTTGGCCTGGCATCCTACGGGCAGGCGATTTACGAGGATACCTACAACGGCGGAACCGGCAGCAATGGCCTCACCTCGGCGCGGCATGACATCCTGCATAAAATTTACGCCGAACGCTACCCGGAAAGTTACGATCCGCGCACACCCTTAGATTTTATCTACACCGGCAGCAAACGACTGACCGATAAAGTAACCATAGGAGGCAAAGTTTTGGACGTGGGCCAACTCATCCTTTCGCCTACCCGAACCTATTTGCCGGTTTTGAAAAAGGTGCTGGACCAGCTTCGCCCGCACCTGCACGGCCTTATTCACTGCACGGGGGGCGGACAAACGAAAGTACTGAAGTTTATCGAGAATGCCCGGGTGGTAAAAAACAACCTCCTGCCCTTGCCTCCGCTGTTCCAGATGGTGCAGAATGAGTCCGGAACAAGCTGGAAAGAAATGTACCAGGTTTTTAACATGGGACACCGGCTGGAGGTCTATTTGCCCGAAGCGTATGCACAACAAGTCATAGACATTTCCGCAGCTTTTGGCATCGAAGCGGCGGTGATCGGCCACGTAGAAGCCCACAAGGGTAGCGCCGTCCGCATCGAAAGCCCGCATGGAACCTTTGAATATCAATAAGATGGCTCTCGGAAAAAAACAAAAAGCAGCGGCCATTGCGGTGATCCTTGAAGAATTATTTCCGGAAACGCCCATTCCGCTGTCGCACGAAGACGCCTACACGTTGCTCATCGCCGTGCTTTTATCGGCGCAATGTACCGATGAGCGGGTGAATAGAATTACACCGATCCTGTTTGCCCGAGCCGACAATCCTTTTGAGATGGTCAAATTAGAGGTGGAAGAAATCCGCGAGATCATCAAACCCTGTGGTCTTTCGCCGCGCAAATCGCAGGCTATTTTTGGCTTATCGCAAATTCTGATTGAAAAATACAGCGGCAGCGTTCCAGCTAATTTCGAAGCGCTGGAAGCCCTGCCCGGCGTTGGCCACAAAACGGCTTCGGTGGTGATGTCGCAAGCCTTTGGCGTAGCTGCTTTTCCGGTGGATACGCACATTCACCGCTTAGCCTGGCGTTGGGGTCTGAGCAGCGGCAAAAACGTGGAGCAAACCGAAACCGACCTCAAGTACCTCTTTCCAAAAAACACCTGGAATAAACTGCACCTGCAGATTATCTTTTTTGGCCGCCAGTATTGCCCTGCACGGGGGCACGATCCGTTGAAGTGTCCGATATGTAGTAAGTATGGGATTAAGGCGTTGTTTGAAGGGTGACACGAACGACTCCTGGATTTATGCTCTGGGTTCACGTTGGGTAGAAAATATAGGGGGCCAGCCGTGGTGGGAAAAAAGGCCCGCATCCCGACTAATTGTTGAAACCGCCACGATGGATGCATTGGCGGTGGTGTATCCGGAAAACCTAAAATTCATCGTTAAATCTGGGTTGCAAATTGTTGTAAAAAAGCGAGTGTTTTAGGGGGTTTGTCAAATTGACGTCAAAATGGAGACTTGTTGTGCACAAAAATCAAGTTGGCTTGTTAAATTTCCAATATTGATTTTTTCACCCAAAACGATTCAAGCATGTTCAAAGCACTTTTGAAAAAGCACTCAGTTTTATCTGCTGTAGTGCTCGCACTCTTCACGACAATGATTTTTTCTGCCTGCGACGACGACGATGATCCGGCTCAGGGCAAAGTATTGGTAGTACATGCTTCCCCGGACGCTCCGGGAGTAGACTTGCTGGTGGATGACATCAAAGTGAATTCCGCTACGCTTGCGTTTCCGAACAACACCGGATACTTAGATGTAGAGGCTGGCAACCGCAATTTCAAGGTAAATGCTGCAGGTGCGACTACTTCGGTAATCAATGCCAATGCAACAGTTGACCCGAATACGAATTATTCGCTGTTCGCCATCAACCGCCTCAGCAGCATCGAAGCTTTGTTGATTGTAGATGACCTCACGACGCCTGCTGCTGGCAAAGCGCACGTGCGTTTCGTTCACTTAAGCCCAGACGCACCTGCTGTTGATGTTACGCTCACGGATGGAACAGTGGTATTTGGCAATACCAGCTTCAAATCAGGTACGGCCTTTACGCCGCTCAATGCCGATACTTACAACCTGCAGGCAAGAGTTGCCGGAACTTCCGTCGTAGCGTTGGAAATCCCCAACGTTTCTCTGGCAGCCGGTAAAATTTATACTGTTTTTGCAAGAGGATTTCTCGCGCCGCCAGTAGGAAATACCAATGCACTGGGCGTAACGATTATCGCCAATAATTAAGATTTTAAGTGTTGAAGAACTGATGTTCTTTCATTCGCTTGTCCGCTCTGTAGTTTTAGCTGCAGAGCGGATTTTTTGTATAGTCTACTGATGTAATGATGCTCCCGGGGCTCCTAACATGGGCGACCGCGAGGGTCGCACCCTACCGCAGGCTGCCTGCCGTTACGCAAATTTCTTCATCGTCAACCTTACCGTATACTCATTATCCCGGATAATTTGAAGCGACGCATTCAGGCGTTGGGCGCGCATTTGAATATTGGAAAGGCCCTGGCCGGTTTTGAAAGAACTTCGTGCGCGGCCGTTCCCGTTGTCTTTGATGGACATTTCAAAAACATTGCCGGCGTTGATAAATTCGACCCAGACTTTGGTGGCGTTGGCGTGCTTGGCGATGTTGTTGATCGCTTCGTTGTAGATAAAATAAAGGTTTTGGCGCAGGTGAACCGGCATCTTTTCCTGTAGGTCAATTTTGTCAATTTTCAACTCATAGGTCACGTCCATGGGTAAGAGCATGTCGTCGGCGTGTTCCCGCATGCGCTGAATGAGGTCTTCCACCTTGTCTTTTCGGGAGTCTATGGCCCAGATCACGTCGCTTAGTTTGGACATGGCTTTGCGGCTTGCTTCGCCGATGGTATGCAACCGGGCTTTGCTGTCTTCGTCCTGGATTTTCATTTGCAGCATATCACTTTGCATGGCAATGCCCGAAAGCAAACCGCTGACCTCGTCGTGCAGGTCGCTGGACAATTTCATGCGCAGTTTTTCAATGCTGAGTTGTTGTTTCAGGCGGTTGTATGAAAAAGCATAGATTCCGCCAGCAATCAACAACCCGACCAACATATAAAACAACGCCCGCCTGTAGAACGGCTTGTTGACCACAATGGGAATGAGCAGGTCTTTCGCGCTCCAGTTGCCGTTGGGAGGTACGCCCCTTACGCGCAGCGTATATTTACCCGGAGGCAGACTGTTGTATCGGATATTGTTGCTGAAACCGAGGTAGGACCAGTCGGAATCAAAACCTTCCAACCGGGCCATGTACTGACTTTTTCGCGGATTGCCGAAATCGGGAAGCGCAAAATGGATCAGGAAATACGTGTCAGAAGGATCAATGGTGATGCCTTTCGTAACCTCAGTTTCATACTGGGTAAGCAGGCTGTCTTTGGCGGAATTAAAGCGAACGATTTTGGTCAGAATCGGAGTAGGGGTTGGGGCGTCGTTGAGTAAATCGTTGGGATAGAACGCATTCAAACCATTGACCCCGCCAAAATAGTAACGCCCGGTTTCGTCTTTGTAGAAGGAAAAGCGGTTGAATTCATCGTGAGTGAGGCCGTCTGACTGGAAAAAATTTCGAAAATTTTGGGTTTTCGTATCGAAGTACGACAAGCCGTTGAAGGTACTGATCCAGTAATTTCCTTTTTCATCGGGCAAAATCCCGCAAACGGTATTGCTGGCCATTCCCCCTTTGATTTTGTTGTAAATCTCTACCTTTTTCGTATTCAAATCACAGACATTGAGCCCGTTTTTGGTGCCCAGCCAAAGCTTGCCCATTGGATCCTCGTAAATCACATAAATCGTATAATCGCTCAGCGTCAGCCTTCCGCCTTCGCTGCTGTCGGCATATTTTTCAAGGATTTTAGCCTTTTGATCAAAGCGGAATAACCCATCTTCCGTGCCAATCCAGATCGTCCCGTCATGTGCTTCTGTGATGTAGCGGGGCACCACTTTTTTGAGCGGATTTCCCCCATCCGGGTTGGCGAAAACGGTAAATCTTTCCGTAGCCGGGTTAAAATGAACTAAGGACCCCACGCCGGTCTGTGACTCGCAAAGCAGCCAGAATGTGCCGTTGCGCTTTACCATGAACGCCCTGAAATTGTCTTTGTATAAAAACCGCTTTGTGGTACATTGTTCGGTGTCGTACAGCAAAAGTTGCCCCTGGGTGGAGTAGTAGCAGGTGATGCCCCAAAGGTGATGGTCGAGCAGGAACAAATCAAGACCGCAAGTGAAATTAATGGGCTGGCCGGTTTTCTGATCAATCAGTTGCAAGGTATCAAGCTGGTTCGTTTTTGTATCAAGTACGTACCAGTGGAGCGATTCCCGGGCGATATAGAGCAATCCTTTGCCGTTTCCCGTCATGCCGCACATTATTACCCCCCGCTGTTGGTTGGGGACATCAAGGTTCTTTGTCAAAAACGCCTTTACGCCAGAGCGGTTGTTCCGGACAATTTTTAAGCCGGTATCCATGCCCATAAAGGTCGTTTTGGAAAAGTCATTGCTGTAAATGCACGTATATATTTCATTTGCGGTAAGCAAATGCGGCGCTTCCTGGATTTTTTGATCGGAACCGCAATGGTATATTTTTTTTGTTTGCGGATATGTGCCAATGCCGTTGGAAGCCATAAAAAGCAGGTTTCCTTTCCGGTCTTCCGAAAGGTAGCTGATCATGTCTTTTTCCAGGGTTCGGGTAACCGAATAATTGCCGGAATTTTCGGGAACCAGGTTGTAAACACCAGGGATGTTTTTGAAAGCTACCCGAACAATGCCTTTCCGGTCTTCGTGCAGGAACCAGGTCGCTGACGGGTACTGGTGTGCGCTATCGGGCTTGATATCGAAATCCGCCGCTTTGAAGGTTCTGACAACTGAGCCGCCTGCATTCAGGAGGCGCAGTCCCTTTTTGCTGTCATTGAGCAGGAAATTGCCGTTTCGGCAGTGCAACATTTGGGCAACCGTACCTGTATCGGTGCGCGCTTCTTTCAGTTCAAAACGCTGAAACAACTTTTCGGTTTCGCAGTCGTACTGCCAGACCACAATCCCTGCTTGACTGGTTGCCATGAGTAGCAGGTCGCCTGCATGGTCTACGGTGACGTGCCGAATGATGCCCCTGACTTCCTGTTGAAACGGAATCACTTTTTTTACCCGGTGCGTGTAGGGATTCAGGATGTCAAAAAAAGAAAATCCATTTTGATAGAGAACCACAATGTTCCCCAATTTATCTTCTTGAATCTCTTTGATGTCTATGGCCGACAGGATCGGGCGCTGACTGGCGCTTTTGCTTTTGCCAAAAGTTACAAATTCGTAGCCGTCGAAGCGGTTCAGGCCATTAGTGGTTGCTACCCAGACAAATCCAAAACGGCTTTGCAGGACGTCGGTCACTAAGCGATCAGACAACCCGTCGTTCAACGTGTAGTAGACTGCCTGTGGGGTGGTCTGTTGCGCACAAAGCGCAAAAGAAGCCAACAAGCCCCAAAGGCTTAGCATACAAGCATTTACTGAGTTTTTCAACATAAGCGTGTTTACTGTGTTTTCAAAGGGTTTGGGGGGGAAGGGCAAAAGGCAAATTGGCTATCCCTAACCATGTTCTTTCCAAACGTTCAATCTTCAAATCCTCAAATCATTCTTGTTGGTGGTTCGTTGGGTGTTTGGGCGACCGCGAGGGTCGCACCCTACCGGCGTTCAATCCGCAAATCCTCAAATCATTCTTGTTGGTGGTTCGTTGGGTGTTTGGGCGACCGCGAGGGTCGCACCCTACCGGCGTTCGAATCTTCATATCTTCCCGTCCAATTTTTTTCGAATAACCTCCGCCTTACTATTCACCTGGAGCTTTTTATATATTTTTTTGATGTGATCCCTCACCGTTTCCACTGAGATCAGGTATTTATCAGCGATCATTTTATAACTCAATCCATCTACAAGGCCTTGAACGACTTGCTCCTGTCTACCGGTCAGGTGATGATCCTCGTCGTCTTTTTTACTGGGGGCGAAATAATCCACTACTTTCCGCGCAATGGACGGCGACATATAGGCTCCGCCCTGAAACACGGTATTTAATGCCTCCCGAATATTCGGCAGACTCGTTCTTTTGGAGATATAAGAAACCGCACCGGCGCATAATGCCTTGAAAACCTTGTCGGAGTCGTCGTAGGCAGACAATACAACGATGTCTGCATCGGGGCATTTATTGCGAATGTGCCGAATGCCTTCCAACCCCGACATGCCCGGCAAATTAATGTCTAACAACAACATATTCAATGGCGTACCTACGGGGAAACGACGCAAAAACGCTTCTACGGAGTCGGTACTGAGCACTACTTTAACATCGGGCTGCCCGCCCATAAATTCTTCAAGATTCTCCCTAACGAGTTTTTCATCTTCAATAATACCCAGATAGATCATGGCTTTGTGTTTGGGTGTAACGCTTCCCGTGGGAAGTGTAGATTCATATTATTTGTTCACTACTATAGTGTTAATCTGCGATAAAATTAAGGATAATTTAGTCAATCCGGAACATTGATTTTACGGTTAACCGATGAAACGTTCCAATTCATCTAAAGGATTTGGCTTTTTACCGGCGCGCTGCTTACCTTCCGTTTCGTTTTTGACCATTCTATCTCCACTGTTGGTGTTATGAAGACATTGAACAAAATTATTCTGGAAAGCATCGGCCAGGCCCTTCAGCAGTTGCGGGGCAACCGCCTGCGCAGTTTCCTTTCCCTATTGGGCATTTCCATTGGCATTTTTTGCATCATTGGGGTCTTGTCGGCGGTAGATTCGCTGGAAGACAACGTGCGCGGCAGCTTAGAAAAGCTGGGCAACAACATCGTTTACGTAAAAAAATGGCCGTGGGCAGATGCAAGCGACAATTGGTGGAATTATATGAAACGCCCCAATCCGGATCACGGGGATTACGAAGCTGTTACGGAAAAATCGCGCTATGCTTCCCTCACGGCCTATCACGTTGTTATTGGATTTAAAACCCTGAAATTCAATTCTAACAGTGTAGAACGAACGATATTAATCGGTGCCTCCGAGGGGTTTGCCGAAATGTTTAAAATAGAGTTTGCTCAAGGGCGCTATTTTTCGCCCGCTGAATACCATTACGGGGCTAACAAAATCATCCTCGGCTACAAAGTTGCCGAAGGCTTGTTTGGCCCCATTGACCCGCTTGGGCGCAGCGTTAAGCTGTCTGGCCGCACCTATGAAGTAATCGGAATCATCGAGCAAGCTGGCGACGACCTGATTAATCCATTGGATTTCGACGACTGCATTGTAGTTTCTTATCCCAATGCCCGGAGCTTGGCGAACCTGAAGGCCAACCAGATTTTTGACGCCACTGTTACCGTTAAAGCTTCCGATAATGTAGGGTTGGATGAATTAAAAGACGAACTCACCGGCATCCTGCGCGCACACCACCGCCTGAAACCCAAACAGGAAGAAGATTTTTCGCTGAATGAAATGTCTATGATCGCCAGTTTTATGGACAGCTTTTTTGGGCTGTTGAATATTCTGGGCTGGCTGATCGGGGGATTCTCTATGGTGGTCGGCGGGGTCAGCGTTGCCAATATCATGTTTGTATCGGTCAAGGAACGGACTAACATCATCGGGATAAAAAAAGCTTTAGGCGCCCGGCGCTATATGATTCTGCTGGAATTTCTCATCGAATCCATCATCCTTTGCCTTATCGGTGGATTGATGGGCTTGTTGTTCGTTTTCCTGATCACGAAAATCCTCACGGTAGTCATTGGTTTCGACATCTATCTCGACCTTGGTAATATAATGGTGGGAATCGGCTTCTCCGTCTTCATCGGGGTCGTTGCCGGCTTTATTCCGGCCATGCAGGCAGCCCGGATGGATCCTGTGGAGGCGATGCGGCAGCAGTAAATAAAGGGGTAAGAGACGACTATTGTTGACTCCGCGAAAAGAATAACATGGAGTTCCATAGAGTAGACAAGGCGTTCCACGGAGCTACACCCACCTCTCCGCGAGCCTCCGCGAAAAAAATAACACGGCGTTTCACGGAGAGGACATGGAGTTCCACGGAGCTACCCCCCCAACTCTCCGCGAGCCTCTGCGTTACCTCCGTGAGACTCCGCGAAAAAAATAACACGGCGTTTCACGGAGAAGACACGGAGTTCCACGGAGCTACACCCCCAACTCTCCGCGAGACTCCGCGTTACCTCCGCGAGCCTCCGCGTTACGTCTGTGAGCCTCCGCGAAATAAAATAACCCGGAGTTCCACAGAGTTGCACCCGCCCTGGCTCAAATCGAAGATTCGACGTAGTCAATCCCGAAATCCCGAACAAGCCCTTAGAGGCTTTGCGTCTTCTATTCCTCTTTTTTTCCTTCCGATCTGCTTTGGCATCCCTTTTTTATCTGAACCCAAATTTCTGGCACGGTTTTAGGCTTGTAATGGATCAGGAGCAAATCCACCTGACTATGATGAAGTTCCTCCTCCAATCAAAGTCCCGAAAGCTACATGCACTGAAAAAATCCAATTTCTGGCTGTGGCAATTCGCGCAGTATATATTGTTTCAAGTGTTTCAGCTGCCCGGAAGCTTATTGCGACCGGGCAGTTTTTTTTATTTTTGACCAATAGTCCGCCTAAAGTGTCCATACCCTGCCTCAGACCGACCACTTTCTAAATGCAAATGTTAAAACTAAAAATAGGTTTTCACATCCGCTCCCGAATCCAAACCAAACTTCTATCTTTGGTCGCGTTTTTTCAGACAGATTAAACGCTAACTTTACGGGTCTCAAAAACTTATCCCATGACGCGAATCCTCCTACTACTCTTGTTGTCATTGGCGCCTATTGCCGTCTTTGCTCAACAACTCTCCCTGTTTACCCAATATCGGGAAAACGCCACCCTGATCAATCCTGCTGCCATCGAAGGTGATTACTTCGCCTATGGCCAGAATATGACTTTCGGCGTTTCCTACCGGGCGCAATGGGTTGGGTTGGCAAACGGCCCGCGCACCCAAACCCTTCGGGGTTCTTATTTGAATACGGATTATTCCGGCGTCACCTTGATGGCTGGCGGCCACCTGATCAACGACCAAACCGGCCCGACCGGTTTCACAGGCGTTTACGGGCGCATTGGCGGCGTTGTCAGCGGCGATCCGGAATACAGCGGCCTTTCCATTGCGCTCAGCGCAGGTTTGGTTCAGTACCGGGTGGATGCTTCAAAAATCCGCCTGCGCGATCCCAACGACGTGATCGGCGAACAAGACCAGTCGCAACTCTTTCCCGATGTTGGCCTCGGCGTTTACTACTACCAAATGGTTGGCGACGGGGATTTCTTCTACACGGGCGTATCCGTGCCACAAGTCATTGGCCTCGACCTTACGTTCCAGGACGAAAACGGAGAGTTTTACACCAAACGCGTGCAACACTTCTATGGTCTCCTGGGCTTTTACAAGTTTTTCGACAACGACAGTTTCCTCGAACCTTCCGTTTGGGTGAAATACGCGCCCAACGCACCCATCAACGCGGATATTAACCTGCGCTACCAGATGCCAAGCAGCTTTTGGATTGGTACGGGGGTCTCCACCGGAGGAAACTTCCACATGGATGCAGGCGTCATCATCGGCCAAAACACCTTTGATAATACCATCCGCATCGGTTATGGTTTCGACTACTCCTTCAGTTCTTTTGGCCCAACTGCCGGAAGCACACACGAAATCAACCTCACTTTTTCATTTGAAAAATAGAAGTTCTACCTTCGCAGCCATGCGTTGCAAGGAGACTTCGTTATTTGGATCTTGTATCTGAACTGACGTAGAATGTCTCATGAATAAAACGAGCGTATCTTGCATCCCAAACTCATTCGGTTCCATGAAAAAAATTCTTGCCCTCTTGGTTTTTGGTATGACCCTTGGCGTTTCCGCCATTGCGCAGCCAACCATCAACTTTTCCACGGAGTCGCCCTGCAACGGGCAGAACTTCTGTATGGATGTGACTGTAGAAGATTTTACGGACATTAAGTCCATGAAGTTCACCATTCAGTATGATCCTTCCGTTTTGCAAAACCCGACCATCAGCGGCATTGGTTTGCCTGGTATGACGGTAGGGGGTGATTTTATTTTTGACATAGGCGGATTCATCCACGTTGACTGGGAAAGTTCGCCTTGTAGTTCCCCCACACCGGGTGTAGATCTGCCTGACGGCAACCTGATTTTCCAGATTTGCTTCACCGCGATGGGAACCTACGCCCAAACAGCCGAGGTCTGCATAGCCGGCCTTCCGGTGCCGGAAGTATACCGGGAAGGAACCGGGTGTAATAATATTGGCTTGCTCAGTACCTGCGGGTTGGTGTCGGTTTGCGTCCGACCGGTGGAATTGCTCATTTCGAGTACATCCGGCCAGGAAGGCGACTTGGTTTGTGTGGATTTCCGGGTCACCGGGTTTGATGCCCTGCGCAGTATGCAGTATACCATCAACTGGAACGCTTCAGTGTTGAATTTTGAAAATGTCGTTGTGGGAAGTGTGCCCAACTTAAGTGTATCCAGCAGTTTTGGCGCACCTCCCGATCTTCCGGAAGGAACCGCTACGTTTACCTGGTCTTATCCGCTTCCCGATCAACCCGGGATTACTTTACAAGACAGCTTCCTCTTTTTCCAGATGTGTTTCCGGGTTGTTGGGAACTGCGAAGAATCCACGCTCATCGAAATTTCCGATGCGCCGACTATGATCGAAGTCACCAACGACATCGTTGCCGGAACGAACATCACTTTCCTGCCGCACGTAGGAACAGTAACAGTCGGCGATTGCGACCCAACTGGTCTTCAATTGAGCGCCAACTGTGGTAGTCCGGTGAATTTGAACGACAATATTTGCGTGCAGGTCATTGCTGGCGGCAACTTCAACAACATCTCGGATTTTGCCTACCTCATGCAATGGAACGCCAGTATCCTTGAATATACCGGGGTGCAAGCATTTAACCCGCTGATCAGCAATTTCAACATTAGTGATTTCAATATATCGCAGGCAGACAACGGCGTCCTCGGGGTGAACTGGGAATCAACGCCCTTCCCCAACGAAAACCTACCCGCGGGCACCGTCATGTACGAAGTATGTTTCTCCGTTATCGGCCTTGGCGGCAACAGCCCGTTCAATTTTACCGGCCCGACCAATATACAGATCGGCAACGGCCCCGATATCGGCATCAACCCAACCAACTGCGAAGTGCAAGTGATCCAGCCGGCGGGCGTCGTCATGAACCTCTCCAACGCAGAAGCGATACCGGGCGATGTAGCTTGTGTAGAGGTGAGTGTCTCCAATTTTGAGGAAATCCTCAGTTACCAGTTCTCCATGGCCTGGGATCCAAGCCACATGGGGTCTGTGGTCGTCAACAACATCGCGCTTCCTGAGGCGGATATGAGCAACTTTACCATTGCAGAAGCTGCCGGTTTGTTGTTTTTTACCTGGAATCCTTCCACCGATTATACCTTAGTGGATGGCACGGTGATTTTTGAACTCTGCTTCACCATGCTCAGCCAACCCAATGTTTGCGATGACCTGATGCTCGTTAACCTCCCGTTGGTTGCGGAGGCCATCAGCACCACGTCCAATGGCGAAAATATCGGCGTCACGAGCAACGTTGCTGAAGTTTGTACCCTCTTCCCCGAAGGCTACGGCCTCATCGTGGAAGCGGCGGAAGGCGACCGTTTAGATACAGCCTGCGTGGCTTTTTCGGTGACCTCCTTTGACGGCATTACCAATACCAGCTTTGAAATTAGCTGGGATCCAAGCTCCTTGCAATATGCCAGTGTTCAGTTGGCGAATACCTGGCCCGGGCTGGCCCTTGTTAACTTTGACCTGACGAATACGGGAGTAGGATCAATAGGGGTAACCTGGCAAAATGCGGCAGGCGCAAACATCGGCGCAGTAAACGATACCACCATCGTATTTGAAGTATGTTATGAGTTGATCGGAACGCCCGGCGAATGTTTCCCGGTAGAAATTTCCGAAACGCCTACGCCGGTTGTTCAAACATTGAACGGTCCGGGTAGCCTACTGGCTACCGATGGAGAAATGTGCATTAAAGACCGCCTGATTATAGAAAGTGTGACGATTACCCCGGCAAGTTGCGCAGGTACTTGTGATGGCGCCATCGTACTGGTGGTTACCGGTGGAGAAGGCCCCTTGGGAACAACCTGGACACAAGGTGCTTTTACGCAGTTCACGCCACTATTAGTTGGTGACCTTTGTGCCACCGTGACTGCCGGAGATACCCTGTTTGTAAAACTCTTTGATCAGGGAAATCCTGCGCTCATTTTGGATACCTTCTTTATAATTCCGCTTGCGCCCAATCAGCCGATAGCAAACGCTGGCGTGGATCGGGTTTCCGGATGTGGTGCTACTACGGGGGTTGTCGTTACCGGAACAGGCTCTTCAGGGCTTGGATTCACCTTCTCCTGGAAAACCATACAGGGAGGACCTATCTCTGACCAACAGACAGCGGTATTGCCTGGCCCTGGGATGTATACGTATTGTGTAACTAAAAATAATACTTGTACGGTTTGCGATACGATAGAAGTGCTTCAACCTCAAGCCCCTGTGGCCGATGCAGGCGCTGGCCAAACCCTGGATTGTACGAACCTGACTGCCGCTCTGGATGGCTCTGCTTCTACGGCTACCGGGGTTACTTACCTTTGGACACCATTAAATGGAGGGGCAGTTACCAATGGCACACAAGCTGTAGCTACGGCCAATGCGCCAGGCTCTTACGAACTGGTGGTGAAATTTGTAGCCACCAACTGCGAAGCCAGAGATACGGTCGTCATTGAAGACGCGCAGGAACTGCCAAACGCCAATGTCGGCTCGGAACAACGCGAATTAGGTTGTACCGGCGCTGCTGTAACGCTCGATGGCTCTGCTTCAACCAATCCACCTGATCTCAACTTGACTTACCAATGGTTTGACCCCAATAACGTTGCATTGGCACCGGGCATTACCGCTGCCGCTACCGAGCTGGGTATCTACACTTTTATTGTAACGAATATAGACAATAGTTGCCGGGATACGGCCACGGTAGAACTGATTCCAAGCTTAGACTACCCACAGGTGGCTTTCAGCGGGGATTCCTCCATCACTTGTGATCGGCTGAGCGCCATTTTCACGGCTGCGCTTTCGCCGGATACTGTGTTGTACGATTTTAGTTGGACGGTGGTCTCCGGCGGGCCGATTGTGCCTGGAACCGAAACCACTTTGTCGCCGGAAGCAGTAGCGGGTGTTTACCAGATTTCCGTGACTAACCCGAACAACAGTTGCACGACCCTCGATACGTTTATTGTACAGTCGAATAATCAGCCGCCGATTGCGAATGCAGGCGAAGATTTTACGCTTTCCTGCAATAGTCCGTCCTATATCCTGACTGCAAACGGCTCCACGTTGGGAGATTCGATCAACATCATCTGGACAGGGCCGGCAGGCGACACGATTCCAGGCAATTCGTTGGAAGTCAGTCTGCCGGGTACGTATACGCTCGAAATTCTGAACACGAACACCGGTTGTTCGGCCACGGATGAAATGGTGCTTATGACAGATGGCAACCCTCCTCCAACGGTTACCATTGCAGATGCAGATGAAATCACTTGTACGAGTACTTTTGTTACCCTGACTTCAACGGTAACCCCTGCGGGAGGTACCTATGAATACCTTTGGTCTGTTCAGGGTACAGGCAACATCATAGGCGCAACCGACGCAGCTGTCACCCAGGTGAATCAAGCCGGCATCTACTTAGTCTCGGTAACCGATACTAATAATGGTTGTGCGGTAACTGAACAGGTTGTCGTCGTAGTGGATACAATTGCGCCGGGGGCAGTCGCAGCCAATTTAACCCCGGCGTTGGTCATTACCTGCGCAACGCCATCCGTCACCTTAGGCGGAGACGGCACCGCGGTTGGCCCGGATTACACCTACCAGTGGACGACCGTGGTCGGCTCCGGCGCTACGGTGCCCAGTCCGAATAATATTTTTACCGCTGAGGCAACATCAGGTGGTTCTTACATTCTGACTGTACGCGATATAACCAATGGTTGTCTGGCAAGAGATACAGCGATCGTGACTGCTGATACTGCCAGTGCGGTGATTCCGGATGTGATGGCTGAAAAAATCACCTGCGTTGTGGCATCGGTGACGCTGGATGCTTCCGCGACGTTGCCGAATACCGGAATCACAATCCTGTGGACAGGTACGAACGGCGCGCCAAGTCCGGCGGATCAATTGATCACAACGGCGACCGTGGCCGGTACCTATACGCTTACGGTGCGCAACAATGCAAATGGTTGCGAAACCAACAAGGATGTAGAAGTTGGTGCTAACCTGACACCCCCGGACATTTCTTTTGTAACGCCGCCGCTGTTCTCCTGCGCCTTCCCTTCGGTTGTTGTGGACGCTTCAGCGACCGGCCAGGCTACCAGCTTTTCTTCGATTACCTGGACTGCCATAGATGGCGGAACGATTACGCCACCGAGCGGCGCACTGATTATCACGGTGAATGCTCCCGGTACCTATGAGCTGACGGTGGTTCGGGACGACAATGGTTGCACCGCCACGGAATCCATAGAGGTCTTGCCAGCAAATGACACGCCGGTCGCGGATGCAGGCCCAGATTTTACCATTGGGTGCGGTGAAATGACCATATTGGATGGCTCGGGCTCAACCACTGGCACTTACCAGTGGTCGAACATCAGTGGGGGCGTCACGCCTACCCCGGCAAACGCCCAAAATCCGGCTATTGATGCGCCGGGCACCTATCGGTTGCTGGTCACCAACCCGCTGAACAATTGTATGGATGCAGATACCGTGGTGGTTACCCTCAACAACAGCTTGGGGAATGCCAACGCTGGCCCTGACCAGGATCTTTGTGGTGATTTGACTACCCTGACCGCTAACCTACCCACAGGAACAACCGGTTTGTGGACTAGCGTATCCAGCGCCGTGATTGCAACGCCGGATCAGGGAACAACTGAAGTCAGTAACCTGCGCAATGGCACCACGACTTTCGTCTGGACGCTTTCTGCACCGGGATGCGCCAATTACAGCGCCGATACGGTCGTGGTCGTCTCGTCGGGGAAACCGGTGGCTAATAATGACGCGCTCAACATTAGCGCTGATATGCGCAGCGGGTCAATCAACGTAACTTCCAATGACATCCTCACGGGCATCACGAACTTTGAAACGACCCTGTTGGGCAATCCTGCTTTCGGTATGATAGACAGTTTTGTAAACAATACCCTGTTTTTTAGCGTGGGTATTGGTGCAGAAGGCGCTACCGAGCTGGCTTACCAGATTTGCAACCTCGATTGTCCGGGCCAATGCGATACTGCCCTTATTATCATCAATGTTGCAAATGACGGGAGAGAACCTGAGCTTCCGAACACCATCACCCCCAACGGCGATGGATTGAATGAAGCGCTGGTCTTTGACATCCTGTTGAGCAACCCGGCAGAAGAATTTCCGAACAACGAATTGATCGTTTTCAACCGTTGGGGAGACATCGTATATCAATCCAAACCTTATGCGAATAACTGGCAGGGCACCAACAATGATGGAAAAGAGTTGCCACACGGTACCTATTACTACATTCTGAGGTTGGATATTGGTAACCGGGATATCATTCGAGGAGATGTGACCATTGTGAAATAATATTGTCCCGGCACTTAAGGAACGCCGAAATAATAACTTCCCGATTTGGGCGGTGGCTTTTGGCTACGCCGAACTTGCGTTTCCCACCGGACTTCCCGCAATTGCTTTCAGTCGGCGCAATTGCCTTCGTCGGTCACGTAGCTTTGGCTACGCTCCCTTCTTGCGCCTTGTCCGCTGGAAAAATCCCCACGCCGAAAACGCGAACTTATTATTGCGATGTTCCTAAAGGAAATAACCGTTCTTTATTAAAGACGCGCCCCCGATTCCTCGGGGGCGCGTTTTGTGTTTATAAAAATAAGATTACCTTTGCAAAGCAAACTATCTCTTCCCCGCTCTGCGTTTCCATGCAAGGCTGCTATATTTCGCCTGCCGATCCGGCGCGTCGCCCTTCAAATACGATAAAAATCAATAATTATGCGGGTAAAGCTTTTACTCTTGCTCTGCGTGTTAGGCTGCTCTATGCGCCTGTACAGCCAGATTGACGTCCAAATTACCATCAACAGCGGCGTGGCCACCACGACCTGTGACGACCTGTTCAGTGGGCCTGATCCTCTTTGGCAAGTGAACATCAATAACGAAGGCTGGCAAACCTACCCACAGGAAGCCTTTTGTTTCAACAGCTTACCCAATTTGCAATACACGGCCTCCTATTCCTGCCCAGCCGATGTACCTGCACAAATAACGGTGTGTTTCCGGGCATTTGAGAACGACGGGTTGTTTTCGATATTTTGCCAGATTGACGCCGCTTGCAGCGAAACCATCTGCCAGGATTTCCCCTTCCCCGCTCCCGGTGCCAGCGCCAGCCATACGCTGGCTTTGGCACCCGGCCTCAGTTCGGGAGGCGAGGTGAATTTTACCATCAACAGCACCAACCAGGGCGTTGCAACGAATGACCTGCTTTGCAATGCAACAGACCTCGGCGTGCTCACTTTTGGAGACACGATAGGCAACGCAAACCTGGGGCAGTTTAGCAACTACTGCGCCACCAACGCCAATGAACCCAACCCCGGAAACCAGGGATTTTTTGTGAACGATGTAGGCGTATGGTTTCGTTTTCAAACCGGCCCCAACCCAGGAACCCTGATTTTGCTGGATGTTTTAAGCGATCCGGAAGCGACGGGCGACCCCATTGAATTACAGGCTGCTGCCTATTTGTCGTCAAATGAAACCTGTAACGGAACGATGACCTTAGTTTCTGAGAGTGCGTTTTTAGATTATGTGCCCGGAAATGACCTTCAATTCCGACTAATCTGCCCTCAGCCCAACCGCACCTATTTCGTGTTGGTGGACGGCAACGGGATGAACGACCCCGATTTGTTACAAGGGGTGTTTGGTATCGCGGTAAGCTCCCTGGACGTACAGGAAGGCGGAAACCTGCGCTGCCAGTTTGAAGACCTTGGCCCCATACCCCCTGATGGTTCGGTAAGCACCAATGGCCCGCGTTCCAATTATTGCGCAACTGCATTGGGCGATCCGTTCATCGCGGCTTTCATCAGCCAGCATTCGATCTGGTTCCGTTTTGTTGCACCGCCTTCCGGGCACGTGGTTATTCAGGGGATCAGCGACCCCACGGTTGACCCTTTGGGGGTTCAAATTGCCGTTTACCGCTCCCTGAACAACAGTTGCAACGGATTTTTTAGCCACGTTGCCAGCCAGTACAGCGACATTGACCTCGATGAGCAATTGGAATTGAGTTGTTTGTTTCCCGGCACGCCTTATTGGATCCTCATAGATGGCGATGGGGGCAACGGTCAGGGCGTTTTTTCTTTGAACGTGTACGATGCCGGAGACATCACTCCGGTGACTATGTTGGATACCACGCTTTGCGCCGGACAAAGCCTCCAGGTTGGGAATTCGCTGTACAATGTCAGCGGTATTTATAACGACACCCTCCAGGTTTTTGCCGGTTGCGACAGCATCATCATTGCTAATATAACGGTGTTGCCGCCCATAGATGTCACCGTCGTACAGACGATGTTGGCAATCGGGGAAGGCAACAACAATGGCGCGGCTACGGTTAGCGCAACCGGGGGCGCCGGGAATTTTACCTACGCCTGGTGCAGCGGCGAAACTGACGCGCAGGCCTTAGCGCTGACGGGCGGCGTCAATTGTTGCGTAACCGTCACCGACGCCGCAGGATGTGAGGTGGAGCATTGTTTTGAAGTGGATTTTACAACACAAATTATTCCTACTATTGCCAACGATACGGTCGCCTGTCATGGGAATACGAATGGCGAATTAGTCTTTTCTGCGATCAATGGTTTTCCTCCTTATCAATATACCTGGCAAAATCAGAACAACACCATCAACGGTTCCGGCACGATATTGGCAGCCGGCGATGAAATTGCCATCCCCAACCTGCCTGCCGGCACGTATACCTTTATGGTCTTTGACGCTTTTTATGATACGACCTTCACCGCTTTGGTGTTAGAACCGGATCCTTTGGTGATTGATATTTTGAATATTGCCGATGCGTCGTGTTTCGGCTTTTGCGACGGCGGATTACAAGTAGAAATTGCCGGGGGTACCGGCGCTTACCAGTTGAGCTGGTCAGGGTCTCTTCCTCCTGTAACCAATCCCGGCCAACTTTGTGTGGGCAATTATCGCCTGACGGTGACGGATGCCAACGCCTGTATAAGTACGCTGGAAGTGAATGTGGGGCAACCGGCGGAGTTCATTGCAAACGCTGCGCTGGTGAATCCGGTTTCCTGTTTTGGCGGCAGCGATGGCCGGGTAACGGTTGTCACCAATGGTGCGCCGGCACAATACATCTGGAGCAACGGACAGAATAGCGCTAATGTAGGTGGACTGACCACAGGCTTTTACGATGTTACGGTGGTGAACAGCGATGGTTGCGAGGACTATTCGAGCATACAGGTGCCACAACCCAATCAGCCGCTGCTCGCAACGATCGAAGTGCTCAAACCCATCAGTTGTTTTGGCGAAAGCGACGGTACCTTGCAAACAACGGTCAGCGGGGACGCCCTTTCTTTGAGCTACAACTGGAGCAATGGCGCGGCCACGCAGGCAGCAACCGGCCTGGCAACAGGAACCTATTCCGTTACGGCAACCAATGAGAAAGGCTGTACGGCGTCCAATACCTTCCAACTATCGGAACCTTCGGATATTACAGCTTCGTTGAGCGTCAAAAACCTCAACTGTCTGGACGGGCCTTCAGATGGCATTATCTTCATTGATGCGGTTAGTGGGGGCACACCGGATTACCGGTTTTCAGTAGACGGGGTTGTTTTTACCAGCATTCCCGAACTGCGCAACCTGCCTCCTGCAACCTATGAAGTGGTCGTTGCGGATGCGTCCGGGTGCGAAAAAAGCTACCCGGCAACCATTATGGGGCCGCCAGTGTTGAATGTTACGGTAGGGGAAGATATTTTGATTCCGCTTGGTGCAACCGTTGAATTGACAGCGCTCGCAAACAGCGTCAACATTACCTATTCCTGGTCGCCCGGTGATACCTCCGGTGTGAAAAATACCCCTTCTATTCGCGTGACGCCGCTGGAGTCTACCTTGTACAATGTGCAAATCATGGACACCACGACCTTCTGCAAAGCGGCCGACAACATTTTTGTAACAGTAAGCAAAGAGCGCAAGGTGTTCATTCCCAATGCCATTACGCCGGATGGAGACGGCATCAATGATGGGCTGATGATTTTTGGCGGATTGGGCATCCGAGCCGTGAAAAGTTTTCGGATTTTTACCCGAACGGGAAGTTTGGTCTTTGAGGAAATTGGCTTTCAGCCCAATGATCCTGCTTATTCCTGGTTCGGAGATTTTAATGACCAGCCTTTGAATAGCGGCGTTTATGTCTATCTGGCAGAGATCGAATTTTTGGACGGCCTTACGGAAGTTTTTAAAGGCGACGTAATCCTGCTTCGATAATCCGTAAGAATTATTTTTTCACCATAAAACTCTAATCATGGCCATTGTAAAAGTCATTGAAGTGATTGCTTCCTCAGAAAAAAGCATCGAAGATGCGATTCAAAATGCGGTTTCGGAAGTGTCAAAAAGCATCCGCAACATTGATTCCGTTTATGTGAAGGACATCAAGGCACACGTAAAAGATGGGAAAATCACTACATACGGCGTGATTTGCAACCTCTCTTTCCGGGTTGACAATGTAGACTAAGGAACATCGCAATAATAAGTTCGCGTTTTCGGCGTGGGGATTTTTCCAGCGGACAAGGCGCAAGAAGGGAGCGTAGCCAAAGCTACGTGACCGACGAAGGCAATTGCGCCGACTGAAAGCAATTGCGGGAAGTCCGGTGGGAAACGCAAGTTCGGCGTAGCCAAAAGCCACCGCCCAAATCGGGAAGTTATTATTTCGGCGTTCCTAAGCGTTTTGTTTTCAAGAGGCTGTGTAAAAAGGCAGCCTCCTGAAATTCTTTTTTCTCATCAAGACCGGGTAATGAAATGTTCTAAGCTCTCAATGCGGAAAGCCTGCTCGTTGATGAAAGCCGACACGATGTCCCCGATGCTCAATACGCCGATGACATGGTCGCCTTCTTTTACCGGCAAGTGTCGGAACCGCTTTTCAGACATCAGCTTCAGACAATCCTCTATGGTATGCTGGCGGGAAACAAAAAACGGGTTGCTGGACATGACCTCCGAAATAGGGGTGCTTTTAGCTTTCCGACCCTTAATAATGCCCTTTCTGGCGTAATCACGTTCTGAAAACACACCTACCAATACTTCACCTTCCATGACCAGCACAGCGCCAGTATTGCAGGTCTCCATCACCTCCAGCGCTTCGATTACCATTTGATCCGGGCGCACGGCGTAGACTTTATTGATTTTTTTATGGGAAAGCAGTTGATTTACAGTAAGCATAATTGAAACGTGGTTTTAAGTTAGGACTTCGATTGTAATTGCCTAAAAATATTGTTTATGTTTTGAATTATACAAAATTTTGATCTTGTTTTTTGTTTAAATCAGAAATAGTCTCCTTTTTCCAGTACCCGCTGCATCAACCAGTCTTTTTCAGCCAGCAGTTCTGTTTCCAGAATTTCCTGCCGCAATTGTTGCCGGGCCTCCACTTTGCCGGGCGGTAACATGATGAGTTTGTGCACAAAACGAATGGTATTGAGGTAGGCCGTTTGTTGTTGCTCGCCGATTTGGCGTTTGCGCCGCAGGTAGGTATGCAGGCTCCGATACGGTTGATTTGGGCGAAATTGGACAAATTACCTGCCAACAACCCTGTATGACCTATCTCGGTATTGACTATTGCGCGCCCGGATTGTACCAGGTTCAGACGACTCCGTGTGAAATCCACCGCTTTACCATCGGGGAAGACCTGACTATACCGACTGTAACCCTGCCATCGGTAACACTATGCGAAGGAGAATGCTACACGTTTTATGGGCAGGAATACTGCGTTTCAGCACTTATTATTCAGGAAGATAACTGCACCAATTTTGTTCAGGAAATCATCGTGAATCCGCCAACGATTGCTCAGGCAGGCTTGATTGGGAATATGTCCTGTGGGGCAACCTGCATTGATTATCTGGGGAGTACTTATTGCGACCCCGGTCAGTATGTGGATACGGGCGCCTGCGTGTTGACGTATTTTGAAATCGGCTTTGTCCGCGATACGCAGCAACTCGGGCAGATCGGCACAATCAGTTGTCTGCAACCCTGCGTTTCCTTTTTGCAGGATTTGTATTGTACCCCGGGGAATTACACCGTTGAAGATTTCTGCACGGTCTTCCGGTTCAGCGTCGGCGGAAATCAAGCTGCACCGGGATACAACAATCCCACGCTGCATTGTTTGCCGGACAACCATCAATACACGGTCAGTTTTACGATCACCGGCACGCCGCCCTACAAAGTGAACGGGGAAAATATTTCCGGGTCGCATTTCATCTCATCCCCGTATGCCAACGGCGCTCCGTACGCCTTTGTCATTGAGCAGGTCAACAACGGCTGCCAAACGGTCGTCAATGGTGCGCACGACTGTTCTTCTATGTGCGGCGGCGACCCGGGGGCTATGTTCCCTCAAGGATTGGACGTTTGTATCGGATCAACAGCCCATGCATTGCCTGCAACCCCGCCGCAACCCGCGCCGAGCCAGGTGGTGCGCTATCTCCTGCATACCCTGCCAGGGACGACGCCCGGAACCATCCTTGCTGAAAAAACAGACGGTATTTTCAACTTTGATCCGGCCACGATGGTCGCGGAAGCAACGTATTACCTTTCTTGCGGGGTTGGTACGCTTGCCGCCAACGGGGCATTAGATTTTAACAACCTGTGTACCCGGATAGCACCCGGACAGCCGGTCGGTTTCTATACACCGCCCCGGTTTGTCGAAATCCTGGCAGTAAATCCGACCTGCTACGGCACCGAAGATGGCACACTGAACGTGCTGCTTGCCGACGGGAACCCGCCCCTGACCTACACGCTCAACGGCGGCTCGTTCGGCAGCAATACGCTTTTCGGAGGATTGACGGCCGGTGCCTACGACCTTGCCCTGCGCGACGTTTATGGCTGCCAGGCCAATACCTCGCTAATCCTGACAGAACCGGATTCCGTTTGGCTGAGCCTGGGGTCGGATCGGGAAGGTAATCGCGGGGAAACGGTTTTACTTCAACCGCAAACGAACATGGCCGACCCTGTTTTTGCTTGGTTCAACAACCAAAACGCTGCTACGCACCAGGGTCCCGACTGGTTGGTGCAGCCAGCCTTGACAACGTTGTACCACTGTGTAGCGCAGGATGCAAACGGCTGTGCCGCCAACGCCAGTGTGTTGCTCACCATAAAATCGAGCAGCGTTTATTACCCCAACGTGCTGTCGCGGAGCAGCCAGGAGCCAGCCAACCGGAATTTTACACTGTTTGCCAGGGAGGGCTATATTCAGCAAATCAATAGCCTAAAGATATTTAACCGGTGGGGCGGGCTGGTTTTTCAGCGCAATTTTTTCTCTCCGAACCTGCCCGAATTGGGATGGAACGGTGCTGTTGGTGTCCAGTCGGTCAATTCCGGCGTCTTCGTTTTTGTGGCAGAAGTGTTGTTGTTTGACGGAACGGTAGAGGTGATTAAGGGGGATGTAACGGGGTTGTAGGCGCAGAAAACTTTCTGCCCCTACAACCCAGTTATATCTTTAACGTCTGCCGGATATATCTCGAATATTTCCGTCGGTAGACCTTATAAATGCGTTTGAGGTGTTGGTAGCTGTATTGTGAAGAATGGTGCAGGTCGTCGGTCGGGGTGTGAAGAAAGCCCTGTTGTTTCATCCAGTCGTCGTTGTAGACTTTGCCGAGGTAGCGGCTGCCGTGGTCGGGCATGAGGACGACGACAAGGTCTTCGGGGGTCAGGTGTTTACGGAGTTTAAACACGCCTTCCAAGGCTGCGCCGCTGGAATAGCCGAGCATCAGGCCTTCTTTGAGCGCCATCTGGCGGGCGCGGGCGGCGCTGTTGCGGTCGGTGACTTTTACAAAATCGTCAATTAGTTCGAAGGCCACGTTTTCGGGGATGATGGTTTTGCCGAGGCCCTCCACTTTCCAGGGGTAAATTTCCGATTGATCCAGCAAGCCGGTTTCCCAGTATTTTTTCAGCACCGAGCCATACGCGTCAATGCCGATGACGTGGATGTCCGGGTTTTGCTCCTTCAGGAAGCGCGCAGTGCCCGACAAGCTGCCGCCGGTGCCCACACAGCAAATGAAATGCGTGATTTTTCCTTCTGTTTCGCGCCAGATTTCCGGACCGGTGGTGTAATAATGCGCGTTGGAATTGTCGAGGTTGAAATTTTGACCGAGGTAGTAAGAATTTGGAATGTCCTGCGCTAACTGTTCTGCCCTGGAATAGTAGGAGCGGGGGTCATCTGCGGTAGCGTCTGCCGGGCAAACCACCACTTCGGCACCCATTGAGCGGAGCAGCGACAGCTTTTCCTGGGAGGCTTTGCTGGTCACCGTCAGCACGCATTTGTAGCCCTTCATGCTGCAAATCATGGCTAAGCTAAAGCCGGTATTGCCCGAGGTGGCTTCGATGATCGTATCGCCTGGATGAAGCTTTCCTTCTTTTTCTGCCTGATCAACCATGTAAAGTGCAATTCGGTCTTTTGCAGAATGACCGGGGTTGTAGGCTTCGATTTTTCCGAGGATGGTGCCGGGAATATCCTTACATACTCGGTCAAGCCGGATCAGTGGCGTGTTGCCAATAGTTGCCAGTACGCTTTCGTAGATCATAGTTGTTTCCTTGTTTGCCTGATTAAGAACCGACTGACTTAGGAAGTTTTCGGGTACAATAATACCCGGGCTGCTTGCCGGGCAAAGTTTTCCGGATGCAAATTATACACATCATTCTGGTTTTCCTTTGTATGAAGGCTATTTTTCGACAGAAGGTTGAATGGATGTCGAAAATAGATACAAAATTCTTATCTTCAATTTTACTGCCCCCCCTTTACGCAGTCATAAGACTATAAAAATAAAAACCCAGGCAACCCTTTGCCGGCTATTTACACCATCTTATCAAAATGCAGTATTTAACGTGTCGGAACAAGAACTGGTCGAACAATGTCTGAACGGGAAACGAAGCGCGTGGCAGGAGCTGTACGAACGATACAAAACGCCCCTGTTCCGCTTATGCCTGCGCTATGCTGCCAGCCGTCAGGAAGCGGAAGACTGGTTGCAGGACGCATTCGTTCAGGCTTTTGCCGACCTCCCCCAATATCGGGGCGGCGGCCCTTTGGGTGCCTGGTTGCGGAAAGTTGCGTTGAACACGGCGCTGCAAAACCTGCGCAAAAAGAAAGCATTTTTTACAGACACGGATATTGCAACTTTTTCAGATACCCGGGAAGCGGAAGACGTTCATATTCTTGCAGACATTGATGCGCAACGGCTCATCGCACTGATGCAAAAATTGCCGGATGGCTACCGGACGGTTTTTAACCTGTATGTCATCGAAGGGTATACGCACGAAGAAATTGCCGGGTTGCTGGGCATACAATCCGGCACCTCGAAATCACAGCTGTCTAAAGCGAAAGCGATGATGCGAAACCTGCTTACGTCCTCAGCCCTCCAGCCCCCGAAGGGTGAGCTGGCGACGTATTCAACGAGCAGCCAATAACCAATGAGAAGGTTGAAGGAAAAAGGTTAAAGTGTAAAGGTTAAAGGATAAAGTTTAAAACGCTCAACGAACAACTTCTGCCATGGATGCATTTCGACAAGATGAATTTTGGGAAAACCGCCTGGGGCAAACCATCCGGGATGCCGAGTCGGATCCGGAGGCGCAAGCCTGGGATACGCCTTCGGAGTCCGTTTGGGAAGGGGTTTCCGGTGCGCTGGAAGAAAAACGGCGGCGATTGCCCCTGCTGTTGTGGTGGGGAAGCCTGGCGGCAGTCGTGTTGTTGACGTTGGGTGGACTCTTGCTGGTGCTGGAAAATAAAGCGCCCGTACCGCATCCGCAGGCCGAAAAAGGAGAAGTAAAAATCCCGGGCAAAGGGTCTGTCAGTGGCCAGGCTGAAACCGAATCCACGATTTACCCGCCAGCACCTGCAAATTCGGAAACCCAATTACAACGCCGTCTTTTCCCCCGACACGCATTAGTGCAATTTGAAAAATTGATTGATAACCAATCTAATACGAATATTGATCAAAGTATTGCTTCACCTAATTCATTGCAAACATTCCGAAATTCGGCCAATGACCCCACCGCACTTGCTTCGACTCAACAGGGCAAAAAGGCTATGGAAAACGAACCAATATCCACAAACTTTGAACCCGTAACGCCAATAGCCATGCTCGAAACGGCAATTGTTTCCCGCATACCGGAATCAATGCAGTTTTTAGCCATTCCCGTGAAACCTGTGGGTGCCAAAATTCAATGGTGGGCAGGCGTGCGCGGTGGCCCGGTTTATGCAGCCAATGCAGTACGAACCAACCAGCCGGGTGCCCTGCTTTTTCGGCAACAGGAAACTTCGCAGTGGTCGTCGGAACGAGGGCTGAACTTGAAAATGGTGCTGCCTTCGGGCTGGTACGCACAAGCAGGCCTGAGCCGGTACGACATTCGCCAGAGCGCTTCCCAGGTTTTTCGGCTGCGTTTTGAACGAGCGCGGGAGCAGCAATTGCCTTCCGGAGAATGGGAAAGCACGTTTGCGCTCAGCGTGCCGTCCTCTTACGGGGATTCAGAAGCAGAAATAGACTTGCGGCGCGACGACAGCAATGCGTTACAGGAAGGCCAGGTGCTGGTGGTAGAAACAGAAACCACCCAGTCGCTACAATACCTGAGTTACAGCATCGGGAGCGGATTTCTGAAATCTTCCGGACGCTGGATGTACGGCGCTGGCGCTGGTATTGCCCTGAATGTATTGCAAGAACGGGAATTTACCCTGACCGCACGATCGCGGCAAGCAGGTATCCGGCTGCCCGTAACCAGGATTCGCCGTTCTTTCAGTGAGGCAAGCAACAACACGACCGATTTGCAGGTGAGCGCGACGCTGGGTTACCGGATATCGCCACGCTGGATGGTAGGTCTCGAACCAACCCTGCGCCACAGCCTTAGTCCGGTTGTCCGGCATAGCGGGTTTGCCACAACGACCACTTCTGCTGGTCTTCAATTGAGTGTACACTATCTCTTATAACAATTTCATCACCAATCTTAAAATCAAGCTATTATGAAAAAGTTGTTTTGGATGCTGGCGATCGCGTTGCCGCTTGGCGCAATGATGATTTCCTGTGAAAAAGAATCCCTGCTGACAGACGAAGCGCTCATCGAAGAAATTGCTTTCTCTTCCAGCCGAACCAGCATTGATCCGGCGGCGCTGCCTTCAGAAATAACGGAACAATTGACGGGAGCGAATTTCGATACGTATGTGGAAACGGCTTTTTACCTGCGGGATCGCGGTTATGAAGTCAACTTGGGCAATGGCGAAAATCTGTTTTTTAATACCGAAAGCCAGCTCTTAGAGTTCCGCAGCACGGTGCGCCCAAATGGTCCTTTTGGCCCGAACGGCCCGCATGGCCTCTGCCACCGCCCCGGATTCGGACGCCCGGTGCGCATTGACGCCCTGCTTCCTGCCATCACTGATTACGTTGCGGCAAACTACCCGGATGGCGAAATTCTGCGCGCCATGACCCGCGGCGGCAATTTCTTCGTTCTCGTCAGTGGCCGCATTGTGCTGAGCTTTGACAGCGAAGGCAATTTCCTTGGGGAGCATTCTCCGTTTATCCACTGCGCCCGTCCTTGCCGCGAAGTGGTTGCTGCTGATGAATTGCCGGATGCCATTACCACATACATTTCCACCAATTTCCCGGATGCCACTTTCCGGTATGGCTGCGACCGCGATGGCCGCATTCATGTGTTGCTGCTTACTGCGGATGGTCGTGTGCTGCTGGTGTTCAGCGAAGATGGCACGTTGCTTTTTCAAAGAGGATAAGGTCTGCTTTAAACCCGGACACGCCCCTAAGTGAACCGACACAAATAGAACTGGTTATTTTTTGAGTAAACTAAAAAGTCAAGCCACCCGGAAGCTTAGAGCTTGTTTTGGAAATCCCGAACAAGCGCTTACTCCCGGATGGCTTTTTTATTGCCGGAAAGAGAAAGATCGGGAAAACCCGGCGCTATCTTTGTACTTTTGAGAATATCGTTCATCTTTGCGTAGAACGTATCGCCGAACGCTGTTCTGCGTGTTCATTGATTGCGCCGAACAGCGTTTGGCGGTACAATAAAAACCAATCACAACTTTATGGCCAACGTCATCAATCACAGCCTACTGACAGAATTTGATTCCAGCTTGTTTAAAGCGGGTAAACATTTCCGCCTTTATGAAAAACTCGGCAGCCATATTTTGGAAGTAGACGGGCAATGGGGAACCCTTTTTGCTGTTTGGGCGCCCAACGCCAAAGCGGTGTCTGTGGTCGGTAATTTTAATAACTGGGATCGAAAAGCACATCCATTGACTTCCCGCTGGGACAGTTCCGGGATTTGGGAAGGATTTATTCCCGGCGTTGGCAAAGGCGATTTGTACAAATACCATATCCTGGCACCCGATGGCCGCCATTTGCAAAAAGGCGACCCTTTTGCGCGTTTTTGGGAAATACCGCCCAATACGGCTTCTATTATTTGGGACGAAGACTATACCTGGCAAGATACCGACTGGATGAAAAAACGCGGCGCTCATACGGGTTTGGATGCGCCGTATTCTGTTTACGAAGTACACGCCGGCTCCTGGAAAAAAAATCACGGCGGCTCGCGTTCCCTCAGCTACCGCGAAATGGCCGACGAAATGGTCGCTTATGTAAAAGATACCGGGTTCACCCACATCGAATTCCTGCCGGTGATGGAACATCCGTACTTTCCTTCCTGGGGTTATCAGGTGACGGGGTATTTTGCGCCAAGCAGCCGTTACGGCTCGCCGCAGGATTTTATGTATCTGGTGGATAAGTTTCACCAGGCGGGCGTCGGGGTGCTGCTGGATTGGGTGCCTTCGCATTTCCCGACTGACGCGCACGGGCTTGCCGATTTTGACGGCACGCACCTGTACGACCACGCCGACCCGCGCAAGGGGTTTCACCCGGACTGGAAAAGCTGTATTTTCAATTACGATCGCCACGAAGTTCGCAGCTTTCTGATTTCCAATGCCTTGTTTTGGTTGGATCGCTACCATGCCGACGGCCTCCGGGTGGATGCAGTGGCTTCGATGCTCTACCTCGATTATAGCCGCAAGGAAGGCGAGTGGATTCCTAATATCCACGGGGGCAACGAAAATTTGGAGGCAACGAGCTTCCTGCGCGAATTCAACGAAACGGTTTATCGGGAATACCCGGATACGATTACCATTGCCGAAGAATCAACGGCCTGGACGGGGGTCTCCCGTCCGGTCTATAGCGGCGGATTGGGCTTCGGCCAAAAATGGATGATGGGCTGGATGCACGACACCCTGAACTATTTCAAAAACGACCCGATTCACCGCCGGTTCCACCACAATGCCATTACGTTCAGCTTGGTCTATGCCTTTACTGAAAACTTCATGTTGCCATTGTCGCACGACGAGGTGGTGCATGGAAAAGGTTCGCTGATCCAGCGGATGCCGGGCGATGAATGGCAGCGCTTCGCAAACCTGAGGCTGCTGTTTGGCTATATGTTCATGCATCCCGGTTCCAAACTGCTCTTTATGGGCGGCGAATTTGGCCAAACCAGCGAATGGAATATTGAACGCGGCTTAGAATGGTGGTTGCTTCAATTTGAACACCACAAGGGCATGCATGCCTGGATTAAAACGCTCAACCATTTTTATAAAGCGACCAAAGCCCTGCACGAGCGGCAATTTTCACCGGATGGTTTTGAATGGATCAACCACGGCGACCACCAAACGAGCGTGCTTTCTTTTCTCAGAAAAGGCAAAGACACGGAAAACCCGGTGGCTGTGATTTGCAATTTCACTCCGATGGTGCGCAAAGACTATAAACTTGGGGTGCCTTTTGGCGGCGGCTGGAAAGAAGTGCTGAACAGTGACAGTCGCGACTTCGGCGGCAGCGGGCAGCATTTTAATGAAAAGCTGAAAGCCACGGAGGAAAACTACGACGGCAAACCGTTTGTGCTAAGCCTGAATCTGCCTGCATTGGCAGTGATTGTGTTGGAACGCATTTCGCCAGGGAGCAAAAAAGCTGCTCCGAAAGCTGCTGCTGCAAAACCGGCACCGAAAGCAGCCATCAAGACGGATGCAGCGCCGAAGCGAAGCAAGGCTAAGGCTGGTTAGCTGACGTAAAAATTGGTTACTGCAATTTTCCGGCGTTCTTTTCAATCTTGCGCCAGGATGATTCGTCATTCATTGGAATGTATCGCCGTTCTTCGGTGAGGTAGTGCCAGTCCGGGCTTTTAGGTTTTCCAGAAGCGCAGCAACAAACCTTCTATCAGCAGGAAAATTAATACCAGAATCAGGCACAAGCGCCAGAGCACCAAGCCCTGGCTGCGCTCTTCAATGCTGGCGGTCAGCAGCGCGGCTTCATTGATGTCTATCACATTGACCTTGCCAGTGGAAAGGGTTTCCAGTTCATCGGTATTGTAATAGGCAAGGTCTGATTCTTTACGGTCAAAATTGAAGGCATAGCGGTGTAATACGGTATCCTGATTCAGGAAAAGGTCAAAAACGCCGGCGTCCTGCACCTGGCCGTTGATGCCCAATTGAACTTTTGTACCAGCGGTTCGCTGTTCCGGAATGAACTCGCCCTTAGTGCCTTTCAGTTTATAGACCAATTCTGCGCTTACGCCGAAATGGTTGGCACTCAGCACTTCGTCGCGACCAATGGTATAGGCAATGCGCTCCTCTGCGCCACCGGAAATGGCCATTTTGTAAACCATAGGGATAAACACTTCGCCGTTTTGCATCAAATTGCTGTACGCTTCGTCTAAAGGCGCGGCGCAAACGTAAAGCCGGCCCTGGTTGCTGCGGTATTTGGACAGAAAAGGCGTCCCGTCGCGATACGTGACCAGTTGTTCTTCGTTCCGGTTGGTAAACGCGCTGAATTTAAAATTGCCTTTGGTGGTCGGCAGACGCAGGTTGGTGCTTTTGTTTTCAAAGACGTCCCTGAAAATAAATTCATCCGTATTCACGGTTCCCACGATGCGTTCCTGTGCTTCGAAAGGAAGCAACTCATTGGCCGGAAAGGCCTGCAAAAAGGATTTATAGCTATTCAAATCGCTGTTTCGACCCGGAAAAACGAGGAGATTGCCTCCGTTTTTGACATAATTGGCCAGCTCGAACGCCAGGCCGGAAGAAACCACATTCAGGTTATTGAGCACAATCAGTTGGTATTTGCTGAATTGCGAATAATCTAAGCTGCGGCTTGTGGCGTTGGTCATTTTGAAATAGCCGGTTCCCGAAAAAGCTGCTTGGAGGTATCGGTTGGGTTGTGCTTCGTTGATGGCTAAAGCCAGGATGTTTTCTGGCACGAAAAAAGCGAAAAAATATTGATCGTCGAACTGAACAGGGTAGTCGGTGACGCTGAGCTCGGCTTCGTGCCAGCCGGTGCGCAACACGGTGATGCTCACCGTATCTGTGACAGAAGACCGGGCAGGAATATTCAGGGTGCCAACCGGTTTGTTTTGCCCTTCGTAGCGAATGGCCAACCGGATGTTTTCGACGGATTCGTTTGTCCAATTGTGTACTTTCACCAGCAGGCGGTTGGTTTGCCCCACCAATTGCACCGGTGCTTCAAACCAGGCGGTATCAATGCTCACGTTGCGTTCCTGAACGGCTTGAAGCGGCACTAAGTTGACACTCAACGTTGTATCGGTGTATTGTTTGAAGTCGGAAACGTTTTTCTGGAAATCGGAAATGAGGTAAGCCGCCCGGTTTTCGGTCGTGGCGGTTTGCAGGGTTTGTTGCTGTCGGAGGATAACTTTGCTCATTTCCTTTACAGCGGGCGTTGGCTTGATCTCGTCAATGAGAAGCAGCGCTTCTTCTTTGCCGATAAGGCGTTGGTGGCGCCCTTCAAAATCGTTGGTCAGGATTTGGAACTGATCTTCAACGGCATACGCACGCACGATTTCGCGGGCGCGCTCCTTGGCTTTTTCCTGCAAGGGCACGTCCTGACTCAAGGCATTCATACTGAATGAATTGTCCACAAAAATGCTCACTGCTTTGGCACCAGCTTTGACTTCCTCATCGCGCGGAATGAACGGTTGCGCAAATGCGAAGACTAAAAACGCCAGTGCCAGCAAACGCATGGCCAGCACCAGCAGGTTGCGCAGTTTGGATCGGGCGCTTTTTTCTTCTTTCACTTCTTTTAGAAAGCGCACATTGGTGAAGTAGACCTTCTTGAAGCGTCGGAAATAAAACAAATGGATGATGATGGGTATCGCCAGAGCTGCCAAGGCAAACAGGAACGTCGGGTAGAGGAATTGCATAAATCAAGTATCTTCTTTAAATCACCTTCTATAAACGCCATTTTGCAAAAGAAGATGCACTAAATGTTAAATTAAGGACACAAAAGTAGAAAAAGGGAAGTGACTTAAAGGACAATTACTCTTTTTTGTGCGATCCCATCTCCCGTCCAAATTTCCAGTATATACACCCCGGAAGGCAAGTCGCCCACATACAATTCCACCGTCGTATCAGGTACTGCCTGCTGCAGTGCCACCCTGCCCTGGCTATCGAATAGCCACAAAGTCGCATTTTGCAAAGCACTTTCCTGTGGCAGCGTTACGACGAGGGTTTTCGATGCGGGATTAGGGAATACCCTGATATTGAGCATTTTGTCGACTTCGCCTGCGGCGTTCGGATTGCCGGAAAGGCTGAACCGGTTGAAGAAATCCCAAATTTCCTGACTGGCGTTGATGTCGCGGTTGGTGTTGCCAAAGCCTGAATTGGTGCTGCCCGGCCAAGTATGCCCACCGTCAATCACTTTTAGCAACACGACTTCGCTTTGTTGGGCGCAAGGCTGGTAAATGCTGCGTTCTACCCGGGAGCCTTCGTTGATGACATCGGGCAGGAGGGTGGTTTCCGGAATCGCCGGGCAGGCGTTTTGTCCGGCCCAGTATTCCATGACAGCAGGGATAGATTTAATGCCCGTCGCACCATTGTAATTGACGATCAGGTCGGAGGTGCCGTGAATTTCCATAATGGGCACCGGTCGTTCGGGATTGCAATCGTTGAAAGTCTGCGTGGTCATACTGCCGGTCACCGATGCAATGGCGGCAATCCGGTGGCTCAGCTCGCAGGCTAAGCGGTAGCTCATAAAGCCGCCATTCGACATGCCACAGGCGTAGACACGGTCTAAGTTAATGGGGTATTTGATATTCAGGGTATCAATCAGTGCATTCAGAAAGCCGATGTCGTTGGTGCCTGATGAACTGAAGCCGACATTCCACGACAGGTTAATTCCATTGGGATAAACGGCAATAAACCCCCCGGCATCTGCAATTGCATTAAATCCCGTATAGTTCATGATGCCCTGCGCAGTTTGCGTGAAACCGTGCAAAACCAGCACAACGGGTGCCGGACTGCCTTGTGGCAACGTAGCAGGAACGTAGGTGAGGTAGTTGCGCTCAACGCCTTCGAACATAAAACTGTTGCTTAACTGGGCATGTAGCGCATGGCCCAATAGAAAGGTGCAGCAGCATAGCACGGTGAGTTGTTTCATGATTTCGAGTTGTATGGAACAGGAACTTTCATCAACCAATAGCAGGGGTAGGAAAAATTTCGTGAAAGGTAAGCAAAATCTGGCGATCTGCGAAGCGATATACCGTTGTTTCTGAGTTATCTAAAATTATTGAAAATCTGTTTGCAAGTTGCAAAAAATCGCCACATTTGCACCCTGCCAGTCTTGGGGGCAATTTTTTAAGTTACTGCTTTTTACAGCTTTAAACCTTGAAACGAGTTGTCAGAATTATAGACGCGATTCGATTTGCGTTATCTTTTATAGGCATTGCATTAGTCGTTTTTGACGACGGGTGGCATAGTGATGCCAGTGCGGCAGGCAATCTCTGGCTGCTATATGGCTTGCTTTTTTTGTTCATCTCCCTCACCATCGGCGCATCCCTGTTCTTTCGGTTTCGTTGCAGCCAACGATTGCGCAAAGGCGATTTTACGATGGCGCTCGCTTTCCTTTTTCTTGGCATCAAGGTCATTTCAGAAGGGCAGAATACGGTATTCCTGAGTGCAATCAGCACCATTTTTTCATTGATTTTTTTTCTGATTGAAATCTCCCGGCTCTCATTTTTCATGCAAAAACAGTCTTTTCGTCCGGCCAAGCTATTTGTTTTGAGTTTTATGTTGCTGATTATTGTCGGAACGATGTTGCTGATGCTGCCCGGCGCTACTGTATCGGGAATTTCTTTTGTAGATGCTTTATTTACAGCAACTTCGGCGGTAACGGTGACCGGGCTTGCCGTACTCGACACCGGTAAAATTTTTACCCTTTTTGGGCAATCGGTTATCCTGTTTCTGGTACAGGCGGGTGGTTTGGGGGTGATGACGTTCACCAGTTTTTTTGGCTTTTTCTTTAAAGGCAGATCCTCTATCCAGGAACAAATGCGCATCCAGGATATTACCAATGTCAACCTCGGAAGCGCACGCAATTTCATCATCCAAGTCGTGCTCTTTACCTTAATCGTAGAGGGGATCGGCGCTTTGCTCATTTTCCTGTCTATGCCGGTTAGTGCCCTGCATTCCATGTTTGACCGAGTATTTTTTTCGGTTTTTCACTCAATATCCGCGTTTTGCAACGCAGGATTTTCCACCTTAAGCAACGGGCTTTACGAAATGCCATTCCGCTACAATTATTCCATACAGATGGTGGTGGCCTTGTTGCTCGTGACGGGCGGCTTAGGTTACGGAATTATCTTCAATGGATTCAACTACCTGTATTACAATCTAAAACGGTTTTTGGGGCATCTAATTTTTAAAAAAAATTACGAACGAAGAATCTGGCTGCTCAATTTGAACAGCATCATTGTCCTGAGAACTACGGCGATCCTCATTATTGTCGGCATGATTGGTTTTTTTGTGTTTGAATACAACGATGCCTTAGCCGAACACACGACCTGGTATGGCAAATTCGTCACGACTTTTTTTGGAAGCGTGACGCCGCGCACCGCCGGTTTCAATACGGTAAACATGGCGGCGCTCACTGTGCCAACCCTGATGATTTACCTCCTCCTGATGTGGATTGGCGCATCTCCGGGCTCTACGGGCGGCGGCATCAAAACCACTACATTTGCTATTGCTACGCTGAATATTTTCTCTATTGCAAGAAACAAAGACCGGCTGGAAATTAGGAACCGTGAAATTTCAAATTTATCGGTGCGGCGGGCGTTTGCGACGATAAGCCTCTCACTCATCGCAGTTGGCTTTTCCGTTTTTTTTGTCAGCTTTTTTGAACAGGATAAAGATTTGATGAGTATTGCTTTTGAGTGCTTTTCTGCATTTAGCACGGTGGGGTTAAGCACCGGAATTACCCCGGTGCTTGGCGTTGAAAGTAAGTATGTATTGGTCGTTACCATGTTTGCCGGAAGAGTAAGCACCTTAACGATTCTAATTGCCATACTCAGACAAGTCAGTAGCCTTCCTTACCGGTATCCGAAAGAGGATATCCTTATAAATTAAACAATAGACAATGGATATTAGACAATAGATATTAGATTTTGAGGGATGTTGTTCGATGCGTTTGTGATTCGAAAGCCTGATCTGTTCCATATCTAAAGTCTAAAGTCTAAAATCTAAAATCTAAACAAAAGACATGAAAGCCATCATATTCGGACTGGGCAATTTTGGAAGATCCCTTGCCATCAAACTCACCAACCTGAGGCACGAAGTCATCGGCGTTGACAGCCAGATAGACATGGTAGAAGATTTGAAAGACCACCTGACCATCGCAATTTGTCTGGACTCTACGGATGAACGGGCGGTGAGAAGCCTGCCTTTGCGCGATGTAGACGTTGCCATCGTTGCCATTGGCGAAAATGAGGGTGCCTCCATTCTCACCACGGCGCTGCTCAAAAAACTGAAAACCAAGCACATCATCGGCAGAGCCATTTCGCCTTTACATCAAACCGTGCTGGAGAGCATGGGCGTGTCGGAAATCGTACACCCCGAGGAAGATTCCGCCGAACGGTTGGCGATGAAGCTCAACCTGCATAAAATGATTGACTCCTTCGATTTGCCCGGCGATTATTCTATTATAGAAATAACGGTTCCGGATCATTTTGTCGGAAAATCCATTGCAGAAGTCCAACCCCGGCAACATTATCAGGTGAACATCATCACCGTCATCCGGAATATATCCAAGGTGAATATGATCGGAACCAAACACGAAGTGAGCGAAGTGATTGGCGTCCCTGAAGCGAACATGGTATTTCAGGACAAAGACATCCTGGTAATTTTTGGTGCCAACGACGACATCCAGAAATTAGTAGAAGATTAGCGGCGAGATATACCGGATGCGCTTTTTCATCGTTTATAGCAATTGATTATTTTTTTACAATAAAAATTAAGCATTTAAAGAATGAGAACTTTAACGATTGTTCTATCTATGGCAGGCATGACGCTTTGTGGAAGCCTGGCTGCGCAGGAATTGAATAACAAGTTGGATTCTGTTAGTTATAGTCTTGGGGTTCTGGTTGCCCAAAATCTGAAGCAACAGGGGCTTGAAGGGGTCAATACCACTTTGGTTGCAAAAGGGTTGGAGGACGCTTTGAAAAACAGTACCACTAAGGTTGATCCTGCCGGCGCCAACAAGCTTTTACAAGAGTACATGATGAAAGAACAAGCCAAAAAAGGCGAAAAAGCAATGGCAGAAGGCAAGCTGTTTTTGGAAGGAAATGCAAAACGACCAGGCGTAACGACTTTGCCCAGCGGCCTTCAATACGAAATCATAAAAGCCGGAACCGGCCCTAAACCGACCCAAACCGATAAGGTGACCGTTCATTACCACGGCACGCTACTCGATGGCAGCATATTTGACAGTTCGGTTAACCGTAACCAGCCCGCAACTTTTGGCGTTACGCAGGTAATTGCCGGCTGGACGGAAGCGCTGCAACTGATGCCCAAAGGTTCGAAGTGGAAACTTTTCATCCCTTCCAACCTTGCTTATGGCGAACGCGGCGGACCTGGCGGAAAAATCGGTCCTCATACCACCCTGATCTTTGAAGTGGAATTGTTGGAAATTACCCAGTAGTGTCTCTTTATAGCCCGATAGCTACGTTATGCGAAGGCCCAAAATTGGTCATTTACGCGAGTAAACTTCCACTTTTGGGCCTTCACATGTCTTGCGCTCGAACGCTAAAGAACAAACACCGACTAAATGGATAGACACTAATCAAGCAACATGAGTTTACAATAAAAAAGCCCCTGCGTTTTGCTACGCAGGGGCTTTTTTATGTATTAGACAGACACTAATTCACTTTTATAAAACGCTTCGTCAGCACAGTAGCGCCGTCCTGAACGTTCAGCATATAAACGCCTGCGCTCAGGTTCAACTCTGCCAGATTCAGCATCATCAGATTAGAACCTTCGCCAATGCGTTCAGTGAAGAGCTTTCTGCCATTCATATCCATAATGTGGAGCAGCGCGCCCGCCTGAAGGTTCGCTGGAATGATCACTTCCAGTTCGTTCACGACGGGGTTTGGACGGATCGCGAGTTCAATGCCGTTGTTGCTGTCGAACAGGTTAGCGGTTTCCGGGAATGCCAAACCATTTTCCTGTGCCGATAACTGTTCGTTCGTTTGAACCGGGCCGTCGTTGATCGGGCGCGATAAGGAGTTCGAGTTTAGGAACTGCACGTTGCAGAAATTAGCCGTTGTAGTAGCGCCATCCACATTGCTTTCCGTAATCAAACCGACGAGCATGCAGTCTGCCATTGGAATTTGAGACTGGAACAGCAATTGCCAGGATGTACCATTGGTAGAAATATAGCCTCTGAATACATCGCCTGTGCGGGTAACGCGCAGCCAGTTGCGGTTGAGGCGCGGTTTTGACTGGAATTGCATGGTGCCGCCGGTAACGCTGCGGGTAAACCAGTGTGCGTTTTGGCTGTTTTGAACCAACAGGGATACCTGCTTCGAATTGTTTGAAGCCGTTTCGCGGAAATTCAATCCGGCAAAGCCGAATCCGTTAATGCCGCACATCCGGGTAATGATTTCGCCATCGCCGCAGAGTTCCTGGAAAGCCAGCGTGTGTTCATCTACACCTGAAGACAAATCTTCATAGCAATTGGAGGAAAGCGTAAACTGGCCTCCGGAGTGGCTGACCGTGCCTGTAGGACAGCCAACATTGAACGGATTCCAGCCGACTGGCAGCCCGGGGCGACAGCTGGTCAGGTGGTAGCCCAAGCCCCAGAACGTATTCAACGGGTAGGATTCCCATTCAGCGGCTGGATTAAAGGCGTTGCTGCCATTGTTGTCGCCTTTCTGGAGGAAGCTAAAGCGGCGCATGGTTTGATCAATGGTTGAAACGCCGGAGCCATTCCAGTCGGTGCCCGGGTCTACGCCGATCTGGCCAATGACGTCCAGTAAGCCGCCAGTGTTGCGTAGCGCAACCGCATCGTCGCCATTGAACCAGCCTGCACCATTGAGCTGGTCGGCCTGGGCTGTAAAGTCGGGCGTTGCGCCTGAATTGCAGACGACAAAAACATCGCCGGGTTGGAGGATACCCGCCAGGTTGATGGTCAATCCAACGCCACTTGAGCCATTAAAATACATTTGTATTTGATAACCGCCCGCAGCCAGATCTATGGCCGAAGCAGAGGGATTGTATATTTCGAGGCACTTGTTGTTTCCGCTGCCTTCGATGTATTCGGAGAAGAAAGGCAGGGCACAGTTGGGAATGACCGAACAGGATGCCGGCGCTGTACCTGCATCCAGGTTGGTTCGCGTGCAGGCGGGATCGTCAGAGAATGTAGCCGTAACTGAAATGGCGGTTCCATCCGAAGCAAATTGCAAGCCTGAGAAAACTTGCGAAGAAGCTCCGATCAGCCCAACCCCTAATCCGGTGGTGCCCAAAATGACATCGCCGCTGATGTTAAGGGTGCCCGTTGCAGGTTTGCTGGTATAGTTTACGGTCACGCTCGCTGTGAAATAGTCGTCGGAGGCGTTCAGTGGCGTTCCATTGTCGTTGCAAGCGGAAATACTGCCGACCGTAACGCTGGAGATAGAGCAAGGCGTTGCCGGCACACAAGTACTGGTGTGTGAACCAAAGCCACTGTAGTCTGTGTCACTGAAGTTATCCCACTCTGTTCCCAGGGTGGTAAAAGCGTTGGTACCTGTGCCGCTGGGACTGGTTGTAATGCCAGCCTGAACAGTTGATTTGCGGCGGAGAACCTGATCCTGGGTGGATACAGTGCCAGAAATCCAAGCCGTACCGGGGTCATCTCCGATTCTGCCGAAAATATCTACAAACGTATTTCCTGCCCCTTTCACCAGCGCCAGGGCATCGTCGCCGTTGTGCGTCAGGCTACCCGACGTTTGATTGGCAATTGCGAGCAGGCCTGTTCCGGCGCCAGAGTTACACAACACGTATGTGCTATAAGCAGCAACCGTGCCGGTTAAGGCAATTGTCGAATTTGGCGTGCTGGCACCATTGGCAAAAACTTGCACTTTGTATGCGCCCCCGGTAGCAGAGAGGTCAACTAAATTTGCAGTCGGATTGTAAATTTCCACACATTTGTTGTTGCCTGTGCTTCCCTCTACGTATTCGGAAAAGAACAGGTCTGTACAACCGCTTTGGGCAGCCATGGTGCCAAAAGAGATTACGGTCAGAAACAGCAAGAGAAAAAATGCTCTCATAAATTTAGCGTTTTATAGCGTTTAGTATAAAAGAATCAAGGATTGCACAAACAGCTGAGACACCAAACACGCATAAAAGGCGCGTAGGCGGACAGGAAGGGGGGAATGTTTGCTTTGTGTGTTCGGTATGCGATAGCGATTCAAAAACAAATCAGGGCAACCTGATGAATTGGTGAAAGGAGGCTCTACAAAGGTACGGCGTTGTTGCCAAAATGTTGCAGTTTCCCGGAATAAATGACAGAACTTAATATTCGTTTAACCGGTTCTTTACGGGATGTTTGCCCGTTGACTGTTTTTATTGCCCAGTACTTTTGCCGTCTACCTGTTACCCTCTATATTTGGCCGTTTATAACTGATGCCCATGCCTGATTACAAGATTACGCTGAAAGTACGCCTGATCCTTTACTACAAAGGACAGATCCTGCTTTTGAAGCAAACCAACCCTAACGGGGGGAATTACACCTTAGTTGGAGGGACTATTGAAAAGGGAGAATCAGCGCGCCAATGCCTGATTCGGGAGAGCTTCGAGGAGGCGGGCATCTTGCTGAAAGAGAAAGACTTGCAATTGGTGCACGTGCTTCAGAAGGTAACTGCGCGGGAACAACGGATGGTATTCTATTTCAAAGCTTACCGCTGGGAAGGAGAATTGAAAGCCCGCGAAACCCACAAATTTAGGGAAGCCGAATGGTTCGATCTCGACGCCTTGCCGAAAAATCTGACGGGTACGGTGCGGCAGGTCTTGAATGAATATAGGAAAGGCAATTTGTATTCGGAACTGCCGAAGAAGAAGCCGGAGGTTTAGACGGTAGAGAGTATAGGGTAGAAGGTACGTTTTGGGATCAAATGACGTATTGTCTTTTCTACCCTCTACTTTCTACCTTCTACCCTCTACTTTCTACCCTCTACTTTCTACTCCTGATTGCTTACCAACTTCGCAGTCGCTGCTTTTTTGGTAGTGCCAATAGAAGAAGCACTGGAAGATTTGCTTTTGTCGCAGCAGGAAGCCGAAGCGGCTTTTGCGCCTGCACAACAACCTGCGCCGCCGGCAGAACTTACTTTCGTAGCTTTAGCGTCGCCACTGCAACCAGCTTTCGACTTGGTGCAAGCTGCTTTTTCGCTCGGCGATACGTTGATGAACTTACCGCTTTTGCTGCAATATTCCACTTCCATGAAAGTTGCTTTGCCGTTTTCGGCAGACACATTTTTTTTCATATAGCTCACTTTGCCGGTTTGAGGGCAAGTGCGCGTTTCGATGGACGCATCCAAAGAAGCCAACTTCGCAGCAGCAGCAGCACAGTGGGCACCTGGAGTTTCAATGCTTGCATCAGTCGAGGCCGACTTTGAACCAGAGCATTGTGCATTAGCAGCAAAGCCTACTGCTCCTGAGAATGCGAGCAACAAGAATAATTTTTTCATTGATCAGATTTTTATACAGTGAAGAAATAACCGTTCAGGGCGCAAGTTAGAAAACTCTGTGCTCTGATCGTGTTATAGAAAAATTAACGTTTTCTTAAAATGTGGCTAAATGTCCGCGCCATAACTACGCAGGGTGCCCAAAACGGAGCCAGCCAGCCATCTTTATGACAGCGAATTTTATGAATCATTTGATTATCATGTATTTGTACTAAAATTCCCGGGTTAGAAAATGTGACAAAAAATGCGTTTTTTTGCAGCGTTTTGACGAAGGGGGCAACTCCGGGCAAACAAATAAAACCGAAATTATACATTCCATGAAGATAGGACTGATCCGGGAAGGAAAGATTCCGCCCGATGCACGCATACTGCTCACGCCAGCCCAATGTGCCCGGGTTATTGCTTCGCAAGCAATTCAGATTGTTGTCGAACCTTCTGCACACCGTTGCTACACCGATGAAGAATACCAACGCGCCGGTATTGCGCTAAGTAAGGATTTTTCGGACTGCGACCTGCTAATGGGGGTCAAAGAAGTGCCGGTCAGCCAGTTGATTCCCGGAAAAACGTACTGCTTTTTTTCGCATACGATCAAAAAGCAGCCGCACAACCAGAAATTGTTGCAGGCAGTGCTGGAAAAACAGATCCGAATGTTGGACTACGAAGTGATGACGAATGATAAGGGCGAACGCCTCATCGCTTTTGGCCGTTTTGCAGGCAAAGTTGGCGCGCACAATGCCCTGTATGCGTATGGTTGTCGCACCGGCGCTTTTGCGCTCAAGCGCATGAAAGATTGCCATGACTACGCCGAAGCGATGGCCATTTACCGGCATATTCACTGGCCGGCCATCAAAATTGTGCTTACCGGCGGCGGCAGGGTAGGGATGGGAGCTGCAAAGGTGCTCCGCGACATGGGCATTCGTGAAGTCAGCGCTTCCGATTTCCTGCAACAGCAATACCAGGAAGCCGTTTTTACGCAACTCCACGCCTGCGATTACATCGCCCGGAATGACGGCAAGGCTTTTGACAAAGCCGATTTTTATGCCCATCCGGAAATCCATCACAGTTCTTTTGATCCCTATTTTCAAACCGCAGACATCTTCATCAACGGCATTTTTTGGGATGACCAGTCGCCTGCTTTTTTTAGCATAGAAGACATGCGCCGGCCCGACTTCCGCATCCGGGTAATCGCCGATGTCACGTGCGATATTGCCCCGCTTTCGTCGGTGCCCTCCACCATTCGGGCGTCAACCATCGCCGACCCGATCTACGGATTCGACCCCTTCACCAATCAGGAAACCGCGCCGTACCAACCCTACGGGATTGACGTGATGGCGATAGACAACCTGCCGAATGAGATGCCGCGGGATGCTTCGGCTGCCTTTGGCGAACAATTCATTGAACACATTTTGCCCGAATTATTAAAACCTCAAAGTGCGATCATCGAACGGGCGACTATTGCTGAAAATGGCTGTCTGACCAAGCACTTTGAATACTTGGAAGACTATGTAGCGTCTGTCTTTATAGCCCGATAGCTGCGTTATGCGAAGGCTCAAAATTGGTCATTTACGCGAGGAAACTCCGATTTTTGGGCCTTCACATGCCTTGCTTTCGAACTCTAAAGAACAGACACCCGACTAAATGAACAGACTCTATGTAGTGTCGTCTGACTTTATAGTCCGATAGCTGCGCTGCGCTCGATACCAAAATATGGATAGGCGTGATATAGGCGTTATTGCTTAAACAACACTTTAACATGATAAAATTTGCGCGCATACCCACACAACCCAACGCTGATGTTGCCCTGCTTGCCCTGCGCCTGATCTTCGGATTTTGCATGGCATATCTTTACGGTTATTCAAAACTAAACAAGCTTTTGGGCGACGAACCGATCGAGTTTATGAATTTTATGGGACTGAGGGATACGGTGTCGCTGGCATTGGTCGTTTTTGCAGAGTTTTTTTGCTCCATCTTGCTCTTTTTTGGCCTTTTTGCCCGTTTGGCAACAATTCCGCTGATGTTTACAATGCTGGTAGCCGTTTTTTACGCGCATTGGAGCGATCCGTTCAGCGACAAAGAGCACGGACTATTGTATTTGGGGGCGTATCTTGTCATTTTTTTAATGGGATCGGGGCGTCATTCTGTAGATGCTTGGTGGAGCAGGAAAAAAACGAAGCCTTGATTTTATTCAAATTATTGAATATCAATTTTATGCAACGCAGTTATCTTTTTTTCCTATTAATCGCAGTACTGGCAACAGCTGGTTGTAAGCCAAAAAAAATGGAACCGGGATCCCGTCCCTATACCGTCCTGGAAGGCCAGACAATGGGCACCTATTATGGGATGAACTACGAGGATAGTTTGGGGCGAAATTTCCAAACAGCCATAGACAGCCTGCTCGAAGAGATCAACCTTGGTGTTTCTACCTACATTGAATCATCGCTCATTTCAAGGTTCAATCAGGCAACGGCTACCTTTACTATTGAGGACACCACAAGCGGGCCTGGCCGCCATTTTCTCGTAAACTATCACGCAGCTAAAACGGTTTTCAAACAATCGGCAGGCGCTTTTGATCCTACTGTAATGCCTTTGGTCAACTATTGGGGGTTCGGCTACACGCCCAAGCGCAAGATGATGGCGGTAGATACGGCTTCGGTAGATTCTTTGCTGCGCTTTGTGGGTTTTGACAAAGTGACGTTGAGCGGAAATGTTTTAAAAAAATCCCTGCCGGGTGTACAACTCGATTTTGGCGGCTGTGCAAAAGGGTACGGCGTGGATGCCATGTGCCGGTTACTGGAAAGCAAAGGGATCTCGAATTATTTGGTCAATATCGGTGGCGAAGTGCAGGCTAAAGGCGTCAATGCAAAAGGCGAGGTTTGGAATGTAGGCATCAACAAACCGGAAGAAGATGCTGCCCTGGAATCGCTACAAGCCGCGCTTCCGCTGAAAAATAGGGCTGTATCCACTTCTGGCAATTACCGGAATTATTACGAATCAGGCGGTATAAAGTATAGCCATACCATCAACCCCCGCACCGGTTTTCCGGAGCGGACGTCCTTGCTTAGCGCTTCTGTGTTTGCAGAAAACTCGATCACGGCAGATGCCTGGGGGACTGCCTTCATGGTCATGGGGCGCGAAAAAGCCATGAGCCTGGTTCAGAACCTGAACGGATTAGATCTTTATCTAATCTATGGGAAAGAAGACGGAGGAATGGGGGTTTCGTTTTCCGATAATTTGAAAGAAGCGTTTTAATCATTTGAAGATGAACGCTTCAAATCTTCAAATCTTCAAATCAACAACATGCGCATTATTGGCTACATCGAACATCCCGTTATGAAAATTACGGTGTTTAGAATGGACAACCGCTTATCGGTGAAGTTCGAAACTGGCATGCACGAACAGACCTATAAGTTCAGGGTGGAAGACGCGGTGCAAAACCTGGAAGATGTTCACCGGATTGTAGATGAAACGTTTCAGGATGCAGTGCTGCAATTGTTCAAAACCATGCGTATGAACAGTATGCAGGCACTGTCGCGCAACCTGCCACGGGCAGCAGAAGACGAGTTTGACAAGATTATTTGACAGAAACGAGGTAAGGTTTCACACAACGATCACAACGAAGAGTGTATAGCAACGTTGTGTTCGTTGTGCGAAACCGGAATATCCTACTTTACGCAATATTCATCCCATCATAAACATCCATTACCGCGCGCACATGCCCGGCTGAAGCGTTCATGAGTTCCATTTCTTCGGCGTTCAGTTTCAGTTCCAGTATTTGTGAAATGCCGGATAGACCCAATTTTACCGGGACGCCGAGGAACAGGTTATGGAGGCCGTACTGGCCGTTGATCAGAGCGCAGCAAGGGAAAATGCGATTTTCATCGCGCAGAATGGCTTCTACCATCTGGGCAGCAGCTGCTCCGGGTGCGTACCAGGCTGAAGTACCCATCAGTTTCACCAATTCGCCGCCGCCGTTTTTTGTTCTTTCCACAATGGCATCCAAAGTTGCGGTGTCAATCAATTCCGTAACCGGAATGCCGGCAACGGTCGTGTAGCGGGGAAGGGGCACCATCGTGTCGCCATGGCCGCCCAACAGCATTGCCTGAATGTCTTTAGGCGACACCTGAAGCGCTTCTGCCAAAAATGCGCGGTAGCGGGCTGTGTCCAAAATGCCAGCCATGCCAAAAACACGCGAAGCATCAAGCCCGGAGCTTTTGTAAGCGGCATAAGTCATCACGTCAAGTGGATTGGACACCACGATGATGATTGGATTTTTGGAATGCGCCATAATGGATTTTGTCACCGAAGAGACGATTTTCGCATTGGTCGAAATCAAATCGTCGCGTGTCATGCCGGGCTTGCGCGGTACGCCTGCTGTGATGACTACAATATCGGAATCAGCCGTATCTTTGTAATCGTCTGTTCCGCGCAGGTAGGTGCTGTAATTATCAATAGGGGCCTGTTGCCAGGTGTCAAGCGCTTTGCCGCGTGCCACATCGCCCACGATGTCGAGCAGGACGACTTCTTTTACCAAATCTTTGTGTGCCAGTACATTGGCGCAAGTGGCGCCTACATTGCCCGCGCCAATTACGGTTACTTTACTCATGATGGATTGATCTTATTGGTTGCAAAGAATATTTTTTCGCTTTTGAAGCCGGTTGGACTAAAAGCGCCGCAAAAGTAGCCATTTTTCTTTACCTTTTGTTGGGATGCAGACCAAAGAAGCAGGAATATGTGAAACCAGCCAAGCAACTATTTTTATAACTTTGCCGTCGGTTTGTTGTATACACATGAACCTTTTCTTAAATTGGGCATTACTTTATTTCAAAAATAAATATTTCATTATGAAGTGTAGGATAACTCCGCTTGTTTTGATTCTGTCAGCAGCTTGCTTAACGCTGACTGCTCAAACATCCGCGCACCGCTCCTGTGGGACGCATGGAGAAATGGCAGCTCCGATGGTAGAACGCCTGCTGCAAAACATCGAATCTTTGCGTAATAATCCTGTCCGTCCGCGCAATATTGAATACGTACCCATCAAGTTTCATTTGGTGGCTAAAACGGATGGCACGGGAAGGGTAACGGAAGGCAGGGTACTTGATCAGCTTTGCGCCCTGAACGTGGATTACCTGCCTATGAATATTCAATTTTACCTCAAAAATGGAACGTTCAATTATATCAACAACACCGCGGTATACAGTACTCATACTGCTACCATCAATACGATTATGACATTTGCGCGCGACAACACCGCAGTGAATGTCTTTATCGTAGACGATGCCACTCCGGCAGGTGGAGGCGTAGGTGGCGTTACGCTGGGCTACTACACTCCGAACAAAGACTGGATTGTGATGCGCCGTGACGAAACAAACGCCTCTACGACTACACTACCGCATGAAATGGGGCATTTTTTCAGCTTACCCCATCCATTTAATGGTTGGGATTCCGGAGCGTATGACCCGGCCGTACACGGAGTGCCGGCACCGGCGATGTCTCCCGGGGGTATTCCCACAGAAAAAGCTGATGGCAGCAACTGTGCAATTGCCGGTGATTTTATTTGTGATACGCCGGCTGATTACCGGTTTGAAGGCAACTGGAATTGCAATTACGCGGGTGGTGCCATGGATCCTATGGGGATGCTTGTAAACCCTGATGAACGGTTGTTCATGTGCTATATGGTCGGTTGTCAGCGGAATGAATATATATTTTCACCGACACAGCAGGAGTTGATTATTGAAGACTTGAACAGCAACGCTCGGAATTATGTCACTCCGGGTTATGTGCCTTATCAGGTAGAAATTACGGAGACGCCGGAGCTCATTGCGCCCATTAATGCAGTTGTGACGCCCGGGTACAATATTGTGAACTTAGAATGGTCCGGCGTCAGCGGCGCAACGCGCTATTTGCTTGAAATTGACGCGTTTCCAAATTTTTCCTCCACAACGGCGCGCTATGTGGTGTTTGGAACAAACAAAATTCTAACAAATCTGGCGGCCAATAAAACGTACTTCTGGCGCATAAGACCTTTTGCTGAATACCATACCTGCTCCCCTTTCACGGCCAATGGCCAGTTCAAAACAGGTACGGGCACGATTACGTCCACAGGTGAAACAAAGCTGGTTGAAAACTGGAGCGTTAACCCCAATCCGGTTTCTGCCGGACAAGACATCAGTGTCAGCATCAACAGCAATGAACGCTTTGACGGGGTCATTACTGTGCTGAACACCGTGGGCCAGGTAGTGTATCGCACCGAAAACCTCGAACTGACCCAGGGTGAACATGACTTCCGGATTCCATCTTCGTTCCTGACGCGCGGCGTTTACCTCGTAGCGCTTGAAACCAGCGATGTGGTGTTGACCAAGCGTGTAGTGGTTGGTAATTAGTGTCTGTCTTTATAGTCCGATAGCTGCGTTATGCCCGGCCCAAAAAGCGTCATTTACGCGAGTAAACTCCGATTTTTGGGTCTTCGCCTGCCTTGCTCTCGAACTCTAAAGAGCAGACACGGACTAAATGGACAGACACCAGACAAAATGCGGTGTCATTTCAAATTTTACATTCCAAAAACGCCCGATAAACGCTGATTTATTGGGCGTTTTTGTACTTATTCATCATCTACTCTGAACATGAAAAAAACTTACTTTTTAGCCTTATTTTGCTTGCTGTCATTTTCAACGCTGCGTGCTCAACAACCTCATCACTGCGCAACTCCTGCGGAAAAATCTGAATGGCTCATCCGCTTCCAGCAGAACAGACAAGCATATCCGCGTACCTTCGATACCATTTATGTGCCCATGACCATCCATTTGTTGGGTGATGACTCTGGTTCGGGCCATTTTCCAATGCGTAAAGTATTAGACGCTGTTTGCGAGCTTAACGAGGACTTTGCCCCAACAGGCATTCGGTTTTTTATCGAAGGAGAAATCAATTACATCAACGATTCGCATTTTTGGGATCATGGGAGCTTTGGCCCCGGTTTTGACATGATGGAAACACACAATGTGGATAATACCATCAACTGTTATTTTGTAACGAATCCTGCGGGCGCTTGCGGGTATAGCATCTACGGGCTTGGCGTTGCGCTGGGACATAACTGTATGAACTCCGGCGATAATACCTGGGCGCACGAAATGGGGCATGCTTTTTCGCTTCCCCATACTTTTTACGGTTGGGAAGGAATCAATCCGCCCTATGCCCAACCTGCGCCTGAAGAAGTAGACGGCGTTTTGGTGGAGCGTGTCAACGGCCTTGACTGCGAAATTGCCGGTGATGGCTTTTGTGATACGCCGGCGGACTACCTCAGCAATCGTTGGAATTGCAACATCGAAGGTCTGAGCAATGCCCAACAGCGGGATCCGGACAGTATCCTGTTTCGCTCGGATGCCTCCTTTTATATGTCTTATTCATTGGATGTATGCGCCGGCCGGTTCTCAGAGGAACAGACTGCGGCCATGCGAGCCAACTTAGTTGAAGAACGCGTCAATTTCCTGTACGATCAAACACCGGTCTACCCGGTTCCGGATTCCATTGGTTTAGTCAGTCCTGCAACCGGCGAAACCATCCTGACGGCAACGGAAGCGCTGTTGTCCTGGGAGCCGACCCCCAACGCCACGCATTATTTCATCCAGGTTTCTGCATTGCCATCTTTCGGCAGCGTGATTTTTGGCGGCGTAGTTGAGGGAGAGGAATTGCTGTTAACGAACCTGCAACCCGGGAAAAAATACTTCTGGCGCATGCGCCCGTTCAATAAAGTATTTGCCTGCACGACCTTCGGGTCTAATATGAATTTCACGACGGGAACGGTCACGGGTACTTCGGAACCTCAATTTTTACTTTCACAAATGCTGGTATTTCCGAATCCGGCAAACACCGGAAGTAAAATCAAGGTAGCTTTCGAAGCAGAAGAGGCCGATGTTTTGAATGCACGGGTCGTCAATATGTTCGGCATCACCGTATGGGAAACGACGATTCAGTCGAAAATTGGCATCAACCGCTTTGAAATTGAGGCCTTATCCCATTCGGGTTTCTACGCGTTGGTGGTTGAAGGCAGCAATGCCGGGAAAAATGGCCAGATCATACGGCCATTGATTTTGATGGATTAATCTTGTCTCATTGATAAATACCTGGCGATATGAAGCTCCGTATTCATTTTCTTTTCGTTGCTATGCTCTTTTCGTTTGGGGGACTGTTCGCTCAAACAAGTGATGCAGATACCAACCCCTGCGGTACCGTTTCGAGCCGATCAGCCTGGCTCAAGCGCTACCAATTGCAGCCTGAGTTGTATGAAAAGAATATGGATACGGTGCTTTATGTGCCGCTGACGATCCACTTGTTGGGCACAGATGCAGGCTTAGGCTTTTTTCCTTTAAACAATTTGCTGAGCGCACTTTGTACCCTTAACGAGGATTTTGAACAGGTCAATATTCAGTTTTTCATTGAAGGGGAGATCAATTACCTCGCCAATTCGGCCTGGGACACCCACGACAGTGTGCCGCAGGGCGCGTTGATGATGTTTGCCAACAACGTGCCGAATACACTCAATTGCTACATCCTGACAGATCCCGCCGGCAATTGTGGCTACAATTTACCCTACGCCGGCATCGCATTGAAAAAAAGTTGTACCGGCCCAAACGATCATACCTGGGCGCACGAAGTGGGGCACGCCTTTTCGCTGCCGCACCCTTTTCTCGGCTGGGAAGGCGGGGTAAGCTACGATGGCAGCGTGCCGCATAATTTCAACAACCCGGCACCGACTCATGTCACCTATAATTATACGTATTTCCAGGATATGCATCCTTGCAGGCTGGTTTGTACTTGCTGAAGGCGAGGGGCGATCAGGGACAGTGGGCGGAAAAAGTGGTCATTCATTAACCCCAGGCTGGTATTGCTTCTTCTTCTTTCACTGTTGTGGTCAACCTGCCCGGGTATACCCGAAGCGCTTCTTCCAGACAATTCATGGCCGCTTCCAGGTCGTGAACATTGAGCACGTAGGCAATGCGCACCTCGTCTTTGCCAAGCCCGGGCGTGGCATAAAATCCTGCGCCGGGCGACAACATCACCGTAGCGCCCCGGTATTCAAAATCTGACAACAGCCACTGACAAAAATCGTCAGCATCGGCGATCGGGAAGCGGGCAAAGCAATAAAATGCGCCACCCGGAAGGTAGCTCGTCACGCCCGGAATCTGTTGCAGGCGATTGTACACCACCATCCGCCGCCGATCGTATTCTGCTTTGACTTCGTGCAGGTATGCTTCACCAATATCAATGGCTGCTTCTGCCACAATTTGTCCCAGCGTGGGCGGGCTGAGGCGGAGTTTGGCATACAGCGAAACCGCATCCAATACGGCTCGGTTTCGGGTGACAACCGCGCCTACCCGTGCGCCGCAGGCACTGTAGCGTTTGGAAACCGAGTCAATGACGATGACGTTTTCTTCAGCGCCTTCCAGGTTGAGGGCAGAGAAAAAAGGCTGCCCATCGTAGCAAAATTCCCGATATACTTCGTCTACAATCAGGTACAAATCGTAGGCTTTTGCCAATAGCGCCAGCCCTTCCAGCACTTCCCGACCATAAAAAGTGCCGGTCGGATTGTTGGGGTTGGTGATGAAAATGGCTTTGGTTCGTGGCGTAAGGCAGCGCTCAAATGCGGCCGCGTCGGGCAGTGCGAAGCCGGTTTCGATGTCGCAGGTAATGGCACACACATTGACGTCGGCGATGTGTGCAAAACCATTGTAATTGGCGTAGAAGGGCTCCGGTGCAAGAATTTCTTCTCCCTGGTTTAAACAGGACAACAGCACCAGTTGAATGGCTTCCGACGCGCCGGTGGTAACGATCACCTCCTCATAATGCAAGGCAACGTCAAAACGGGCGTAGTATTCGCAGAGCTTTTTGCGATAGGAAAGAAAACCCTCCGCCGGGCTGTATTCCAGAATTTTGAGATTAGCCGCTTGTACCTGCTGCAAAGCTTCGGGCGGCGTCAGAATATCCGGTTGGCCGATGTTGAGGTGATAAACACGTTTGCCGGCAGCCTTAGCCTCTTCAGCCAATGGTGCCAGTTTGCGGAACGGAGAAAGCGGCACCTGTTGGCCCCTCTTCGAAATCGAAGGCATGTTATTGATGCTTTGTTGCGGGCGCAAAGATAGGCCGCCGCACAATAGGTTAAGCGAAAAAGTACAGCATTTTTCTGAATAGAGTCGGTTCATTGGGTCGGGGTCTGAACTTTAAAGAAGAACAAGGTTAACAGACTTAATAATAAATTAACGCCAGTATAGGCAGAATGGCAAGCGGATGGGTTAATTTTGCGCAACTGCACATGCTCTTTATGGATTTAATCAAAATTCTCATCGTTGACGACGAGCCGGATATTCTGGAATTCCTCCAATATAATCTTCGTAAAGAAGGATATATCGTCATTACTGCCTCGGATGGAGAAGAAGGTATTCGGCTTGCCGAACGCGAAAAACCGCACCTGATCATCCTCGACATCATGATGCCGAAAATGGACGGGGTGGAAGTTTGTCGGCAACTCCGAACCAAACCGCAGTTTGACAAAACTGTGATCGCCTTCCTCACGGCGCGGGAAGAAGACTATTCTCAGATTGCCGCGCTCGAAGTAGGCGGCGACGACTACATTACGAAACCCATCCGCCCACGGGTGTTGCTCAGCCGAATTAAAGCCCTGTTGCGCCGAAATGACCGGATTGACGTCCAGGAAGATCAGGCCGGAATCATCAAAATGGGCGACCTGATCATCAATGCAGAAAATGTGACCGTTCAAAAAGGCGAACGGATTATAGAGTTGGCCAAAAAGGAATTTGAATTACTTACTTTGCTGGTTTCCAAGCCAGGAAAGGTGTTTTCCAGAGAAGAAATATTCAACAAGGTTTGGGGAACCGATGTTATTGTTGGCAATCGCACCATTGACGTTCACATTAGAAAACTGCGGGAAAAAATTGGAGAAGATTACATCAAGACGATTAAAGGTATTGGCTATAAATTTGAGTTTTAGAGGCCGGTTAGCTTTTATGATGAAAAACCCAACGCCGCAGCAGGTGGCGTTGCTTACAGCGCTGCTCATCGCAGGCGCAGGAGCTGCATTGTTTCTTTTTGCCCTGATCATTAGCGTCTGGTTCGATGATTTACTCCTTTGTCTGCTCTTTTCGGTTGCTTTGTTTGGCGTAGCCTATTTCATCAGCATGTACTACCTAAAAGAGTACCTATACCGGAAAATCAAGGTCATTTACAAAACCATCCACCAGCAAAAGCTCTCTCCGGGCGAGCGCCCGATGGAGATTGATATGAAAAGCCATATTGTGGACGAAGTGGAACGCGAAGTGGAGCTATGGGCCATTGACCAGCTAAATGAAAACAATAAGCAAAAGTCCTGGGCTGAATACCGCCGCAAATTTGTCGGTGATATTTCCCACGAACTCAAAACACCCATTTTTAACATCCAAGGCTATTTGCATACCCTGCTCGAAGGCGGCATTTACGATGAGGAAGTGAATATGACTTTTCTAAAAAAAGCCGTAAAAAATGTAGAGCGCCTGCACACCATTGTCGAAGACCTGAGCACCATTTCCCGGCTTGAATCCGGAGAGCTGATCTTAGATATGCAGGTTTTTGATATCCATCAGTTGACCGAAGAGGTTTTTGATGACCTGGAAATTAAGGCTGCCGTGAAAAGCATCAGGCTCGACTTCAAAGAGGGCGCTTCACCCGGCTATAAAGTCCGGGCAGACCGGGAGAGCATTCGCCAAATTCTGATGAACCTCCTGCACAATTCCATCAAATATGGCAACCCCAGTGGAAAAACGAAAGTCGGTTTTTACGATATGGACAAAAATGTCTTGATAGAAGTGGCCGACAACGGCATCGGCATTCCTGCCAAACACCTCAACCATGTATTCGACCGCTTCTACCGCGTAGACAAAAGCCGCTCCCGCGCACAGGGGGGATCCGGCCTGGGTCTTGCCATCGTGAAACACATCATCGAAGCGCACAAGCAAACCATTAATGTGCGCAGTACGCCAAATGTGGGATCTACGTTTGGGTTTACTTTGGAAAAAGCGTAAGTTTTTTTCAGTTGGCAGTTTTTCAGTGGGCAGTTGCAGTTTATACCCCTCCCCACTAAAAAACTGCCAACTGTTTCTATTCTTTCTTCAACACCACTGCATCAATTTCCCTCGCTTTCACTGCATTATTGAATTCCGGAAGCTGCTCCGCTACAATTTTTTGGAAAATGGCCAATTGGATGTCAATCTTCATGGTTAATTCTTCCTTCACCTGAATGGCTTGCCGCGTTGGCGGGTAATCGCCATAACCCACAGAAGAGCCCACATGCGCCAGTTTGTTGTTCAAACGGATGGGGTAATTGAGTGGATCCTGCCCGCTTCGGTTTTTGGTTTGGTACAATTCATTTTCTACTAAGGTCAGCACAGAGTCAATGTCCGTTGCCTGAGCAACCAGCGGCTTCATCGAATCATCCCCTTTAACTTTGGTTTTGAACTGGTTGAGTTGTTCCCGGATGCTGCGGATGTCCATGATGGCCTGGTGTGTTTCCGAAACTTTATCGCGCACAGCGATCAAAAAATCAAATTGCTGCTGCAACTCAGCCTGTGTGGATTCGGAACGCGGATCTTTCAGGATTTCAAAAGTTTGCTCCTGCGATGCTTTACCAACCATTAGTTTCACCGTATAATTACCGGGTGCTACCCGTGGCCCCATTACGCCGCCTGCCCAAAGGATCATACCCTCAAATTTTTTGGCGTCGGGATACCGCATGTTCCAGACAAAAAGGTTGCCGCCCTTTTTCAATTCTGGCAGTTTGTCGGCGTCTTCTTTTGCTTTGGTGGAAAACTCGCGGATCAGCTTGCCATCAGCTTGGTAATACATCAGTTTTACCTCAACAGAATCAAGGGGTTTTTCCTTCAGGTAAAAATGCGTCATCACACCGCCGGGGTGGTTCAACCCCTCTTTTTTAATGGCATTTTTGTTTTGAAATCCGCCAATGCGGTAGCTCGGCATGGGTTTGTACAGGTGAAATCCGGATTTTGCAAGGTCGTCCGACAGTTGATGCAATACCGTCAGGTCGTCAATAAGCCAAAGGCTGCGACCCTGCGTGGCGGCAATCAGGTTGTCATTTTTAACAGCGAGATCAGTAATGGGCACGATGGGCAGGTTGAGTTGGAACGGTTGCCAGTTATCGCCGTCGTCAAAAGAAATATACATACCGGTTTCCGTACCGCAATAGAGCAAGCCTTTGCGCTTCGGATCTGCCCGTACCACGCGGGTAAAATGGGAAGCATCAATGCCTTTGGTAATTAGCGTCCAAGTTTTCCCATAGTCTTTGGTGCGATAAATATAGGGCTTATAATCGCCCAACTTGTAACGCGTTCCCACCACATAAGCGCCGCCTTTGGTGAAGGGGTCGCAGTCAATGCTATTGAACATCATCCACTCGGGCATGCCTTTGGGCGTCACATTTTCCCAGGCTTTGCCATCTAATCCGCCACCGGTTTTGGAAACATGGATCAGCCCGTCATCGGAACCAGTCCAAAGCAGGTCTGGTTCATAGGGAGATTCGGTCGCTGCAAAAATGGTGCAGTAGTATTCCACACTCGTATTGTCTTTGGTGATCGGACCGCCGGAAGACCCCAGTTTGGTGGGGGCGTTGCGCGTCAGATCGGGGCTGGCCAATTCCCAGGAGCGCCCGTCATCAAAGCTCGCATGCACGTGATTGGAGGTCGTGTAGAGCTTTTTCGGATTGTTTGGGGAAAAAAAGATGGGAAAATTCCACTGAAAGCGGTATTTCATGCCTTCTGCGCCGTGGCCCATCGGATTGTCGGGCCAGACATTTACGTCTTGCACCTGATTAGTCCGATGGTTTAGCCGGGTCAGGAAGCCATCGTAACTGCCACCATAAACGATGTCATTATCCAATGGATCAACTGCGATATGGCCGCTTTCGCCGCCGGCGGTTTCTTCCCAGTCGTCTTCTCCAATCGAACCGCTATTGGTCCGGTGCAGCACGCGCAGGGTAGAATTGTCCTGTTGAGCCACGTAAATGCGGTAGGGGAAGTGATTGTCTGTGGCGATCCGGTAAAACTGCGCCGTTGGTTGATTGTGGTACGTACTCCAGTTTTCGCCGCCATCGTAACTCACTTGAGCCCCGCCATCGTCGGCAATGATCATCCGTTTTGGATCTTCCGGGGCAATCCACATATCGTGGTGGTCGCTGTGCGGGGAATCATACGATTTGAAAGTCCGGCCCCCGTCCGTAGATTTGAAATAGTCTACGTTCAGCACATAAACCGCTTCCGCATCCTGAGGATCGGCATAAATGCTCGTGTAGTACCAGGCTCGTTGCCGCATATTGCGGTCGCTGTTGAGTTTCGCCCAGGTTTTTCCACCGTCGTCGGAGCGCAGCACCCCGCCTTCCTCTGCTTCTACGATGGCCCATACCCGCTCCGAATTAGCCGGCGATACCGCAATTCCTATGATGCCTAATGGCGATTTGGGCATGCCTTTGTTGGTGGAAAGATTGATCCAGGTATCGCCACCATCCGTGCTTTTCCAGATGGCAGAGCCTTCTCCGCCGCTCTCTAAGCTATAGGGAGTTCTCCGGATCCGCCAGGTAGAAGCGTAGAGGATGCGCGGGTTGTTTGGGTCAAAAGTCAGATCCATTGCCCCGGCATCCGCATTGGCAAAAAGGATGCGTTCCCAGGTTTTACCGCCGTCTTTGCTGCGGTAAACCCCGCGTTCATCGGTGGGTTGGTACAAGTCGCCCAGCACTGCCGCATAGACCAAATCCGAATTTTTTGGATGGATGCGGATCCGCGGAATGTGCCGGGAGTTTTCTAAGCCGGCTTTTTTCCACGTCTTGCCGGCGTCTTCCGATTTCCATACCCCATAGCCGTAAGAAACGTTGCCCCGGACGGTTTTTTCACCACCCCCGGCATAGATGACGTTGTTGTCGTATTCACTGACGGCCACCGCTCCGATGGAGCCGCCGAAATAGCCGTCGCTGATGTTGGCCCAGGTTTCACCGCCGTCGGTAGTGCGCCAGATACCCCCTCCGGTACTGCCAAAGTAAAAGAGTTTGTCTTTGCCCGGAACGCCGGTAACCGCTCCTGAGCGCCCGCCCCGGTAAGGCCCGATGGTGCGCCATTGAAGGGCGTTGTACAGGTTTTCCTCATAACTGATTGCAGGAGCATTTGCCTGCGATTTGGTTTTGTTTTTTTGTCCGAAAGCGGAGTGAGGGTAAGCGGCGATTAGTGCGACCATAAAAAGGCATGGCCAAAGCGAAAGGGAGGTTTTTTTCATATCAGATTGTGTTTGTATTTTCAAGTTGACAGAAGCATTGCTGCGCTATTATGCTCAAAGGATGAAAACCAAAAGGTTTCCATTCCGCTAAAATAGAAAATGTTATATCTTTCCGTACTGAAACTACAGGATTTATGACCGATTTTTCCAACAAAACAGTTTTGATTACGGGTGGATCACGCGGCATTGGCCGTGCGACAGCCTTAGCATTTGCGGAAAGTGGCGCCCGGGTGGCCATTAATTTTAGGGCCAATAGTGCTGCTGCTCAGGCAGTTTGCGAACTATTTGCGCTAAGCAAGGCTAAGCTTCAGTTGCCTGACCAATCAATTGCCGGATCACCTCTTTTTGGCTCGGGCTTACCGCAACGTTCAACACCCGGTTAGAGGTGTGCTCAGGTGCGCTTTGGCCGGCGTACAACTGCTCGCCAAGGATACCGAAAATGAATACAGACGCTTGTAACCCTTCCGGGATATTCAGGGCCGTGAACCCGTTCATTCCGGGGTATAACCTTACAATAGCAGGAATGTCCCGAAAAATCAGAAAAGCATCCAAATGCCGGAAAATTCCCTGGTCTTCACCAATTCGCACGCTCATCATCACCCTGCGCGATTTGCTATGGTAAGGCTTTTGGCAAGACCACCAGCCACAGCGGTCAACCTGAAACTGGTACTGCGTGTCGCCCGAATGTTCAAACAACAGACTGGAGGCAAAATGCCAGTCGAATACGGGTTGACCTGATATAGACCGGATCGCGGAGGCGCCCCCTGAAAAAAGGCGCATGCGCTGCGGTTTGCGAAAAAAGGCAGTGGAGGACAACCGGATCTGAATGGGAAGCGCCACCTCGAGTGGGTGACCCGACTGGAAGGCTTGGATCTGAAATTGTGCAGCGGCTTCCAATAAATTGCCATTAGCGGAAGTCGGGCGACCGAATAGCAGGATGTCGGCCAAGGTATAAAGCTCTTTCAGAACGATTTCCACCGTTCCGAAAATCCGTCTTTTACGGTCGCGGTTCATAAAAGCACAAGCCGGAATGCTCAACTGCATGCCGCCTGTAGTCAACAAGCGTTGGGGCATCGTGCTGTCAATTACAAAATGTTGCGTACGGAAGTCCTCCCGATACAGGAATTCGCCCGGCATCCGGTAAGGAATACTTACCTGTGGCTGCCGGGGCGCCGAATGTTGTTGTGCAATCATGAACGTGTGCGTTTTCTCTGTAAAAGAATGGACGCATTCAGGAAGGATATTCGCAAACACAGAAAATCTAATGGTGCGAAATAGACATACGGGCGCTGATTTGCCCTACTACAAGAGTGGAAGGAATTTCAGCGCGAAGTATTTGTGTGTAGCCTGAAGCGTCAAGAGTTAACGCCTCTCAAAGACAATAATCCCAAGCAAGTAAAAAATAGAGAATGATGGAGGGTGGAAATTGTGTAGAATCTTGTGGACAAATATAAACATATTTTTGAAAAGAAAGGAGATATTAGAGCAAAGATTTTAGACCGGGCTTTTTTCTTTTCCGCCATCTATTGTCTAATATCTAAAATCTAATATCTAAAATCTCGACATGAAGCCTTTGGCAGAGCGGATGCGCCCGCAAACACTAAGCGAATACACCGGACAGCGGCATTTGGTAGGGGAGGGGGCTGTGTTACAACGAGCCATTGCTTCGGGGGTGATCCCGTCTGTCATTTTATGGGGGCCGCCGGGGGTTGGGAAAACAACGCTGGCCCGTATCATTGCGAACGAATTGAAACGGCCGATCCATACTTTAAGCGCGGTACATTCCGGGGTAAAAGACGTGCGCGACGCCATTGAAAAAGCCCGCAGTCAGCGATTTTTTAACAGCCAGAACCCGTTGCTGTTCATTGATGAAATCCACCGCTTCAGCAAGTCGCAGCAAGACTCGCTGCTGGGTGCGGTGGAGGAAGGCGTGATTACCCTCATTGGCGCAACAACGGAAAACCCTTCCTTTGAAGTCATTCCGGCTTTGTTGTCGCGCTGCCAGGTCTATGTCCTGAAATCTTTGGAGAAAGAGGACTTGATCTATTTGATTAATCAAGCTTTGCAACACGATGAATATCTGAAAGATAAGTCAATTCGGATAGAAACTTACGACGCCCTGCTCCACCTCTCCGGCGGCGATGCGCGCAAGCTCTACAACATCCTCGAACTGGCTGCCGGGGAAGCCACAGGCGGCCAGGAAGTGGTCATCAACGACGACTATATCACGGCATTGGTGCAACAGCACATTGCCCTTTACGACAAAGGTGGCGAAGTGCATTACGATGTGGCTTCGGCTTTCATCAAATCCATCCGGGGCAGTGACCCCAACGCGGCAGTATATTGGTTAGCCCGCATGATCGAAGGCGGGGAAGATGTGAAATTCATCGCCCGCCGCATGATGATCGCCGCTTCGGAAGACATTGGCTTAGCCAACCCCAATGGCCTGCTGATGGCGACGACTGCGTTTCAGGCAGTTCAGGCGGTTGGTTTGCCGGAAGCCCGCATCATCCTCTCGCAAGCAGCTATTTATTTAGCCACTTCGCCCAAAAGCAATTCTGCCTATATGGCCATCAATAACGCGCAGGAGCTTGTTCGCAAAAGCGGCAACCTGCCCATTCCACTCCACTTGCGCAACGCGCCAACCAGCCTGATGAAGCAATTGGGCTACGGCAAAGGCTACCGCTATGCCCACGATTTTCCGGGCAATTTTGTGGTACAGGAATTCCTGCCCGATGAGGTTTCCGGAACCAAGCTATTCGAGCCACAACAAAATCCGGCGGAAGAGAAAATCAAGCAAAAGCTGAAGCAGGATTGGAAGGATAAGTATGGGTATTGAGCTTGTATGTTTGCCTGTGTATTGTACCGCTGAACTCTGATTCAGCGGCACCATGATTTTTGGGGTTTTGTTGTTCTTTTTTTCTGGTTTTAAAATACGCTAAATGCTGATTTTTAGATTTTTGCATTTTAAAAAATGAAAAAGATGCTGTAATCTCCTATGTCGTTGCTAAGAAAGATAGTAATGCTGTTATACTAAAAAAGCCTTTTTCTTTGCAAAAGGCGCTCTGAAAATTTTCATGTTTTAATAGATGGAGTATGCCTAAAAATTAGATTTTTTTAGTAACTTCATAAATTAATTCAACATGAAAAATTTGTTTCCGATGCTCCGATGCTCCGATGCTCCGATGCTCCGATGATTTCTTCGCTAAAAAAGCCGGGCATGCTTCTGTTATTTTCTTTGATGAGCTTGTCTATTGCAATAGCTCAGGAACCTGAACCAGGAAGTACTAGTACAACAGATAGTGTTATTTATGAAAGCCCGATTCGAATTGAGCTATTGGGTAGCGCAATGCTAAGGTTTCAAACGGATGCTGCCGCTTATCTTAAATGGGGAAAAGTGAACGGTGCTACACAATATTCCGTGTACTATAAAACGGTATCTGCATCTTCGTGGAGTAGCTTTCAGGTTTCTTCTACGGAGGCAGTTCTGGAAAATCTTGCACTTGACACAGAGTATACCTGGAGGGTTACTGTGAGCGCGGATGAAGACGCTTATGTTTCAGATTCAGAACTGTTGTCAACATTTCCACAAACTGAGCCCATTAAGTTGTCAGACTTCTTTTACAATAAATTATCCCGTTGGTTTTCGGGGGGCGAACCGACTGTTGGTTTGCTCGATTATATAGCGACTTCCGATATACATCACTATGAGAAGCTGGCATTTTTACAAGCATTTGCATTGGACAATGCTCCGCTTGTTAAATCTATGAGCAATTCGCCAATCATTTCTTCCTGGCTTCCTCCAACCCAGCCAGGACAAAACCCGGATATTTTGCATTTTAACGGAGAGTGTAAGTGTAAGGTGATTACAGCTGCTAATAATGTAGTTAGGCCTGTTGAGAGAAGGATAGAAGAAACTGGTGAGATTTTGCCAAAAGTAAGACAGTTCGTCGAACGTGGCTCCGGCGACAAAACTTTTGTTGATCGCTTCGAGAGTGGGCCAGCCAAATTTATCACTTTACGCCAAAATGAAAATAGCGGTGGAATGGGATACAGGTTGAGTAATTTGCAGGGAAGTCTGGAAGATGGTTCTGTGACCACCCAAGCGGCTCGGCTCAGATTTTTTCTGGGATGCGCAAACAGTGGTGGTACTGACGCAACAACAAGTAATTTACCAGAACGGTGCCAGTGTGAAAGACCATTGTATGTTCATTATGAATATACCACACGGTTACATGTAAAGACAGAAAAGAAAAATTGCTGGTTTTCGAAAGGGGCGGCAGCAGCGGCAGAAGACCTGGCCTTTGTGCTGGCGTTTAATGACAGAACCGGTGAAATGACGGCTTTGGATGCCGGTCATGCGATGCTTGGAAGGCAATGCAGTACTACCTGGAATCCTGATTTCTGGATACAACTGTTGAATGTGGTCAGTCCGGTTGCTCAGTTTTTGGTTAGTACACTCGATACTTCATCGAGTAATATTCCTACCACTACTCAAATTGAGGAATTTATTCAGGAACTGCAAACCCTTATTGGCACACCGTTCAGCAACCGGGCTGGCAACTGCGAGACAGTGCAGGAAGACAGAGTCTTGGTATCGGGGGCAAATACGCTTACCTTAAGCCCGAACTACCCAATTACGGTCGGTTTGTTTTCCGCTTATCTGGTAGAAACACGAGGATTTGGCTGCTACAGATCTGAAGCAGGAGTTGCCAGTGATTATTTCCTGACAGGGGTTGTAGAAAGTCAATTAACTGAAGACCCGGAATGTTGTACAGATAAATTTGCTACATACTTGCTGGGATCTTTATCTGCTCCGCCAGAAGCGGATGTACAGGTTGATGCGGTTAATAGCATGGACAACAGACTGGATGATGCTGGATTTGAATTAGGCGCATATGGTTCATGGTATAATTTTGAGACCAGTATCCATACAGGTATTGTAGGTTTGAAAAAAAGGCAATTTTCCATCATGCGAGGCCCCTCCTGCGAGATCAGAGATGAAGGGGATGGTGGTTTTCAGGATGACCCGGTTTATGGGATGGCTAATTCAACAAATGCAGTATCTGAAATAGCCTTGTACCCAACGATCACAGGAAGTTTCGTCAATATAAATATTCCTGTGCAGGTGCCGCAGCACATTCGCATTCGTTTTATGGGCATACAGGGAAAAATAGTAACAGAAGCTTACGATGGCCTGCTCGATAAAGGAATCCATACGCTTTCTTTTTCGGTAGGTCATCTGCCTTCAGGCACTTACATTGCATTTATTGAGTCAGCTAACAATACGGACAGGGTCAAATTTATTGTACACTAATTTTTGAAATGACCTGGGCTGAACAGACTGACTCAGCCCGGGTCATTTTTTCTATTCAAAAAACACATTACCATGAAAAATAGCTTATTGTGCGCTTTTGCTATGTTGTTCGTCGTCGCCCTATCAGCTCCCGGCTGCAAAAAACTGATCGCCTGCGACTGTGAAACCTGGGAAAACTGCCTTGCCGGAGATTGCATGGTGAAAGAAAATGTCTATTTTCTGGGAGAAACGGGAATAGAATTAGAAGGCGAAAATTTTTATGTTGGGATCATGCAAGGTGAGGTTTGTCCGGACACGATTGTTGTGGATTTGATAGAAGAATACTATATGAAATTGTATGTGAAAGAACTCAGGGATAGTGGCCGCTATGAAGCAGAAAACATTGCGCCTGTTTTTATAAGAAGGTATGACACGTTTGCGATTGACAGTTCTTATGGTGCTTCATGCCAAGGTCAATTATGTCCTGATTGGCACGTTAGTTTGGAATACCAGGTGTTTCCGGACAGTATTAATATGACATTGTACTTAATCCCCGTATTTGGGACAGCGGAAGATAAACTGAATTACGTGACTTTGCATAAAAAATAATTCGTGACCAAACCTCAACTTCACTATGAAAAATCTCATCTTTCTGGTATTTAGGGGCATATTGTTTTTTATGCCTGTGTCGAATTTTTTTGCACAGGCAATCCCACACTGTGGCAATTCTCCTGAGTGGGAGGCAGAATTGTCAGATCCTGTTCAGCAAGCACGCAGACAGGTAATGGAGGCTGCCATTGCGGAGGCCATGCAGCGGGACGATGCCATTACGTCGCGTTCGCCCATCGTGATTCCTGTGGTGGTGCATGTTGTTTGGAGGGATCCCGAAGAAAACATAGACGATGCCCGGATTTGGTCGCAAATCGAACGGTTGAATTTAGACTTCAATGCTGAAAACGAGGATATAGATCAGGTTCCGGATGAATTCAAACCCTTTGTGGGCAACCCCGGCATTCGTTTTTGTCTCGCAGCGGAGGATCCGGCTGGCAATCCCACCAATGGCATTGTGCGGGTTCAGACAACAGAACGGGGGATTGCCATGAAGCGGGATAATTTATTTTACTCCGACCGGGGCGGCAGCAATGCTTGGGATCCAACGCGATACCTAAATATATGGACAGGAGACGATTTTACACCCAACGGTATTTCGGTAACAGGTTATGCCTATTCTCCCTGGACTGAAACGCCGGAAAGATCAGGTATTGTTATATCCTTAGATTTCTTTGGGATAAATGATTCAAGGCTCGGCATGGGGCGGCTTGCGGTACACGAGGTGGGGCATTATCTGGGGCTTCGTCATATCTGGGGTGACAACAGCCCGCCTACCTGCAATGATGACGATGGCATTTCAGATACGCCGAATCAATTTTTTTACAACTTCAATTGCCCAAGTTACCCCCAGCATTCCTGTGATGGAACCTCAAACATGTTTATGAATTACATGGATTATGTGTATGACCGGTGTATGATGATGTTTACTAAAGAACAAACACAACTGATGAATGCCGTATTGGCTTTGTATCGCCCGGGGTTGTTGAATACGACCATTCCGTGTGTTCAAAAACCAGAGCGGGTGTTTGCAGATGCTTTTACCGTGTATCCAAATCCGGCTCGCAGGGCAATTTACCTCAATTTTGCGGAGCAAGTTGCCGAACCGGGCGAAATTCTGCTCTACAACATCAATGGGCGCGTGGTCTTTAGGGAGTTTTTTATTCTTCGGAACGGCATGGAGGTTATGCTGCATGACCTGATTCCAGGGATGTATTTTTTGCGCATTGGCGAAAGCATGAGGAAGTTAATTGTACATCCATAGTTGTAAGGAGTCATTCATTCAATTGGGTTTGTATGGATAGATTCGTATATTTCGCGTTTTAAGGAGTTATTCAATAACAGTATGCTCGACGCCCTTAAACGCGAATTAAAAGAACTCATCGGCGACAACCGCCACGAAGAGGTGTTTCGCCGGTTGACGGAAGAGGTCTTGCTGGTGAACAGCGATTTGTACAACGACGCCATTTTGCTGGAAAGCAAACACCGCGAATCGGTTCGGGCCGGCAACCTCAGCCTGATCGCTTTTGAAGAAAAAAACATCAATTTCAGCAATACCAGTCAGGCGCTCATCTGGCTCGTCAACAACATCACACCAGCTGTTTTGGGCGATAAGCTCCGCCAAAAGGCTGAGTCCTTCCGAAGTGTGCCTGCCCTTCACGCCTTCACCTGCGACCGGGTGGCGCAAAACGAATTTTTCCAACTCAACTACTACGATACGCCCGGCCCAGAGCAAAAATTGCGCTTTTTTTACCTCTACGGCGATGCGCGCCAGGAACACGAAAGCCTTTTCAAACGGCTGGGTTACGAAATCGGCGGGCATTTGCTGAATTGGGAAAAAGGCGACTACAATCCGGGTACAAAAATCAAGTTTGTAGATTGCAAACCCCCAGTACACGACAACCCTAAATTGTTTCAAATCAACGTCATGCGCGAGCTATTGGCTCGGTTTTTCGAGCCGGTCAATAACTTACAACCCATCCTGAGTAAAAAACTGAACGAAGTACTGACCAGCCCCGAACTAAAAGATTTTGGTGCGAATGACCTCGTTTTTATCCTGCTGACCATAGACGACCACAACTGGCGCGAGCAGGCTACGCCGCTCGTCGTAAAGAGCTTGGTTGAAGGCTTTTGCGCCTGTGAACTGCCGCCCGGTTCGCCGAATTTCTTTTTCTTTTTCGGGATTGAATACCAAAAAACGAATGAAACGGTAAAAGCTCAGGTGCGCAAAGCCATTCAGGAACGCGCGCACGGCGAATCGCTGCCAGAGCTCCAACCGGTCAGCCTCCGCGAGGTGAGTGAGTGGTTCAGCCGCTACGACGTGCTCCGAATGCCTGGCCAGGAACCGGAAGCCGCTGCTGCGGAAATGTTCCCCGGCGCCACGGAATTAGACATGGCCGATATTGAAATCAAACTCCAGGAGCGCATCGAAAGGTATAACAAAGGATTGGTTTGATAAAATATTTTAACCTTTAAACCAACTGACAATCAACGAACAACGAAATAAAAAACAACCATCCACCATGGCGGATTCCAACAAAAATTTCGACCCCGGCAAAGATTACATCAGCAGCGAAGCGTTGCGCATTGCCCTCGAAGGTGCAGTTGCGTTGCGCCAACCTCTACTGCTCACCGGCGAACCCGGCACTGGCAAAACTACGTTGGCGCAATGGGCCGTGGGGTATCTGAACGAAAAATACAACAATAGCTTCTACCCGCAGCCGCTGCGTTTTAATACCAAAACCACCTCTGCAGCGCGTGATTTATTTTACACCTACGACGCGCTGTCTCATTTTCAGGCTGCGAACCTCAAGGGCGATGACCGGAAAACGGCGGATTTCATCGAATTGCAAGCCTTGGGTAAAGCCATTGCCATGAGCAACCCCAAACCTGAATACCCTGGGCGTTTCCGCATAGATTTGCCACCCAAACCTCAAAGCGCGGTTGTGCTAATAGACGAAGTAGACAAAGCGCCCCGCGATTTCACCAACGACATCCTCGACGAAATCGAAAATTACCGCTTTCAGATCCGGGAGCAGGACAACTTCCCGGTGGAGCGCGGCTCCGACGCCCAAATCGTCGTCATCATGACGAGCAATTCCGAAAAAAACCTGCCCGACCCTTTCCTGCGCCGCTGCGCGTTTTTCCACATTGAGTTTCCCAATGGCCAGCTTTTGCGAGACATCGTAGAAAAACACCTCGGGCGGATTACACCCGAAACAGAAAAGGCTTACGCGGAACTTTTTGCCTTTTTTGATCAGGTGCGCAACCACGCCGTTCGCAAAAAACCAGCTACAGCCGAACTGATCGGGTGGCTCAAACTGCTGGGGCTAAACGGCTATTTCAACACAGCCAACCCCGCCGAACAAAAGAAAATGCTGGAATACAACCTGTCTTTTTTGGTAAAAACGCTGGAAGATTTGGAGGCGGTGCGGAAATTATTGAACCCGTAACGGTTTGGAACAAAATCCACATATCGCCCTTCCGTTAGAAGCCCTGTTTGTCCGCTTGGAGGCAGCCGGCTTCCGCATGGACACCGCGCGCAAAATGCGGTTGCTCCGCGTATTGGAGGAGGAAGGCTCCGAAGTGGTCGGCGATTTTGAAGGGATGAAATACCGCCTGGCGCCGTTCATCGCACGAACGCCGCTGGAACAGGAGCGCTTTTATGAATTTTTCGACCAGTTTGAAGCGGAATGCGCTTTGGAGGCCGAAAAGTTGAATGCGGTATCGGAAGCGCCTTCGCCCGCGCCACAACCTGCCTCGCCCATCCGAAAGCGGATACACTGGTGGTGGGTTCTCCTGCTGTTAGCGACGGTGTTGGTGATTTGGTTTGGGTGGCCGAAAACGGGACCTACCGGGCTTTGCCAGGTACAAATGGCTACAGAAACGGAAGGGTTGTTGCGCGAAGGAGATACCCTCGTTGGCCAAAATCTCAGCAATTGCGCAGATAGCAGCGCTTATGTATGGGAAATTCGCGATGCAACAACCGGCCAAACCGAACATACCGACTCTTCTTTTCAGTTGCAATGGCGCGCTGTTGGGGCCGGGCAGGACAAATGGGTTATGCTGCGCCACACTGCGGCTGATGCCAATAGTACAAACACTGTCGACAGCCTGCAATTGACCATCCATTGCGCCAATCCGCCGCAGATGACTGCCTGGCAAACCCCGGAAGGCGCGCTAAACCCCGGAAAAGCGTACGAATTTTCGGCGAATGTAACAGCCGGGGTACAAGTGGAATGGGTATTCAACAACACAGATACCCTGCGCGGTGCCAAAGTAGCGCACGCTTTTACCGGCCAAGGGGAGGCAACCGTTGGTCTCCTGGTTTACCGCACGGGACAAAAGGACTATTGCTATTCCTATGTTGAAAAAAAACTCAACATTGGCGGCAAGCCCTACCTGCAACCCTTTGTCGCCAAACGAGATTACCCCCGAATGCTGTTGCAACTCAACCGCTGGTACTGGCTGTTCGCCTGCCTGCCACTGCTGGCCGCTTTGCGGCTGTTGGCGCGCTGGTGGAAAAAACGACACGAAAAAACGCCCGAAAAAACCGTCGCCGACCTCGAAGCCAAATACCCCATCCACGATGCAGGTCCTTATTTTGTGCCCTACCTGCCCCAGGATGCAAAAATTACCGTGCCCCGCGACTTCTTCCGCATGGCTGAAGTGATGCGCCGCCGGGAGGAAGGCAATCGCCGCTACTTCGATGCCGCCGCTTCGGTGCGCGCTACAGTAGATGCCGGCGGTTACCCAGAATGGCGCGAAAAAAAAGATACCCGTCCGGCGGAGTACCTGTTTTTAGTACAACGAACCGATGAGCGCAACCAGCAAGCCCTGCTTTTCGAACGCCTCACTGCTTTTCTGAAACGCCGCGAAGCGCCCGCCGAGGTATTTTTTCACAGTGGCCGCTTTGATGTGTTTAAAAATCCGGAACACCCAAACGGCATTGGGTTAGCAGAACTGAAACAACTATACCCCGCACACCGGCTCATTTTGTTGGGCGACGGGCACGGCTTGGTCAATCCATACAACCCGCAAACCCCGGCTTTGCTTGCTGCGCCGGTCAAAGTCCTTTCCTCCTGGCCTCGACGCCTTTTGCTGACGCCGGAACCAGTAAGCGGCTGGTCATTTCAGGAAGCTTTGCTGCACCGGCATTTTTTGATCTGCCCCGCTGATACAGACGGTATGCTGGCCGGCTTGGAAATGCTCGACCGCATGGAAGAATATGAGCCCGGCAAATACGCGCGCCGGGAAGCTGAACTATTGCGCCTGCACCCTCAGGTTTCCCACCGCTACCGCCATTGGGAAACCCCCGACGACCACAAAGCTTATCTGAAAGACCACCCCGATTGGTACCGCTGGCTGTGCGCCTTAGCCGTCTGCGTACAACCCGACTGGGCACTGACCATCGCCATCGGGCGTGCCATCGGCGTGGAAGTGACGCACGACGCACTTTTGGCTCTGAGCCGCATTCCGTGGCTGAACAGCAACGCGCCTGATACTAACCTGCGTTTGGCCCTGCTGCGACAGCTCAACCCTGTTGATGAAGCGCTTGCGCGAAAAGCCGTGGCCGAAGAATTGGAGCGCGTGAAGGGAGGCGTGGCCGGCAGTTTCGCTGAGACGGAATGGACGACGGGCATCGCCATGCAACGCTTTGCGATTGATCCACACGACGAAGGCCACAAAGATACCCTGCGCGATCTGAAACGCCTCGGCTTGTTGTCTGGCAGCCAATTGGCGGAGCTGGATCTGATTGTGCAGAAAAAAATGGACAAAAAAGGCTTGCCTGCACGCGCTACCCAGGACATCGCAGCCTGGTTGGAGCAGCCCGCCCCAAAACCTTTTTGGACCCGGGAACTGATCGGCGGCATGGCGGCCATGTTGTTGAGTGCATTTTTGTTGGCGTATGGATTTTATTTTAACAATGCAAAAGCAGCGAAATCCCTGCCCGCAGGCGATGCCCCGCCTACCGACTTTTGGCTGAGAACCATGCCATTGGACGACCAGGCAATCCAATGGAACAATGAAGCAGTGGATTTATGGAATAAATTAGATTCGCTGCTGGCCAGCAATGGCGGCCGATTCTCTTATGCTTTGAATGAGCGTGGTTTTACCATAAAAATCCAGGAAGAAAAATCGAATAAGAACGTTTCGACACTTGAATTCATTAACCCTTCAACGACCACCGATTCTTTGCTGGAATTGGCCATTGGATTGCGACAAGCGCTTTATACGCTGGCGGATAGCAACCGCACAGCCCTGCGTTTTAATTTTGCAACCTTGTGCTTTAAGATTGCGCTGGATACAAAGCTGAGCCCTGCAGGAAACAGGCAAACAGGGAATGAGCCGCGCTCGAAAAAGCTGGCTAAAGACTTCACCCTTGTCAGCGCGGATGATACCCTATATAGCTTCCTGACGTTAGAAGAGATCCGCAATACGTTCGCAACGCTGACCCGGCCATCTGTGCTGTACAACTACCCAACCACTGCCTACAACGAACGTTCCCCGCTCTGCCTCGCCGCCCTGCACGGGCGCGGCCTTTGCGATTTTTATTTGGAACGCCGCGACAGCGCGATGACCGCCTATACCCAACTATTAGCCCTGACCAACAACCAATATTTCGATACCCTGAGCATGCCGGTAAACCTGCGCACGCTGCTGGATGAACCTCCTATAGCTCCTGAACAAAAAAAGCCTGATCTGGCACCGGAATCGAAACCTGCATTCAGTAAATCCAGGCCGAAAACCAAGTCGAAAACCACTACCCGATTACCAAAAGACAAGGTAGAATTGCCACCTGTAAAACAACCTGTAGAACCGGAAACGGTACAATTTGCCAAGGCGATAAAAAATGGCGACAGGCAATGTCCGGAAGGCAGTTCGTTTGAGGGTGTTGACGGAGGCACTTGTTGGAGCTGCCCACCTGGCTATCGGCGCACAGCGGCTCGGGTGAATGAGGCTGCCGCCTGTGTGCGGGCTGGAACAACGGAATATTCAAAAGCGACCAACCACGGAAATGGGTCCGGAAAAGGGGGGAGAGAATGCGACCCCGGACAGTTTTGGGATGCCTACAACAAAGGAACTTGCTGGAGTTGTCCGGATGGTTTCAACCGCGCCAGATCAGAGGACTTTACCAGCGAGCGGGCATGCGAACGGGTAACCCCGGAAGAAAGGTCGAGCGCAGGAATGATTGCTGCTGCAAAATGCCCGGATGAAAGTTCCTTTGATCCTGAAGAGGGGAGCTGCTGGAGTTGTCCACCCAATTATATAAGAACAATTTATCCGGTCAATAGCGATCAGGCTTGTGAATTGAAGCGCATAAAGAAAAATTGATTTGCCTTTCCTGTTAACTGGCACAGAACCGCTCGCGCGGCGGCTCCGCCCCGCGTATACTATTTATCAGGCTCTGCCTGATGCTAAACAGGCTGACACAAAACTTCCAACACTTCTACTACTACCGCATTCAACTGATCAATGGCCAGCGGAATATTCCAGTTATCCCGGTTGCGCGGCGCCACGTAATTGGAAATGCTGCGGATTTCAAGGAAAGGAACCTGCTCCATCAGGCAGGCGTAAAAAAATGCGGCACCTTCCATGCTCTCCACGTCGGCGTCGAATGCGGCCATCGCCTGTTCGATGCTTGAAGCGCTGCCGTGTACGCGGTTGACGCTGAGCCCCTGCGCTTTGGGCAAAAAATCGAAAGCGCCCGCTGCATTGTTCAACAGGTGCCCACCCTGGAACGGGTATTGCCCTGGCTCAATCAGGTTCAGCTCATGCACATCTATAAAACGCCCGTCCGCTTCTTCTACACCAAGGTCGCCGAATCGTTCGGAAACCACCTGCACCACGTCGCCGATGGCCCAATTGCGTTTGAATGCCCCTGCAATACCGGCATTGAGGGCCAGGTCGAATTTGCCCCCCGGCAGCACTTTGCCGAGTGCATAAGCAGTCAGCGGCATCCCTACGCCAGTGATGAGCACTGACACCTCGGATTGGTTATAGCGGTAGCGCAGCGGTCCGGTTTGAGTATGTTCTTTTTCCAACCATTGAATCAAAGGAGCAACTTCGAACGGCGTGGCAGCAACGATCAGGATGTTCATTTCTTTTTGGCGGGTCTTTGATAAATGATGCCCGCCGAAGGCGTGAACCCCAGCGTTTGGTGGTAAGCCGAGGCAATGTCCAATGTTAAACCATTGGAAAGTGTGAACCCGGCACCAAAGCTCAACTGCACGGGCTCGGTAGCAAGGCCAATGCGGAAAGCCAGGGCTTCTGCGGGCAGGTATTCGATCCCTGCTTTGATGCTCGCCGGATGGACAATGTCCTTTTCCACCGCACCACTGATGCGCAGTTTTTTAGAAGGCAGGTACATCATCCCTATTTTCAGGACGGTTGGCAAATATTCGTCCTCCAGCAGGCGCACGCGCACGGGACTAAATACATGCACGCCAATCATCAATTTTTCCGAAAGGGGAGAAATCAGCCCGGCTTCAAAAGTGAAATTGGTCTGGCTGCCGTATTCCGGAATGCGGGTCGTGAGCGCCAAAACCTGCCCCCCGAAGTACAACTGGTCGAAGAGTTTTCGGCCATAAGCCAACCCGATGCGTTGTTCATTGTATCCTTCAAACCCAAAGTAGTTGAGCGTGACGCCGAATGTTCCGGAGCGGGTAGGGTAGGCAGCGGCGGCGGAAAAGGAACGAATTTCGGCGATCAGGAAACGCTGTTCCGCAGCAACCATCGCCGAAAACTCCTTGACTCCTGCCAATCCGGCCTGGTTGGTCAGCGCACTGCTCACGTCAGTAAAGGTGACGTTGGCGCCGCCCATCGCCACCGAACGGGCACCGGCAGCTGGCAATGCGCCGTTTTGGGCTTCAAGCACCAAACTCAATGCCAACAAAATTGCCATCGCCAGAATTTTCAGAAAGCGTAATGATTGACGCATGTGATCTTGTTAATGTGTTAATTATCTGAGTATTCGAGTATCTGAGGATTTGAGTATTCGATTCCTCAAATCCTCAAATCTTCAAATTACCATCCCATTCTCCCTCACCAATCCTGCATAAAACCGTCCGGCATCCGTCATGGTCCGTTCCAGGGTGTGAATATTTACCCGAACCAACCCAAACCGGTAGGTAGGACCCAAGTTCCACTCGAAATTGTCCCAGGCTGACCAATGGATATAGCCGCGCAAATCTACGCCATCCTGAATCGCTTTATGGCAAACACGGACGTAATCCCGGATTGCCTGGATGCGCACTTGCGGATCGTCGGTGCAAATGCCGTTTTCGGTGATGACAATCGGTTTGCGGTATTTTTTGTGAAAACGCCGCAGGATGATGCCCAGACCTTCCGGGTGATAGCCCCACATCCCGTCGTGTGGGATGCCTAATTTTTTGAGTTTCCCCGGGTGATCCAGTTCCGTCACCATCATCGGCGTGAAGGGGATGTAAGCATAATAACTGAGGCCCCAGTAATCTAAGCGCTGGAATGGGCGGGCTGCTTTTTTCAAAAACCACCAGTCGGAGAACCAGGCGGGGATTTTGCCTAAGGGGTGCAACGCCTTAAAATAGGCGGTATTCAGAGAAATGCCGACCGGATGATTCGGATAAGTCGTTTTGATCAGTTCGTACACGATATCGTGCGCCATGCCAAGGTGTTTCAATACCCGGTTGGCTTTGAAATAGCTTTTTTTATGAGGTGGAAACTGCCCGAAGAAGAAACCGTTGGCGGCATAAACATTCGGTTCATTGAACGTATTCCAGTTGAACACGTAAGGCCCAAAGTGCCGGATGCATTGCTGTGCATAATCCACAAAAGCGGCGATGTTTGATTCTTTTAGCCAAGTTCCGTTTTTTTCAAACCAGAGCGGGTTGGTGAAGTGGTGCAGGACGAACATAATGCGTACGCCGCGCGCGTTCAGTTGCTCAAAAAACACCTGGTATTCCTCGACCACTTCCGGTTCAAAATCTGCAAAAGGCGCCGTTTGCAACCTCGCCCAATCTACGCCGCAGCGGTACACCGAGCCGAATTGCACGATGTTTTCCAGGTCTTCGTCCCGGCGCTTTTCGTGGTCGGTGGTGCGTTGGAAGGTGTAGCCGTCTTTGGCTTTCAGGCCTTTCCAGTTGTGCTCCGATGCCGTTTCGATTTGCGCTGCGGCGGTTGAAGTACCCCAAAAAAAGTGATCAGGGAAAGTTAAGGTCATACGTTCATCTGATGTTTGTGGGCGGAAGTTAGCGTGCCTCCGGCAAAGTTCGTGCAATTGGGTTTCTTTTTCTTTTTCTTACCCCACACACGGAGGTTTAAAAACGGTTTCTTACATTTGGGGCGTTTTTACAATCGCTTCGATATATGAACCTTCACGAATACCAGGGCAAGGAACTCTTGCAAAGCTACGGAGTAGCCATTCAGCGCGGCATTGTTGCGCAATCTGCCGAAGAAGCCGTTGCGGCATGGCAGCAATTGCGCGAGCAAACAGGAACAGAATTTGTTGTGGTGAAAGCCCAGATCCACGCAGGTGGCCGGGGCAAAGGCGGCGGCGTCAAATTGGCTAAAAATTTAGACGATCTGAAACTGCACGCTGGCAACATCATCGGCATGATGCTGAAAACGCCGCAAACGCCCGGCGGCCTGAACGGTCCCGGTAAATTGGTGCGCAAAGTATTGATCGCAGAAGACTCCTACGCGCCGGATTTCAGCGCCTGCAAGGAATACTACGTGTCCATCCTGATGGATCGCCAGAGCAAGCGCAACGTCATCATCTATTCCACCGAAGGCGGGATGGACATCGAAACGGTGGCCGAAGAAACGCCGCACTTGGTGCAAAAAGAATTCATTGACCCGACGCTTGGCCTTCAGGCATTCCAGGCGCGCAAGGTCGCCTACAACTTAGGATTGAGTGGCGTGGCCGTCAAAGAAATGGTTGGTTTTATCACCAAGCTGTATGCCGCTTTCGTTGGCTCCGACGCTTCAATGTTCGAAATCAACCCCTGTCTGAAAACGGGTGATGACCGCATCATCGCGGTGGACTGCAAAGTGACACTTGACGAAAACGCGCTGTTCCGCCACCCAAACCTGGAGGCCTTGCGGGATACGGACGAGGAAGACCCCACCGATGTGGAAGCCAAAAGCTACGGCCTGAACTTCGTAAACCTTGACGGCAACGTCGGTTGCATGGTGAACGGCGCCGGCTTAGCAATGGCGACCATGGACATCATCAAACTCTCCGGCGGCGAGCCGGCCAACTTCCTCGATGTAGGCGGTACGGCTGATGCCAAGCGCGTGGAGAATGCCTTCCGCATCATTTTACGCGATCCGCAAGTCAAAGCCATTCTGATCAATATTTTCGGCGGCATCGTGCGCTGCGACCGTGTGGCGCAAGGCGTTGTAGACGCTTACCGCAATATCGGCGACATCAAAGTGCCGATCATCGTACGCCTCCAGGGCACCAACGCCGATTTGGCCAAACAGATCATTGACGAGTCAGGCTTGAAGGTGTATTCTGCGATTCTGTTGCAGGAAGCGGCTGATTTGGTGAAGAAGGTGCTGGCGGAAGGGTAAAAAAAGGATAAAGGCTAAAGTAGAAAGCGCGCAAAGGACGAGAAAGTTGTTTTTTGCGCGCTTATTGTATATTCCGGAGTAGGGTGGTCAGATCAAATCGGAATGGGGGGGGTCAGATACTCCGGAATATACAATGTCAATATGCACAATACAATACTGGCTGGATTTGAGGTAGTAGTCTCATGGTAGTGGGTGCTTTGTGTCTTCAAGAAACCGCAAAACTCGTAAACTGCCGCACATTAGCCGGTTATCAGCGGCTTTTCGATCCGACGCTGGCCGTGCTTTCCCCTGACAGCCTGCGCATTTACTTTTCTTCCAGCGTCGGCTTGCCGCCAATGGGGCTTGACGCAAGCGTCAATACCTATTCTGCGGTAAGCGCTGACGGCCTGCACTATGCCTTCGAACCTGGCCCCCGTGTGGATGTGGCCGACAACAAAGTCATTGATCCCGCCGTGATTGAGTTTGGCCAGGGCTGGCATTATATTGCCCCCATCGGCGCTCCGCAACAGGGCGCTTATCACTTTGTATCGCCAGACGGGGTGCAGTTTTTCCAGGTTGCGAACATCCCTTCCGACAACCAGCACAATTGGACGGGCAATTATATGCTCAATAGTGAAAACGAACTGCGCTTCTACGGCAATGGCCCGATGATTTGGTACAATGCCTCACCCAATGGCGGCGTCTGGAACGGGTTCGTTGCAACCAACCTGAATGGCGGCGACCCGTCGGTGGTGAGGTTGGGGCCCGATCGCTACTTCATCGTATTTGTGGGCGCTCAACAAATGCGCATTAGAAGTTCGGGCGGGGCCTCAGCGAACAGGGTTGTAAAATCTCAAAAAATCTGTATTCTTGTTTTTACAATTTACCTTGATAGATATGACGGATCAATTCGTCTTATTGCAATTGCAGCAAATGCCTGACAACCTCAAGCGGGAGGTACTGGATTTCATTGGTTTCATTAAAAATGCACTTAATGAAACCGGGAGTTTTATTTCAGTCATCACCAAAATAGAGTTGCTGGGTTGGCAAGCCCCTCAGCGGGGGCAATTCTCTACGTTGAAAAATTTGTGGGAGATAGCTTTATTATTCCGTTGATGTGGGTAAAGCCATAGATGTATAAAAGAACTTGGCGTAGCCTCAGGGCGAACTGGGGCGGGTTGCTTACTTACTAAAATGGCCTTTTTTAAAACCCCGGGCACCCCAACTGCCTGCCACCGCGACCATTCCCGCCATCGCCAAATTTAAAGGAAAGGGTGAGGCCGCCCATAAAATACCAATCGTCAAATTTGCCCCCCCGGCGATAGATGATTTCATCTTCTTCCGGGTTTTTGATGGATGGGTTGCTGAGTTGGGCGGCTAAGGTGCCATTGCCGGTTAGAATATCTAGGTAGTTGACTTCGGCGTTACTGACGTCGTCAAGGTAGTCGGTAAATAGTTTTCTGCCACCAAACTCAAGACCCAGCGTCCAAACTTCTTTGAAGATGAATTTTAATCCGCCGCCAGCAGGAATACAAAGCTGGGTCAGCGAATAGGGGTCTTCATACCCTGGTAAGCCCTGTCCTTCCGTGCCTAAAGGATGCAACTCGATCCAACTGTCGTCAAAAAGGGTTTCCGGATTAAAATGGTAAATCCCAACCCCGGCATATAAGTAAGGAACTACCTGCGTGCCTTTCGGCGACCCCAGCCGGAATAAATTCAACTCGCCGGTGAGCGCCACTTCAAAGATTTGCGTCCTGAAGTTAATCCCCCGGTTTTCAAAGCCGATATTGGCATCGTCTCCTTCAACTTTAGCTAAGCTGGCACCAATACGCATCGAGAATGTATTGTTGAAATTTTTCCTCATGAATATCCCGAAAGCAGGATTGATCTCGCCAAAATAAAGGCCGAATTCTTTGGGCGATAAGTCGCCGCTATAGAACGAAGCACCGCCCATCAGGCCCAGTTCGAGCGGTTGTGCTGTGCTCCAAAGCCCCCCGAGGAGCAGGAGAAATGACAGAAATGACTTTTTCATAAGGGATGAAGCGTGTTTTAGTGTGTAATTTCGGCTTTTATTTACGACAAGTTCCTTAACGTCGCAAGTTATCAAAATCTTATCTTTATGATGATTAATTCATTCTTCATTTTTGGAGTATTTGACTGAAACAGAAGAAGGATGGGGTTCAAATGAAATAAACTTCTACTTTTACCACTCTGATGCATAACCAAAATAGTCGGTTAACTGTTTTCATCACGATGTGAATGCAGCCGATGGCCGCACCAATTTCTTTTCATACAATCTACAAGGCCGCATGAGTATGCGCAATGGTCGGGCTTCAGCGCCCAAGAGCGAAGAACGCACGCCCCTAACCCGCGAGAAACTGCGACAATCGTTGCTTGTTTTCCGCTACCTGCTTCCCTATAAATGGGCATTCATCAGTGGCATGTTTTTCCTTGCCGCAGGGAGTTTGCTGTTCCTCGGCATCATGAAAGTGCCGGGCGAGTTGTTCAATGTCATCGCCGGGAAATCAGAATACGGTGCTTCGCTCAACCAGTTGTTCCTTTTCCTTTTGGTGCTGCTGGCCATTCAAAGCGTTTTTTCCTACCTGCGGGTGCAATTATTTGCCTTGGTCAGCGAAAAAAGTATGGCCCTGCTGCGCACCGATTTGTACCAAAAACTCATCACGCTGGGCATTCCTTTTTTGGAAAGTCGCCGCGTAGGCGAATTGACCAGCCGGATTTCCACCGATGTCACCCAGGTTCAAAATGTATTTTCCATTACGCTCGCAGAGTTTTTGCGGCAGATCATCATTCTCGTAGGCGGTATTGCCATCATCGTAATCACGATGCCGAAACTGGCGTTGACCATGCTGGCCACTTTTCCGGTCATTGTCATCCTGGCGATGTACTTCGGCAGGCATATCCGGAAGTTGATGAAAGACCGCCAGGATCAATTGGCTCAAACGAATGTGGTGGTGGAAGAAACCATGCAATCCATCCAAACGGTGAAGGCATATACCAATGAATGGTTTGAGATCAACCGTTATGGCCTCAGCCTGAAGGAAGCTGTACGCTTGTCGCTAAAAGGGGCTCACCTCCGTGGGTTGTTCGCGGCCTTCATCATTTTTGTGATGTTTGGAGCGTTGTTTTTCATCATGTGGCGGGCGGCACTGATGGTGCAGAGCGGCCAGATGTTGGAAGGCGAATTGGTTGATTTTGTGGTCTTTACCGGCATCATCGGTGGCGCCATTGCCAGCATCGGCAGTTTTTACACCGAAATCGTGTCGGCCATCGGGGCCACGGAGCGCATTCAGGAAATCCTTAAGGAGGATTCCGAAGTGGAAATCACCCCGCCTTCATACCAGCAACTGCCCCGCCTTAGCGGTGAGATTGACTACGAAAACGTGCATTTTGCTTACCCTTCCCGTTCGGATATGCCTGTTTTGAAAGGGATTGACCTCCATATTAATCCGGGGGAAAAAGTCGCCCTCGTTGGGGCAAGTGGGGCCGGAAAATCAACCATCGTCCAGCTCCTGCTGCGTTTTTACCAGGCTCAAAGTGGAACCATCCGCATGGATGGGCAAGATATTCTCAGCTACCCGCTCACGCATTATCGCCGCAACATTGCCATCGTGCCCCAGGAAGTGCTCCTTTTTGGCGGCACCATCCGCGAAAACATCCTGTATGGAAAACCGGATGCAACAGAGGCTGAAATTATGGAAGCTTCTAAAAAAGCGAATGCCTGGGATTTTATCCGCTCTTTCCCTGATGGGTTTGAGACCTTAGTTGGGGAACGTGGCATCAAACTCTCGGGCGGTCAGCGGCAACGCATCGCCATCGCGCGAGCCATCCTGAAAGACCCGGCAGTACTCCTGCTCGACGAAGCCACTTCTTCTTTGGATGCCGAATCTGAAAAAGCGGTACAGGACGCGCTGAATAAACTGATGAAAGGCCGAACTTCCATCATCATCGCGCACCGGCTGGCTACGATTCGGGATGTAGATTGCATCTATGTGATTGACGGCGGCCAAATTGTGGAAAAAGGTACCCATGATGAACTTTCTTCGATTGAAGATGGAGCCTACAACGCTTTGGCAAAATTGCAGTTTGACATCCTCGTATAAACGCTTTTTATCTAATATCTTACGTCTAATATCTTATATCTCAATAACATGAGCTCGATCAAAAAAACTACCCAAATCAACATCATAGTCAGCTTAGACGAAAGCGGCATCCCGGCTAAAATGGAATGGCAGGCCGACGGACAGGAACTTCAGGCTTGCAAAGCCATGTTGCTTTCCCTGTTCGACGAAACGACGAAGGATACCCTCAAAATTGACCTTTGGACGAAAGAAATGCAGGTAGTGGAAATGGATCGCTTCTTTTTCCAAACCCTGCGCGCAATGGCAGATACCTACCACAAAGCAACTCAGAATCAGGCGCTTGCTGCGGATATGCAGCGCTTTGTACAGTATTTTGGCGAAAAAACAGAGATTTTGCCGAAGCCATAGTTCTCAAAAAAACGTTTCTAAAGAATCAAGCGCCGGAAAATCTATCGGCAACAAGGTATCCGCTGCCAGCGAATCGGCCAATAATTCTTCTGCTGATCTAATCCGCATAGTACAGGCTAATTCGCGGGAAATATCAGGCGGAAGCTCCGGAAACTTTGCATCTTTCCAGTCGGCAAAAGCCGGATCCTCCAATAGCTTTTTCATAAAAAATCCCCAAACCGGTAAGGCGGTCGCAGCGCCTTGTCCGTACTCAAATGTGCGGAAACGCACCAAAGGAGAATCGCCTCCTACCCACGCGCCGGCAACCAGATTCGGCGTAAAGCCAATGAACCAGCCGTCCGCCTGGTTTTGGGTGGTGCCGGTTTTCCCGGCTATCGCATAGTTATACAATCCATATTTCCATTTCAGGCGGCTCGCGGTGCCATAAGAAGCGACCGACTGGAGCATGTGCGTCACTATGTCGGCCTGGGTTTCGGTCAGGATTTGCTCCGGTTGTCCCTGGTCGAAACGGGCCAGTATTTTCCCGTCGTGCGTTTCGATGCGACTGATGACGATCGGTTTAGTTTTTCGGCCCCGACTGGCAATGGCACCAAACGCGCCAACCATGTCGTAGAGCGACACCTCTGCAGTACCCAATGCGATGGAGGGCTCTTCCGGAATTTCTCCGGTGATGCCTAAGCGGCGCGACAAGTCAATCACTGGTTGCACGCCCGTGCGCATGATGAGTGAAACGGAAATGGTATTCACGGAATTGGTCAGGGCACCCTGCATAGAGTAGGAACCACCGTATTTACCGTCGGCATTTTGCGGCACCCAATCGTCTTCGTCTTTACCTTCCGGGCTGATGTGCGGATCGGGATCTTCCCGGCGTGGATCTTTAAGAGCCCAGTTACCTTTTTCGTATTCGTGGTAAACCGTCAGGCGATTTGGCAATTGTTCGCAGGGGGGAATGCCACTGCGCAAAGCCTGCGCATAAATAATAGGTTTATAAACCGAGCCAGTCTGCCGCTGTGCGCGGACGTGGTCGTACTGAAAATGATCGTAGTCAATGCCGCCCACCCAGGCACGGATGTATCCGGTGTAGGGTTCCATGGCCATAAAGCCGACCTGGAGCAACGCAAAATGATAGCGGACGGAGTCTAACGGGCTCATTTCCACTTCGGTGTCTCCTTCCCAGCTAAAAATGGTCATCGGAATTTTTTCTTCAAATTTTGTCAGGATCTCGGCCTCGGAAAGCCCTTCTTCCACGTGTTGTTTGTAGCGCTTCGACGCACGCATGGCCTGGTCAATCACTGCATCATCTCCCCATGGTTTCTGGCCGCGCCAGTGCCGGTCGAACGTGCTTTGCAACTGGCTCATTTGTTCTTTTACGGCTTCTTCCGCGATGCGTTGGATGTCAGAATTCAGGGTCGTATGGATTTTTAAGCCATCTTTATAAAGATCGTAAGGTTCTCCGTTGGGCTTGCGCATTTCCGACAGCAATTGCAGCGCTTCCTGGCGTACAAATTCCCGAAAATACGGCGCGACGCCCTGGTTGTTAATCACCGGATTGTAATTGGTGACCAAAGGCAATTGTTGCAAAGAATCGCAGACAGGTTTATTGAGGTAGTTGTTTTTTAGCATTTGCGTCAGCACTACGTTGCGGCGTTGTTTAGTCCGATCCGGCGCTTTGACAGGGTTATACGTTGAGGTCGCCTTTAGGGAACCGATCAGTGTAGCGCCTTCTTCAATCGTTAACTCAGCCGGAGCTTTGTTGAAAAAGCGCCGGGAAGCGACGTCGATCCCGTAAATGTTTTCGCTGAATGGCACGGTATTCAGATACAGCGCCAACAATTGTTCTTTATCGTAGGCGCGTTCCAGCCGGCGGGCGGTAATGATTTCAGTGATTTTATTGATGGGCAGGGAAAGCACCATGTAGTCTTTGCGCGGGAAAAGGTTTTTAGCCAATTGCTGGCTGATGGTACTGCCTCCGCCGCCGGAGTCGTCCCGGCGCAAAATGGTGCGGTAAAACACCCGACCCCAACTCCGGTAGTCTATGCCCTTGTGCCTGAAGAAGCGTTCGTCTTCCGTAGCCACCAGCGCCTGGATGATGTGTTGTGGTATATCCTCGTATTTGACAACGGTGCGGTATTGGTTGAAGTACCTTCCCAACAGCACGCCATCCGCAGAATAGATTTCGGAAGCGATCTGGGTTTGTACTTCGCGCAATTCGCGCACAGAAGGAACCGATAAGGCAATGCCCATACAAAACAAAATGAGCAAGCCGATCAAAACGCTGAAAGCCCGCGCAGGCCAGGCAATCCATTTGGACAGCCGCGGCCATTTTTGTTCAAAACGCCGCCACGGCCCCCAGACGAATTCCCATGCTGCCCGTGTTTTTTGTCCTGCTACTTTTAGTTGCTGTTGCCACTTCATAAAAGAGGGTGAAGATTGGATCATTTATAAGAACGCAAAGCTAAGTTTTTCAGATATGGAAAGCATGGAAATTTTCAGGATGACTATTTATGGCGTCGCAGCAGCTTCAAGGTATGTTGCAGGCTTTTATTGCTATCCCAATTTTGGTGCCCTGGAATGACGTATTTGGCCTTGCTGCAAGCTTTCATGGCCCGCCTGATGGAAGCCGCCCATTCATCTAACGCTGCATCTGCAATATTCCCCAATCCTTGACTTTCTGTGCTTTTGATAAAACACCCTCCGTACAAGACCTTTTCCTGTTCAACCCAAACGACGATGTTGTCTTGGCCTATCAATAATCATTGCTGCCGCTGTCTGAGAAGCTACTCAGTGAAAAAGTCAACCCAATCTGTGGCATGAGTAAAGTTGTTGGAGAAGACTTTTTTTCAAATGCGTCAATGGGTTCGTCGTAATTCACATTGTCGCCGGGTTTGCGCACTAAGTAGCTGGCATTCGCGCCGGGCAGAAACGCACAACGCAGGTCGAGCAAAATGCCCTGAGAACGCGAAATATCAAATTGGATGCCCAATGCACCGCCATAGCTGAAAGCCCAGTCGCCCGTTTCAATGCGGCTGTCCTCGTCGTTGTTGTCGGGGTCGCCGTTGTCGTCTTCAATAAGGCGAGTGCGGGTGAACAGGTTTTTGGTTCCCACCATGCCATCCAGATAGGGCCGAACAGGGCCATTGATGTTGGGTTGGATGCGCAACATGCCGTGCATCATAAAAATACTATTACTCGTGCGCAGTTCGTAATCTCTCAAAAATCCGCCGACATTAACGGTGTAATCAATGGATTCGCGGTCGTAAGACATTCCGGAAAATTCTGCACCGGCGTACAAAGGCAATTCGCCGAGTTGGAACAACAGAAGTCCGCCGCCACCAATGCCGATCCGGTCAAGGTTTTCTTTAAAATCCTGCTGGGGAATCCCCAACTGGAAGTTGCCGTTCAGGTAAACACGCCAGGGGTTGCTGCTATCCGTTTCCTGAGCCTTGGCAACAGGGGTCGCAAGCAATAAAAGCAAGAAGAAATTCAGGTATTTCATACAGATAATTTTCTTACAAAAATACGGGGTTCAGAGATTATGCGCACAAAACATTTGACATTCTTCGACCTTTGCCTATTTTTAGGCGATGCTCTTCTAGGTGGAGCAGCCAAACAGCCATTTTTCAGGCACCAATGGAATTGGCCGGGTATAACGCAGTTATCGGACTATAATTATTCATCGTCAAAAAACTGTTTAGGATGAAGTTTGAGATTTTTCAAAGCGAAACGAGCGACAAATTTTACTTCCGGCTCAAAGCGGGCAATGGTCAGATCATTCTGTCCAGCCAGGCTTATGCCAGTAAAGCCAGCTGTAAAAACGGCGTAGAATCGGTAAAAACCAACGCTGCCGGTGATGCCAACTTCGAACGCAAAGAAGCCGCCAACGGAAAGTTACACTTCAATTTGCTGGCCGCCAACAAACAAGTCATCGGATCCAGCCAGATGTACGCTTCAAAAGCAACCATGGAAAATGGCATCCAGTCGGTAATAACCACCGCGCCTCAGGCCAGCATAGAAGACCTGACAGGGGGAAAGGAGTAGGAGGTTCCGGAAGGGGAATAAGGTTTAAGTGGAAAGGTTAAAGGAAATTACGTAATTTCATCAGGATACGTGGTTCCCTTTAACCTTTCTACTTTAACCCTAACTAGTGGCCGTCCATTTAGTCCCGTGTCTCGGCTTTTAGGGTTCGAGAGCAAGGCATGCGAAGGCCCAAAATCGGAGTTTACTCGCGTAAATGAAGCTTTTGGGCCTTCGCATAACGCAGCTATCGGACTATAAAGACAGACACCAACTACCTGAAAAGACATGAGCCATCCCGAAAACTCCGAATGACTCATGTGCTAAATATATGAATCTGATCTATAGCTTATTTGTGAAATCCCTAATAAGCGTTTAGTTTTTCACGCGCTTGCTTTCGTCTTCCAGGCCTGTAGCGCGGCGACGTGCGCCTTTCACATTCTGGTTGCCGAAGCGGTAGTTAAAGTTCAGTTTGATCTGGCGCGATTCCCAATTACCTGAGCCTCTGATGATCAGCCCTGGGATAGCGTCGCTGTAGCTGCGCCAGGGCGCGGTCAGCAGGATGTCCGTTACGCTCAGTTTCAGCGTCCCCTGCCCTTTCAATACGTCCCGTTGGATGCCCATATCCAGTGAGCCTTGCGGTTCGCTCAACCAGCTTCCACCCCAAATCGAGGCTGAATTGAACCAACCTGAGATTTCATACGTGAAGCCTTTCGGCAAGGAGAACGTCTGCTCGGCGTAAAAATTCCAAGCGATCGGCGTTTCTGCTTCAAACTGGTATTCCGGGAAATTGGCCTTGTAAATGGATTTGTACATCGTGACGTTCACGTAGCCATTCCACCATTTTTTGATGGGCGTTGGACTGGCTATGCTGATGGCGTAGTTGTCCTGCGAAGCTAAGTTGCGGTAGTTGATAAAGCTTCTGTTTGGTTGGCTCGCATCAAATTCTACGATGTCTGTGATCAAATCCGTTGTACGGGAGTAATTCACACTTAAGGTAGCCATTTGCATGGCCGTGTACTTGAATTCGTAGCTGTCGGCGTACTGCGGCTTTAGGAAAGGGCTGCCTTTGCGGAACGTCAACTCGTCCAAACGCCATTCAAAAGGGTTCAAGTCCTGATAGCTTGGGCGGTCAATCCGGCGGCTGTAGGTCAAGTTAAGTGTGTGCATCGGGTGGAGTTGATACGTCAGGGCTGCACTTGGGAACCAGTCAATGTAATCGCGTTCCACATAATCTTCCGGTTTTGCCAGAATGGATGGATCGCGTTCCAGGTCGCCGATCGAGTGCGTATTTTCCATGCGCAGGCCGGCTTGAACAGACCATTTTGCAGAAAGCGGCGCAAAGAAGTTGACATAGCCCGCGTTGACCTGCTCGGTGTAGGTAAATTGGTTACTTTGTTCGATGTCACGCACGTTCTGGTCGTCAACCACATCGAAAAAATCGAACGTGTTGTCGGTTTTTACATTTGCGATTTTGAAGCCCACGCCGAGGGTTGTCGCTTTTTGCTTGCCCAATTTGCGCTCGTAATCGCCCTTCACCGTCCAGATGTTAATGTCAGAGGGTGTGTCGGTTGCAAAAGCGCGCATGGAGAGCATTTCGCTTTCATCGGCATTTTTGTAAAAGTTGGGCTGGAAACTCTCGTTTGTCGAACGGAAAAATCCGCGGTCTGCATCGAACGTAAACTCATTGCCCAGCGTGTCCGCAAAACGGTAGTTGAAGTTAAAGTTCGCGTTGGTGTTGTTTCCGTTAATCAAATTGGAAGCAATCAGGATTGAATCAATGGCGGAGGGCGTTGCTGCCGGGGAAATCAAAGTCCGGCTGTTGCTGTCCCAGGTACGATTCATAAAATTGGTATTGAGGTTCGCCAGCACGCCAAAGGTATGTTTCGTACCCACGGAAAGGTCGGCACCGACTTTCGCATTAAACGGGCTGCCTTCGCTCACTTGTTTCTGGCGCTGATCGAACACTTTATCGTTCTGAATGCGGTACAGGTTCATGCTGTTGTACCACTCGTTGTAGCCGCCGCTTGCATTGCCGAAAAGGTTCAGGTTTTTGTTGCGGTGGTTGAGGTTCAGAGAAGCATTGGCTTTGGGGCCTTCGCCGTAAGCGCCACTGAGGTTGACAGAGCCGTTGGTACCGAAGTTTTTGTTTTTCTTCAGACGAATGTTGACGATGCCCGCATTGCCCGACGCGTCAAACTTGGCCGAAGGGTTGGTGATTACTTCGATTGCTTCGATGTCGCTGGCGTTCATGCCTTTAAGCAGGTTCGCCAATTCCTGCGGACTCATGTAAGAGCGCTTGCCGTCGAGGTAGACTTCCACGCCGTTTTTGCCCCGCAACTGGATGTTTTCATTGTTGTCAATGACCACACCCGGGGTTTTGCGCAACAGTTCCAGCCCGTTCGAACCGGCTGCCGTAATGCTCGCCTCTACGTTGAAGATCGTGCGGTCGGCTTTCACTTCGATCAGCGGTTTTTTGGCCGTGACAGTCACCTCTTTCAGCTCTGTTGGCTGGTTGGCCAATTTAACTGGATCAAGGGTCATATTCCCCGTATTATAAGTAAAAACCGGGCTGTAGTATTTGTCGTAGCCGATCAAACTAATGTGGAGGTAATACTCGCCTGCTTTCGGGTTGGGCAATTCGTACGCGCCATCCAATTCAGCAACAGCGCCTTTTGCAAGGGTAGAATCTGCGGCGTTCATCAGCATGATTGTTGCGAATTCTGCCGGTTTTCCGTCAGGCAACACCGCTTTGCCGCTGATTTTCTGAGCTGTCGCAACAGACAAGCCCAATGCCAGCAGGGCTGCTGACAGGAAGATTTTTTTCATAATTACAGTCGGGTTTGAAAGATTCAAAAATGTCATCTCAATGTCAAATACAGCCGCAAGTTGCATCCCATCCGGCGAATTCGGAACCACACTTAGACCGAAAGGTTAATTTAAACGATCAGTAAGACGTAGTTTCGACGAACGGCAAATACTAACATTTCTAAAAAAGAGGATGCAAAAAGCGAGGGGATACCACTATGAGGAGGTGTTTCTTTTTAGGGTCGCTGAAATAATAACTGTCCACTTTTCCAGGAGGTCTTTTGCTCCTACTCTGCGTTGGGAAACCACCTCCCTTAGGGTCGCTGAGATAATAACTGTCCACTTTTCCAGGAGGTCTTTTGCTCCTACCCCGCGTTGGGGAACCACCTCCCTTAGCTATGGCTAAGGTCGGGAACCCCCGCCTTGGTTAGAATCAAAATACCTTGCCCGGAGAAAGCGACACTTATTAATTCAGCGACCCTATGAGGAAACCGCCGGCGGTGCGACCAAAAGTCGCTGTCATCCGGTGGAATAATTCCCAGTCGGAAAAATGAACTTTCAGGAGGGAATGCTTCACTTGGAGGGCAATTAGGAGGAAGTTTTTCAAACCAATTCATTAAAAAAAGGCAGCAAAAAAGATGCTTTTAGGCAATTTTTTATAAACTTAATTAAACTCATTAAGGATAAGATATAGGCCAATTGCTCAGTTCACTATTTTTAAAACTACTTTTTTGCACAATCTCCAAAAACTTCCTATCTTTGCGCCAAGATTGATTTTAGTGCGGAAAGGGAACTGGATAGTTCCCTTTTTTCGTGCCCGAAATCAAGCTAAGGAACGTGTCGTAAATAACTTCCCTGTTTGGGCGGTCTCTTTTTTCACCAGTCTTGGTTGCTTCGGCGGTCACTCAGCTTAGGCTAAGCTCCCTTCTCGCGCCTTGCCTGGTAAAAAAATAGCCTCGCCGAATTCAGGTAACTTATTTACGCCACGCTCCTAAATAAATGCTCCGCGCTTAGACAAACTTTTTAAGGCACGGGCAAAAACGGATACCGTGGTAGAAACACAACTGATCGCGCTGCTGGCGCAAAAATTTGAAGAAGAAGACTTTCGGGATTGCTTTTTGGTAGATATCAGCCTCAGCCCTTCCAAAAAATTAGAAGTGCTGGTGGATACCGACAGCGGCATCACGCTCGATCGCTGCAAAAAGATCAGCCGCTGGTTAGAAGCGCACCTTGACGAATCCGGCTGGCTGGGCGATACCTACGCGCTGGAAGTTTCCTCGCCGGGCGTAGGCAGACCGTTGAAATTGGTGCGACAGTTCCGCCAGAACATCGGTCGCACCGTAGAGACTTCACTGAAATCCGGTGTAGTGCAAAGCGGGAAACTCATAGCAGCGAGCGACGACGATTTTACGATCGAATACCTAACGACTGTGAAAGAAGGCAAAAAGAACAAAAAAGAAACCATTCAAACCGTCCTTCCTTTCGGGGAGGTGACGAAAACCATCGTTAAAATTTCATTTTAAAATGTTCTGCACATGTGGAATTTGGTAGAAACTTTTTCGGAATTTAAAGACGGAAGAAATATAGACCGCCCCACTATGGTAAGGGTGCTGGAAGATGTGTTCCGGACCCTGATTCGCAAAAAATTTGGTTCTGACGAAAACTTCGACGTGATTGTCAATACCACCAAAGGCGACCTTGAATTGTGGCGCGTGCGCGAAATCGTAGCCGACGGCGAAGTTACGGACGACCGCAGCCAGGTCTCTATTTCCGAAGCGCTGGCCATAGATGAAGACTATGAAGTCGGCGAAGAATGCTACGAACAATTGTATCTGGAAGATTTTGGCCGCCGCGCCATCATGGCCGCCCGGCAGACGCTGATCTCCAGAATCATGGAACTGGAAAAAGACGAGCTTTTCCGCCGTTACAACGAACGCATCGGCGAATTGATCGCAGGCGAAGTAAGCCAGGTGTTGAAAAAGGATATTTTTGTCCTCGACGACGCCACCAGCAACGAATTGCTGCTGCCTAAAAACGAAATGATCAAAGGCGATTTTTACCGCAAGGGCGATACGGTGCGCGCTGTGGTAAAACGCGTAGACATGCGCAACAATAATCCGGTTGTGGTGTTGTCCCGTACCGACAATATGTTTTTAGAGAAACTGCTGGAACAGGAAGTTCCGGAAATCGAAGACGGCCTCATCACCGTGCGCAAAATTGTGCGCATCCCCGGCGAACGCGCCAAGGTAGCCGTTGAATCCTACGATGACCGTATTGACCCGGTTGGCGCTTGTGTGGGGATGAAAGGATCGCGTATCCACGGCATCGTCCGCGAATTGCGCAACGAAAACATTGACATCATCAACTATACCAATAACGCAGCGCTTTTCATCCAACGCGCACTGACGCCGGCTAAAAACGGCAAGGTAGAAATCAACGCCGAAAAAATGCGCGCGGAAGTTTCGCTGCCGCCGGATCAGGTGTCTTTAGCCATTGGCAAGGGCGGTACGAACATCAAATTGGCCAGCCAACTCAGCGGCTACGAAATTGACGTTTACCGCGATGATGCAGACGTGGAAATAGACGACGTAGATCTCGACGAATTCCGCGATGAAATTGAGGAGTGGATCCTCGACGCGCTCAAATCCATCGGATGCGATACTGCGCGCAGCGTACTCGATTTGAGCAAGCAGGAATTATTGCGCCGAACCGACCTGGAAGAAGAAACGGTAGATGAATTGTTGCGCGTCCTTGCAGCTGAATTCGACGAAGAGTAAACGAAAAATATTGGTTTACCCGCATCTGCACTGAATTTAGCTTCAAAGAATTAGTGTGGATGCGGGTTTTGCCTTTATCTTTGCACCGGCTTTTGAAAACCAGTATTTTTTAATCATTTGATCCTTTTTAATTTACTTACAGCTTGTTCATCCAGCGCCAGCCTTTCACTCACGGGCTTCTGTTGGTCGCGAAAAGTCTCATAGTATAAAACAACCTGATGGAGAGACGCTTAATCAAGATTGCTAAAGAACTCAACGTAGGAACGCAAACCATCGTCGATCACCTCAACCATAATGGCTTTGATGTGGAAAACAAACCCACGGCAAAGATCACCGATGAGATGTATTCTGTGTTGTTGAAGGAATTCCAAAAATCGCTGAATGACAAAGAAAAGGCTGATCAGATGATTATTGGTAATCGTGCCACAACGACTACCGTTAAAAAAGAACTTCCGGTCACTCCGGCCACAAGACCGGAGCGTCCATCGTTTCCCAAATCGGAAGGCAAACCAGATTCGGGGTCTGCTGAGGGGCATACCGAAGAAAAATCCGGGGATTTACACGTTGAAGAGCGGCCGCGGTTGTTGTCAAACCGCCTCAAAGTTTTAGGCAAAATAGAACTTGATGCCCGTGGCAATCGCATACCCGAAGTCGAAAAAATAGAAACGCCGCCACCGGCACCACCGCCGCCGCCACCTGCTCCAGAGCCGGTTGCCGTTGTGGTCGAAACGCCCGTTGAACCTGTTCGCCAGGAACAGGAACAGGCTCCACCTGCAACACCTACACCACCAACACCTGTGGAGATCATACAGCCAAAGATGAAATCGGAGCCTGCTCCGGTGCCTGAACCGAAAAAACCGGAAGTTGTCCCGACATCCGAGGCAGAAATTCCCAAATCCGTAAAAGACGATCCGGAAGCCAAGCCGGTGGCAAAAGGGGATGAAAACCTGATGCGTGCAGCAACCCCCGAATTACGCGGGTTGAAAATTCAGGGCAAAATTGATATTGATAAATTCAAAAAGCCGCAAAAGAAAAAAGATCCAAGAGAACGGGATAAGCCCAAACCCCAGCAGCCAGGTACAGGCAACGCCCCCGACCAACGCCCCGCAGCTCCGGGCGATGAAAGGAAAAAACCACAGCCGGGAGGCGCTGCACCAGGTACGCCTGGTTCTGCTGCCGATGATGCTGCAAAGAAAAAGCGCAAGCGCAAGCGCAAAAAACTAAACGGGCCTAACGAAGGCGGCGGTAATACCCAGCCTGGCGGTAACACGCAGCAAAGTGGCGGCGGCGGCGGCGGCGGTAATACCCAAAGTGGCGGCTGTCTCTTATACACAT
>ENA-ORBV01000322-ORBV01000322.1-microbial-mat-metagenome-genome-assembly--contig:-NODE-322-length-108500-cov-18.899422_pt1 | contig 108500 bp, 96 predicted proteins | sample MGYA00237777_ERZ505514 | MGnify/ENA primary metagenome ERZ505514 (study PRJEB26160, sample SAMN06269048) | microbial mat metagenome | isolation source: Oligotrophic lake microbial mat | place...
TCCTGACACCGCGCGCTACGATCTCCATGCCGCTGCCGTCGAGGTTGTAGCGGCGGATCTGGCCGTGCACGCCCGGGTTGATCTCGCAGACGTTGCAGGGTGAGCCGACCTGGAAATAGATTTTTTTGTCGGGTCCGTAGGCGAGAAATTTCCAGTTGTGGTGCACATCCGGCGGCAGCTTGAAAATGTCGGTCATTTCCACCGGCGGCGGGAGATTGTCGAGGTTGGCCTCGACATTGTCGTAGCGGAACACGCGGTTGATGGCGGCCATGTAGAGCGTGTTGCCCAGCACCAGCACGCCGTTGGGCTGGTTGAGCTTCTCGGCGATGATTTTCGAGCTGCGTTTGCCGTCGCGATCCATTACGGCATAGACGCGGCCGATGGTGCGCGTGCCGACAAACACCGTGCCGTTGGGCGCCCGTGCCATCATCCGCGCGCCGGGGATGCCGTGCGCCCAGACCTCGACCTTGAAGCCGGGTGGAACCTGGATTTTGTTGAGCGGGATTTCTTCGAGCGGGGTGATGGTCAGTTTCGGCGGATTGCTGGTGAGGTTCGGGTTCTGCATGCGCTCGGGCTGGTAGCCGCCCATGGCGCGCCGGCGTTCTGCTTCCGCCGCCGATGGTGGTGTGGTGTTGGTGCCCTGCTGCGCGAACGCGGCAGGTGCGGACAGCATGAATCCACCCAAAACGAAGGCCCCGGATACGACAGCAGGTGTGACGATGCCCGTGAAAATGCGGGACAGGAATGTAGACATTGTTGTATTCCCCCAAGTGAGTGCAGGTTTGTATTGCTGGACCTGCGGATCCTGCCCCCGGGTTGTGGGGGCGTGCTCATCATACACAGGATCGGCGCAGCGCAAGCTTTGCGGCTGCGGGTTTTGGGCGGGTGATCTGCTGTTGATTTCCAGTGCGAAATTCATAAATTAATTAATAAAAACAAATACTTGAATTTATTTTTCGGTGATGCCAAGTGACGCGGAGTTACGCTGTGGGCGCCGTGCGATCGTGGCGGTTGTTGCGGGCGAGTGTGCAGTATTGCGCCGGTGCGCCGGCGATGATGACTACAGAATGTCCACATCGGGAGGGGGCATGGCGCATGGCAGGAAAAATCCGGTTGAGGATGTCTTTGCATTGACGGTGCGGCTGCCGTGGTGGGCCGGTGTGGTTGTGGCGCTGCTGTCGTGGGCGGTGTTGTATGGGCTTCTGCGTACTCCGCCACCGCTGTCATTCGCGGGAGACGATGAGGTTCTGCCGGTGTTGCGCAGTCTGGCGACGGGGCTGCAATATCTGCTGCCGGGGGTGCTCCTCTCCGCCGCGGCATTGTCGGCCTGGCTGCGCTACAAACACTACAAGAATTATGTCGATGTCGCGGGTGAGCGCGGGCATGTGGCGCTGGAAATGCTGACCTGGTGCGAGTTCGAGAACCTGGTGGGGGAGTTTTTCCGGCGCAAGGGTTTCAGCGTCGAGCAGCGCGGCGACCGCGATCCCGATGGCGGCGTTGATGTGGTGGCGAGTATCGGCACGGATCGTTATCTGGTGCAATGCAAGCACTGGCGCATGCAGCGCGTGGGCGTGAAAGTGGTGCGCGAAATCTGCGGCGTGGCCGCGACCGAAGGTGCGGCGGGGGTGTTCGTGGTGACCTCCGGCACCTTCACCGACGAGGCGCGCCGTTTTGTCGAGGAAAACCGCATCGACATTGAACTCATCGCCGGCGATCAACTGCGGCGGATGATCCAGGGGCTGGAAACCGCCGCGCGTTAGCGGTTTCCGCGGCACGCTGCTGCCGGTTACTTCAGCACATTGCTTGCTTCCGCCGCCTTGATCAGTGTGGCGGCATCTTTCTCCAGCAGGAATCCGGCAGCTTTTGCGCTTTCGGTGGCCTTGCGCACGGCCGCGACAAATCCCGCGTGGTCGCCGTAACGCTCTTCGAGCGATGGACGCGGGTCATTGCCGGCTTCACGTTCGGCTCTGGTTTTTGCGAAAGGGATCATGCCGCCGGCGTAATTGCAAAGTTGTCCCGCATGGAAGGGGCGCGCGCCGCCGGCGGTGATGTTCCAGCCGAGGTAGGTGCCCAGCGGCGCGCCGAGTAATACCACCGGTATGCCGCCCACTTCGTTGCCGTCGGCGTCCACTTTCGGCACCAGCATTTTCAAAGCCTGTTTTATTTTTGGTGGCGCATTGCCCGGGATGCCCGAGGCATCGTTCGGATCGAATTGCGCGCCCCAGTCGTAATCCAGCAGCGGGTTGATCAGGTCCGGTTCTGGCGCGGTGGCGCGCAGGCCCGGCAGCGTCGGGAAGCCCATCGCAGCCTTGTTCGGCGCCACGAGCTGGCCGGCACTGATGGTCGGATAACGGCTCGGCGGCGGCGCAGTGTCTTTCATCACCCAGTTGCGGAAGTGCACGGTGATCGCACGCCAGGGTTCGTCGTGCGACAGCGGGTTGGCCGGCAGCACGGCATTGCCCCAGTTGTTGCCGGGGCAGTCGACCGGTTTCGCGGCTTTGTGGAATTCAGCGAGGCTCGCGTTGAAGCCGCCGCGTCCGCCGCCGTGGGTGCTGCTGGCGATGTAGTAGCGGCGCACGTTGTCGGGCAGCGGAATGTCTTCTTTCGGATCGGTGCCCACCCATTCCGGGCCGAGTTTCAGCGCCCAGATTTCGGCGGCGCCGAAGTGTTCGATGATTTTCGGACAGGTTTTGCTGGCCATGCAGCGGTCCTGAATGCTGCGCGCGGGCAGGTTGCGCGCGTGGTCGGGATACGGCTGCCACCATTGCGGGCCTTCGCTGCCGGCCTGGTAGAGCTCGAGCACGCCGTCAGGCTGGGCCCAGCGGAAATTAAGTGCAATGCGCCGTCCGGCGATGACCGGCCACATGCCGTCGTGCACGCGGCGCGGGGTTGTGAACTGTTTATCTTCGACCTGGTTGAAGCCGAGGTGCAGCCAGCCGCGCAGGTAGTTGCCGGACTGGGAGCGGCCGCGCGCGATGCTGTGGGTGATGCGTCCGGCGAGCGGGTTGAGCGTGCCGGCATCATCCTGTTTTTCGTATTTGAAAAAAGCGCCCAGGTCGCGCCATGCGGCAAAACCGATGCCCAGCGGATAGGGATCTTTGGCGGTATAGACCACCTGATACAGTTTCGCGGCGCTGAAGCCGCCTTTAAGGCAGATTTGCAGCGGAAGCTTTGTAAACGCCACCGGTTCGTCGAAAGTGCCGCCGCCGCAGAATTTCCAGTCGGCAGCGGCGATGGCGGTTTCGCCCTTTACTTTGCCGTCGAGGGTTTCGTGGTCGCGCGAGACGAGCGTGGCTTTCGTGGTGTCGAGGCTCGCCGGCATGTACGGCACCGGGTTGGTCTGCACGATCAGCGGCTGCGCGCCGGGGCCGTTGCGGTTGATGATGCGTGCGAATACCGGGCCGGTGACGGGTGAACCGTCGGTGTTTTTGGGGATCGGCAATTGTAGCCAGTGGTTGCCGCCGGCACTCATGGTGGCGCGCAATGCGGTGCCGAGGGTCGGGCTCATGCTGGCGTTGTCACCCTGCCATGCGGTGGCGAGGCCGATGTCGCCGAATTCGCGCTCCTGGGTCGAGATCAGCACCGGCCGGCCGCGGTTGGGCACTTCGTGCCACAGCAGGCCGCTGGCCTTGCTCATGTCGACGGGCCGGGTGATGACGAAGGTGGCGACGTAACGCACCTTGCCGTCGGGGTCGCGCACGAGCTGGATGTCCTGGATCAGGCGGTTCAGCGGATCGGCGGGATCGAGTTCGCCAAATGCGCGGCCGGCAATCTGTTCGTACTGACCGGCGTTGCCCCAGGAGCCGCAACTGTCGCCTTTGCAGAATGCGGGCGACACCGTTTCGTCGATGACAATACGGGTGACGCGTGCCTGCGCGGGTGCAGCGGCGAGCAGTGCGGCCGTGACGGCGGCCAGCAGATGGTGGGTGTTCATGTGACTCCTCCGGAGTGTGGGCGCTGAGCATTTTTTTCATCGACTTTAGCGCAATTCGTGATGCAGGTTGCGCCAAGATTGAGTGTCGGCGGGGAGCGCGCTACAGTGCGGCCGCCACCATGCGGAAACCGGAGGGGAGATGACTACGATGATCGGCAAACTGATCGGCAAACCATTACAGGCGTTCGCGGCTGTGGCCGTGTTGATGATTTCGGGACTGGCAGTGACCGAGATGGCTGTGGTGCAGGCCGCAGAGATGAAATATCCCGTGCGCCCGGTGCGCATGCTGATCAGTTATCCGCCCGGCGGCCCCAGCGATCTGGCAGCGCGGCTGGTTGCGCCGCATCTGACCGAGGCTCTCGGCCAGCAAATCATCATCGACAACCGGGGCGGCGCCGGCGGCACGTTGGCGGTCACCCTGCTGACGCAGTCCACACCGGACGGTTATACCTTGCTGATGTCGGCCGGCGGCGAGATCGTCATTGCGCCGAATCTGCGTCTGAAGTTGCCTTATGACCCGACCAAAGACATCATCCCGATCAGCCGCGTCGGTTCAAGCCAGCTGGTGCTGGTGGTGCATCCGTCGGTCGCGGCGAAATCGGTGAAAGAACTGATCGCGCTGGCGAAAGCCAGGCCGGGATCAATCAATTTCGCATCGGCCGGTTCGGGTTCGACGGCACATCTGGCCGGTGAGCAGTTCAAATATCTTGCCGGCATCGACATCGTGCATGTGCCGTACAAGGGTGCGGGACCGGCGCTGTCGGATTTGATCGGCGGCCAGGTGCAGATGCTGATCAGCGCCTATTCCTCGGCGTTTGCGCACATCAAGGCGGGCAAGCTGCGCGCGCTGGGCGTCACTGGTGCGAAGCGTATTGTCTCGGCCCCTGACCTGCCGACGATTGCCGAGACCGTGCCCGGTTATGAAGTGCTGTCCTGGTATGGCCTGCACGCGCCCAGGGGCACGCCGCCAGCAGTGATCAGCCGGCTGCATCGCGAACTCGCAACGATCATCCGCAAGCCGGAGATTGCCGGGCGCCTGGCCGGTTTGGGCATCGAGCCCGAGGGCAACTCGCCGCAGGAATTTCTCGCCCAGATCAAGACCGAGATCGCGGCCTGGGGCAAAGTGATTACGGCGGCCAAGATTCCGAAAGAGTAGGGCTGACTGGGCAATGGTGCTGCACGCGGGCCGCGCGGCGAACTATCAACGCAACAGCCCGGTAGCGCGACGATCCTTCAGCGCAACAGACCGAAGTCCGGCAGCGCGGCGATCCTTCAGCGCATAAGCCCGCTCTTCTCGAATTTCAGATACAGCTCGCGGCACACCCAGGCATCCGTCGCCGCGTAAATGATCTGCGCCGGCGTCAGTTGCGGCGCTGACCAGTTGGTGGTTTTGGCGCCCTTGGGAATGCGGTAACCGAGGAAGATGCCGGCGAGGTTGCGCACGCCGCTCTGACCGTAATCGTGGCGTTTGGCGACCTGGCCCAGATCGACCACGTGTTTTTCCGTGAACGGAAATACCTGTTTCAGCGTGCGCAGGTCATAAGCCAGCGCAACGCCGGCCTTGGCGGTGCCCTGCGCCTGGAGCATTTCGGCGATCACGTCGTGGGTGTCGGTGTAACGCAGCGGGAAGATGTAGGCCATGTTCGCGGTGGCCACCTGCACGATGCTCGGCAGATAACTTTCGCCCCTGCGGAAAGCGGGCCGGGTTTCGGTGTCGATCCCGACCACGCGTTCACTGCGAATGTCGGTGAGGGCGGTAAACAGCAGCGCCGGGGTGTCGACCAGCGTCACCGTGCCTTCGTAACGGCGTACCGGCAGAATGTTGAGGTCATCGCGCGAGATCGCACGCGTGGTCTCGGGCTGCGGGCTGTAGGTATTCATCAGCGGCAGGGTAACAGGTGGCACGCGTGGTACAGTAATTATCTGCGATGGGTATGACCGGGATGGAGCGGCTATGGCGGAGCGGATGATCGGTTGGCGGTGGATGACGGCGGCAGCCGTGCTGCTGTCCTCCTGTGCGCAGTTGCCCGTGTACACCACGCTGCCGGTGGAGGTGCGGCCCTCGCCCAATGTCGGCGAGCGGCGGCCGAATTACGTGATCATCCATCACACCACCAATGACACGGTCGAACGCGCACTGGCCACATTGACCAATCCCGCCCGCGAAGTCAGCGCGCATTACCTGATCGCGCGCGACGGCCGGATCATTTACCTGGTGGACGAGCTGAAGCGCGCCTGGCACGCCGGCGATGCGTACTGGGGCGGCAACCGTGACATCAACTCGTCATCGATCGGCATTGAGCTCGACAACAACGGGCGCGAACCCTTTGCTGATGCACAAATCATCGCGTTGCTTGAGTTGCTCGGCGACCTCAAGGCGCGCTGGGTCATTCCAACGGCGAACTTTCTGGGCCACGGCGATGTCGCGCCGGGACGCAAAGTCGATCCGAGTGCGTTGTTTCCGTGGCGGCGGTTGGCCGTTGCAGGTTTCGGGCTGTGGTGTGAGCCGCCGTTCGATCCTGTAGCGACGGGCTTGGATGATGCAACGCTGTTGAGCGCAATGGGTTACGACGTGTCGGTGCCGTGGTCGGCGGTGGCGGCGTTCAAACGGCGCTGGGCACCGCAGGATGCGGCGCCGGAATTGAGTGAGCAGCAACGCGGGATGCTGCAATGCCTGATACGCAAGCAGCAGGCAGGTGGTTGAAATAAAAATAAAATCAGTTGGTTATTGCGGCAGGGGGTGTTTCGGCGACACGTTAGAATGCACGGATTGCACCCGCTCCCGGAGGAGGAATCATGACGGTGAAGCTTGGGCTGATGGTGCCCGCCAACAATACGACCATGGAACCGGAACTGCTCGACTGGCTACCGGGTTCGCAGTGCCGCACCTTGCGCATTCCGCGCGGCAAGGGGCTGCTCGGTCCCGCGGAAATTCCCGCTTATGTTGCGCAGGCCCTGGAACTGGCCCGCGATTACGATCCGGCGCAGACCGATATCGTGGCCTACGGCTGCACCGCTGCCGGTTTTATCGGCGGACCGGCGCGTGACGCGGAAATCCAGGAAAAACTTGCGGCGATCACCGGCAAGCCGGTGGTGACGACCGCCAGCGCGATGATCGAGGCGCTGCGCCACATCGGCGCCAAACGCATTGCCGTGGTGACGCCGTACCTGGATTTCGTCAACGAGCGGCTGCGTGCCTATCTGGAGCAATCCGGCATCACAGTGCTGAAGCTGGCGAGTTTCAAGGCGGAAACCACCGATGAACTGGCGGCGATCGCAGCGCAGCAGATTGCGGCACTGGCGCGCGAGACCATGGTGCCGGATGCCGATGCGCTGTTCATCGCCTGTTCGCAGTTGCCGACCCGCGACATCATGCCCCGGCTTGAACGTGAGTTCGGCAGGCCGGTGTGGTCGTCGATCAAGGCCACGGCCTGGCATGCGGAGCGGGTGCTGACGGGCAAGGCGGCAGTTGCGGCATAAATAAAAACAGGGGGAGTGATGATGCGTTTCATGATGAAAGCAATAACAGCTGCGGTATGCGCGGCGCTGTCCTGCGCAGTGATGGCGCAGAGCTTCCCGGCGAAGCCGGTGCGCATCGTGGTGCCGTTCCCTCCGGGCGGCGGCGTGGATATCGTCGCGCGCGTGGTCGGACCCAAACTCTCGGCGCAGTACGGCCAGCAGGTGATCGTCGAGAATCGCGCCGGCGCGGCCGGCATCATCGGCACTGAATTCGCGGCGCGCGCCGCCCCCGATGGATACACCTGGGCAATTGCGACGCTGGGCAACCTTGCGGCGAATAAACACCTCTATGTGAGGATGACGGTTGATCCGCTGAAAGACCTGGCGGCGGTGACGCAGGTGGTGGATGTGCATTTTGTGATGGTGGCGCATCCGTCGCTGCCGGCGAAAACCGTGCCGCAGTTGATTGCGCTGGCCAAAGCGCGACCGGGTGAAATCACCTACGCGTCCTCCGGTGCGGGCGGCGCGCCGCACCTCGGCGGGGAACTTTTCAATCGCCTCGCCGGCGTAAAAATCACCCATGTGCCGTACAAGGGCAGCGGCCCCAGTTTTGCCGACCTGCTGGGCGGGCATGTGTCACTGACTTACGACAGCATGCTGCAGGCGCTGCCGTACATCCGTGACAAAAAGCTGGTGGCACTGGGCGTGCTCGGGGCGAAACGCGCCGCGGCGCTGCCCGATGTGCCGACCATCGCCGAGCAGGGCGTCAAGGGTTACGAGTTGACCAACTGGTTCGGCCTGGTGGTGCCGGCGGCCACACCGAAAGATCTGATCGTGCGCATCCACGGTGATTTCACCAAGGTGCTTCAGGACAGGGAGATCCGCGACAGGATCGCCGGCATGGGCGCCGACGTGGTGGGAAATTCGCCGGAGCAGTTCGCCGCGTTCTGGCGCAACGAGTCGGAGAAGTGGGGGCGGGTGATTCGGGAGGCGGGGATTCGCGCCGAGTAGTTTTAAAAGCGTGATTAAGTGATTAGGTGACTATGTAATTACAGTGGCCCGACTGGTCACTTAATTACATAGTTACCTAATCACGGAAGTTAGCGCAGCGCGCTGAGCAATGCCAATGCCTTGTCCATAGAGAATTTGCGCGTGTCCGCACTGTAGGCCTTGGCATTCTCCGGCATCATGTAGCCATGCAGGATGCCGGGGAAGATGTGCACTTCCAGGCTGCCCAGGGTTTGTGCCCTGGCGACGTACGCGGCCTGCACGTCCGGCGGTGCAGCGGTGTCCTGGTCACCCCAGATCAGACACACCGGTTTGGTCAGGCCGTCGAATTCCTGCAGGAAATCCTTCATCTGCGTGCTGTGGCAGCCGATGCCGGCATCGTAGCCGAGGCGCTTGGGGCCGAGGATCGCGAACGGGCCGCCGAAACAAAAACCCATCGCCACGGCGCGGCCGTTGTGCTGTTTCAACTGGCGCACGGCGAGCAGCGTGTCGGCCATGTCGGTTTCACCGGACTTCAACACCGGCATCCGCGGCTGCGAGCGTTGTCCGGCGCGTTCGTCTTCACGCGGCAGCGGGCCGGGGATGGTACGCCAGAACAGGTCGGGTGCAGCGGCGATATAACCGGCTGCGGCGAACTCGTCGGCAATGCCGCAGATGTCGGCATTGACGCCGTGCACCGCAGAGGCCAGCACGATCGCCGGCACCTTGTTGTTGCTGACGGGTTTGGCGATGTAGCAGTCGAATTCGCCGTTGTTGCGCGAGCGGACCTTGATGGTTTTGCCGGGCATGGGAGGCTCAGCCGATCGCGAGCAATTCGACTTCGAACACCAGTGTGGCGTTCGGCGGAATCACGCCACCCGCGCCGCGTGCGCCGTAACCGAGTGCCGGCGGAATCGTCAGCTTGCGTTTGCCGCCGATTTTCATGCCCTGCACGCCTTCGTCCCAGCCGCGGATGACGCGGCCGCCGTCCAGCGGAAACACGAAGGGATCATCGCGGTCCTTGCTCGAGTCGAATTTTTTGCCGTCGGTGAGCCAGCCGGTGTAATGCACCGTGACTTCAATGCCGGCGGTCGCTTCCGCGCCGTCGCCGGTGACGAGGTCTTCAATGATCAGTCCGCTAGCGGTGGTGATTGATGCCATGGGTCTTCCTTGTTCAGATTGAGGCTGCATTATGCATCAGACTCACAAAGGGGAAAGCGGCGGGCAATTTGGGTGGAATCGCGCCTTTGCAAACAGGGTCAGAAGAGGAATTCCAGTGGAGTGGATCAGCAGATTGCTCGGGGCCGGTTAACAATTACGGCGCACTCATGAAGTAATTGTTAACCGGCCCAAATGAAGTGCCGGCTGCAGCGCCTTATCGTGCGCAGCTTGAATCGCTGCCGCGGGAATACGCCGCACTCAAGGCCGAGAATGGGCGCTTGAACGAGCAACTCGAGATGTTCATCCGGAAATGGGACACGCTTGATGGTGACGCGGTGCGCGCTCTGGAATATCTGGCGCGTGTCGAACGCGGGCATCCGCAGGAGATCGCCAGGACCAATCAGGTCAATATCCGGATTGTTGAATCGTATCCGGGTTTTCTGGCGCAGTTGCACTACGTGCGGGTCTCGGCCGCCGACGGGGCGCATTTCAATATTTCCGGCAAGGGGCGGCACTATTTGCGCGGGCGTGGTTTGTTGCCGGCCTGACGAAATTTGTACTAATAAAAACAACACCTTGACATATTTTTCTGGCGCAACTCAGCGTCCGGCACCGTGCGATTTGAGGCGCTCCCGGTGGCTGTGTGTCGCCAGCGTGACGCGGCCCCAGTCGATGGTGGTCGTGGTGCCGTCGAGTTTGACAGTGAAGTCCTTGAGGTCCCACTCGGCGAACTTCGAGGGATTACGCGAGCGGTGCGCCTTGATGGTTTCGCTGTGGCTGCGCGCCGGCGGGCCGTATTTTTTGGTCAGCGTTTCGAGTGCCGTGCCCTGTCCCTGAATGCCCCAGGTGTTGATATGGATGGCTTCGATGATGCCGTTGATGACTTCGACCATCATTTCACCGCGCGCCCACGGCGTGGATGAAGTGTGCGGGTAGAACAGGTGATATTGCACGGTGCCCCAGGCTGTTTTGGCCGTCAGTGACCCGGCGTAGCAATGGCGTTTGGTCATGGTGTCTTCGCCGCGCGCGCAGGCTGGAAACTGAAACCGCGTGCCGAGTTCAACGTCGAACATGGTTTTGGCGGGATCGGCGGCGCCGACGATACAGGGGATCAGCAGTGTTAACGCCAACAGCAGATGACGGAAGGTGTGCATTGGCCTCATGATACGTGGCTTCGGAAAGTCCTCCTATTCAGACAGCGGGGTCGGTGTTGGGTTCATGGCAGGTTTACATCGCGCGATGTGCAGACGGCACCTTGTATACGGGCATTGCACGTGACGTCGGGCGGCGCATTGCCGAGCACAACGCCGGCAACGGCGCAGCGGCAAGCTATACGCGCGCGCGGCGGCCGGTGGTGCTGGTGTACCAGGAGCCCGCACCAGACCGTTCGGCGGCGAGCAAACGCGAATACCAGATCAAGCAACTGAGTCGCGCGGAAAAACTCTCGCTGGTGCTGAAATCAGGCGGTGGACGGACGGGCGCGGCGTAGCAGCATCACCAGCAGCAACGCAGCCACGCCCCAGCAGGCGGCGGGCAGCCAGGCCAGCGCCTGCTGCAGGCCGGTATCCTGATTGAGTTGGGTGGCGATCATCAGGATGCGCAGCATCGCGGCGAACGCAAACATCGAGAACATGCCGCCGGTGGCATAACCTTCGCTGCCGGTGCGTCCGAGCAGGATGGCGGCGCCGAATGCGCCGAACATCACCGCAGCCCACGCCGCGCCCGCGGCGATTTGTGCTGCGATCAGCAGGCCCAGCGATCCGGCCTGTGTGGCAAAGAGCACGGCAGCGGCGCCCACGCCCGCACCCGCGGCCAGCACCTTGAAATCACCATGGCGGCGGATCAGCCAGGTCAGCGGCAGCATCGCCAGATTGAATCCCACCCAGAACACAGGCATCAACTGGCCGAGGTCGGCGGCTTGCACAAAACGCAGGTACTGCGGCGCCGAGTTCAGTGAAAAATGGACTTGGAAGCCGAGTGCGGTGAGCGCAACGATGGCGAGGAATGCGGCAATAGGCAGCGGTTTACTGACGGAAGTCTCCGGCGCCGGCGCTGCAGCGGTGGCGAGATGGCGTTCCGCCCAGGCCAGCGCCCATGCGGCCGCGGCCACGGCGATTGAAGCCAGCGCGAACGGCATCCGCGCATCGGTATCGCGCAGCACAATCGTGAGGTAGGGCGCAATCGCCCCGGCCACGCCGAAACCGAACAGCCACAGTCCGGTAATGGCCGGTTGCGCGCCGGCGCCGGCGTATTTGCCGATCAGCATCAGGGGCGGCGCGCGCAGCGCCGACGAGGTGACGGTCCAGAGGAAGGTCAACGCGAGGAACAGCAGCGGGCTGGCGAGCGGGGCTGCAAACGGCAGCAGCAGGAAGGCGAGCGCGGAGAACAAGGTGATCAGCGCCAGGCGCGGGCCGAGCCGGCCGACGATGCGCGCCATGCGATCCGCCCTGGCGCCCATCACCCAGTCGGCGATCACGAACACCAGCTGGTCGGCGACGAGAATCCACAGGATCCACGATTTGGGAATGCCGGCCTCGGCGGCGAGCCGCGGCAGAAAAATGATGTAGACCGTCCACGTCAGCGTAAAAAACAGCTGCAGCAGGGCGAAATAAATACCGACGCGGCGGTTAATCGGATTCATATCGGCTTCATGGCGGCGCAGGCAGTGTGACGAAGCGTGTCGCAGCGGTCAATCCGGGGATGAATTGTGTTGATCAATGGTAAATTGCAGGCAGTATGGAGGGAGGAGAAAAATGACAAACAATTGCGGCTGGGCTGCGGCATTGTTCGCGGCAATGGTGTTGGGCAGTGCGCATGCGCAGAATTATCCGCAGCGGCCGATCCGCATGGTGATCGGGCTGCCGGCGGGCGGCAGCACGGATGTCATGGGACGCATCGTGGCTGCGCAGCTGGCCGAGCGCATCGGCCAGCAGGTGGTGGTCGATAACCGGCCGGGCGCGAGCGGCATCATCGGCATCACGCTTGCGGTCAATGCGCAGCCCGATGGCTACACGCTGATCATGGCCGCAGGTTCCTGGGGCACGATCAGCACGCTCTACAGGCTGCCCTTCGATCTGCAGAAGGATCTGGCGCCGGTCGCGTTTGTCGGGACTTCGCCGTACGTGCTGGTGGTGCAGCCGCGGCTGCCGGTGCAAAGTGTCGCCGACCTGATCGCGCATGCCAGGGCGAATCCGGGGAAACTGACTTACGCCGGTTCCACACCGGGGTCGCTGCAGCGCCTTGCCGGAGAGCTGTTGAAGCGCACCGCGGGCATCGACATGCTCTACGTGCCGTATAAAGGCACCGGTGCTGTGATTCCGGATCTGCTCGGCGGCCGCCTCGATGCGGCCATCGACAATGTGCTGGTGCTTGCGCCGTTTATCAGAAAGGGGCAGCTGCGCGGGATCGGCGTCACCAGTACGAAACGCTCGGTGGTGTTTCCCGAATTGCCGACGCTTGCGGAAACCGGTGTGCCCGGTTTCAACGCGGTGGGCTGGTTTGGCTTGTTTACAGCGGCAAAAACGCCGCCGCCCGTCATTGCGCGGCTCAACACCGAAATTTCGTCGCTGCTGCAGGAACCGCAGACGCGCGACCGGCTGCTGGCGCAGGGCGCGGAGCCGCAGCCCGGTCCGGCGGCGGATCTGGGCAAATATCTGGCGCGTGAGATCGAAGTGTGGAGCAAAGTCATCCGCGAGGCGGGCATTAAGGCGGAATGAGCACTGCTGATTTTCGAGGAAACAACATGACTGATATCAACCAGGCCGCGCCCGACGTGTTCACTGCAGCGCGTACGCGGCGCTCCATCCGCGCCTACAAACCGGATCCGGTGCCGCCGCAGACCTTGCGTGACATCGTCGAGCTCGGGTGCCATGCGCCCAGCGGTTCAAACATCCAGCCGTGGCGGGTGCATGTGCTGACCGGTGCGAGCCTGCAACGCGTGGGCACGGCGATCCAGTCGGCTTTTCTCAATGACGAACCGGGACACCGGCGCGATTACGACTATTACACCGATCCGGTGTTAGAGCCGTATCTGAAGCGCCGCCGCGAATGCGGCTGGGGACTCTACGGCACGCTGGGCATCGGTCGTGGTGACCACGAAAAATCAAAAGCGTATCGCGCGAGCAATTACGTTTTCTTTGGCGCGCCTGCCGGTTTGATCTTCACCATCGAGCGCAAACTGGAGAAGGGCAGCTGGCTGGATTACGGCATGTTCCTGCAGACGCTGATGCTGGCGGCGCGCGCCCGGGGATTACACAGCTGTGCCGAAGCGTCGATTGCCAGTTATCCCGATGTGGTGCGGCGTGAGTTGCAGTTGAGCGAAGAGTGGGTGGTGATCTGCGGCATGGCCATGGGTTATGCCGAAGCTGATGCGGTGGTCAATACCTTCCAGCCGTCGCGGATTGCGCTCGCGGAATACGCCACCTTCCTCGAGTGAGGGGGCATCGCCATAAAATATTAATAAAAACAATAACTTATGGATGGAATACGCGGCTGCCTGAACGTGGCGGCAGTATCTGCAGATGGCACCAGCCGGGTGTGGCATCCGGATGCTCCAGCCACAGCCCCAGCGTTTCGAGTGTATCCGGATTCGCCAGACACCAGGCGTCGAGCGTGCCATTGCGGTCCTCGAGATCAATGGCGAGGCAACTCAGATGTTTGCTGCTTTTGGCCGCGCCGGGTACCGTGGCATTGATCGTCGCCGGCCGCCAGCCCGAGGTCACTTTGCGCATCATCCCAGCAAGCCTGAGCAGGCGGTTGACGCGGCGCAGCGTCTCGCGCGCATTGGCGCGTATTTCGCGGGTCAGTTCTTTGCGATGCTGTTTGTCGCGACCCATGTAGTAGTCGGCGAGTTTCAGCGCGGGCGGGCGTTTGCGGGCAGGCATGGGGCGGAAGATTACCTGATTCAGGACGCTGCGCTTACACTAACCGCTGCATACGGAAAGAGAGGCGCCGCACATGGCTGACAATATCGGAACACGAGCGACGGATGTTGGCGGATTCGATGCATTTTCGCCGCAGCAGAACGCCGAGCGAGTCCAGAATGTCGGTGTCACCAAGGCGCGGCTGCCGTTGCTGTCGATGCTGATGCTGGGGATGCTTGCCGGCGCCTTCATCGGGCTTGGGGCTATGTATTACACGCTGGTGATCAGCGACGCACAGTTGTCGTTTGCCGTCGGTCGCGTGTTGGGGGCGGTGTGTTTCTCGCTCGGGCTGCTGTTGGTGGTGGTGGCGGGCGCGGAGCTCTTCACCGGCAACAACCTGCCGGCGATGGCCTGGGCCGACGGCAAGGTGACCACCGTAGAGGTGCTGCGCAATTGGGAGGTGGTGTGTATTGCCAATTTCATTGGCGCAGCGCTGCTTGCGGTGCTGGTGTACCTGTCGGGGCATGCCGGCATGAATGACGATGCAGTCGGGCGCGCCTACCTTGTGATTGCTGCCGCAAAAAGCACCATGCCGGTCGGCGAGCTGTTTTTCCGCGGCGTATTGTGCAACGTGCTGGTGTGCATGGCGGTGTGGATGGCGCTCGCAGGCAGGAGCGTTACCGACAAGTTTTTTGCTATCTTGCTGCCGGTGTCGGCTTTTGTCGCCGCTGGTTTCGAGTACTCGATCGCAAACATGTATATTTTTCCACTCGCATTGCTGTTGAAGTCGGGCGGTGCGGCGCTGCCGGCCGGCGTAGAGGCCGTCACGGTGTATGCGATGTTCCGCAACCTGGCACCGGTGATCCTCGGTAACATCGTCGGTGGCAGCCTGCTGGTGGCATTGGTGTATCACGTGATCTATCGCCGTCCTGCGCAGGCAGGCAAATAGACCGTGGATCTGCTGATACACGCCACATTGACCATCACCGGCGCGCGCGAGCAACTGCCGGCGGCCGACGCGCGCATCAAGGCGCTGCTGGTCGAAGAAATTTTTATCGGCGAATTCGAGGAGCATCACGGTGATGACGCGCTGGCCTACGACTTCAAGGTTCACGGCGGCATCCCGTTTCCGGCTTTCGCTGCAGCTTCCCTGGAATTTCCCGAACTGAAGATTGCCGCGGAATGGGTCAATGCTGCCGCCGGCCGCAAGGGCCGCGCCATGCTGACCAACGGCGCCATTGCGGAACATGTTGAAGAACCGCTGGTTGCAGGCAGTGCTGAAACCCGCAATCGTTATGTGCTCGCCGCGCCCGACGGGACTTTGCAACTGGCATTTGCGCTGGTGCAGCGTGACCGCGGCGAATGGGCGGGATATGTTTTGAATCATGAGCGCGATGCAGTGTTCCGCATTACGCGTGAGGGCGATGCCGTCGAACTGCTGACCACCGAGGGCGCTGCAGAATGGGCCAATGCCTGGCGACTGAGCGGCCTGGAAGACACGCCGTCACCGGCCGCGCTGGCGCAGGCCGTTGAGCCGGGGTTGTATGCGGATCTGGAGCGGCTGGCACAGGACTTTGTTACGGAATGGTTCTGGCTGCGCGTGGCGCCGGCCGCGGACAATGCCATCGAAATTGACCGTTACGCGCGTTACGGCTACACGGTGCACGACGCCAATGTGCGCGCGACGCGGCTGCACCGGCTGCGCAGCGAGCTTGCTGCGACGGATGTATTGGAATATTCGACGCTGGATGCGGACCGTGCGTGGATCAGTGATGTGCTGCAGCGCTGCTGGGCTGCGGACTGACACTTCTTTCCGTTCGGGCTGAGCCCTTCGACAGGCTCAGGGCGAACGGCATTATTTATTTTTGATGGCTAATACCGGTTTGGGGGCAGCCGCCACTGCCGTATCAAAATATACCCGCCGAGCATACCGCCCAGATGCGCAAAATGCGCAACGCCAGCCTGGGTGCCGGTGACGCCGAGGTAGAGCTCGATCAATCCGTAGAGCGTGACGAACAGCCACGCCGGCATGGGAATCGGCGGGAAAATCAGCAGCACCATGCGTCGCGGAAAGAGCATGCCGTAGGCCAGCAGCAGGCCGAACACGCCGCCGGATGCGCCGACGGTCGGCAATGCCGGGCCGCCGCTCAATGCCGACATCGCCAGTTGGGTCAGCGCCGCCGCGAACACGCAGCCCAGGTAATAAATCAGGAAACGCTTTGATCCGAAGACCTGTTCGATCTGGCCGCCGAACATGTACAGCGCCAGCATGTTGAAACCGATGTGGATCAGCCCGCCGTGCAGGAAGCCGTAGGTGATGACCTGCCACGGCAGGAAACCGGCGCCGTATTCGGCTGGTGTGTGGAACGGCCATAACGCAAACCAGATGATCAGCGGGTCGCCGAACACCTGCTGCAACAGGTAAACCGCGACGTTGATGATCAGCAGCAGGCGGGTAATGGGCGGTAAAAACATGGGAATGGCGGGCTTTTAAGAGTATCCGGGCACCAACTCCGTTCGCCCTGAGCCCTTCGACTCGCTCAGGACAGGCTCTGTCGAAGGGCGGCTGGGCTTCGACAGGCTCAGCCCGAACGGTGTTTTGTATTCGGTGAAGATCAACAATGGTATCAGCAACCGCGCAGTTGCTGCGGTTGCTGATGTTGGCTGTGTTGACTCAGGGTATTTTCAGGCAAGTACCGGCGGCAGTTGCGGTGCGAGTTTTGCGCGTTCAGCCGTGGCAGTGCCGTTCAATGCAAAACCCAGCAGCTTGCCGTCAGCAGAGACGAACAATGATTTCACGCCCTCTGCGGTGGCTTCGACCTGCCAGGTGCCGGCAGCGCCAACCGCGGGCGGCGCGACAATGGTCGGGCAGGCAGGCGTTTTCACCATCACCGGCATTGCGGGGAAGGCGACTGCTGTGCGTTTGCCGGCCAGCGTCTGCGCCAGTGCGCGCGTGGCGTGCATGATCGGCATCACATAGGGCATCACCAGGCCTTCGATTTCCGCACAGTCGCCCAGGGTGTAGACGTCGGGCGCACTGGTTTCAAGATGGCGGTTGGCAATGATGCCGCGGTTGACCTGGATGCCCGCGGCTGCAGCGATTGCGGTGCGCGGTTTGAGGCCGACCGCGGAGAGCACGACATCAACGTGCAGTACGTTGCCGTTGGCCAGAGTGACCGCGTAGCCGTTTTCGCTGCGGTCCACGGTTTCGGCGCTGGTGCCGAGATGCCATTGCACACCGAGCGCGGCGAGTTTCGCCTGCAGCAGTGCGCCGCCTTCCGGCGGCAGCAGCCGGCCCAGCGCCTGAGATGCAATGTCGATGATGTAGACGCCGTAGCCGCCAACGGCGAGGTCGTTGGCGAATTCGCAGCCGATCAGGCCGGCGCCGATGATGGCGACGCGTTTTTTGCCGGTGATGGTGTCGCGGAAAGCCGAATAGTCGTCTAGATCGTTGACGGTCAGGACGTCGCCGGCCGCATTTCCCGATAGCGGCAGGCGGATCTGGTCGGCGCCCAGCGCCAGCACCAGTTTTGAGTACGCCAGTGTTTCATCGCCGATGCGCAGTGTGTGTCCGGCGGTGTCTATAGCATCGACGCGGGTTTTTGCGCGCACGGTGGCATTGAGTTGCGTCGCCATCTGCTCTGGTGAATTCAGTGCAATGGCTTCAGCGGTTTTTTTCGAAGCCAGCGCGTTGGACAGCATGGGCTTGGAATAAAACGGGCTGCTGTCGCCGGCGATGATGACCAGCGGCGTGGTGGTGTCGAGTTTGCGCAGCTCCTTGGCGGTGTTGTAACCCGCGAGGCCGCTGCCGATGATGACGATCGGATTCATGCGTTTCTTTCGATAGCCCAGGTGAAAATCAGCGGTGGATGGTATCAAACCGCGCCATGAGCTGCTCTGCTGTGCTGCAGATTGTGACACCCGCCCCGCATTTGCGGGACGGAGTATGACGTGCTCAGGCGGCTTTCAATACCATTTCGAAGTCGGCTTTGGCGACGCCGCACTCCGGACAGGCCCAGTCTGCCGGGATGTCTTCCCAGCGTGTGCCGGCCTTGATGCCATGTTCCGGATCACCTTCGGCTTCGTTATAGACGTAGCCGCAGACGATGCATTCCCAAGTGCGCATTTCGTTTGTCATGTTCATTGCTCCTTAAGCGTTAACCCGGGCCAGCGTGGCACGGTAGTGGTTGGCGTGGCGTTCCTCGACCTTGGCCAGTGCGGCAAAACGTTTGGCGGCCTTGGCGAGGGTCTGCTGGAAACGTGTTGCGTGTTCCTTCGATTCCTCGATCTGCTCGTCCATTTCCTTCACTGCGGCCGCGTTGCCTTCCTGTTCGGCGAGGTGGCGGAACTGCGGATACATTTCGGTGTATTCGTAAGTCTCGCCGGCAATCGCCATGTCCAGCGCCTTGGCGGGGGTCAGTTCGGTTTTCGGGTAGAGCAGGTCGAGGTGGCCGAAGGCGTGTTGCACTTCCTGTGCTGCGGTTTCCTCGAACACTTTGGCGGTTTCAATGTCGCCCTGTTCGCGGCTGATCCTGGCGAAGTACATGTATTTGATGTGCGCCATGGATTCTCCGGCGAAGGCGGCTTCGATGTTCTTGATGGTCACTGATTCGGCTTTCATCTGCATCTCCTGTGGTTAAAAGGGCGCGTCTTGCAACGCTTGGAGTGCATTCTGGTTGCCGGCGGTTGATTAATCCAATTGATTGTTATTAATTTATTGATAGTAATTGACTATATCAAAGATCTGATTCCAACCATTTGTTTTTAAAGATTATTTTTTCTTTATCGAGGTGGTGCCGCTGAGTGCGCAGGCGGCCACCGCATCACGGATGACGTCGAGGGCGGCGTGGCGCGGGAAACTCGAGCGCGAGGCCAGCACCACCCGGCGGTCGGGCACCGGGCGTGAGAACGGGATGTAGGTCAGCAGGTCGGCGGCGGCGCGTTTCGCCGGCACGGCTGAAGCCGGCAGCACGGTCATGCCCATGCCCGAGGCCACCATCAGGCGGATGGTTTCCAGCGATGAACCCTCGACGGTTTGCTGCAGCGAGCCCGGCGTTGCGCTGGAACGATTGAGCGCCGGGCAGGCATTGAGCACCTGGTCGCGGAAGCAGTGGCCGCTGCCGAGCAGCAGCAGGCTTTCCTGCGCCAGCTCGTCGGCGGCGATGGTTTTGCGCGCGGCCCAGGAGTGGGTTTTGGCCAGCGCGACAACGAAGGCCTCATCGTAGAGCGGCGTCACGGTGATACCGGCTTCGCTGAAGGGGAGTGCGACGATGGCGGCGTCGATGTCGCCGCGCTTCAATCGTTCCGACAGGGTTGCAGTGTAATTTTCCTCAAGAATCAAGGGCATTTTCGGTACGCGCCGGCGCAGCACCGGAATCAGTTGCGGCAGCAGGTAGGGCGCGATGGTGAATATCGCGCCGAGCTTGAGTGTCCCTTCCAGCGGGTCGCCGGTGGCTTTGGCGATGTTCCTGATTTTGTCGGCTTCCTCCAGCGTGCGCTGCGCCTGCTCAATGACGCGGCCGCCGGCGGGGGTTACCGTGACCTCGGCGGGGCCGCGCTCGAAAAGTTGTACCCCGAGTTCTTCCTCGAGTTTTTTGACCGCGACCGACAGTGTCGGCTGGCTGACGAAGCAGGCTTCGGCGGCGCGGCCAAAATGGCGCGCATGAGCGACGGCAACGATATAGCGCAGTTCAGTAAGGGTCATGGCGGCGGAACTTTACCGGAAACCCCGGGTCTAGTTTCTGTAAGCATTACGCCGAGCCGAGCCTGATTTTTAAATCCCCTAAAAATCAATGGCCTGTGCGGAACGCGAGCAAACGCATGTAGGATCCTCAAGGGCGCCTCCCCGGCGCCCTTTTTTTTGGTGGATACCCGGCGTGCGTGGCTTGCCGCTCAGTTCCCGTGGCCGGACGGGATTTTCCAAGCCTCTTCCTTGGATACGCCAGGCGGGGGCGTAAACAGGATCTGGGTTTCGCCAAGGAGTTTGGCCGCGCCGCCCCAGGCATCTGCCGCCTTGCGCTGATCGGCCTTGGCGCGGGCATCCACTGCTTCCGGATCACAGATCATGCGCAGCTTCTTCTCCAGCGTCTGGACCGTGCCGGGGTGCGCGTCGGCAAGATCCACTGTTTCATCCGGATCTTTTTGCAGATCAAACAGTTGCGGCGGCATGCCGACATGGTAGATGAGCTTCATTGCGCCGTCGCGGAGCACGAAGGCACCGGCCTTTGAGGCCTGCGCATGATATTCGGCGAAAGCAGTCCGCGGCTTTTCCGTGCCGGTGATCGCTGGCCAGAGGTCGATACCCGGCAGGTCGCCGTCAGCGGCAGTGAGTTGCGCGCCGGCGCCGGCAACCAGTGTCGGAAACAGATCGACATGGGAGGCAAATTGCCGGACCACGCGGGCTTGCGGCACCCCGGGCCCCGAGATCAGCAGTGGCACCTTGATTGCGCCTTCGTAGAGATTTTTCTTGCCGAACAGGCCCTGTGCGCCGAACAGTTCGCCGTGGTCGCTGGTGTAGGCAATGCGCGTATGGCCGAGCAGGCCGAGTTCTTCCGCTGTTTTTAAAACTTCACCCATCTGTTCATCGAGATGGCTGATCAGCCCGAAGTACCCTGCTGCGATGCGCCGCAGTGCGGCTTCATCCGTCATTACGCGCATGCCGTCCATGGTGCGCAGAAATTCCATGGCCGGGTGTTCGGGGCGTTCACCAGGGCGGAATGCAGGTGGCAGCGGCATCGTTGATTCGGGGTACATATCCCACAAGCGTTGCGGCACCGTGAACGGCGGATGTGCGCTGATGTAGGAAACATACAGCACCCAGGGCTTGCCCTTGTTGTTGGCATGCTGCTTCAGCCATTCCACCGCCTTGGTAGTGATCTTGCGGTCGTAGTCCTGATAGTGCGTGGTGCCCACGGTGGAGCGTTCGATATAGAGCTTCCAGAAGCTGGCGTCGCCCTTGGGTGGCTCGGTGTCATAGCCACGCAGCAGGTTTTTGATCGCGCCCTTGCCCTCGTGCAGGTGCATGGGCAGGATTTCCTCGGTGAAACCGTTGTCGTCCTCGCTCGAACGATAGTGCAGCTTGCCGACCGAAGTCACGGTATGGCCCTGCTCGCGCAGGCGGTGGTGCCAGGTCGGCACGCGCCCGTCGTAGGTCAGCGCGTTATCCCAGTAACCGGTCTGGTGCGGATAGCGCCCGGTGGCGAGGCTGGAACGAGAGGGGCAGCACAGCGGGCTGGTGCAATAGGCGTCGGCAAAACGCACGCCGGACGCGGCGATGCGATCCATGGTCGGGGTCTTGACGTAAGGATGGCCGTAGCAGCCGGTGATCTGGCCGTTGTGGTTATCGGACTGGAACAGGATCAGGTTGGCGGGTTGTGTCATGCGGCACCTCAGTCGAGTTTGATGTTGGCCTGCTTGCCGACGTTGGCGATGCGCGCGCGCTCGTTTTTCATGAAGGCGGCAAACTCAGCGGGCTGTTCCGGGTTGGATGTAGCGCCGTTCTTGTTCATCAGCGCTTTTACCTCGGGCAAGTTGAGCGCAACCATTAATTCCTTGTGCAGGCGCTGGGTGATCGCTGCCGGTGTGCCTTTGGCGACCGAGACGCCCCACCATTGCACAATTTCGTAGCCGGGCACGGTCTCGGCCATCGTCGGTAACTCCGGAATCAGTGGATCACGTTGCGCACCGGTGGTTGCAAGTACCTTGATGCGTCCCGTGCGGCCGAGAGGCATTGCGACCAGCGGCGAAGTGATCAGGAACTGAATCTGGCCGCCCATCATGTCGGACATGGCGGGGGCGGCGCCTTTATACGGGATATGCGAGGTTTTGACATTGGCCAGCACGTTGAACATGGCGCCGGCAAGGTGCGCCGGTGAGCCGTTGCCCGCAGAGCCATAATTGAGGCTGCCGGGTTTGTCCTTCGCCAGTTTCACCAGATCAGAGACGGAATTGACGCCAAGCCCGACGTTGACTGTGGCCACGTTCGCAACCCAGGCGATACGCGACAAATGGGCGAAATCACGCTCGACGTCGTAGGGCAGATTGCTTTTCAGCGCCGGCAGGGAGGCGAAGATGGTCGATGTTGCAAGCAGCAGGGTGTAACCATCGGGCGCCGCGTTTTTGACGATCTCCACGCCGATGATGCCGCTTGCGCCGGAGCGGTTGTCGATGATCACCTGCTGTTTAAACTGCTCCGACAGGCGGGCGCCGACAATGCGCGCGAGTATGTCCGGGGATCCGCCGGCGGGACTTGGCACCAGGAAACGGATCGGCTTTGTCGGATAAGCCTGTGCTGCCGCGATGGTTGCCGCAAGTGCCAGTGTGATGCCGGTGATGATCTGTCGCAGAGCGTGATGCATGATCTCCTCCTGGTTGTTTTTGTGGTCTTTAATGTAAAAAAACTTTTTTACCGCCGATTAACGCCGATGAACGCAGATAAAACCTTTCGGATCTGAAGTTTTTGATCTTATCAGCGTTCATCAGCGGTTAACGCTTTCTGATTTTGACCTTGTTTTTAATAATACGAAGCTTTCGCCCCCGGCGGCGGCGAATAACGGAAGGTGCCGCGTTTCAGGATGGCGTCTTCGCCGCCGAATTTTTCAATCATCGCTTTCTGGTCGGCTTTGGCCTGATGGTCGGCGGCTTCCGGATTGACGACCTTGCGCAGCGCGGCCTCGCATTCGGTGATCACCGAGCGGTAATGCGGGTCGCGACCGAGGTCCTTGCGTTCATTGGGATCATTGGCGAGGTCGAACAGCATTGGCGGCAGCGTCGCGTAATGGATGTATTTCCACTGGCCGTGGCGGATCATCGATGCGCCGCAGACTGCGCCGGCGGCGTGGTATTCGGACAGGATGGTGCGCGGCGGCACCAGCCCCTGAGCGATATCGATCAGCGAGTTGCCCGGCAGCTTCGAGTCATCGGGATGCTGTTTTGCACCCAGCGCATGGATGAAGGTCGGGAAGCCGTCGGCAAGCGTCACCGGAGTATCGCAGACGGTGTTCTGCGGTATGCCGGGCCCGGCCATGATCATCGGGATGCCCGCGGACTCTTCGTACATGGTCGATTTGCCCCACATGCCGCGGGTGCCGAGGTTGTCGCCGTGGTCCGAGGAATAAACCACGCGGGTGTTGTTCATCAGCCCGGTTTCCTCCAGCGTGCGCAGGATCTGGCCGACGTTATCGTCGAGGAAGGAAGTCAGTCCGAAATAAGCGGCAATCGCGCGGCGCACCATCGGTGCATCGAAGGCGTCGTCGTAACACAGGCATTTGCGCATGGCATCGGTGAAGGGATGCTGCGGGCGCTCGTCCTTTTCATACATCAGGGGCCACGGCACGGCATCCTCTGGATACATGTCATAGAACTGCGGCGGCGCGATCAGCGGAAAGTGCGGAGAGACGAAGCCGACATACAGAGCCCACGGTTTTGCTTTCAATGCCGGCGCCTTGTTCTTCAGCCATTGGATGGTTTCTTCGGCGATGCTGCGGTCGTACTGGGTGTACTCGGATTCGCCGCGTCCGGCCTCGGGGCCGAGATTGGCTGAGCCAGGGCGCCGCGGCAGTTCCTCGCGGATCAGTCCCAGCAGGTCGCCGACACCGTTGACGATGTGCAGCGGCAGGATCTCCTCATCAAAGCCGTTCTTTTTGGCATCAGAATCCAGGTAATGCAGCTTGCCGATGGAAGCCACGTGGTGACCCTGCGCCATCAGGCGGTGGCCCCAGGTGGGGATCTTGCCGTCGTAGGCGATGGCATTGTCCCAGTAACGGATGTCGTGCACATAACGCCCGGTGGCAAAGGCAGCACGCGCGGGAACACAGATCGGGCAGTTGGTGTAAGCCGAGGTGAAGCGCGTGCCGCGCGCGGCCAGTGCATCGAGGTTCGGCGTCTTGATCATCGGATGGCCGGCACAACCGAGCACGCGTTTGTTGTGCTCGTCGGACATGATGAAAATCAGGTTTGTGGCTTCGCTCATGGCTTGCTGTCCTTGCTTTGGAATAGGTCAAATTTTTTTTACCGCCGATGAACGCCGATTGACGCCGATAAGATCAAAAGCTTAAGGCCCCGCAGGGTTTATCTGCGTTCATCAGCGGTAAATCGGTTTTATTTGTATTTTGTCTTCAAGATATCACCGATGCCGACGCCGGCATCGATGTCGCCTTTGCGTTTCGTGTCACCGGCATCGATCTTGCGTGCGGCCTCCAGCACCAATGCGGCTTTTTCGTGCGGGATGACCGCAACGCCCGCATCATCGGCACAGATGATGTCGCCGGGTTTGACCTGGATGCCGCAGATCTGCACCGTGCCATTGACCTCGACGGTCTGCGTGCGCCACTTGCCGGTGATCGGCGTGAAACCCTTGCACCACACCGGCCAGTCCATGCCGCGGTACTGCTCGGGGTCGCGCACCGTGGCGTCGACGATGGCACCGATGAAGCCCTGACGTTTGGCGATGGTCGCCGACTGGCCGCCCATGTTGGAGCAGCCTATCACGCCTTCGATCACCAGTACATCGCCGGGTTCGGCGAGGTTGTGTGCTTCGGTCTCGCCCTGACCGCTGGTTTTGTCGGTTGCGGCTTTGTGGATCTGCGCGCTGTGCGCGATGTTGCGCACCGTCAGCGCCGGGCCGACGATGCGTTTGCCGGTGCTGACCGGCGGAAGCACATAGCCGGGTATCACTGCAACGATGCCGAGTTCATCACAGGCATCGGAAAGAGTGCCGGTCAGATCAACCAGGTTACGAAAGCCTTCAAGGATTTCAGGTGCAACGCGTGGTAACTCCAGCATGCGGATGGCTTCGCGCGGCAGTTTGCCTAGTGTTGTTTTGGGCATTGCTCTCCTCCGATTGAGCGGAGAATATTACTACGCGCCGCAGCGGTGGCGCGTAGTTACCCAAGCATCTTGGGAAAAATCAGCCACAGGTCCCGGTGAATCCGCAGGCTGTGCAGTAATCGCAGCCGTCCTTGCGGATCAGCGTCGAGTTGCCGCACTCCGGACAGCGGCTGCCTTTCATCACGCGCGGTTCGGTGCTGCGCTCCGGCGCTTCGAGGATGCCCATCTGCGTCAGCGGCGCGCCATTTTCGTCGAGTATGCCCAGCATCGAATAGCGGTGCAGGATAAGCCGCGCGACATAAGCGACGGTCGAGGGGAAGGTGGCCTGCTTGCGTTCCCCGGGCACGAAAGCCATGAAGTCGCCGAGGGGCTCCGGGAACTCCAGCAGCTTCTTCAGTTTCATGCCGATCCACGCCGGGTCCATCACGCGCATATCGAGCGACAGGATCTTGCACAGGCCGTCGAGGGCGCGCGGGTATTCCCCGGAGAGCCACATCGAGTAGGGGCGCGTGATGCCGGCATTGGTGCCATCACCCGGCAGCGTGATTTCCTTGATGCCCAATACAAAATCATCACCGGTGCGCGGATTGAGTACGTCCACCGTCCACGACATCGTGCCGTCGGTGCCGGTCTTCGGTTCCTTGGGGGCGAACATTGCGTCGAGCACGGGAGTGGCAGATTGTCCGAACAGCGGGGCGCCGGGCGAGGTCAGTGCGCCCAGCTGGTCGGCGCGCCAGCGCACGACCTGCGCGAATGCGGCGACCACGGACGGCATGCGTTTGGTCTCACCGTGCGGCGGGAAGGGCATGTCGAAGGGTTCATCGCCGCCAGCCTTGGCCAAGGTGTCGAGTTTGAGTTTCAGCCAGCCCGCATCATCGGCGCGCATGTCCATCGACAGCGTCTTGGCGACTGCGCCCAGACCGCGCGGTTGTTCGCTGCCGTTGACCCAGACTTCGAAGGCGTGGTTGTGGTTGTTCTCGATGTGACCGATGAACACCGCGAAAGCGCCATGCGGATGTTCGATCATGTAGGTCCAGGCCGGATTGCCGGCGGTCATCGACGGACGGCCCGGCCAGCGCAGGCTGGCGAGCACGGGCGCGGGGAGGTTCTGGATGCGGATGCGGCGGTTGACGTCGTCAGTGCGGAAATCCTGCGGCGCCTTGTCGGCGCCGGCCGAAGGTGTCACTGACAGGACGGAACCGAGCACGCTGTTCGGTCGGTAGGTCGCAAGCCCTTTGAGTCCGGATTTCCAGGCACGGAAATACAGATCCTGGAAGTCGCCGTACGGATAGTCCTCCGGCACGTTGACGGTTTTGGAGATGCTGGTGTCTACGTACGGCGCGACCGCAGCGACCATTTCCTCGTGCGAACGCGCCGAAATTTCCAGTGCGGTGACGAACCACGGCGGCAGTTTTTCGGTGTTGCCGCCCATGGCCTTGTAACGCCGCCAGGCATGGTCCTCGACCGCGAATTCGCGCATGGTGTTGTCGGGCATGCGTTTTTTGCGCGTATAGGTCCAGGAGAACGGCGGCTCGATGCCGTTGGAGGCGTTGTCGGCAAAGGACAGGCTGATGGTGCCGGTGGGCGCGATCGACAGCAGGTGGCTGTTGCGGATGCCCTGTTTGCGGATCAGTTGCTTGAGGTCTTCCGGCAGCCGCGTGGCGAAGCTGGTGCCGCTGAGATAGAGGTCGGCGTTGAACAGCGGGAAGGCGCCTTTTTCGCGGGCGAGGTCACTGGATGCGCGGTAGGCAGCATCGCGCATGACTTCCGAAATCTTCGCTGCCATCTGCCGCGCTTCCGGCGTGTCGTAGCGCAGGCGGAGCATGATCAGCGCATCACCCAGCCCGGTGAAACCGAGGCCGGTGCGGCGTTTGTTCATGGCCTCTTCATGCTGCTGTTTCAGTGGCCAGGCAGTGACGTCGAGCACATTGTCGAGCATGCGGGTGGCGACGGCGACGACGCGACCGAAATGTTCAAAGTCGAAGCCCGCGTTTTCGGCAAACGCCTGTTTGACGAATTTGGTCAGGTCGATCGATCCCAGGCAGCAGCAGCCGTAGGGAGGCAATGGCTGCTCAGCACAAGGATTCGTAGCCTCGATGGTCTCGCAGTAATTGAGGTTGTTGTCGCGGTTCATGCGGTCGATGAACAGGATGCCCGGCTCGGCGTGGTCGTAGGTCGAGCGCATGATCTGTTGCCACAGGTCCTGTGCCGGGACCTTGCGGTAGACCCACAGGCCGTCCTCGCGCTGGTATGAACCCTGGGCCATCTGTTTGGCATTGGGTTTGGCGCGATGGACGAGTTCGACAGCGCCGTTTTTCTCGACCGCTTCCATGAAGCTGTCGGTGACGCCGACGGAGATGTTGAAGTTGGTCAGGTCGCCCTTGTCCTTGGCATGGATGAAATCCTCGATGTCCGGGTGGTCGCAGCGCAGCACGCCCATCTGCGCGCCGCGGCGCGAGCCGGCAGATTCCACGGTTTCGCAGGAGCGGTCGAACACGCGCATGTACGACACCGGGCCGCTGGCGTTGGACTGCGTGCCCTTGACCTCGGCGCCCTTGGGCCGGATCGACGAGAAGTCATAACCGACACCGCCACCGCGGCGCATGGTTTCTGCGGCCTCCTGCAGCGCGATGTAGATGCCGGGGCGGCCGTCGACGGTTTCGGAGATCGAATCGCCCACCGGCTGCACGAAACAGTTGATCAGGGTCGCCGCCAGTTGCACGCCGGCAGCGGAGTTGATGCGGCCTGCCGGAATGAAGCCGTCTTCCTGCGCCTGCAGAAAACGTTTTTCCCACATTGCGCGCTGCTCTTCAGGTTCGGCCTGTGCCAGTGCGCGCGCCACGCGGCGGCGCACTTCGGTGATGCTGGTTTCCTTGCCTTTGGCGTATTTCTCGATCAGCGTGTCGCGGCTGATTTCCTGTTCCTTGAGTGCATTCAGTGCGGCGCCGGTGACTGCTTCGTTCATTGCTGGCCTTTCCTTGTTCCGTGTTGCGAAGTTCGGACGAAGTATGCGCCCGGCGGCAGGTCGGGGAAAGACTTGCCAAGCGTCCGGATTTGATATCGATCTGGACGCATCGTGGTCCTGATCGTGGACCCGGCTTGCAAGGGCCGCGCCGCGCCGGTATGTTGTTGCGATTCCAGTCTAGCGGGAGAAATCCGGATGTACAAGGACTATCAGGCCATCCAGTGGGAAATTGCCGACCATACCGGGGTTTTGCGGCTGAACCGACCGGAACGGCTCAATGCCATTGACAACGCGATGCGCGGCGATATCGAACATGTGCTGCGCGCGGCCGAGGCCGACCAGGACGTATGGACGATCGTCGTCACCGGTAACGGCCGCGGCTTCTGCTCCGGCGCCGACCTCAAGGCGCGGGCGGAGGCCGAGAAGGCGGGTGCCGGCGGCACCGCGCCCCAGCCGCTGTTCGACATGAAGTACTACTACGCGATCGGCTTCAGCCAGATCAACAAGCCGGTGATCGCCGCGGTCAACGGCGTCACCCGCGGCGCCGGCTGCAACATGGCCTTTGCGGCGGACTTACGCATCCTCAGCGAAAACGCCAATTTCGGCGTCAATTTCGTCGAGCGCGGCCTGATGGGCGAGACCTCGACCTGGTTCCTGCCACGGCTGGTCGGCCATGCCCGGGCCGCGGAAATCTGCCTGCTCGGCGAACCCATCGACGCGCAACAAGCGCTGGCCTGGGGCCTGGCGACGAAAGTGGTGCCCCATGACCGACTGCTCGACGAAGCGCTGGCGCTGGCGAAAAAGCTCAACGGCAAGGCGCCGCTCGCGGTGCAGATGACCAAGGTGGCGCTGCGCCGCGCCTGGCAGCAGGACGTCGAGCAGCAGCTCGAACTGCAGAACACGATGAACAACAAGCTGCGCGGCACGGCCGACACGCAGGAGGCGCTGCGCGCCTTCATCGAGAAGCGGCCACCGGTGTTCCGCGGCGCCTGAGCGGCAGCGGCGCCTTGCTTCCCCGCCTTGCCTCCCGATTGCCCTTGGGCTATCGTGCGAGCCTGATTTTCCCACGGTAAATCCCCATGGCACAGAGCAAGGCAGCAGACGGCAAAGGTAAAGGAAAGGCCGGCGCGCGCAAAACCGGCATGCGCAAGGGCCTCACCGCCTACGGCGACGAGGGATTCTCGCTGTTCCTGCGCAAAGCCTTCATCAAGGCGATGGGTTATACCGATGACGCGCTGGACCGGCCCATCGTCGGCATTACCAATACCTTCAGCGGCTTCAATGCCTGCCACCGCAATGTGCCGGAGCTGATCGACGCGGTGAAACGCGGCGTGATGCTCGCCGGCGGCCTGCCGGTGGAATTCCCGGTGATCACGCTGCACGAATCGTTTGCCTATCCGACCAGCATGTATCTGCGCAACCTGATGTCGGTGGATACCGAGGAGATGATGCGCGGGCAGCCGGTCGATTCCGTGGTTCTGATCGGCGGTTGCGACAAGACGGTACCGGCTTTGCTGATGGGCGCGGCCAGCGCCAACGTGCCGTCGATCATGCTGGTCACCGGGCCAATGATCACCGGCGACCACAAGGGTGAGCGGCTGGGCGCCTGCACCGACTGCCGCCGCTTCTGGGGAAAGTTCCGCGCCACCGAGATTTCAGAGCAGGAGATCGGCGAGATCAACAACAAGCTGGCACCTTCCGCCGGCACCTGCATGGTGATGGGTACCGCGAGCACGATGGCGCTGTGCACCGAGGCGATGGGCATGATGCTGCCCGGCGGATCGTGTGTGCCCGCAGTGATGGCAGATCGTCTGCGTCAGGCTGAAGCCAGCGGTGCGCGTGCGGTGGCGATGGCGAAGGAAAAGCTGACACCCGACAAGATCATGACGGTTGCAGCCTTCGAGAATGCGCTGCGCGTGCTGTTCGCCGTTGGCGGTTCGACCAATGCCATCGTGCATCTGACGGCGATGGCGGGGCGGCTCGGCATCAAACTCGACCTTGATGCCTTCGACAAAATGGGCCGCGAAACCCCGGTGCTGGTTGATCTCAAACCGACCGGTCAGGGTTATATGGAAGACCTCTACAAAGCCGGCGGTCTCGCGCCGATCCTGCGCGAGCTGAAGCACCAGTTGAACCTGAAGGCGCTGACGGTGACCGGCAAGACGCTGGGCGAAGACCTGGCCGATGCCTTGCCGGCCTGGGATCAGAAAGTGGTGCGGCGTTTCAAGGACCCGGTGTTTGCCGGCGGCAGCATTGCCGTGCTGCGCGGCAATCTGGCACCGGGTGGCGCGATCATCAAGCAGGCGGCGATGGATCCGAAACTCACGCGCCATGAAGGTCGAGCGGTGGTGTTCGAGTCGCTGGAAGACATGGCGAACCGTGTTGATGATCCCAAGCTTGATGTGAACGCGAATGACATTTTGGTATTGAAAAATGCCGGGCCGAAAGGCGCGCCGGGCATGCCGGAGGCGGGTTATCTGCCGATTCCGAAAAAACTTGCGGCCAAAGGCGTCAAGGACATGGTGCGGATTTCCGATGCGCGCATGAGCGGCACCGCGTTTGGCGCCATCGTGTTGCATGTGACGCCGGAATCGGCGATGGGCGGCACACTCGGACTGGTGCAGAACGGCGATCGCATCCGGCTCGATGTGCCGGCGCGCAAACTCGAACTGCTGGTCAGCGATGCCGAGCTGGCGGCACGGCGCAAACGCTGGAAGGCACCGCCGGCGCGTAAGGATGACAACCGCGGTTACCGCAAATTGTTCATGGACCAGATCACGCAGGCCGATGAGGGCTGCGACTTTACGTTTTTGAAACCCGAAATCACTACACAGGTCCCCCGCAAGCGATGACTCAAAAAAAGAAGACTACCGGCAGCACCAGAAAACCCAATAAAAAAACCTTAAAAAACAAAGGCTTAAAGAATAAAGCCGGCGTTGGCAAAAAGGCGGCAAAAAAAACCGCCAAAGTGAAGGCGCCGCGCGTCGCAGTGCGCAATTCTCCGATTCATGGCCGCGGCGTGTTTGCCGTGACCGCGATTGTCAAAGGCGCGCGCATCATTGAATACACTGGTGTGCGCATGTCGCATGCGAAGGCGGATCGTCTTTACGGCGCACTGCACGACGGTTCGTCGCACACCATGCTGTTCGCGGCCACTGACAAGGTGGTCATTGATGCCACCCAACGTGGCGGGCCGGCACGCTGGATCAATCATTCCTGTGCGCCGAACTGCGAGGCCAACGAGGAAGAGGGCAGGATATTCATCGACGCGATCCGCGCCATCAAGCCGGGCCGGGAATTGTCTTACGACTACAGCCTGGTGCTGGAAGAGCGGCATACGGCGAAACAGAAACGCGACCATCCCTGCCGTTGCGGCTCGCGCAAATGCCGCCATACGCTGCTTGGCAACAAGCGTTAGGGCCTGTTAACAGCGAAGACGAAGAAAAACCGCGGCTGATCAGCCGCGGGAATTTTTCTCGGGGCGCAGTGCGCGCACCTGGCGCGACGCGAAAATCGTGCCGTGTTTGATGTGCGCTTCATGGTTGGCCTCGATGTTGTCGAGGTCGTAGAGATAATTGACCATGAAGCCGGCACCGCTGCGCAAACCCTTTTCCGAGACATCCCCCAGCCAACGCATGTGTTCGATGCAGGCGCCGTTGCCGAGGTGGAAACGGGCGACCGGGTCTGCGGGCCGGCCCGACGCATTTTTCGCTTCGAACAGGTAGGCGGCCAGCAAATCCTGCAGTAACGGCCGCAGTCGTGCAGCGGCTGCCGGATCGGCATGCCAGCCCGGTTGTGCGAGGTACTGCAGCACAGGGGTATCGGGATGCACGCTTTTGAGCCAGGACGTAAATCCCGGTACTGGCGACAGTGTGACGAAGTTGCGCAATTGCGGGAAATTGCGTTTCAGGTCCGCGGCGACCTGCTTGATCAGGAAGTTGCCGAAGGTCACGCCTTTCAGCGCCTTCTGGCAGTTCGAGATCGAATAAAACACGGCGGTGCGCGCCGACCTGATGTCCAGCGGCGGACGTCCGTCTGCCAGCAGCGGCGCGATCGCATCCGGGATGTCCACGGTCAGTGCGACCTCGACAAAGATCAGCGGATCGTCGGCCAGCGTCGGATGGAAAAACGCGAAACACTTGCGGTCCGGCGGATCGAGGCGCCGCCTGAGGTCGCTCCAGCCGGAAATTTCGTGTACGGCTTCATAACGGATGATCTTTTCGAGCACCACTGCCGGTGTGTGCCAGTCGATCGGACGCAGTTGCAGGAAACCGCGGTTGAACCACGAGTGGAACAGGTGTTCGAAATCGGCGTCGACTTCTTCGAGTCCGGGATGCTGCGGCAGCAGTTCGAGCACGTCTTCGCGCATGCGCAGCAGGCCGGCGGTGCCGCTGGGCGCAAAATTAAGCCGGCGCAGTACTTCCTGCCGGCGTGATTCCGCCGCGGTGTGCAGTTGATGCGCGGAGGCCGGGCCGGGGTGCGCTGCGTAATTGCGGATTGCGGTTTCCAGCTGCGCTGTATCAGTGGAAAATCGTGTGGCCAGGGTGCCCAGGAAATCGAGTTTGCCCTGCGGGGGCAGCGCTGCGTAGCGTTCGAGGATGCGTCGCGCCAGTGCGGTGCCGGAGGCTTCGCCGAGTTCCGAGCGCAGGGTTTCTGCAGCCTGGGCCAGCCATTGTTGCAGGCGACGTTCGCGCAGCGTGCGGCCGCGTTCGGCAAGGCCGTGCCAGAGGCGGACGAACATGCCGCCCGCCTCCTGTCGGATGCTTGTATCAGTTGTCGACTTTGGCACCTGATGCTTTCACGACTTTGCCCCAGGTCTCGATTTCTCCGCGGACGAACTTGCCGAACTCGGCCGGCGACTGGCCGCCGGCGGTTGCGCCCAGGGAATCCCATACTTTCTTGATCTGCGGGGCGTTCAGCGCTTTTACCGTTGCCTGGTGCATGCGATCGACGATGGGCTGCGGCGTACCTTTGATGCCCCACAGCGCGTACCAGGTGGTGACGTTGATGTTGACGCCGGATTCCTGCAGGGTGGGCACATCGGGCAGCAGTTCCGAGCGTTTTGCAGTGGTGACCGCCAGAGCGCGCAGCCGACCGCTCATGACGTTGGGTCCCGCGGTGCCCATGCCGTCAAAGGCCATTGCCACTTCGCCCGACAGCAGCGCCGGCGTCAGCGGGCCCGCGCCCTTATACGGGACGTGCACCAGCTTGGTTCCGGTACTCAGGTTGAACAGTTCGCCGTTCATGTGGTGCGTGGTGCCGTAACCTGCAGAACCGTAATTGATTGCGCCGGGCGAGCGTTTGTCGAGTGCAATCAATTCCTTGATGGTTTTCGCCGGCACCGAAGGGTGTACGACCACGGCGCTTGGAACGGAGGCGACGAGCGTGACCGGCACAAAATCCTTTTCAAGGCTGTAGCTCAGTTTGCGGTACAAGGTTTCCGCAATGGTGTGATGCACGGCACCCATGAACCAGGTATAGCCGTCGGCAGGGGCACGCGATGCCGTGCCCGCACCCAAGGTGCCGCCTGCGCCGCCGAGGTTTTCAATCAGGATCTGCTGTCCCAGATCGGCGGGCATTATGGCCGCCAGTGGCCGTGCGAAGGCGTCAGTGCCGCCACCCGCCGGGAACGGATTGATGATGCGCACGGCGCGGTTTGGCCAGTTCTGCGCCGACACCGCGCTGGAAACGGTTGCAGCAGTCAGTGCCAGTATTCCCATTGCCAGCAACTTCCGGTTTTTCTCCAACATGATCCCCTCCGATTTATTTTGGTATGTGGTGGCCCATTTTATGGAACTTGCCGGCGCTTGTATATCCTGCAGCGGCGACGCTTTTTCTCCCGTGCCGTACACCCGTGCCGGGAATTTCAGTCGAAACGCAGGGTAAACAGGATGTCAGCCGCGTTTTCGGCGCCGGTTGTGCCCTGCAGGCGCCAGCGGTCGGAGAGCAGGTAGTCGATTTTCAGCAGGCTGCCCGCGGTGCCGCCCAAGGTCTGTTCCAGGCGTACGGTGATTTTCGAGGTGATGCGTTTGCCCAGCGCGAGCACGCCGAGAGTGCCATCATTACCCCGTCCGAATCCAACTTCGTCGAGCCCGACGCCTTCGGCGAGTCGCCGCTGCAGCGGCATGCCGCGGCTGCCCGCCATGCTCAGTGAGGCTGCCTGCAGCAGGGCGAGTTCGGCCTGGCTTGCATGCTGCGGATCGCGGCCCAGTGTCAGCCAGGCGAGGCGGTCGGAATCCGGCATGTCGGGTGTGGATACCAATCGCACGATCGGGCGCTGCAGCGAGCCGCCGACTTCGACGCCGACCTCAACGGCCTGCATCTTGCGCACGGCGCGCAGGTCGAGTGACGGGTTGCCGAGCGGCCCGGCAAACACCAGCGCGCCGCGTTCGATGTTCAACGGCTGTCCGAAGGCCGCGTATTCGCCGCGCACCGTGCGCACGGTGCCGGTTGCCGAGAAGGTGTCGCCGCGGGTGGTGACGCGGAGGGTGCCGCCCAGCAGCGCATCCAGTCCGTAGCCGCGGACCGTAAAGCGGTCGTTGAGGTTGACGCCGACGTCGAGCTGTACCAGCAGTGGTGATGTAGATTGCGGCGTGTGCTTTTTGTCCTTGATTTTTATGACCACATCGCTGCCCAGAGCCGGCTTGCGTTCGGTGCCGAGATCGTAGCGGCCTTCGTCGACACGGAAATCTCCTTCCAGCGCGAGGCGGCGGTCGCGCAGTCCGGCACGGCCGCTGCCGCTGATGATTGTTGACAGTTGGGGGCTGGCAAAAATATGTGCGCGATCCGCGCGAGCGGTGATATCGAGGCTGCGCAGGCCACCGCCGATGTTGGCGTTGCCTTCGGCGGTGATCTTGCCTTTGCCGGCGTTGATGCGGAATTCATCGATTTTCAGCAGCTTGCCATCAAGCGTTGCGCGCAGCCGGCCGTCGCGCAGATCCAGGCCGGGGCCCAGCGCGCGCAGCGCGATGCCGTCACCGGCAAGCGTGCCGGTCAGGCGCGGTTCGGCGACGGTGCCACCCAGTGTGGCCTGTCCCGCCAGACGTCCGGAAACGCGGTCAAGTTCCGGCAGAAAAATCCGCAGCCAGGCCAGTGTGCGCATTTCGGCTGCTGCATTACCCGCGAGTGCTGCGTCCCGCGGCAGCCGCCAGTTACCTTCGCGTTTGGCGACGCGAGTTTTTATGCGCGCTGTGGCAGTGCCCATGTTGGCGCTGTCAGCGTCGAATGCGACCTCGACGGCGTTGTCGGTGGCGGTGAGCGCGAGCGACAGCCGGCGCAGGTCCATCGCGGCGGTTTCATCACCGGTGATGGCGATGTCGCCTTGTTCGCGCTGCAATTCTGCGCTGCCGGAGAACGTGTCGCCCAGAGTCAGATTCCAGCGTCCGCCCAGTCGCAGGTTGCGGATTTCAATCGCAGTGTTGCGTGGCAGCAGTCTCAATGCGGCAATGCCGCGGAAACTGCCGCTGGTAGTGATGCGGCCGTTCCCGGCGCGTATGCTGGCCGGGCCGAAATCACCGTCCAGCACCGCGGCCCGCAGTTGTTCGATGATCAACTGATTGGGGCCGAGCACAACACTGGCTGGCGCTGTCAGGCGCAATGGCCAGGGGCCGCGAGCTTCCAGTTGTTCGAGCAGGCCGGTCCAGCGCCATTGCGCATCGAGGCCGCCGCTGGCGCGCAGGCTTGCATCCGTGCCCTGGCCGCGCAGTGCCACGTTCAGGGTGTGGCGTGCACGCGTGCCGCTGTTGCGCAGTTCCAGTGTTTCGATACCGGTGTACGGGGTCTGCAATCCGGCGGCACGGGCTTCGATGTTTAAGGTGCCATCCGCACCCGGTGCGATGCTGCCTTGCGCCTCGAAGTTGGCAGCACGCCAGGTCCGCAGTGCCAGCCGTTGCGCGGCAAGCTTGAACTCGATGGCCGGCGCAGCCACGGTGCCGGCCAGGGATCCCTGGCCCTGCATGGCTCCGGCCAGAGCGGGATCCACCACACGCAGGTCGGGCGCGTTGATCTCCCACTTCAAGCGATCCTGTGGCCGGCCATATTGGCCAGTGACGTTGATACGGTTGGGGCCGATGGCGGCGCTGGCCTCACCGGAAAACGGTTGCGCTGCGTTGCTGCTGAAGCGGGCATCGGCGCTGAGCGGTGCGTTGCGCAACACGCTGTTGGTGACAGACAACTGCAACTGTGCCTGCCACGACGGTTGCAGCCGTCCGCTGGCCTTCATGTTGCCGTTGAGTTGTGCTGACGGCGCTTGCAGAAAACGCGAGGGGTCGAGCCGGGCGAAGGTGCCGGTCAGCGAAAATTCCTGTGCGGCAACCAGTGCCAGTTTTCCTGAAAAATCGATGTGTCCGTTCCCCGCCTGCAGTTGCGCGCGGTCGACGAATATTGTGTTAGCTGTATGGCGCGCGGTGATATGCGCCTGCAGGCTGGTGCCTTGAATGACGGCATCGAGTTTTTGTTCCGTTTCATTGCCGGACAGCGTGGCTTTTCCGGCAATCACCACCGGCCTCAGTGCGCCATGGAGTTGCGATGGATCGATGTCCTGCAGCTTGAGGTTGAAACTGGCGATGCCGTCGCGTACGCTGCCGTTGCCGCGGACATGTCCTTTGCCGCGGGGCTGGAGATGGAGATTGCTGATGGCCCACTGCGATCCCGAGCCGGTAAAAGCAAGATCAGCTGCTGCCAGCGGCAATTGCCCGGCATCCAGAGGCCCGGGCTTGGCGTTGATCATATTCAGCGTGCCGCTCAGTACGTCATTCGCGGCAGATTGCGCTGCAGCTTCGATGCGGACGAGGGTGCGCGGCAGTTCGCTGTTCCAAGCGGCCAAATCCACGTTTTCTGCGTGTAGCGTCAGTTTCTCGAGAGGCGCAGCGGAAAATGGGTGCAGCAGCGCACTGGCCTGACCGTTGCCGCCAGTACTGTTGGTAGTGGCGACTGCCTGCAGGTTTTTCAGATTGCCGGAGAAGATTGTCGCGATGCTGATCGTGTTCTGCCGTGGTCCGCTGCGTACCTGCAATTTTCCGTTGATGGTGAACGGCTGCGTTGCACCGGCATCAATGGTTGCGGATGCGGCCCAGCCCGCAACACGCAGGGCGAGCAATTGGAGAGCGTGAATTTTTTCTCCGCCGTGGTATTGGAGCTGGATGTCGGTGATGGCGGGCAGGGTGTTGATTACGAGGCGACTGATGGTTGCGGATGCGATGGCGACGTTGAAGGGCAACGCCAAGCTGTCGGGTGGGGTTGCCGGTGTGGTGCTGGTGGATGTGTAGTGGATCCGTTCTGCAGTGGCCTGGCTGATGCGCAATTCCCTGAGCAGCAGCGACAATGGTTGCCAGCGCAGTATGATTTTTTCCGCTTCAAGCCGGGAATCTGCAGTGGTGAACACCAGACTTTCGATGCGCAGTTCACCGGCGAGAGAGCCGTCGGCGCCGTGGATGACCAGCTTGCCGCCGCTTGCCAGTATCGCCTCCCGCATGGTCCATTGCAGCGCCTGGGTGCTGCCGAGCCAGGCATAGGCGGCGACCAGCAACAGGCTGCACAGCAATGCGCTGACGATTGCGGCACGTTTGGCGTAACGAAGGATGGCTGGGCGGCGGACCATATCAGAACCTAGCGCCCATGGTGAAGTGCAGGCGAAAATCGCCGGTTTCCTGCGCGCGTGCGATATCGAGGTTGATCGAACCGGCTGCAGTGATCCAGCGCACACCGACACCGTAACCATAAACAGCCCGCAGCTTGCTGAACGAGTCCGCGGCATTACCGGCATCGACAAACAGCGCGCCGCCCCATTGCGGTGTGAAATCGTGCTGGTATTCAACGGTTGCCACGCCGAGGAATCGCCCGCCGACCGTGGAGGCGCCTTGGGTGACGCCCAGCGACTGGTAGGCGTAACCGCGGACTGTTTGGTCACCGCCGGTGCGGAACATGAATTCACTGGGAATGCCGTCACGGGCGTTTGCCCATACGGCACCGAATTCCCCACGCAGGTGGAATCGGTCGGTGGCGCTGAACGGCAGGATGTAGAGGCCGCGGGTGTAACCGCGCAGGAACGAGCGTGTTGATAGCAGCGATTCCGATGCGCCGCCCAGTTGCAGGTTGATCATGTGGCCGCGCCTGGGGCGCAGCAGGTCATCCACCCGTCGCAGTGTCCACGAATAATTGAGCGTCAGTGCTTCGAGGTGGTCGACCGGTCCGGCTTCCAGTGATTGTTCCTCGACCTGGAACTTCAGCGCCCAGTCCTGTTCTTTTTCCGCCGAGCGCCACGAGCGTCGCGCGGTGACGCCGTCCACGCGGCTGACCAGGTTTTCGATATCACTGCGTTTGGTCTCGACGCCGACATGGTTGCGCCAGCCGCCGGGTTCGGGGGTGAGCGCGATGCCGGCCTCGAGCAATTGCTCCTTGGTGTCGAGCCGCAATCGCGCCCTGCCTTGCCAGCCGGGTTGGAAGGTATTGTTGTGCGTGAACGTAGCTTCGCTGCGGTACAGGGTGTCGGTGCTGTAGCCGACGCCGAGATCGATTTTCTTTTCAGGATATTCAGTCACGCGTACTACTACCGGCGCTGCAGCGGCGTTTTCCGGATCGGGATTGACGGTGACCGAGACATTCTGGAAGTAACCGCTGGACTGCAGCAGAGTCTGGTAATACAGCAAGGCGTCAAAGCTGTAACGCTCGCCCTCGCGGAAGGATTTCAGGTTTTCGACACTGGTTTTTGGATAACGCTGGAGCCCGGAGATTTGCAGCGGGCCAAAGCGGAACAGCGGTCCGCTGTCGATGCTGACGGCAATGTCGACATGCCCGGACTGTGGATCGACCTCCGCTGTGCTGGCGGTGATGCGCGCTGCGGGGTAACCCTTGAATACGAGTTCGCGCAGCAGCGCGTCCTTGGCATCATCCCAGGCGCTCTGGCGGAATCGCGATGCCGGCGGCAGGCGCCAGCGATTGACCAATTGTGCCGCGCCCGGATCTGCGGCTGGGTCGGTGGTGATGGCGCCGGTGACCTTGATGCCCGCGGCAGTGACGGCCGCAGCTTGTCCGGGAACCACGCGCAGGCGTACCAGACCGGCGGTCTGGTCGCCGGTGTTGCTGACTTCCACCTGCGGCGAAAAATAACCTTCGGTGGCCAGCAGTGCGCGGGCTTCGGCTGCGGTCCGTGCCACCAGCCGGTCGAGCAGCGCGGCATCCACTTCGGCGTGGCCGCGATAGCGGTAGATGTCCAGGTATTTTTCGAGCAGCGGTCGCACCGCCTGTGGCGCATCGAGTTCAATACGCCAGGTATATCCCGCTTCCTGCGCAAAGGTCGCGGTCAGCCATCCGGACAGGATCAGCAGTGCGGTGATGCGGCATGTGGTACGACAGAACATCATTGCGGATCAGGGGGCAGGGATGTCGCGGTTGTTCGGGATTGCGTGACAGCAGAGGTCAGCCTTCGCGATTGCGCATCCAGTCGGCAGTGCCGAAAAAGGCCTTGAGCAGCGCGTCACGCAGCGGTTCCGCCACGCCCGTATCTTCCATCGCCTGCAGCATGCAGGCAAGCCAGGCATCGCGCTCTGCGCTGCCGATGGCGAAAGGCAGGTGCCGCGCGCGCAGCATCGGATGGCCGTATTTTTCGACATACAGCGGCGGGCCACCGAGCCAGCCGGAGAGGAACAGGTGGAGTTTTTCCCGAGAACCCAAGAGATCCTGCGGGTGCAGCTTGCGGATGCCGTGGTATTCCGGCACCTCGTCCATCAGAGCATAGAATCGATCGACCAGGCGACGTACGCCACTGTCGCCACCGAGCAGTTCGTAAGGGGCGGGTTCGGTCGGGGTTTCAGCATTCATAAGGCGCGCGATTGTATCGCGCTTTGCTGTGCATCGCCGCCTTCAATGGGAATGTCGTGAAGTCAGATTTTAAAAAAATAATAATAAAAACAATAAGTTATACCTAAATCGTCGTAGTGAGAAAAGGCTGGGCGGATTGTTTTGCGCAATGTTGCGTTTCGTCCGAAATCTCGAAAGAGCCCCGCTTTGCGCTCAGATAGCGCAGTTCCGCAATTGGCTGCTTGATGCGGCGAGTCCGTCAGTTAGCGCTTCAACGACACGGGTTCGCGTATCAAGCCAAATTCCAAACTTTGCTTGAACCATGCCTCCAGCGATTTCTGGAACTCGGGGGACAGGGCCAGTGGAATGTTTGCGGCATTGCTGACTTTGGTGAACTGAGGGTCTTCGTTGGATATCTGGCGCACGATCGCGGGGTCAAGTCGCAGGCGTTCGCCGAACCAGATGCTTGCCTGTTCGGGATTGCTGGCGGTCCAGAATACCGAATCCCGCAGCGCATTGAGATAACGTGCCTGTGCCTCGGGATTTTTTGCAAGGTAATCCGAGCGCATGATCGAAAGAAAACGGAATGGCCATGTTTGCACGATTTTTGCGCCAAACTGCTGCTGGAGGCGCAGGACCTGCGGTTGTCGTATCAATATGGCCTCGGCGAAATTCTGGGACAATGCCAGCAGCAACTCGTTCGGCGGCGTGTTCAGCAGTTTTACGTCTTTTGTCGGATCAATGCCTGCCGCGCGCAGGCTGCTCAGCAGATCCTGGTGGGAGTCCGTACTGAAGGAAACGGCGATGCGTTTTCCCTTGAGGTCCGCCAATCCAGTGACCGTGCTGTCCCTGGGGACCATCAGGGAATGACTGGAGTAGCCTAGCTGCGCGACGACGACAGCCTTGCCGGGCTGTTTTGAAAGAAATAAGGTGATCGGCATCAGGCTCGTGATGACAGCATCAACGCTGCCCGCGGCAAGGGCCTCCATCATCGGCGGGCCATTCTGAAAAAATGCGAACTCTGCATCGAGCCCGTGTTTCTTGGCGATGCCGGCGCGTTCCATGACCGTCGGATAAATGCCGTTCATGCCCGACGGGAACGCGATGCGTATCTTGAGGTCGGATTGTGCGGCAGCGGGCAGGGTCGTCAGCGCAAGCAGCAGCGGAAAGAGGCGGGATGGCAGGTTCATGATGTTCTCCTGGGTGAAGGGGAATGGGGCTGCGGGTTCAGCGCTGCTGCCAGGGCAGCACGAAGCGTTCGATCCATGCGAGACCGGCAGTCATCGCCGAGCCAAGGATGCCGATGACCACCATGCCGACCAGCACGGCACTGGTTTCGAGATTGATGCGGTTGACCTGGATCATGTAGCCCAGCCCGGACTGGGCCGCGACGAGTTCAGCGGTGACCACGGCCATCCACGACTGGCCAAGGCCGATTTTGAGACCGGTCCAGATGTGCGGCAGCGCGGAAGGCAGAAAGATTCGCAACAGCAGCGCGTTGCGGCGGGCGCCCATGAACTTCGCGGCATGGATGTGACGCGGCTCGACGGCAAGTCCGCCGGCAAAGGAGTTCAGGAATATCGGGAAGAACGCGGCAAGTGCGGTGATGAAGTAGCTGGCTTCGTTTCCGATGCCGAACCAGAGTATTGCAATCGGTATCCAGGCGATGGGCGGGATGGGCCTTAACAAGGTCACGATAGGCAGCATCAACTGCCGCAGTACCATGAAATAAGACATCAACATCGCCAGTGGAACCGCGACCACTGAAGCGATGGTGAATCCGATGAACACGCGCTGCAGGCTGGCCAGCACGTCATTCAGCAAAGTGCCGTCACCGACGAGGCGGGCAAAGGCCGACAGCGTGTTGCCGAATGAGGGCAGCAGCACCGGATTGGCCAGAGTGCCGGCGGCGATGTTCCAGACCAGGATGAACAGGCCGTAACTTGCGGCGAGCCACGCAAGCGATCCGGTAAGCCGCTGCAGACGCGGCAGTGGACGGGAGGCGGGACGGGCGGCAGTGGATGTGGTCATGAGGCGGGTTCTCTGGTGATCAACTGTTCTGGAAAACTTTGAGGGTTTCCTCGCGTATCAGGCTGAGAACGCGGCCGCGCAGCGCGGTGAAACGCTCCGACAGCATCATTGCCGGCATGCGCGGCCGCGGCAGGTCAATGTCGATTTCCTCCTTCACCGCGCCAGGCTGGGTGCGCATCACGACGATGCGGTCGGAAAGAAAAATGGCCTCATCAACGTCGTGGGTGATGAACACGACGGTTGTGCTGAACTGCGCCCATATTTTCAGCAGTTCTTCCTGCATGATCGAACGTGTCTGTGCATCAAGGGCGCCGAAGGGTTCATCCATCAGCAGCACCGGCGGGTAAGTGGCCAGCGCTCGGGCAATCGCGACCCTCTGCTGCATGCCGCCGGACAGCATGACCGGATATGCACCGCCGAACCGTTCGAGGCCGACCAGGGCCAGGAAGGTGCGCGCAACGCCCTCGGGATTGGCGTGGCCGAGCATGCGCGGGCCGAAAGCAACGTTTTCCACGACGCGCATCCAGGGAAACAGCGAATGCTGTTGGAACACGACGTTGCATGTCGGGTTGGGTTCGATGACCGGATTGCCGTCGATGCTCACGGCGCCGGCGGTGGGCCTCAGGATGCCGGCAATCAGGTTGAGCAGCGTCGATTTTCCGCAGCCCGACGGTCCGAGCAGGGATATGAACTCGCCGGGGCGGATCGCGAGGGAGATGTCGTCCAGTGCGGTCGTTTTGACGCCGTTGCTGTCAAACATCATCGATGCGCTGGATATCCGGATATCGCCCCGTTCGGCCGCGGGGGGCGCGCGCATCCCCCCGGCAGGTGCCTCGCCGGAATGCAGCATCGTGATGGTGGCGGCAGATTGCTGCTGGGGACGGGTCATGATGTCCGGCTCCACGTTGATCAGAGTACGACGTCGCGCGCCACATACTGGCGTTTGACCGACAGGTATTCCTTCCACGCACGCGGAGCACGGTAGCCGGCAATTTCCTCCTCCATCGGATGTCCGATCGGGAAACGCTGCGGTACGTCTGCGTCCGACCACAGGCCCGCGCGCTTTCGTGCTTCGCGCTGGTCGACCAGCCAATCGTTATAGCTCTCGTGCACGATGTGGCCGTCAGGCGCGTCCAGCACAGCGGCGCGGGTGCGGGCGTCGCGTTCGAGGTACAGTGCGCGCTCTGCGGCTGACAGTGCTGCTGGCGTCACGCCGAGTTCATAACCGGCCTCGACCAGATTGTCACCGGCAATGGCGGCGAAGACTTCCTGTTCAGTGACGGAGAGTTCCCGCTTGTAGCGGCCAATCCACTGGGTGCTTACCGGCTGGCCGAGCGGGGCGTGGTCGCGCGTCTGGCCGCGACGTCTCGCAATTACGGTCTGGTGGAACTCCAGCATGTCAGGCGAATAGGCTTCGCCGAGGAATTGGCAGACCCGCTGCAAAACCGTGCCAGCGCCGGCGGCGAGATCTTCGTAACGTAGATCCAGCCACTGCGACGCATCGAGTTTCTCGCGCCACGGTTTAACGGTGTTCTGGCAAAGGTTCCATATTTCGGCGGCTGCGTAGATATTGGTCGGTCCGAAGGCGGAGCGGATGTATTCGGCGCTCGCGTCACGGCCGTCGCGTGTCATGAAAATGAATTGGGCGTTCGGAAAATCCCTGAGGATGTCGCCGATATAGAACAGGTTGTGCGGCGTCTTTTCTCCCCATCGCGGTTTTCCCATGGTTTTGGCGTAACGCTCGAACATTGCGCAGTAGACGCCGGAAAAACTTTTTTCACGGAGGGTGGCGAGTATTTCATCGACGATGGTGGCGGGGTTGACCGGCATGTCCCAGAACGGGGTTTTCAGCCCAACACCATTTCGTCAGCCAGAGTGCGCAGGTTTTCCGGTTTGCTCAGGTCGCCGTAGGTGTGCAGGTAGGGCTTGAAGCGGGGGTAATACCAAGCCACTTCAGGCACAGCGATGCGTGGATGGTTACCCAGCATCGCCATCAGCAATGTGGTGCCGGATCGTTCCGAGCCGATCATGATGATGGGGCGTTCGGGGAGGGTGATGCTCATGCTGGAGGCTCCTGAGGGGGTTGGTGGATTTTGTGTCAGCGCGTGAGTTCGCCGGGCCAGGCAACGGTCTGCGCCAGCAGGTTCAGGTTGCAGTGAAAGCGGTAGGCGTCGCCGCGGCAGAACAGCCGCTGGTAGTCGATGGCGCGTCCCTTGATGTCGAGGGTCAGTCGATGAATGGACAGAACGGGCGCTCCCTTGCTGAGTTTCAGACGGGAGGCATGCTCCCGACGGCAAGGCACGGCTTCAATGCGGACTTCGGCACGCCCGGGACGGATGCCGCAGCAAGACTCGAGCAATGGCAGGATGTCCCGCGTCAGGTCACGGGATTTGAGGTGAAGCCCGATATCCTCCGGGAAATGGCGGATTTCGCAGGACACGGGTTCGCCGTTCAGCCGTCGCATCCGCCGCAATTCCAGCACTTTTGCGCGCCGTGGCAGACCCAGTGCCTGCGAGACTTCGAGGCCTGCGAACTGCTCGCTAACGGAGAGCGCTTCGGAAACCGCGACGAAGCCCAGTGTGGCCATCGACTGATGGAAGCCCAGTGCCGAGCGTGAATCCTGCACGCCCTGGAGACTGACAAAGCAGCCTTTGCCCTGTGCCGTGCGCACCAGGCCTTCTTCGCGCAACGCGCGCAATGCCTGCCGAACCGTTACGCGGCTGATGCCGAATTGATTGACCAATGCCTGCTCGCTTGGCAAGCGGTCATTGGGATGCAACGCACCGGAGAGAATTTGCTGTCTCAGGTGATCGCGCAATCTTGCGTACAGCGGGGATGGTGACGATGTCGCGCGCGAGCCTGCAGACCCGAACCGCTGAGATGCATCGGAGTCGCTACTGTGGTGCAGGACAGCGTTTTCCATCGTGATTCCTTCCCGCAGACTTGTCGTATGACTTGTGTTGCAACGGTCTGGCTGTGCGATGGATATGTCGCATGATCTGTACCACGCAGCGCGCAGTAAGAAATCATAAAAAATTATGAATTAAAACAAATACTTATAGATGTATTTCAAAGATGAGCGGGAGGTGACGAGGATTGCCTGCTGCACCTGCACAGTGCGAGGCACACGGCCGGGGTGCGACCGTGGCGGCGGGCTGTAATACAAGCGCTATCCGGCTATTGCCGGCGTTTGCGTGGTCGCGCGACGCGGTTTTTCCGCGTCGCGACCGCCTATCTTTGCAGGCGGAAAATCTGAATCAGGCGGCGTTGGCCTGTTCGGATTTGCTCGCGCGCTTGCGGTCGTGCTCGTTGAGATGGCGTTTGCGGATGCGAATCGACTTCGGCGTAATTTCGACCAGTTCATCATCGGAGATGAATTCGATTGCCGATTCCAGCGTGACCTGCACCGGCGGCACCAGGCGCACGGCTTCGTCGGTGCCGGAGGCGCGCACGTTGGTCAGTTGCTTGCCCTTGATCGGATTCACAACGAGGTCGTTGTCGCGGCTGTGGATGCCGATGACGATGCCGGTGTAGAGCGGGTCGCCGGGGCTGACGAACATGCGGCCGCGTTCCTGCAGTTTCCACAGCGCGTAAGCGACCGCGGTGCCGTCTTCTGCCGAGATCAGCACGCCGTTGCGGCGTTCTTCCATGTCGGGCTTCATCGGGCCGTAGTCGTCGAAGACGTGGCTCATGATGCCGGTGCCGCGCGTCATGGTCATGAAGTCGGACTGGAAGCCGATCAGGCCGCGCGCCGGAATGCGGTAATCGAGGCGCACACGTCCTTTGCTGTCGGACTGCATGTCCTGCAGGTCGCCGCGGCGCGCGCCCAGCGCTTCCATCACCGCGCCCTGGTTGGTTTCATCGACATCGACGGTGAGCATTTCGTACGGTTCCTGCTTCTCGCCATTCACTTCGCGGATGACCACGCGCGGCCGCGACACCGCGAGCTCGTAGCCTTCGCGGCGCATGTTTTCGAGCAGGATGGTCAGGTGCAGTTCGCCGCGTCCCGAGACTTCGAATACATCGGCGTCGGCGGTTTCGACGACTTTGAGCGCGACGTTACTCATGATTTCGCGCTGCAGGCGTTCGCGCAACTGGCGACTGGTGACAAATTTGCCTTCGCGGCCGGCGAGCGGTGAGGTGTTGACCTGAAAATTCATGGTCAACGTCGGCTCGTCGACTTTCAGCATCGGCAGCGCTTCCTGCTTCTCCGGATCAGTCAGCGTGACGCCGATGCCGACTTCGTCAACACCGTTGATCAGCACGATATCGCCGGCTTGTGCTTCCGGTACCTGCACCCGCTCCAGACCCCTGAAGCCGAGGACCTGGTTGATTTTTGCCATGACGGGTGTCGAGTCCGGCCCCTTGAGCACGGCGACCTGCTGTCCGGGGCGGATGCGGCCGCGGTTGATGCGACCGATGCCGATTTTGCCGACATAGCTGGAGTAATCGAGCGAGCAGATCTGCAGTTGCAGCGGGCCGTCGGGATTATCTTCGCGCATCGGCACGTTGGCGAGTATGGCTTCGAACAGCGGATCCAGTGTGCCTTCACGCGCCGCGGGATCGTTGCTGGCATAACCATTCAGCGCCGAGGCGTAAACCACCGGGAAATCGAGTTGTTCTTCGGTGGCGCCGAGTTTGTCGAACAGATCAAACGTCTGGTTGACCACCCAGTCGGCGCGCGCGCCGGGGCGGTCCACCTTGTTGACCACGACGATGGGCTTCAATCCCAGAGCCAGCGCCTTGCGGGTGACGAAGCGGGTCTGCGGCATCGGCCCCTCAACCGCATCGACCAGCAGCAGCACGCCGTCGACCATCGACAGCACGCGTTCGACTTCACCGCCGAAATCGGCATGGCCGGGGGTGTCGACGATATTGATCAGTGTGCCTTTCCAGGTGACCGCGCAGTTCTTGGCGAGAATGGTGATGCCGCGCTCGCGTTCAAGGTCGTTTGAATCCATCACGCGCTCGGCAATCTGCTCGTGTGCGGCGAAGGTGCCGGACTGGCGCAACAGTTTGTCGACCAGCGTGGTTTTGCCGTGATCGACGTGGGCGATGATGGCGATGTTGCGTAGCGGGCGTTGCTCGATGGCGGACACGGGATGGGGCCTTGAAAAAAGGGGCGGATTGTAGCATGTGCACTCCGCTATTACCTTGAATTTTTTGACTTTTCCCTGCGACTGCGACCGGCGGCAAGGGTGGTTTTCCTCTGACGCATCGGGAAAAACCTCGCTATTTCCGGCACTTGCAGGTATAGTCCGCGCACCTTGTGGCGACGTTTCAGACGTTGTGCGCCGCAAGATGCATCTGTCCCTGACCCCTTCGTTTTCAGCTCCCTTCTCCGAATAGCTGCTTCCGCCACGGTTAGCGACGATACCCGTGCGCCGGTGGCCGCAGCCGCGACTTCAAGTCGCAGCTCGCCTAAGCAGCAGTGGCATTTCCTGCGCGTTTTGTTGTTCATGGCTGAAAAAGCATTTTTGGCCACAGAGCTCATTGCCCTGTGACTGAGGTGTTGTTTTCGGTTGTCGTGCTTTTTGAAAGTAATTACTCATGTCGTTTGCCTCATTGAATCTGAATCCCGCCCTGGTGCAGGCTCTGGCCGCCGCGGGTTATACCGAACCGACACCCGTGCAGGCGCAGGCGATCCCGGCCGCGCTGACCGGCTTTGACCTGATGGTCTCCGCCCCCACCGGCACCGGCAAAACCGCAGCCTTCGTGCTGCCCGCGCTGCAGCGCCTGGCGCTGGCGCCGGTCAAGAACGGCCGCGGTCCGCGCGTGCTGGTGCTGACGCCGACCCGCGAACTCGCGGTGCAGGTGACCGATGCCGTCGACAAATACTGCAAGTTCCTGCGCCACATGCGCACCGGCACCATATTGGGCGGCATGCCGTACCCGAAACAGCGCCGCTTGCTCGAGCAGGCGCTCGACGTACTGGTGGCGACGCCCGGCCGGCTGATCGATTTCATCGACCAGGGCAAGGTTGATTTCTCGCGCCTTGAACTGCTGATCCTCGACGAAGCCGACCGCATGCTCGACATGGGCTTCATCGAGCCGGTCAAACGCATTGCCGCGAAAACACCGGGCAATCGCCAGACCATGATGTTTTCGGCGACGCTCGACGGCAATATCGCGAAGCTTGGCCGTGAACTGCTGCGCGATCCGAAGCTGATTCAAGTGGCGGCTGCGAAGGCCAGTCACGAAAACATCCAGCAGCGTCTGCACTATGTCGACGACGGCAGCCACAAACATCGCCTGCTCGACCATGTGCTGCGCTCGGACGAATGCCAGGCGCAGTCGATTGTCTTTACCGCGACCAAACACGGTGCGGATCGTCTGGCGGACAAGCTGTTCCATGCCGGGCATGAGGCTGCTGCCCTGCACGGCAACATGAACCAGTCGCAACGCAACCGCACGCTGGCCCGCCTGCGCAGCGGCGCGGTCAAGGTTCTGGTGGCAACCGACGTCGCAGCCCGCGGCATCGACGTTGCCAGCATTTCGCATGTGTTCAATTACGACCTGCCGAAAGTGGCCGAGGACTATGTGCACCGCATCGGCCGAACCGGCCGCGCCGGCGCCACTGGCACGGCGATTTCGTTTGCCTCGTCGGAAGACGTGCGCCAGTTGAAACAGATCGAGCATTACATCGGCCGCACCATTGAACGCTGGAGCGTGCCGGGTTTTGAGGCGAAAAACCCGATTCGCAGCGATAGTGGCGGCGGCAAACGCAGCGGTCGTCCGGCGCCGCGCCGCGGTGCGCCGCCTTCGCGTGATGCGCGTGGCCGCGGCGGTTTCCGCTCCGACAACCGGCGCAGCGCCGGTGGTTCGCGCTAAGCCCTGCTACAGTATCTGCAGCGTTTCGCAGAAATCCCCCGCCGCCGCAAGGCTTCGGGGGATTTTTTCGTCCCATGATGTGAGCTTGCGCATTGATTTTGGCTTGTGCTGCCATTAGAGTAGGCCGCTTTCACTCAGGCAAAACAATAATGAAATTCAGCGGGGAGATTGCAGTCGCTGCGCCGCGCGACGCCGTGTTCGCGAAACTGCAGGACATCCAATTTTTTGCCTCCTGCATCGACGGCGTGCGCGACCTGACGCCGCTCGACGGGCGGCGCTTCGATGCGGTGCTTGAAACCAAGGTTGCCTACATGACCTTCAAGTTCAAGGTCACCGCGGAACTGACCGAGGTGTCGCCGGAATTGATTGCCGCCAAAATCGAAGGTGCGCCGATGGGCCTGGTCGGCCGGCTGACCGCCACTTCGGCGACGCGGCTGATCGCGGCGGGCGACCACACCACCATCCAGTATGAAATCGATGCCGCGCTGACCGGCAAGCTGGGCAGCATCGGGCAGCCGGTGCTCAAAGCCAAAGCCAGGGATATGGAAAAACAGTTTGCTAAAAATCTGGGTGCGGCCTTTGCGACTGTGCAGGGGGCGGCATGATTCCGTTTGATCTGGCCGAACCACGGTCGCTGAAGGGTGCGCTGAAATTGCTTGATGCCGGTGATCCGTCAGTGCGCGCATTCGGCGGTGGCACCGCGCTGATGCTGATGATGAAGGCTGGTGTGTTCCAGCCGACGCGGCTGGTCAGTCTGAGCGGCATCGAAAAACGTTATGCCAAAGTGACGACTGCCAGGGACGGCAGCCTGCATATTGGTGCCTTGATCACCTTGAGCGCGCTGGGCCGCACGGCCGCGGTGAAAAAACGCGCGCCGGTGATTATCGATACCCTGCGCACGCTGTCCAACGTGCGTGTGCGCAATGTCGCCACTCTCGGCGGGCATCTGGCGCATGGCGACCCGCATATGGATCTGCCGCCGGTGCTGATGGCGCTGGATGCGCAGGTGGTGACTGCGGCGACCGCAGGTTCGCGCACACTGGCGGTTGCCGATCTCTACACCGGTTATTACGCAACGGCGCTGGCACCCAACGAACTGATCAGTGAAATCATCGTGCCGTCGCAGGCCGGGCGGCGCTCGGCCTATATCAAGCTGACCACGCGTGCCGCCGATGACTGGCCGACGCTGGGGATTGCAGTATCACTGCAGACCGACGGCAAGCTTATTCAGGATGCGCGCTTCGTAGTCAGTGCTGCCACCGAAAAACCGCTGCGATTGCAGAGCGCAGAAGCGGCGTTGCGCGGTGCGACTATCAGTGATGCCGTGCTGGCGCGGGTGGGTGATGCGGCTGTAGCAGAAGCGGAGTTGACGGGTGACGCCCATGGCTCGGCGGCATACAAAATGGAACTGTTGCGGGTGTACGCTGGGCGTGCCGTGCGCAAGGCGCTGGCTGCTTAAGAAAATTCAGGAGCGCAGGTTTTGGCAATCACATTAGGCAAAAGCAACAACGGCGCTGCCGAATTTTCGTCAGTCGGCCGTTCGGTCCCTCGCGTTGAAGCGCGGGCCAAGGTCACCGGCAAGGCGGAGTATGTACATAACCTGCAGTTGCCGGGCATGTTGTACGGCAGGATCCATCGCAGCACGGTGGCGCATGCGCGCCTGCTCAGTGTCGATGTTTCCGCGGCGCAGGCGCTGCCCGGCGTGCATGCGGTGTATACCGCTGCCGATATCCTCAAGCTGATTCCCGAGCCTTATTACGGTCCGGCCTTCCATGATCAACCGGTGCTGGCCGTGGACAAGGTGCGCCATGTCGGCGAGCCGGTGGCGCTGGTGCTGGCGGCCGACCCGCATGTTGCCGAGGCGGCAGCACAGTTGATCGTTGCCGACTATGAGGAACTGCCGGCAGTGTTCGATGAAGTCGAGGCGATGACCTCGAAAGCCGTGGTGCATGAAGTGCTGAGACCCGCCGGCACCTTTCCCGACCTGAAGCATCTGAAAGACAAACGCGGCACCAATATCGCGCTCGATTTTCATCTGCGTCGCGGTGATGTGCAAAAAGCCTTTGCCGAAGCCGACCATGTGTTCGAACACAGCTTCCGCACCCAGCAGGTGTTGCACCTGCCGCTGGAGCCCTTTGTCACGGTGGCTGATCCGACGCCCAATCAGCTGGTGATCCATACCGCGTCACAGAGCCCGTCATTTGTGCGCATCGAAATCGCGCGCCTGCTCGGCTGGCCGGAAAACAGGGTGCGGGTCAAGGTGCCGTATCTGGGCGGCGGTTTCGGCGCCAAGCTCTATATCAAGCTTGAGGCGCTGGTGTCGGCGGCAGCGCTGCTTGCCGGACGGCCGGTGAAGATTTCACTGACCATGGAAGAACAGTTTTACCAGATCACCAAACACGCGACGACGCTGCGCATCAAAAGCGGCGTCAGCAAGGACGGGAAAATCACCGCACGCGAATGCGAGGTGTGGTGGAACGGCGGCGCCTATGCCGACATCGGTCCCCGGGTGACGCAGAAATCCGGCTTCACTGCGGCGGGGCCGTACGACATCGACCATGTCAGCATTGATTCGTACGCGTTATATACAAATTTGCCGGCCGCGGGTGCATTGCGCGGTTTCGGTATTCCGCAACTGGTGTGGGCTTATGAGAGCCATACCGATATGATCGCGAAAGAACTGAAGATCGATCCGCTGGCGATCCGTCGCAAAAACATTCTGCGCGAAGGCCGGCCGCAGGCAACGGGCACCGTGATGCGCGACGCCGGCATCGAACCGGTGCTGGAGCGCCTGGCGCAGCGCATGGCCTGGGAAAAGCCCTTCGACAAAGAGGTGTCTGACAAAGTCAGGGGCACCACCCGTCGCGGCCGCGGCATCGCCATCGGTTTCAAGGCGAGCATTTCGCCGACGACTTCGGTGGCCATCGTCAACGTCGGTGCCGACGGCAGTTGCATGGTCCATTGCAGCACTGTGGACATGGGGCAGGGCTCGGATACGGCCATGGCGCAGATCGTTGCCGAAGCGCTGGGCATCCCGGTGGAATCGGTGACGCTGGTGCATCCGGATACCGATGTCACGCCCTACGACATGGCGACGCTGGGTTCGCGCTCGACCTATCACATGGGCCACGCCGTCAAACTCGCAGCCGAGGATGCACGCGACAAACTGCTGGCGCTTGCGCGCGATGTCGGCCTGTCGGCAGAAACCACGCCGATCCCGGATATTTTCCGCAAAAAATACGGCATGCAGGCCGGCAACATCGTCGGCATCGGCAGCTTCATTCCGCCGTATACGCCGCCGGAATCCGGGACCGGATTAACTACCGATGCGACGCCATTCTGGATGATCGGCGCCACCGGGGCCGAAGTCGAGGTCGATACCGAAACCGGCGAATTCAAAATCACCCGGCTGGTGAATCTGGTCGATGTCGGCCGCCCGGTGAATCCGGCGATCGTCGAGACCCAGATTTCCGGCGCGACCATCATGCAGCTTGGTTTCACCTTGTCCGAGCGCATGGATTTTGACGCCGGGCAGGTCACCAATGCCTCGCTGGCGGATTACAAGATTCCTGGCATCCGCGACATACCGGTGGTCATGGAAAACGAAGCCGTCGACATGGTGCAGAAGTCCGGCCCTTTCGGTGCCAAGGGCGTCGGCGAGAGCGGTACCTTTGGTGTGTCGCCGGCGATTGCCAATGCGCTTGATGATGCGGTCGGCGTGCGATTGACCAGCCTGCCGCTGACAGCAGAAGCGGTTTATCGCGGCTTGCGTGCCAATGCGGGCAAGCCACTGCAGGATTAACTTCAAAAACATTAGCCACAGAGGACACAGAGTTCACAGAGGACTTCAAAAGTGAAAACCAGGTATTCCCGATACGGATTCTGGTTTTCCTCTTTGAACTCTGTGCCCTCTGTGGCAGATTTTCGGGTTTCAAATGACGACACATCGCACCATTACATTCCAACTCAACGGCCGCCCGGTCACGGTGCATGCCGGTAACCACCAGAACCTGGTCGAACTGTTGCAGGGGCAGGGCCTGTTCGGCGCGCGCGAGAGTTGCGGGCAGGGGCTGTGCGGTTGCTGCACGGTGGTGGTCAACGGCACAGCGGTGTCCGGTTGCCTGACCATGGCGACACTGGTCGACGGCGCCGACGTGCGCACCATCGAGGACAGCGCGCCCGATGGCGAGCTTGATGCGGTACAGCAGGCCTTCATCGACACCGGTGCTTTTCAGTGCGGCTTCTGCACCCCCGGGTTCATCCTGATGACGCGGCAACTGCTGGATGCACATCCGAATCCGACCGATGACGAAATCCGCCATTATCTGGCGGGCAATCTGTGCCGCTGTGCGGCCTATACTGAGATTATCAAAGCTGTAAGACTGGCGGCAAAAAAGCGTAAATCTAAAACATGATTTTGACGCTGATGAACGCAGATAAACGTCGATGACTTCCCGTAAAAAAGCAGAAAATGAAATGGTTTTATCTGCGTTCATCGGCGGTTAAAAAAGGGGTAAACCATGCAGCGCTCTGATAAAGGTAATCCCCTCGACCTGCGTGTCTGGCTCGACACCGCCCGGTCGCTGGGTGAACTGAAGGATGTGCGCGGCGCGGACGCGAAGCTGGAACTGGGCGCGATCAGCGAACTGAACGTCAAGATCGAAGGCGCGCCGGCGTTGCTGTTCGACGATATTCAGGGTTATGCCAAGGGTTTCCGCGTGGTGACCTGCACCACGGCCAGTCCGGCACGGCTGTCGTCCATCCTGCGCCTGCCGGTGGAGCGTAATCATCACGGCCTGGTGCAGACACTGCGCGGACGGCCGAAAGGCTGGCAGGCGGAAGCGCCGAAATACGAGCCGGTGGTGGTCGAGACCGGTCCGGTGCTGGAGAACATCCAGTCGGGCAAGGATGTCGACATCAATATCTTCCCGTCGCCGCTGTGGCATGAAAAAGACGGCGGGCCGTACATCGGCACCGGCTGCTGCGTGGTGACCAGGGACTTTGATTCCGACTGGGTCAATGTCGGCACCTATCGCGTACAGGCGCATGACAAAAATCATGTCGGCCTCGACATGATTCCCGGAAAACACGGCGCCATCCAGTACGACAAACACATGAAAGCCGGCAAGCCGTTCCCGGTGGCGATTGTTATCGGCTGCGATCCGCTGGGTTATCTGATCTCCGGTATCGAAGTGCCGTTCGGCATGTGCGAATACAACTACATCGGCGCCATCCTCGGCGAACCGGTGCAGGTGGTGCACGGCGAGCTGACCGGTTTGCCGATTCCGGCGGGCGCGGAAATCGTGCTTGAGGGTTACTGCCATCCCGGCGACGTCAAACTCGAGGGTCCGTTCGGCGAATTCCACGGCTATTACCCGGGCAAGGAAGGCAGCGCGCCGGTGATGACCGTCGAGCGCGTGTATTACCGCAATGCCCCGATCATTGTCGGCAGCCCGCCGGCGAAACCGCCGAATGATTATTCCTATTCCAAGGCGGTGATGCGTTCCGCACTGCTGTTTGATGCGCTGCTCGCCGCCGGCGTGCCGGATGTAGCGAGCGTGTGGGCGCATGAAATCGGTGGCGCGCGCATGTTCAATGTGGTGGCGATCAGGCAGCGTTACGCCGGCCACGCGCGGCAAGCCGGGCACATCCTCAACCAGTGCGGCGTCGGTGCCTACATGTCGCGCTACACCGTGGTGGTGGACGAGGATATCGATCCGTCGAACCTGCAGGAAGTGATGTGGGCGGTTGCCACGCGTACCGATCCCGAAATCGACATCGACATCATCAAGCGTGGCATGGGCTCTAAAAACGATCCGATGTTCGTCGCTTACCGCTACAACGCGCCGTACAACTCCAAGGCCATCATCGACGCCTGCCGGCCGTACGACCACCTGCACGAATTCCCGGCCGTGGCCGAAGCCAGCAAGGAGCTGCAGGAAAAGGTAAAAGCCAAGTGGACCGACCTGTTCTAAACCAAACATAAGATTGTTTAACAGAGGAAACATCATGCGCAAGTTCGCCACACTGCTCGCCGCAGCCGTGTTCGCCACGGCGGCCAACGCCGCCGACAACAAGAGCTACCCGACCAAGCCGATCCGTGTGCTGGTGCCGTTCGCGCCGGGCGGGGTGGTTGATACCTCCACCCGCATTCTCACCAACAAGATCACCGAAATGCTGGGCTGGCAGTTCGTCGTCGATAACCGGCCGGGTGCCAACGGTTTTATTGCGGTCGGCACTACAGCGCGCGCGACGGCCGACGGTTACACGCTGCTGTCGGCGCACACCGGCGAATTTTCGGTGAATCCGGTGCTGTTCAAGACCATGCCCTACGACTTCGACCGCGACTTCACGCCGATCATCATGATCAGCGATGCGCCGATGCTGGTGGTGGTGAATGCGGGATCGCCGTACAACAACCTGAAGGACCTGGTCGCCGGCGCCAGGGCCAAGCCGGGCCAGCTGACCTTTGGTTCGCCAGGCACAGGTTCGGTCAATCACATGGCGACCGAGTGGCTGGTCAATGCCGCCGGCGCCAAGGCGCTGCATGTGCCGTACAAGGGCGGCGCGCCGGCAGTGTCGGCGGTGGCGGCGAACGAAGTGGTATTCACCGTCGCCGGACTGCCCGGTGTGTTGCCGCACCTGATGGCCAAGCGTGTGAAGGTGCTGGGGGTTACCACGGCAAAACGATCGCCGCAGGTGCCTGACTATATGTCGGCGCAGGAGGCCGGCATTCCCGGTGTTGATGCATCGATCTGGGTCGGCCTGTTTGCGCCCAGGGGTACGCCGAAGGAAGTGCTGGCCCAACTGTATAAAGCTTCGGCCGATGTGCTGACTCTGCCTGATGTCAAAAAGCGCTACGCCTCGGTAGGCGGTGCGGAAACCACGACCATGGGTGCCGTGGAATTCACCAAGCGAATCCGCAGCGAACTGGAGCGTTACAAGAAAGTCGGTGCGCAGGTGGGTATTGAGCAGCAGTAAGTGCGGGTCGACTGGGTTGGAGAATGGCCGGGGTGCCCCGGCCATTTTTATTTAAGCCATTGATTTAATTAATAAATATTTAAAATACAGAGTGCGGCTTCAGCGCGACAGGTCGTATATCCGCATGCCATCGACCGGTGTCAGCGCCCTTTTCCAGTCGGCATGGGCGCAGGTGCGACGCACATCTTCAAGACCGGCTTCCCAGAGCTGGCGCACGGTGGCACGGGAGAACTCGTAGTCCTTGGAATTGGTGGAGTGGCCGAAGCGCCGGTTGATCAGTTGGGCAATGATGATCTGCCTTTTTTTGCTGATCTTTTCCTGCAGCAGTCTGTAGTCCGCATCTTCATGCAGTTCCGGTGGAATTTTTTTCAGCAGGCGGTCGAGCGCCTGCCGCATGTTTTCGAGCTCCTGTCCGCGCCTGGTGTTGAAGCGCGTTTTGCTGGAATACTGGATGTCCTTGGCGCGTTCCTGCACCTGATCCAGATTCTCCGGGAGTTCGCCCCGGGCGCTGAACAGATCGACCTGCACGATCAGTGCGCTGATGTCCGGCGCATCGTCGAGTACGTACCACAGCGGCGAATTGGAGACGATGCCGCCGTCCCAGTATTGTTCGCCGTCGATGGTGACGGCGGGGAAGCCCGGCGGCAGCGAGCCGCTGGCGATGATGTGTTCGGGTCCGATTTCCTGGTCCCGATTGTCAAAATAGACGGAATTCCCAGTGGTCACCTGCACGGTGCCGACGCTGAGTCGCACGCGTTGCCGGTGATTGAGCAAATCGAAGTCAACGAGATCCTCAAGTGTTTTCCGCAGCGGCGACGTGTCATAAATGCTCAGCGCCCCGGCAGTGCCGTCCGGGGCAAACAACGGTGGCGGCATGCGCGGCGAGAAAAAGCCGGGCACACCGAACGTGGCTGCGGCGAAGGCACTGAAGCGGTTCAGCCCCGCGCGCAGCGGATCAAATTGCGCGAGCGCCGTCATTGGCGTGCCGGATGACACCAGGTCCCAGAATTCGTGCAGGCGTTCGAGCCGGCGTTCAACGGGATTGCCGGCAATCAGTGCACCGTTGATGGCGCCGATCGATACCCCGGTGACCCAATCCGGAGTGACGCCCCGTTCCGTCATGCCCTCATAAACGCCGGCCTGGTATGCGCCCAGCGCGCCGCCGCCCTGCAGCACCAGCACTGTGTGATCGTGGTGCGCCATGTTCCGTCCTGTTGATTGCCTGCATTCTTGTCGCTGAAGGCTGCTATATCCTGCAGCGCGCCATTGGAATATTTAAGTATTTGTTTTTATTTGATAATTTTATGGACTCAGGCGTGGCACTGCCGGATGGCCGGACTCCGGCCTCTGTGAATGGGTACATAATCCATGCCTCAATCCGTCCCCCGAAAAATCTCCTCCCAGGAATTCCCCATGACCATATCCATGTACCAAGTGAGCGTGCCGCGTTTCGTCAACATCCTGACCAACCTGTCCGCCATCCTCGACAGGGCGCAGGCCCACGTTGACGCGACCAAAATCGATCCCACGGCGTTGACCACGTTCCGATTGTATCCGGACATGTTCGCAATGGCGCGCCAGGTGCAGATCGCCTGCGACACGGCCAAGGGCGCGGTGGCGCGACTGGCCGGTGTGGACATCCCGGTGAACGAAGATACCGAACAGACGCTGGCTGATCTGAAAAAGCGGATTGCGACGACCATCGCTTTCGTGCAGTCGATCCAGCCGGAGCAGATTGACGGTACCGAAGACAGTGACATCACGCTCCGGCGCGGCGAGAAGAGCACCACCTACAAGGGCATGCAGTTCCTGCTCGGTCACGCACTGCCGAATTTTTATTTTCATGTCACCTCCGCCTATAACATCCTGCGCCACAATGGCGTGCCGGTCGGCAAGCGCGACTACCTCGGCAACCCGTAATAAAAAAATTCAGATACTGTTTCATTCTGCCGGCCATTTATGCTTCGATTTTCAGACTCAGGACATTAGCGCTGATTCGAAAGCCAATGTCGCGGAAGACAAAGTGGTGTGCCACATCAACGACAGCGCCGCACAGACGGCCAGTGCGTTGCGCAATGTCAACAACCATCTGGAGGTCAATCCACCGGCGCAGATCATCTTGGTGACTCATGCGCAGGGCGTGGAGTTCGATGTCTGCCTGATCACGCTGCGCAACCGCAACATCGACAAAAACAAATTCATTCCGGAGGCGCAGTTTGTGCTTTCCGGCGTTGCCGGGATCACGCGTCTGCAGCAGCGCGAGGGTTACGCCTGCCCGCGGCCCTGATGGATTACGCTGCGGTGCCCGCAATTCCGCGGGCATGCGCCACGCCTGCTGCGCGGTGGGGGAAGAAATTTTCTTCGCCGAGCTTTTGCCGGAATCCGGAGCGGTGAAAAAGGGACATCGGCTGCGCTCCGGCACCGGTGATGATCAGCGTTTTTCCATTTTTGGCCAATTTCCGGCGCAATGTTTCGAGGATGTCCAGCCCGGTCGTATCGACATTGATGGTTTTCTGCATGTCGAGCACGATAACGCGCGCCGGGTCCGCAGGATCGGCGCGGGCGAGCAGCGGTTCGAGCTTGTTGGCGGAGCCGAAGAACAGCGAGCCGAACATTTCGTAGGCCCGCACCCGTTCACCGGCGATGGTGTCGGGGCCGTCATCGACCACGTCGGTCAACGACGAGATCCGCTTGATGAAGAGCAGTGCTGCCATGACCATTCCCACTTGGACTGCGACCGTCAGGTCGAACACCACGGTCAGCAGGAAAGTCGCCAGCAGGATCGCGCGGTAGTTCATCGTGAAACGGCGCATGTTGCGGAAGTCTTGCCATTCGCCCATTTTCCAGGCGACGACGACGAGGATCGCCGACAGCGCGGCCAGCGGCACGTGTTTTGCCAGCGGTGCGGCGACCAGCACGATGGCGAGCAATGTCAGTGCATGCACGATGCCGGAGATCGGGCCGAAGGCGCCCATGCGCACATTGGTGCTGGTGCGGGCGATGGCGCCGGTCGCGCAAAAGCCGCCGAACAGCGGGGCGACGATGTTGGCAAGACCCTGCGCGATCAGTTCCTGATTGGGATTGTGGCGGTCGTCGATCATGTTGTCGGCGACGGTGGCCGACAGCAGGGATTCGATCGCGCCGAGGAGTGCGATGGCAATGGCTGGTCCCACCAGGTGGCGCATCGTGGCCACAGACAGTTCAGGAAAGGCGAATGCGGGCAGTGACTGCGGGATTCCGCCGAACTTCGAGCCTATCGTTTCCACCGGCAGGCCGAGCAGTGCTGCCGCGATCGTGCCGAACACCAGTGCCACGATGGGGCTGGGTATGAGGCTCCATTTTTTCGGCCAGAACACGATCAGCGCAAGACAGGCCAGGCTCAGCGCGACAGTGTGCCAGTTGACGCTGTGCAGGGCCTGCGACAGTACCGTGATCTGCGCGAAGAACTCCGCCGGCAACTGGCTGGTACTCAGACCGAGGAAATCCCTGACCTGCGACAGCAGGATCAGCACTGCGATGCCCTTGGTGAAACCGCTGATCACTGATACGGGAATGAAGCGGATCCAGCTGCCCATGCGCAGCAGGCCCATCGCCAGCAACATGAAGCCTGCCATCAGCGTGCAAATCAGCAGGTTGGCGACACCGTAATTGACGACGATGCCGTAAACAATGACGATGAATGCGCCGGTGGGGCCGCCGATCTGCACCCGCGAGCCGCCGAGCGCGGAGATGATGAAGCCAGCGATGATCGCGGTATAGATGCCGGATTCCGGCGTCATGCCCGAGGCGATGGCGAAGGCGATCGCCAGCGGCAAGGCGAGGATGCCGACAGTGATGCCGGACAGGATGTCCGTGCGCAGGCGGGCTGCGTTGTACTCGCCGTACATTTCCAGCAGGCGCGGGCGAAATGCAGGCAGGCGGATCATCCGGTTCCTTGACGTGTGGCGGTGAGGCGGATCAGTTGGTGCGAAACTTTTGAATCATTTTTTCATCGAGCTCGATGCCGAAACCGGGTCCGGTCGCGACCTGCATGATGCCGTTTTTGATCGCCGGGCGGTTGACCCACATCTGCTGCCAGACTGGATCGCGCGCCGGATCGGCAAAGCATTCGGCGTATGTGCCATGGGGCACGGCGGCGAGCAGGTGGCTGGCGATCTGTGCTTCCTCGTGGTGCGCCATCGCGATACCCGCGGCGCGGCACAACCCGGCAGCGCGCAGCCAGTCGGTGACGCCGCCGCCTTCCGAGACATCGTAATTGACGAGGTCCACAGCACCCGCATCGATCAGGCGGCGGATGGCGTGGCTGGTGATTTCGCTTTGCCCGGCCGTCACCGGCACCGGAATCGCCTGCCGCACCCGCGCCATCTGCGCGGCATCGTCGTACCAGTGGCAGGGCTCCTCGAACCAGCGGATGTTGTGCGGCTCGATCAGCCGCGCGAAACGAATCGCATCTTCGGCGGCCCAGCCGCGGTTGGCATCGACGCAGAGGATGAAATCGTCGCCCGCCGCTTTACGCGCAACAGCGACGCGTTTTGCATCTTCTTCCGGCGACAGCCCGCCGACCTTGAATTTGCAGCCGGCCATGCCGGCGTCGCGGTAAGAGGTGATTTCACGCGCGATGTCGGCATCGGTTTTGCCGGGCATGTAATAACCGCCGATGGAAATGATCGGCAGCTCCGTGGTGTAGCCGCCGATCAGCTCGCGCACGCTTTTGCCCAGAGCCTTGCCGGTCAGGTCCCAGATCGCACAGTCGACGCAGGCGATGGCCTCGAGCAGCAGCTTCTTGTCGCCGGCAGCGTGGCTCAGCGCAAACATGCGGTCCCACGCCTGCTCCCGCTCGTAAATACTCAAGCCATTGATTGCATTAAATAAATCATTTTCGATCAGTTTTGCGATTTGTGGCCCGTGAGCGCGGTTGTCGCCGTTGTAGACATTGCTGATCAGTCCACTGTCGGTGCGCAGCCTGGTAATGACCGTCGAGCGTTTGAGCACGCTGTAGGTCGAGCCGCCGAAATTTTTGCTGAGGGGAATATCAATGGCAATGGCTTCGACGGCGGTGATGCGCATGAATTTCCTTCGGTTACGGTTTCAGATGAAAACGATCAGCGTGCCCAGCACGACGGCGCCGCCGACGGCGCCGAGGAAAATCTGCCGGTCGCGCGTGGACCACGGCGGCGCACGCATTATCGTATGTGCGCCCCAGTTGCGCTCGGACTCGTCTCCGGCATCCATGATGGCTTCATCGATGGAGTGACGGCTGACGCCGAAGTTCGCGGCGAAGGCATTGGGGTCGGTAATGGCGCCGGTTTTCACCGCGAGGCGCATGGTGGCCGCCATTGAGTCGAATTCCTTGGCCAGTCCGCGCGAGGGGATGGTGTCTCCGGGCAGGCTGTTGTGGGGCAAAGCCAGACTGCGATCCTCGGTGCGCGTCGCCGGCATCGTGGTGACGTCAAACAGCAGCGTCTGCGATTCGGTGACCGACGGTTTTGCCGCGGCGATCAGTGGCGCCGTGATGGCACCCGGACTCTGCTGGCAGCATGCGCGCAGGTCGGATGCGAATTCGGCGATGCTGGCGTAACGTTCGTCGGCAGTCTTGGCCAGCGCCTTGGCAAGAATCAGGTTGAGCATCTGCGGCAGCGCGGTGTTGACCGTACTCGGCGGCGGCGGCGTGAAATTGACGATCTGGAACATCAGCGAATTGACGTCGATGCCGTTGAACGGCGGCTGTCCGGCGACCATTTCGTAGAGGATCACCCCCAGCGAAAAAATGTCTGCGCGCCCGTCGGAGCGTTTGCCCAGCACCTGTTCCGGCGACAGATAACGCGGCGATCCCAGCACCACGCCGGTCTGGGTGCGCACGCCGGCAGTGCGCATGCGCGCGATGCCGAAGTCCATGATTTTCACGCGGCCATCGCTGAGGATCATGATGTTGGCCGGCTTGATGTCGCGATGCACGACGTCATGCCGGTGGGCATACGCAAGGCCGTCGGCGGCCTGGGCTGCGATTTCCAGCGCGCGGTCCACGGTCAGTTCGCTGCTGGCGATCAGGTCTTTCAGTTCGCGGCCTTCGAGGAACTCCATCGCCATGAAGGCGAGGTCGCCGCTGCGGCCGATGTCGTGGATGGTGACGATGTTCGGATGGTTGAGGCCGCCGGCGGCGCGCGCCTCGATGGTGAAGCGTTTTTCGTAGTGCTCCATCTCGCCGGGATCGATCGCCATGTTGATGGTCTTGACCGCGACCGTGCGTTCGAGCATCGGATCGACGGCGCGGTAGACCACACCCATCGCGCCGCGGCCGATTTCGGCAACAACGTCGTAACGACCGATTTGTACGGGCTGGGTCATCGGCTCTTGCTGGAGTCAGCGCCCGCGCACACTGCGGAACACCGGCCCCCATGTCGGATGTCCGGCCTCGGCCGGGCGCAGGCTGAATTTTGGGTCGGCCGCAATCGCGTTGCTGAACTCCTGCCGGCATTGCGCGATGCGCTCAGTGACACAGTAGATGAATGCCAGATACTTATAGGCCCGTGCCTGGTCGGTGCGTGAGGCGAGGCCCTCGCCGAGGCTGCCCTGCAGATGGCGTTGTGCCTGGGCGTAATTGCCTTCCTCATACAAGGCAATGCCCGACTTCAGCCGGGCTTCCGCTGTGGGCAGTGCGGTTTCTTCAGCCGACCTGGCGCGTGCCTTTTCGAAGTCGAGAGAATCAGAAACGCTCTTGACGCCCTTCTGCACGGTTTCGCAGCCGGTGAGCAGGGGCAGCAACAACAGCAGGATGATAAATGCACGCATGACGGTCCTTAACGGAATCGGTGCATGATTTTAATCTCTTCGCCGGGCTTGACTTCAACAACCTGCAGGTACGAGGCGAAGCCGGGGTTGCGGATCTCGAGCTTGTAGACCCCGGGTTTGAGCGCGATGTCGCGCAGCGGCGGCGAAACACCGTATTGGCTGCCGTTGATGCGGATTTCGCCCCAGGGCAGCACGTTCATGCGCACGGTGCCGGTGGCTGCAGCCTCCTGATCGCGAGGTGGTTTTTTTGCCGGGCGTGTCTTGGCCGCCGGCGCGGCTTCGGCCACTGCTGCCGGGCGTGGCAACTCGGCCGCCGGGGGTTTCGCCTTCAGCGGCCGCGGCATGACCACTGCCGAGGCGGCGATCTCGGCCTGCCGTTTCGCCTCCGCTTCCGCGTCTTGGACCGCACCACGCAAGGCGACGGCGACGACCAGGATCAGTGCGACTGACAGCGCAGTGGCCAGCGGCGGCCGGCGCATGACCAGGGCGCGGGCGGTATGCCCGGCACGGGCGATTTTCCCCATCATTGCCGCGGCATGAACTTCGGCGGCGCCGGGTTTACGCCGTGGCGGGCGCGCGGGGGCAGGTTCGGTGCCCAGCGCATAAACCTCGTGTTCGCGCACGTGTTTGTCGGTGCGCGCGCCCTCGAAGCTGAACAGGTGTGCGTAATCCGGCGACAGCGCCGAAACCACCTCGTAGTACGAGCGGGAGGCCAGCACCTGGTTGATGGCAGCGAAACTCATCACCCGCTGCGCGACATTGATGCCGTCGCCGATGATGTTCGGCTGGCCGTTGATGTCCTTCACCAGCCGCACCGGCCCGAGGTTGACGCCGATGCGCAGGCGCAGTGTTTCATCGCTGCGCTCGGCCAGTGCGTCGCGCAGCGCCAGTCCGAGGAACAGGCCGTCCTCAGGATCCCCGAGGAAACTGATTGCCGCGCCATCGCCGGTGTCGAGGATGATGCGGTCCTTGCCCGGCACGTCCGCCAGTGCCTGCGCCAGCAGCAGGTTGAACTGTTCCTTGGCACGCATCTGCTCCGCCACCGACTTCTTCGAATATTCGACGATGTCGATGAACGCGACGCAGCAGACGAAGGTGCGGTTGTCGTTGCCCATTGCCGGGTTGTGGTGCTCAGTTTCCCTAATATCTTTTATCTTATTTGATGCGCATGCCGGGCTGGGCGCCGGAATCGGGTGACAGCAGCCAGAGGCCGGGGACGTCGCCGCTGGCGGCGAGAACCATGCCTTCGGACATGCCGAATTTCATTTTGCGCGGCGCGAGGTTGGCGACCACTACCGTCAGCCGGCCTTTCAGTGTTTCCGGATCGTAGGCGGCCTTGATGCCGGCGAAGACCTGTTTGGTGCCCAGGGCGCCGACGTCCAGCGTCAGTTTCAGCAGCTTGTCCGCACCTTCGACATGTTCGGCGTTGGCGATTTTTGCGATGCGCAGGTCGATCTTGGTGAAGTCGTCGATTGAAATAAGCGCATCAGCGCCACTAATCCCCCCTCTCCCGTCGGGAGAGGGGCCGGGGGTGAGGGATTGAGGAGGCATCTGCAAGGAGGATTTTTCCATGATGGTATTCCAGAGTTTTTCCAGTACAGATTCGGTTTGCTGCAGAACTTCGTTGTTCCAGAAGCGGATGACCTGGATGCCGGACTTCAGTAAGGCGGCGGTACGGGCATCGTCTTTGGGTTTTTCATCCTGATGTTGTGATCCGTCCAGTTCGATGGCCAGTTTCAGTTCGTCGCAATAAAAATCAAGGATGTAGTTGGCGCCGGCCAGTGCGACCGGGTGCTGTCTGCGGAATTTGTGATCGGCCAGGCGCAGGTTGCGCAGCAGGCTCCAGATCAGTTGTTCGGCATCGGTCTGTTCCTGCCGCAGTTGGCGGGCAAAAACCAGCAGGTCTTCGGGAACGGGGGGCTTTTTCGCGGGCTTTCCCTCACCCCCCGCCCCTCTCCCGGTGGGAGAGGGGGGCTTCATGGTTTCCTTGTTGGCTTCGGTCAGCGCGGCGATTTGTTTTACATCGACGCGGGTCATCAGATGTTTGTATTCGTTGATCTTATGATCGTTAAAGCGGTACTTGGCAGACGCATGCTCCCAAGTTGAAGCTTCAACGTTCAGGAATTTTTCGACTTGTTCCGCAAGCAGAGGAAGAACTGGCTTCAGGTATATCGTCAAGACTCTGAATGCTTCGAGGCTGACGGTACATATCTGTTGAACAGAGTCCCGGGTGCCGTGAAACTTTACTTTTTCCCATGGGGCTTGAACAGCCAAAAATCCATTGACTTCATCGGTAAGGCGCATTATTTCGCGCAGCGCTTTGCCAAACTCTCGTTGTTCGTAAAAAGACTTAATGAGCTCTCTTTGCGACCAAATATCCGCGAGTATTGCTCTTTCCAAGTCTGATTTTTGGTCTGAGACTTTTCCAAGTTTCCCTTCAAAAAACTTTGTAATAAATGGGGCGGTTCGGCTCGCAATATTGATGTATTTTCCCACCAGGTCACTATTCACCCGCGCTACAAAGTCATCCAGATTCAGATCCAGGTCTTCCATCGTCGAATTCAGTTTCGCCGCGTAGTAATAACGCAGCCATTCCGGATTCAAGCCCTGCTGGATGTAACTCTCGGCGGTGATGAAGGTGCCGCGCGACTTGGACATTTTTTCGCCGTTCACGGTCAGGAAGCCGTGGGCGAATACTTTTGATGGTGTGCGGAAGCCGGCGTATTGCAGCATCGCCGGCCAGAACAGGGCGTGGAAATAGAGAATGTCCTTGCCGATGAAATGCACCAGCTCGGTATTGCCGCCGGGCTTGAGGAAGGCATCGGCGTCGATGGTGATGCCTTTGGCCTGTTGTTTTTTGACGTAATTCAGGAAGCTGCCGAAATAACCCACCGGCGCATCGAGCCAGACGTAAAAGAATTTCTTGCCGTCAGTGCCGGGAATCGGAAAACCGAAGTAAGGCGCGTCGCGCGAGATGTCCCAGTCAGAGAGTTTGGCGCCGCCGGCTTCGCCCAGCCATTCCTTCATCTTGTTGGCGGCTTCGGCCTGCAGATGATCGGCGCCTTGCGTGTAGCCGCGGAGGAATTCCTCGCAGCGTTTGTCCGAGAGTTTGAAAAAATAGTGTTCCGAGGCCTTGCGCACGGGGGCGGCGCCGGAAACGGTGGAATAAGGGTTTTTTAAGTCGGTCGGTGCATAGGTGGCGCCGCAGACTTCGCAGGAATCGCCGTACTGGTCTTTCGCGCCGCACTTCGGGCATTCACCCTTGATGTAGCGATCCGGCAGAAACATCTCTTTGACCGGGTCGTAGAACTGTTCGACTGAGCGCGTGGCGATCAACTTACCGTCGTCGAGTTTTTTATATATCTCCGCGCACAGCGTCTCGTTTTCCGGCGAGTCGGTGGTGTAGTAATTGTCGAAGCTGACACCGAAACTGTCGAAGTCGCGTTTGTGTTCATGCCACACCCGGTCGATCAGTTGCTTGGGCGTGATGCCTTCGCTGTCGGCGCGCAGCATGATCGGTGTGCCGTGGGTGTCGTCCGCGCCGACGTAATGGATCTCACGGGGTGACCCGTCCTGATTCACCTGCATGCGCTGGAACCGGACCCAGATATCGGTCTGGATGTATTCGACCAGATGGCCCAAGTGGATGGCGCCATTGGCGTACGGCAGCGCGGAGGTCACAAGAATGCGGCGCGCTGTTTGCGGGGTGTCAGGCATGGGTATGAGTCAGGGGGTATGAGTCAGGGGGGGGTGAGCCAGGGAGTGGTGCTAAAGGATTGAATTGTAACAAACTATTCTGAAACCCCCGGCTTGCGGAAGGGCGTCTGACACGGTTCGCGGCGGACACTGTGGCAAGAGCGCAAAAAAACCTTTGTCAGCATGGGGTTGTAGTGGTTTGCAGGGGGGTATCTCGCTACAATCGCGGCCTCAACACGCATTACCAACGGAACCCCAAGCCATGGCCACAACCCCGATTACCGAGCAGGACGTCCAGACCGCGCTGAAGCAGTTGACGGACCCCAACACCAAAACGGACTACGTCACTGCCAAATCCGCGAAAAACATCAAGATAGAAAGTAACAGCGTCGGAGGCAACAACGTCTCGGTGGACATCCTGCTGGGTTATCCCGGCAAGAGCCAGATTGAACCCATCCGCAAGGCGGTGGCGGACCAACTGAAAACCCTGCCCGGTGTCGGCAGCGTGACGGTCAATGTGTCGATCAAGATCGTGCCGCATGCGGTGCAGCGCGGTGTGAAACTGATTCCCGGTGTGAAAAACATCATCGCTGTTGCGTCCGGCAAGGGCGGCGTCGGCAAGAGCACCACCGCAGTGAACCTGGCACTGGCGCTGGCCGCCGAGGGCGCCAGTGTCGGCATCCTTGATGCCGATATTTACGGCCCGTCGCAGCCGATGATGCTGGGCATTGCCGGTCGTCCGGAGTCGAAGGATGGCAAGTCGCTGGAACCGATGGAGGCGCACGGCCTGCAGGCAATGTCGATCGGTTTTCTGATCGACACTGAAACACCGATGGTGTGGCGCGGCCCGATGGTGACCCAGGCCCTGGAGCAGTTGGTAAATGAAACCAAATGGCGTGATGTTGATTACCTCGTCGTCGATCTGCCGCCGGGCACCGGCGACATTCAGCTGACCCTGGCGCAGCGCGTGCCGGTCACCGGCGCGGTGATCGTCACCACGCCACAGGACATCGCGCTGATTGATGCGCGCAAGGGCCTGAAGATGTTCGAGAAGGTGGGTATTCCCATTCTCGGCATCGTCGAAAACATGTCGCTGCACATCTGTTCGAAGTGCGGTCACGAAGAACACATTTTTGGCGAAGGCGGTGGCAGCCGGATGGGCACTGATTACAACGTCGAACTGCTGGGCTCGCTGCCGCTGGACATCAATATCCGCAAACAGGCGGACTCCGGCAAACCGACGGTGGTGGCGGACCCTGATGGCCGGGTGTCTGAAATTTATCGCCAGATCGCGCGCCGCGTCGCGGTGAAAATCGCCGAGAAGCAGCAGGACCATTCCGCCGCATTCCCGAAAATCGTTGTAAAAAACACATAGTCTGGATGGGGAAACCCTTTCGAATCCGCGGGATTCGGCGCTAAGATGGCGGCGTGCTGAATTCCGCGATTACCGTCCAATGCGCCTGCCCGGCGCGCAGCCGCCCGTGACGGCGCGGCGCAGCATGGTGTGCGCATCGCTTCTGCGCCGCCAGTCCACACCCCAGTAGTTCCCCCGACGCTCACCCATACCAGCAGAGGCACCATGCGCTTCCGTTTTCCGGTCATCATCATCGACGAAGACTTCCGCTCGGAAAACTCGAGCGGTCTTGGCATCCGTGCGCTGGCCAAGGCGCTGGAGGAGGAGGGGCAGGAAGTGCTCGGGGTCACCAGCTACGGCGACCTGTCATCCTTTGCCCAGCAGCAGTCCCGCGCTTCGGTTTTTATCCTGTCGGTCGATGACGATGATTTCTCGGCGCAGGAGCTGGAGTCGACGATCGGTGAGCTGCGTACCTTCGTCAAGGCGATCCGCTTTCGCAATGCCGAGATTCCGATTTTCCTCTATGGTGAGACTCAGACTTCGCGGCATATCCCGAACGACGTGCTGCGCGAGCTGCACGGCTTCATTCACATGTTCGAGGACACGCCGGAGTTCGTCGCGCGTTACATCGTGCGCGAATCCAAGGCCTATCTCGACAGCCTGGCGCCGCCGTTTTTCCGTGCGCTGACCCATTACGCGCAGGACGGCTCGTATTCCTGGCACTGCCCGGGGCACTCCGGCGGTGTCGCGTTCCTGAAAAGCCCCGTCGGTCAGATGTTCCACCAGTTTTTCGGCGAAAACCTGTTGCGCGCCGACGTTTGCAACGCGGTCGAGGAACTCGGCCAGTTGCTCGATCACTCGGGGCCGGTGGCGGCTTCGGAGCGCAACGCCGCGCGTATTTTCAACTGCGACCACCTGTTTTTTGTCACCAACGGCACTTCGACTTCGAACAAGATGGTGTGGCATTCGACGGTGGCGCCGGGTGACGTGGTGATCGTTGACCGCAACTGCCATGTGTCGATCCTGCATGCGATCACCATGACCGGCGCGGTGCCGGTGTTCCTGATGCCGACGCGCAATCACTTCGGCATCATCGGTCCGATCCCGCTGGAAGAGTTCACCTGGGAAAACATCGAGAAAAAAATCCGCGCCAATCCCTTTGCCTCGAAATCGAAATCCAAGCCGCGCATCCTGACGATCACGCAGAGCACCTACGACGGCATTCTCTACAACGTCGATGCCATCAAGGAAAAGCTCGACGGCAAGATCGATACACTGCATTTCGACGAGGCCTGGCTGCCGCACGCGACCTTCCACAAGTTCTACCACGGCATGCATGCCATCGGCCGCGACCGGCCGCGGACCAAGGAGTCAGTGGTGTTTGCGACGCAGTCCACGCACAAGCTGCTGGCGGGACTGTCGCAGGCTTCGCAGATCCTGGTGCAGGACAGCGAGACGCGCAAACTCGATTACGACACCTTCAACGAAGCCTATCTGATGCATACCTCGACGAGCCCGCAGTACGCGATCATCGCGTCCTGCGACGTCGCGGCGGCGATGATGGAACCGCCGGGCGGCACCGCGCTGGTCGAGGAATCGATCATGGAGGCGCTGGATTTCCGCCGCGCCATGCGCAAGGTTGACGCTGAATTCGGCAAGGACTGGTGGTTCAAGGTGTGGGGACCGGAGCGCCTTGCCGCCGAAGGCGTCGGCAATCGCGACGACTGGATGCTGCGTCCGTCGGAACGCTGGCACGGTTTCGGCAACCTCGAAGCCGGTTTCAACATGCTGGATCCGATCAAGGCCACGGTAATCACACCGGGGCTGGACGTGACCGGCAAGTTTGCCAAGAGCGGCATCCCGGCGGTGGTGGTGACCCGGTATCTTGCCGAGCACGGCATCATTGTCGAGAAGACCGGGCTGTACTCGTTTTTCATCATGTTCACTATCGGCATTACCAAGGGCCGCTGGAATACGATGGTCACCGAATTGCAGCAGTTCAAGGACGACTACGACAACAACCGGCCGCTGTGGCGCGTGTTGCCGGAGTTCCTGGCGGCGTATCCGCGCTACGAAAAAATCGGTTTGAAGGATCTGTGCGAACAGATTCACGGTGTCTACAAGGCCAACGACATTGCGCGACTGACCACGGAGATGTACCTGTCGGACATGCAGCCGGCGATGCCGCCCGCCGAAGCCTGGGCGCGCATGGCGCATCGCAGGATCGAGCGTGTTGACATCGACAAACTCGAAGGGCGCGTAGCCAGCGTGCTGCTGACGCCGTATCCGCCAGGCATACCGCTGCTGATTCCCGGAGAGCGTTTCAACAGCACCATCGTGCGTTATCTGCAGTTCGCTCGCATGTTCAACCGCCAGTTCCCCGGTTTTGACACCGACATCCATGGCCTGGTATCGGAGGGCAGCGGCGAAGCGCTGCATTATTTCGTCGATTGCGTTGCGGATTGATATTGCGTTAATCAATAAGTAATTGTTTTTATTTATTAATTTATAGTTTCACGGGAGACTCGCGCGCGATGCACAAGCTGGCGCATACCCCTGTTCCCGGCAGTGCACTCGGCGGCATGGCGTGGCCGGCGCTGCCCGGCGCCGAGGGCGCGCGCATGCTGGCCCTGCAATACCAGTTCGCGCAAAGCGAACGCTGGTCTCCGGCGAAATTGCGTAAGGCGCAGTTCGCGCAAATGACCCAACTGCTGCATCACGCCAAAACCACCGTGCCGTTTTATCGCGATCGTCTTGCCGGCATTGCGGCGGATCAGCCACTTGATGCTGCAGCCTTTGTGCAGATCCCGTTGCTGCGCCGGCAGGACATCCAGGAACACTTTGAAGCACTGCTCAGCCGCGCGCTGCCGCCGGACCATGGCGGCATGCAGGAAGGCAATACCTCGGGTTCCACCGGCCGGCCGATCCGTTTCATGATGACGCCGCTGCTGGAAGTGTTCTGGCATGCCTTCACGCTGCGCGAACACCTGTGGCAGCGCCGCGATTTCTCCGGCAAGCTGGCGGCGATCCGCGCGCGCGTGAATCCCGGCGGCGGTCCCGGCTGGGGCGCATCCACCGACTCCACGTTTCGCACCGGCCCTTCGGTGATGTGCAATACCGAGCAGCCGATTCCGCAGCAGGCGCAGTGGCTGATGCAGGAGAATCCCGATTACCTGATCAGCGTGGCATCCAATGTGCAGGAACTGGCGCGGCATTGCGGGAAACTCGGGCTGCGGCCGCCGCGCTTGCTCGAAGTGCGCACTTATGGCGAAGCACTGCATCCCGATGCGCGCAAGGAAATCCGTGCGGCCTGGGGTGTGCCGGTGATCGACATGTATTCCTGCCGCGAAGCGGGGTATCTCGCGCTGCAATGTCCGGAGCACGAGCACTACCATGTGCAATCCGAAGGAATTTACCTGGAATTGCTCGATGATCACGGCCAGCCCTGTGCGCCCGGTACTTTGGGTCGCGTGGTGATCACGGTGCTGCACAATTTTGCGACGCCGCTGATCCGTTATGACATCGGTGATTATGCCGAGGCTGGCGAACCCTGTGACTGTGGCCGCAGCCTGCCGGTGATCAAACGCATCGTCGGCCGGGTGCGCAACATGCTGCGTTTGCCCGGTGGCGGCATGCGTCATCCGCGCTTCGGCGAGGCACAGTTCGGCAGCATTGCGCCGGTGCGGCAGTTCCAGGTGGTGCAGAAAACCCTGCAGGACATCGAGGTGGCGCTGGTGGTGGCGCGTCCGCTGACGGTGGGCGATGAAATGGTGTTGCGCGCATTGATCGTGAAGAATCTGAAGCATCCGTTCAAGGTGTCTTTCGTCTACCGCGACGACATCCCGCGTTCGGCCGGCGGCAAATACGAGGATTTCCGTTCGGAGGTGATGGCATGAGCATGAGCAAGGCTGCCTGACGGAAAGACCGGATCCAATTAACCGCCGATGAACGCCGATGAACGCAGATTAAACAGATTCAAAAATCGCGCTGGAATCGGTCCATAATAATTTATCAGAAACAATGGCTTACATTGATTCAACAGGCTGCTTTCCGATGTTTTTGATTTTATCGGCGGCGTTAATCCGCGTTCATCTGCGGTTAACGTTTTCAGATTCTGATATGGGCTCTAAGTCACCCGGACTGCAGCCCGCAAATTTCCAGGTCTTCCGGTAATGCACAAGCTGGCGCACACCGCCGTTCCCGGCAGCGCCCTGCAGCATGTGCTGTGGCCGGCCGTGCCGGGCACCGAAGGCGCGCGCATGCTGGCGATGCAGTACCAGTTTGCGCAGAGCGAGCGCTGGTCCCCCGAGGTGCTGGCTGCGGCGCAGTTTGCGCAACTGGGTCATCTGCTGCGCCATGCGCAGGCCACGGTGCCGTTTTACCGCGAGCGTCTTGCGGGACTGGCACTGGATCGGCCGCTGGATGCGGCGACGTTTTCACGCATCCCGTTGCTGCGGCGGCAGGACATCCAGGAAAAATTTGATGCCCTGTGCAGTCAGGCCGTGCCTGCGGATCATGGTCAAAGCTATCCCGGGGAATCGTCCGGATCCACCGGCCGGCCGATCCGTTATCTGAAGACTGAACTGAATGACGTGTTCTGGCACGCGTTCACGGTGCGCGACCACCTGTGGCAGCGCCGCGATTTTTCCGGGAAGCTGGCGGCCATTCGCGGGCCGGGGCGGCTGCAGCCGGGCTCGGGAACGGGCTGGGGTGTTTCGACCGATGCCGCATTTCATACCGGCCCGGTGGCGATGAGCACCACCGAGCAGTCGCTGGCCGCGCAGGTGGAATGGCTGATGCGGGAAAACCCCGAGTACCTGATGGGCATCGCGTCCAATGTGCAGGAACTCGCGCGTTATTGCGGCCGGCAGGGCCTGCGCCCGTCACGGCTGCGCGAGGTGCGTACTTACGGCGAGGTGCTGCATCCCGGGTTACGCTCGACCGTCCGCGCCGCATGGGATGTGCCGGTCACCGACATGTATTCCTGCCGCGAAGGGGGATATCTCGCATTGCAATGCCCGCAGCACGAGCACTATCACGTGCAGGCCGAAGGCGTGTACCTGGAATTGCTGAATGCCGAAGGGCAGCTGTGCTCGCCCGGGGAACTGGGGCGCGTGGTGATCACACCGTTGCACGCTTTTGCGATGCCGCTGATCCGTTATGAGGTCGGTGATTACGCGGAAGCCGGCGCGCCCTGCAATTGCGGCCGCGGCTTGCCGGTGATCCGCTGCATTGCCGGGCGCGTGCGCAACATGCTGCGCCTCCCCGGCGGCGGCCTGCGGTATCCGCGCTTCGGCGAATACCAGTTCGGCAACTTCGAGGCGGTGCGCCAGTTCCAGGTGGTGCAGAAAAGCCTGAGTGATATTGAGGTGGCGCTGGTGGTGGCGCGGCCGCTGCAGCCTGCTGAAACAGAGGCACTGCGCGCGCTGATCCTGAAAAACCTCGGCTATCCGTTCAATGTGTCGTTTGTTTATCGCGACGCCATTCCGCGTTCGGCGGGCGGCAAATATGAGGATTTCCGTTCCGAGGTGGCGGCATGAACGCACTGCCGCAGTTGCCGCGCTCGATCTGCAGCGGCGTGGAATGGCCGGCATTGCCCGACGACAGCAGTGCGCAGATGTTGGCACTGCAGTACCAATTCGAGCAGAGTCAGTGGTGGTCCCCGGAGCGGTTGCAGGATTTGCAGCTTCAGCAATTCGCACAGGTGTTTCAACATGCGGTGACGACAGTGCCGTATTACCGCGAGCGTTTTGCCTCCTGGGCTGCGGGCATCACATCGTGGGAACAGTACCGCGCGTTGCCGCTCAGCGCGCGTCGCGATATCCAGCAGGCGGGCGCCGATATGCATAGCACCGCACCGCCGCCCGGGCATGGTGCGCTGGTCACAACCCAGTCCTCAGGTTCGACGGGTAACCCGCTGGTGACCCGGGGCACGGCATGGACACAACTGCTGTGGCATGCGCTGCTGTTGCGCGATCATCTGTGGCACGGACGTGATTTCAGCGGCAAGCTGGCCGCCATCCGCAGCAAGACCGAGGGCCTCAGTGCGCCGTCCTGGGGGCCGGCTACAGCGGCATTTCATACCGGACCTTCGGTCATCCGTAACCTGACAGTTGATCTCGATGAGCAGTTGCACTGGCTGGTGCGCGAAGCCCCTGACTATGTGCTTGCCCATGCCACACACATACAGGCGCTTGCTGCGCGCAGCATCGAACTCGGGATCACGCTGCCCGGGGTGAAGGAGGCACGTACCTACGGCGAGATGCTGCGCGCCGAGGCGCGCGATATCGTGCGCCGAGCCTGGGGTGTGAAAATCGTTGACAGCTACAGTTCCGAAGAGCTTGGCTACATGGCCCTGCAATGTCCTGCAAGCGAGAACTATCATGTGCAATCGGAAAGCCTGATTGTCGAGGTGCTGGATGAGTCCGGTGCTCCATGCGCCCCGGGAGTGATCGGTCAGGTTGTCGTAACGACGCTGCAAAATTTCGCAATGCCGTTGATCCGTTATGCCAGCGGTGATTTTGCCGAACTGGCGGAATCCTGTTTGTGCGGTCGTGGACTGCCTGCCCTGCGGCGTATCGTCGGTCGACAGCGTAATATGCTGGTACGGCCCGATGGTGTGCGGTATTGGCCGAGTTTCCCGGCCCAGGCATGGGCTGACATTGCGCCTGTCCTGCAAGTGCAACTGGTGCAGGACGCAGTCGATCATATCGAGGTGCGCGCGGTGATGGCCCGTGATTTTGCCGGGGACGAGGGCCAGCGGCTGATAGCGGCATTCCAGGCCTGTCTCGATTATCCATTCCGCATCACGCTGCGTCGCGTCGATGCGATTGCGGTGGGTGCCGGTGGCAAGTACGAGGATTTTGTGTCGCTGCTGTCCTGAGCCGGATCAGGGTGCGCCTTTCCGGAGTTTTACCATCCAAGCCACGGCTTTTTGGTCAGCGTCTTGTCTCTGTGTGTCCGACAAATCAGCGGCTAGTCGCGCAATGTTTTGTGCTGCTCGTTCGTCCCCCTGCAGTGCGGCGACCTTGATCCAGAAATAAGCCTCCTGCGGATTGCGCTCCACACCCTTGCCTTCGTGCAGCAGCAGGCCCAGGTTGTACTGCGCCTGCACGTGGCTGCGACGCGCGGCTTCGCGGAACCAGCGCGCGGCGCGGGCCGGGTCAGCTCCCACACCTTCGCCCTGTACATAAGTCAGTCCAAGGTTGAATTGCGCGCCCGGATCGTTCTGCGCGGCGGCAAAATTCCACCAGCGGTGGGCTTCCGCCATATTTTTGGCTACGCCGTAGCCGCGGGCATACATCAGGCCGAGGCTGGTCTGTGCGCCGGCATCCCCGGTTTTCGCAAGACGCCGGTACCAGTCAGCCGCTTTGGTGAAATCCTGTTCCGCGCCGTCCTGCCCGGCGTAATAGGCATTGGCCAGCGCGCGCATCGCCGTGCGGTCTCCGGCATCGGCGCGGATGGTCAGGTCATTGATGGTGATTCGTGATTCTGCGGCGTGCGTGCCGCATGCGGTAACCGCGATCAGTAAGGCGATGAGCAGGGCAGGTAGTTGCATGATTGCCCCCCCTTTTATTCCAGACCCTTCTGCTTCGCTTAAAGTGTTCCCTTGCCCCGGAGGGGGAAGGGAGGTATCAGCGGCCGACGGCTGATGCCGTTGGCAGTGAAATCAGCCCGGCACACGGTCATGGATCTCGAAGCGGTAATCGTGGGCATGGCGATCATCCCTGCTGTAATGCCGGGGGCTGTGTGCACGCCATTGTGCCGGATCGAATTCGGGCATGCGCGTGTCCCCTGCAGGCTCGGCATCGACGACAGTCAGGTAAATCCGGTCAGCCTTGGGCAGTGCGGCGCGGTAGAGTTCGCCGCCACCGATGACAAATATTTCGCTGTCGCCGGCGCACAGCGTGACGGCTTCATCCAGCGTGTGCGCGATCTTGGCGCCGGCGATGGTGTAATCGTGCTGTCGCGTGACGATCACCGTGGTGCGGCCGGGCAGCAGCCGGTTGATCGATTCATAAGTCTTGCGGCCCATGATGATGTGGTGGCCCATGGTCACCGTTTTGAATAACTGCAGTTCGTCGGGCAGATGCCAGGGAATCTTGCCGTCGGCGCCGATGACGCGGTTTTTGGCCATGGCTACGATCAGCGAAAGGCGCGGTTTTTCCGCTGCGGTCACACCGCCACCGGTGCGCGAATGGCCGGATGCGGGTCGTAATTTTCCAGCGTGAAATCTTCGTACTTGAATGCAAACAGGTCCTTGACCGCCGGGTTCAGTTTCATCACCGGCAACGGCCGCGGTGTGCGTGACAGTTGTTCCTGTGCCTGGTCAAAATGATTCAGATAGATGTGCGTATCGCCGAAGGTGTGCACGAAGTCGCCCAGTTTGAGATTGCAGACCTGCGCGATCATCATGGTTAGCAGCGCGTATGACGCGATGTTGAAGGGCACGCCGAGGAACATGTCGGCGCTGCGCTGGTAGAGCTGGCAGGAGAGTTTGCCGTCGGCGACATAAAACTGGAAAAACGCGTGGCAGGGCATCAGTGCCATCTGGTCAAGCTCGGATACATTCCAGGCCGACACGATCATGCGCCGTGAATCAGGATTTTTTTTCAGTTGTTCCAGCACCTGGCTGATCTGGTCGATATGGCGGCCGTCGACTGTGGGCCATGAGCGCCACTGGCGGCCGTAGACCGGGCCGAGTTCGCCGTCGGCCTTGGCCCATTCGTCCCAGATCGTGACGCCGTGTTCCTTCAGGTAACGCGTATTGGTTTCGCCCTTGAGGAACCACAGCAGTTCATGGACGATGGACTTCAGGTGCACCTTTTTTGTGGTCACCAGCGGAAAGCCGGCGTTCAGATCGAAGCGCAACTGGGCGCCAAAGACGGAGACCGTGCCGGTGCCGGTGCGGTCGGATTTGCGCGTGCCGTGGTTGAGCACGTGACGCAGCAGGTCGAGGTAGAGGCGCATTGGCTTACACCGAATCCGGTCTATGGTCATCTGGCCATAGACCGCAGAAATCTCCCCTCTCCCCCGGGGAGAGGGGGCGGGGGTGAGGGATGGCACAGTGGATGTGAAGAATGAAATCGTGGCGCATCGCTTGCATACCGGTTTCGGACAGCGCCGATTTTAACAGGCCGCGACCGCTATAATTGCGGCGAAATTCACCACAGGAAATTCCACCATGCTGGCCAAGTTGCATACCAAGGGCGGGCTGCCTGCCGCAGGCGAACTCGCGCGAGCGCGTCACTTGCTGATCGTGGCGCCAGCCGGCACTGCACCGTCCACCTTGCCGCTGGGCGATACGTTGGCCCACGCCTTGTCCCGTCGCGGCAAAAAAGCCATGGATGCGACGGTCAGTGCGCAGACGCCGGATGGCGCGCTGGCCGTATGGGTGACGCCAGACCTGAAAAAATCCGTATTCGAGCAGCAGACCGCGATGCGCAAGGCGGTCGGCACCTTGCTGGCAGAACATCCGGAAGAGATCACGGTAATAGTCTCGGGGCCGGGCAGTGCGCGGCGTGCGCTGGCGGAACTTGCAGTGTATGTATTGCTGGTCAACGGCACGCCGCTGCCGGAGCGCAAGAAAAAACCCGCAGGGAAGCCCTTGCGCAAGATCCTGATGTGGGGGCACAAGTCTGCCGACGGCTTTGCGCAGGCGCGTGCAGTAGCTCAGGGCAGCCAGCTGTGCCGCGAACTGACGGTATTGGCGCCGAACGAGCTGACGCCAGGCGCCTACCGGCAGCGCTTGCGCGGAATCGCGCGCGAATACGGCTGGACGCGCGAGGAATATGACTACAACCGCCTGAAACGCATGGGCGCTGGCGCGTTTTGCGCGGTGGCACAGGGCAGTGATGAAAACGATGCTGCGATCGTGCGCCTGTGTTACCGGCCGCGCGGCGCGAAAAAAACCGTGGCGCTGGTCGGCAAGGGCATCTGCTTCGATACCGGCGGCCATAACCTGAAGCCGGCACGCTACATGAACGGCATGCACAAAGACATGAACGGCTCTGCGGTGGCGCTGGGCATCCTGGCTGCGGCCACCGCAGCGAAACTCAAGGTCAATATCGACTGCTGGCTGGCGCTGGCGCAGAACCATATCAGTCCGCGTGCCTACAAGCAGAACGATATCGTCACCGCGCTGAACGGCACCACCATCGAAATCGTGCACACCGATGCCGAGGGCCGCATGGTGCTGGCCGATACGCTGACGCTGGCGGCCAAAGCCAAACCCGGCGTGATGGTCGACTTTGCGACGCTGACGGGTTCCATGCATGTCGCGCTGGGCAATCGTTACAGCGGTATTTTTGCGACCAGCGATCCACTGGCGACGCAGGCTTTAAAGGCAGGCGTTGCTGCCGGCGAAAGACTCTGCGCGTTTCCGATGGACGAGGATTACGACAGTGCGCTCGACAGCGCGGTGGCTGACGTCAAGCAGTGCACGCTGGAGGGTGAGGCCGATCACATCCTCGCGGCGCGGCTGTTGCAACGTTTCACCGACAAGACACCGTGGATCCACATGGATCTGTCGGCGCACAGTTGCAAGGGCGGGCTGGGGGCGGTGGGCACGGACTGTACGGGCTTTGGCGTGGCCTGGGGTTTGGCGTTTCTGCGGGGTCGTTAAGATTGCCGGGTTTTCGCGGCAATTCCTAACCGCGTTTCTTGTCCCAGATATACCGCGCCAGCCGCTGCCAGCGACTTTGCGGTTGCTTGAGCATGTTCGGCGCGCGGCCAGCCTGATCTCGGGCGTGACTCTGTTTCACCAGTTCATGCAGTTCGCGCATGTTCAGCCCGCCGGGGCCTTTGATCTTTTCGGGATTCGTTTTTTCAGGGTCTGGTTTATCGCTCATACCGCGCCTCGATGGTCGTAACGGCTATGTTAAACTTCGCGCTTGATTTTAATGGAGTTTTTCAGCCATGTCGGGCAGCACGCTGGGTAAATTATTTTGCGTTACTTCTTTCGGCGAATCGCACGGACCGGCGATCGGCTGCGTGGTTGACGGTTGCCCGCCGGGACTGGCGCTGAGCGAGGCTGATATCCAGGCGGAACTTGACCGGCGCAAACCCGGCACTTCACGCCATGTCACGCAGCGCCGTGAAGAAGACAAGGTGGAAATCCTCTCCGGTGTTTTTGAAGGTAAAACCACGGGTACGCCGATCGCTTTGCTGATCCGCAACACTGATGCGAAAAGCAAAGACTACTCGAAAATTGCTGAATTGTTCCGTCCGGGGCATGCCGATTACACCTACTGGCAAAAATACGGCATTCGCGATTACCGCGGCGGCGGTCGCCAGTCGGCACGCGAAACTGCGGTGCGTGTGGCTGCGGGCGCGATCGCGAAAAAATGGCTGCATGAACAATACGGCACGGTGATCCGCGGCTACATGTCGCAACTGGGTCCGGTGGAAATTCCGTTCAAAGCCTGGGATGCGGTCCGGGAAAATCCTTTTTTCGCGCCCAATGCGGAGATTGTCGCTGAACTGGAAACGTTCATGGACAAGCTGCGCAAGTCGGGGGACTCCGTCGGCGCAAAAATCACCACGGTCGCGACCGGCGTGCCGGTGGGTCTGGGCGAGCCGGTGTACGACAAGCTTGATGCCGACATTGCGTACAACATGATGAGCATCAATGCGGTGAAGGGTGTCGAGATCGGCGCCGGCTTTGCGGCGATTGCACAGAAGGGTACCGAACACTCCGACGAAATGACGCCGCAGGGTTTTGTCACCAACAACGCCGGCGGCGTGCTGGGTGGCATTTCAACTGGACAGGACATCATCGTCAATGTCGCGGTGAAACCGACGTCGAGCATCCGCCTCGCGCGCCATACCATCGACACCGCGGGTAATGCCGCGATGATTGAGACCCATGGCCGCCACGATCCCTGCGTCGGCATTCGCGCCACGCCGATCTGCGAGGCGATGCTGGCATTGACGCTGATGGATCATGCCTTGCGTCATCGTGCGCAGAACGCCGATGTCAAAACCGGCACGCCGGTGATTGCCGCGCAGGCGCCGCAGGGCGTGATCGAGAAACTGCGGGCGGCGGCTGCGGCGGAAAACCCGGATCCTGACGAGGCCTGAAAAGGCATTTGATGCAGCGGGTTGATGCGGATTTTCCTGGCACTGAATTCAATAAAAAGGAAGGCTTCAGATGAAAGTTCTGGTGATCCACGGCGCCGGTCTGAACATGCGCGGCAAGGTGCAACTGGAAGTATTCGGCCCGATGACGCTGCCGCAGTACGAAGAACATATTCGTGGTTATGCCAAGGAACTGGGCGTTGAGGTGTCGTTTTTTCATTCGAATGTCGAGGGCGAGGTGGTCAATGCGCTGTATGCGGCCTTTGACAGCGACATTGCCGGCTGCGTGATCAATCCCGGCGGCTACACGATGGTCACCGGCCCGCTGCGTGCGGCCGTGGCGCAGATGAAATTCCCGGTGATTGAGGTGCATCTGAGCAATCCGACGGCGCGCGGCACGGTGTCGGTGTTCCAACCGGTGTGCAAGGCCTCAATCTACGGTCTGGGTATCGAGAGTTACCGCCATGCGCTGGCCGGATTGAAGGCGCAGGTCAAAAAATAATTTTTACGGGGGCTGTGTTTTCCCTTCACCCCAGGCTCCTCTGCTCCGCCTCCAGTGTTCCCTGGTCCCGGAGGGAGAGGGGAAACAAGTGCGGCAAATGGCCGGGCCATTTGCCATTGACGGGGACGGGGAGCGATGAAGTTCGGCGACTATATAAAAGTCAAATCCCTGCAGACGCCTGCCGGGTTTCGCGACAACGTGCAGCGGCTGGGCCTGGCCATGCCCTGCGACGATGTGCTGGAGTCCGGCGTGGGTGCGCCGCTGGCCGCACCTCTGACGATTGACGGGCTGACCATCGGCAACCGCTTTGCGATTCACCCGATGGAAGGCTGGGATGCGCTGGAGGATGGCCGTCCGTCGGACAACACGCGCCGGCGCTGGCAGCGTTTCGGTGCATCCGGTGCGAAGCTGATCTGGGGCGGTGAAGCGGTGGCAGTGCGGCCCGACGGTCGCGCCAATCCCAACCAGCTGATGCTCAACGACGGCACGCAGGGCGAGATCGGTGCCATGCGTGAGTCGCTGGTCGCAGCGCATCGCGAAGTCATGGGCAGCGATCAGGGGCTGGTGATCGGCCTGCAACTGACGCACTCGGGGCGTTTCTGCAAGCCGAATGATCATCATAAACAGGAGCCGATGATTCTCTACCGGCATCCGATCCTCGACCGCAAGTTCAAACTCAAGCCGGACCATCCGCTGATGAGCGACGGCGACATCCGTCAGTTGATCGATCAGTACGTCGCAGTGGCCAAACGTGCCGCCACGCTGGGGTTTGATTTTGTCGATCTCAAGGCCTGCCACGGTTACCTCGGCCATGAATTCCTGTCGGCGAAAACCCGCCCGGGAGAATTTGGCGGCTCGCTGGAGAACCGTACGCGGTTTTTGCGCGAGATTGCAGCCGGGGTGCGCGCCGAAGCGCCGGGATTAAAAATCGGCCTGCGCATTTCAGCCATCGACAGCGTGCCCTTCCGCCCCGATCCGGCCTTGTCCGGCCCGGAGGGTCTGGGGCCGGGCACGCCGGAAGAATTTCCGCTGCCGTACCGTTACGGTTTCGGCCATGATGAAAACAATCCGCTGCAGATCGACCTGACGGAAACCCGCGCGGTGATCGCACTGGCGCGCGACATGGGCATCCGCCTGTTCAACATCACGCTGGGCAGCCCGTACTACAACCCACACCTGACGCGGCCGGCCCTGTATCCGCCGTCCGACGGTTACCATCCGCCGGAAGATCCGCTGATCGGCGTGATGCGGCACCTCAATGTTGTGCGTGAACTGAAACAATCCTTCCCTGACGTTGCGCTGGTCGGCAGCGGTTACACCTATTTGCAGGAATTCCTGCCGCATGTGGCGCAGGCCGTGGTGCGCGCCGGCTGGACCGATCTGGTCGGGCTCGGCCGCATGGTGCTGTCCTATCCCGAACTGCCGGCAGATGTGCTGGCAGGCCGCGGCATGCAGCGCAAACGCCTGTGCCGCACCTTCAGCGACTGCACCACGGCGCCGCGCCACGGCCTGGTGTCCGGCTGTTATCCGCTGGATGCGCATTACAAGAAATCGCCGGAGATGGTGAAGGTGACGGCGATCAAGAAGGCGGCGAATATTTCATAATAAAAACAAATGCTTATATTCTTTTTGTATCTGGCGATTCTCAATAAAGCAGTGAAAATTCAGCGGCAAAGCCGTCGTCCAAATTTAAACGGGGTGTTGTTGCGTGATGCGCAACACGCTATCATCAGCGTATGATTCAATCGTTCCGGCACAAAGGTCTGAGGAAGTTCTTTGAGTCCGGGAGCGCGGCGGGAATCCAGCCTTCCCACGCCAAGCGACTTCGGATGCTTTTGGTTGCTTTGGATACTGCTCAGTCCGTTGACGACATGGACGTTCCGGGATTTCGTCTGCACCCGTTGAAAGGGGCGGAGCGCGGTCGCTGGTCGGTGTGGGTGAATGGAAACTGGCGTCTGACCTTTGAATTTAAGGACGGACATGCCTATGTTTTGGACTATGAGGACTATCATTAAATGGCTATGCACAATCCCCCGCATCCCGGCGAATTCATTACTGAGGTTTACCTGGAACCGAACAATCTGAGCGGTCGCGAACTTGCGGTCACGCTTGGGGTGTCTCCTTCCACGCTGAATCGCATTCTTACGGGCACCAGCAACGTCAGCCCCGAGATGGCATTGCGTCTTTCCAAAGCGCTGGGGCGCTCTCCTGAGAGCTGGCTTGCCATGCAATCCAACCATGACCTCTGGCAGGCGAGGCGGCGTGTGAAGCTCGGCAATGTCGGCAGAGCCAGGCTCACAGCGGCCTGACCATGCGATGAACATCCTGAATTAAAGTGGTCAGGGTCGATATGTTTTTCGCTGAAGGGGTATTGAGCCTGGCTCCTTTGTCCACGTTATGCAGCAACGTATTTCCGAACCAGAGGGACAGATCATGAACTCAACAGAATACATTGCCGTGCTCGGCCTTCTCATCGCATTGGCAAGCGCAGCATTCGCCGGCTACTCATGGCATGCCACGCGCAAAGCGACGCTTCTTCAGGCTCCCACCGCAATGCAATTGGAGTATCGCTCTGCCGAAATGCCGGATGCAGTAAGCGCGGTGTGGAACTTCTATCGTGAGCACAAGGACGATCTTATCAATGCTTACGATTTGGCGTCTGAGGTGGACAGGCAGATGGTTGCTGCCGCAGACACTGTTCACCGAATCGACGTTTTGAAGATCACGCTTCATTACAAGCGACGTTTCGTATCCTCTTTTACGTCATTCTTGCCGAGCTTTACACGACCGGTCTTTACCCGAGGAGGCGCCTCTTTGCAGCTTGGTCGAAGGGCGATCTCCAGATCATCCAGAACGTTCTTCTTTCAATAGAGAAGCACCTTGGAGCACGTTACGAGACTGGTCGACCGAGCGTCTTAAGGAGAGACTGTATAACGATGCACCGTTAATCTTGAAAAGTGACGATGCATAACTTGCTACCGCACACAATCTGCGCGGCAATCGTGCAATTAATGCTCTCACGTCGATTATCGGCAGCGGCACAGCATGACAGTCTCTGGCAAGATCCACCCTACCCCAAGGCCTAACTGTTGGCTGCGCGTCCCATCTACATCGAAAAGGAGAAGGCAATGTCCAGTACTGGTTACCACGAACCGATTGAGGAACTGTCTACCGAAACACAAGACATGCACAGAGCCATCGTTTCGCTGATGGAAGAACTTGAAGCTGTGGACTGGTACAACCAGCGCGCCGACGCGTGCAAGGATCCAGACCTGAAGGCGATCCTCGAACACAACCGAGACGAAGAAAAGGAACACGCTTCGATGGTTCTGGAATGGATCCGACGCAAGGATCCAACGTTCTCCAAGGAACTGAAGGACTACCTCTTCACTGAGAAGCCAATCGCGCACAAGCAAGCGTAGCCCGTATGAAACGAAGTGAAATACGGGATCGGGAATGACTTTCCCGTAATCCGCTGCGCTCCTTGCGGGCTACAACTGTTGGCGATGTTTTCAGGAAACGCCGTGCATCGCCAGCAGCGTCTTCATCCGCGCCATCGCCAGCTCCGGCTTTTGCAGCAATCCCGCCGCATCCGCCAGCCGGAACAGCTCGACAAGGTGTGGCAGTGACCGCGTACTCTGCTGTCCTCCCACCATCGTGAAATGCGACTGGTGGCCGTTGAGCCAGGCGATGAACACCACGCCTGTTTTATAGAACCGCGTAGGTGCGCCGAACATATGGCGTGACAGCGGCACGGTGGGTGCGAGGATGGAATCAAACTTTTCGCGGTCGTTCTGTGCCAGGGCGAGCAGCGCGGCGCTGGCGGCCGGTGCGATGGCGTCAAAAATACCAAGTAACGCGTCGCTGTGGCGTCGATTGGCTGAATCGCCGATTTCGTCACCGGCGATCAGTTCGGCGTAGTTGAAATCATCCCCGGTGTACATGCACACGCCCGCCGGCAGCCGTCGGCGCACGGTGATTTCGATGTCCTTGTCGAGCAGCGACATCTTGATGCCGTCAACCTTGGCCGCATGCGCGTTGATGATGCCCAGCGCGATATCCACGGCCTGCTGCGTATCAGTTGAACCCCAGTAACCCTTCAGCGCCGGATCGAACATGTCGCCGAGCCAGTGCAGGATCACCGGTTGCCGCGCCTGGGGCAGGATGCGGTCATAAACCTTCTCGTAATCCGCCGGGCCGCGTGCGACTTTGGCCAGCGCCCGGCTGGCCATCAGGATCAGGCGGCCACCGACGGCTTCGATCGCGGCCATCTGTTCTTCGTAGGCACGGATCACCTCATCCACTGAGCGTGCGTCCTCGGGCGCCAACTGATCGGTGCCGCAGCCCGAGGCGAGCAGCGCGCCGGGAATGTCCTTTGCGGCATCGGTGGAGCGGCGGATCAGTTCCAGCGATTGCGGCCAGTCCATGCCCATGCCGCGTTGTGCGGTGTCCATGGCCTCGGCGACACCCAGGCCCATGCGCCACAGGTATTGGCGGTAGGCGATGGTGGCGTCCCAGTCGACGGCGCAGTCCAGCCAGGGATTAATAGTGGCGAGCGGATCGGCGACGACATGCGCTGCGGAGTAGGCGACACGCGTGAGCTGTGCCGGCGCGGTCGCGGTGACAAATTGCCGCGGGCCCTGCAGCCGGTAGTTTTCCATGCGGCCGTTATTGGCCGGGAGTTTGATCTGTAGGTCTGCGCTGCCGTCCATTGCGGCCTCGTCGTATGGGGAGGTGCGGTGATTATAAGGTCGGGCGCAGCAAAAGAAACGCCCCGCAGGGCGTGAACCCTGCGAGACGTTCTCCCTCAATCCCGGCCTCTCTGCTTCGCGGCAAGTGTTCCCTTGTCCCGAAGGGAGGGAGGAGATATCTGCGGCCAAGGGTGTGATCACCATTGGCCGGATTGGCGATCGGCGCTTAGCGCAGCGGGATGTAGAAGTTCGGCAGCGTGATGTGGATGCCAGCGGACGGGCGGTAAACCGGAGCCGGCGCATAGGCATAAGCCGGAGCGTAATACCGCGGCACCGGACGGTAGTAGTGATGCACATCGCGGCGCACCACGTAGCGCGGCGGAGCGTAATGATTGCCACGGTGTTTGTCGAAGTGCTGCGAATGTTTCCAGTGTTTATTGCCATGGCCGCGGTCGTCGCCACGATCGGCCAACGCCGGACCTGCCGCGAACAACACTGCTGATAACACTGCACCGGTCAGAAGTTTCATGGTGGTTCTCCTTTGCGCAAACTTGCTGTACTTACTGGTTGCCCCTGCGACTATTTTTTTGTGACTCATGAGTGCCGGTCACGAAACAGAGTCTAGGGGGCAATCTTCGACAACAATGTGAGCGTTTGTAAGGAGATGTAATGAGCCCGGTAGGTATTAAATAATTGTTTAAAATAAAATATTTATTTGGAGTCCATGGCAAAATCAAAAATGCTAACCGCCGATGAACGCGGATTAACGCCGATAACATCAAAAAGGTCGCAAACCCGTCTTCAGTGCGCTTTGTGCGCAGGCTTGATCTGCGTTCATCGGCGTTTATCGGCGGTTAAATTGGATTCGGTCTTTCTGTTAGGTGCTCTTATTTTCCGCCCCACTGCCCCAGTGTATGGATACGATCATGACCGATGATGTCCTGCAGTACGCGCGGTGTTACCGGTGCTGTTGAAAACTGCAAAGCCTGCGGCGCAACGGCGGCGATGCCGGCGCGGGTTTCGGCATCGGTGAGCGCAGTGGCGAGGGTTTGCGGATCGGACCAGACCATTTTGCCGTTCTCGGTGCGCAGATAAATCCGTCCGCTGTTGCGGTCGGCAAAATTCACCGCAGGCAGCCGGCTGACACATGCGGCGAGAAAACGTGTGTTGTGTTCCGGCGCCATCGCGGAGCCGCCCGGATGCACTTCCTGTGCATTCCTCGCATCGACATTGATGTGGCGGTAACGGTCGACGTCGAGCAGGCCTTTGACGTCGAGCACATTCATTTCGCCGTTCCAGCCGAAAGCGACGGTGCGTGGCCGTTCGCCTAGCGCCACGCTGTTGTCGAGGAATTCGTAATGCACTTTTTTGTCACCCGCCAGCGCCCAGGTGAAGAACACCTCAGGCATGCCGGTGTAGGCCTCGATGTTGTGCGCCAGCAGGTCGTCGACCGCCTTGTAACGCCCGACTTCGAGGCCGCGGCCCCACGCGCGTTCGACGGTAGCATCTGGCGGGGTGATCATGAAGAATAAATAAACCAGATTGCCGAAGCGCGTCAGCAGGTTGCTGCCGGCGACGTCCGATGCCGGAGCGAAAGTGTCAAAACGGAAACGGTCGATCAGCAGATGCGACATTGCGCCGCGCGCCGCCTTGCGCGCCATGGTGCTGTCGAGTTTGTGGTCGACGATCTGCAGTTCATGGCCGCTCAGCGCGCCGGCGTATTTGTACGCCGGGCCCAGCGTGGCGTAATCGAGCAGGAATTTGCGGAAAATATCCGGGCTGATCAGCGCGAAATCATCCCAGTTGACGCCGATGCGCGCTGCCAGCGTGCGCTGCAACGGGCGCAGGGTACTTTTACCCGCTGCGGAAGCCCCCTTGGTGTTCATCACCACCGGTTGTGCCTGTGCCGGCAGCAAGCGCAAGCCTTCGGCCTGTGCCGCCTGTTGTACGTAAGGCTCGATCAGACGGCCGATTTCCTCGCTGCCGTAATCATTGCCGGCGAGGTCGGTGGCCACGGTGGTAATCAATCCGCGATCACCCCAGATACGGCCGTGGCGCGCGTGCATCGCCGAGACGACGCGGGCAAGGGCGAGGCATGCCGCGCGTTGCAGCGGATCGCGGGTGGTCTGCGCCTGTGCATCCCAGCGGCGGATCGCGCGCAGGTCGCTGGCTTCGGCTTCCTCAACAACCGGTGCGGGTGCAGCGGTATGAAACAGGCGTGACCAGAATCCGCGGCCTGATGGTGATGTGGCTGCCGCTGTGTCCTGCAGACCGTAGTCGAGCATGGTGGCGACGGCATTGAACAATTCCGTGCGCAATGTCTCATGCGCATCGCGGATTTCGGCCATGTGCGGTGCGACATGGCGGGTGAGGATGATTTCGCTGATGCGGCGGAAGTTGATACCGAGGTCTTCGGTTTTCTGGCCGTCATCGATGCTGAAATCCGCCGTGACCCGCGCCAGCAGTTCATGCACCACCAGCCGTTCCGGCCGGAACACCACCAGGTCTTCCGCGGCGAGGCCGGTCAGGTCGGCGAGTTCGCGCGCCTGGCGCAAGGTGGTCAGTACATTTTCCGGACGATAAAGGGTGGCCAGCGGCAGCAGCTCCGCCGGAATCTGCGATTGCAGTCCGGGATTCCACGGTCCTTCAGGGAGGGCCGCAGCGGGGTGGTTGAGTTCAGGCATGGCGGGCGGAGGGCGCGGGTGATTCAGTTCAGGCCCGGCTGCAGCAGGCCGTTCTGCATGCCGGTGCTGCGCATTTGTGCGCATTGCGCTGGCGTCAGCTGTATTTGTTGTGGCGAGGTTTGTTCTGCCATCAGGTTGCCCGGCGTGTTGTCGTGTGCGCCGCTGTCCATCAGCACATGCGCCAGTTCGTGGGCGATGACCTGCCCCAGGTCACGCGTGCCGCGGGCGATCCATATCGTATTAGTGAGTTCAGGCCGGGTGCGGCTGTTGCCGCGGCCGATGGCTTCGGCATCGAAAGCCGGTACCTGGCGGGTGCCCGCGGTGAAATACAGCGTCGGTTTCGGCAATGTCAAGGCGCGCGCCACTTCACGCGAGCGGGGTGTATCGAAATGCCGGTGAGTATCAGGCACGGAAATGTGCAGCAGCTCCGCGCTGCTGATGCGGATCCGGCATTGCGTGAGCAGGTTTGCGGCGGTGCGCAATGCCGTGATCATCGTTGCGTCGTCCCAGCGATCGATATTGGCGATGCTCAATTGCAGTGTCAGTTCAGATACCGTATCGGATTGCGCTGCCAAGTCACTGATTGTTTTGCGACTCTCGATGGTGAATGGCATGGAATCAGCGGCACGTGTACCGGCAGCGCCCCCCCATCCGGTGATCAGGCCCAGCGCAATCAGCGCGTAGCGCGTGCCCGAGACAGCCCGGGATGCTGAAAAAATAGGCAATCTAACGAGGCCCCGGGCGTGGCGCAGGTTCATACGCGGATTTTTGCGGTTGTTCACAGACATATCCACAGAAATTGTGAATCATTTTTTACAGCATGCACCGGAATGGTGATTTCTGCAGAAGCTGTTGTAATCACGTTGTCGTGATGTGAACAGGCGCCAACCAAGCGGCAAAAAAACGTCACGGGGAAAATGCCATTTTTACATTTAAAAACAATTACTTATGCGGGGTCTAAATGGGCCGGTAAAAGCCTATTTGCGTCAATCACTTAGCGCGTGTTTGCCCGTGGTATTTATGTCCTGTGCAATCAACTGTTGACATTGATCGCGATGTTTTGATGGCACTTGCACCGCACTGTGCGATGCGAGATATCAACATGCTGCGGAATTCGCCTGTCAAGACTTTTTCAAGCGATTTTCTGTAAATGCGGGGTGGACAACCTTGGGCTCAAAGGCCGTGCACGAAGCTTTCAATGCCTTTGAGCAGCATTTCCACGGCGATGGCCGTCAGCAGCAGGCCCATCAGCCGGTCCATGGCGGCCAGGCCGCGGGTGCCGAGCAGGCGCGCGATACGCCCTGAGGCGAGCAGCAGGATCAGCGTGATCACGCTGGCGACGAGGAGGGCAAGGATCCAGTCAAGGATGCGATCGGGGGCGCGTGACACCAGCAGCACCACCGTGGCGATGGCTGAGGGGCCGGCAATCGACGGAATCGCCAGTGGCACGATGAAGGGCTCGGCTTCGATTTCGTCAGTGCCGAACACGCCTTCCGGATGTTTGAAGATCAGCCGCAGCGCGATGATGAACAGGATCACGCCGCCGGCGATGTTCAGTGAGGTATCCGACAGGCCCAGCAGTACCAGGAACCAGCGGCCGAAAAACACAAAAAACAGCAGCAGGGCGAAGGCGATGACACATTCGCGCACGATGACGCGGTTGCGGCGCTGGGGAGGGACTTTTTTCAGCAGCGATACGAACAGCGGGATGTTGCCCAGCGGATCCATCACCAGAAGGATGATGACGGTGGCGGAGGCGAGGGAGATGTCCATGCCCGCAGTCTACTGCCAGGAGACGTGCTTTAGAACCGCGCTTTAGAACCCGAACAGATTGCGTCGCGCGTGCTGCAGATGGGCGAGGATGGCGGCGCGCGCCAGTTCAGCATCGCGCGCTTTGAGCGCGGCTACGATGGCGCGGTGTTCCTGCTGATATTTGAGGCGCCGTTCCGGCGTGACCACGCGATCCTTGAGCTTGCCCCATTCGGTCTGGTGGCGCACGGCGGTGGCCATGTCGAAAACGCGGGTGACGAAGCGGTTATGTGTCGCCGCCGCCAGCGCCTGGTGCAGGGCCGCGTCCCAGACTTCGAAATCATCCAGCGTGGTACCGCGCTCGGCACGGTCGAGGCAGGTTTCCATGCGCTCGAAATCGGCAGGGGTAGCGTTGGTGACGATCAGCTCTGCCATCGCCGGTTCCAGTCGCATGCGTGCTTCCATCAGTTCGGCGGGGCTGGTGTGGGTGATGCTGTCAGCGGGGAAGCCGCCAGTGTCGGCGAGAAAAGTACCGCGGCCGACATGGCGGGTGATTGCGCCTTCGGCTTCGAGCTGTGCCAACGTTTTGCGCACGGTATTGCGCGGCAGCGCGAAGCGCGTCGCGAGTTCACGTTCAGTGGGCAGTTTGCCGCCGGGACCGACGGCGCCCTGCGCCACGGCTTCGAGAAGGAAGGCGCGGATTTCCTGGGCGCCGTCGCGTTTGCCACCGCGGCGGGGCTGAGAGATGTCGGAACGGCGGATGGTGGTCATGGCGAATACCGGTTTGCGCGGATTGTGCATGGCCTGACCAATCTGGTCAATTGGTTCATATATTCCGGTCAATGTGCAACCATCAGATGGCGCGAGTTAGTCATGCAGCCACGATTCCCAATCTTGTGCAATGCGGTAGCCAGACCTGTGCCAAAATGCGATCAATTCAACCAATTTTGCCAAATGATTGACTATTGGTTGGACCAAAGCTACGATTCCCGGCACTTTGGTGGTGATTTCGGCAGCTCGGGGTGGTGCTGTCATTTGCAGATTCTCACTTTCACTGATTATTGAATCGAGCGTCCCATGTTGATCCCTCACCCCCGTCCTCTCTGCTTCGCGGCAAGTGTTCCCTTGTCCCGAGAGGGAAGGGAGGGATCAGCAACAAACGGTTTGCGAACCGTTTGCCGGATGCTTGACGACGGAGGGGACATGTCCGCAGCGGGTTCTGTGCCGGTCAGGCTGGCGGTTATTTCTGAGGGCGTCAATGCGTGGCCCTTGTATGTCGCGCAGGGCCGCAATATGTTCAGCACCGAAGGTGTGGCTGTTGATGTCACGCTGACAGGCTCCTCGAACCATCAGCTCGAACAGATGCGCAGCGGCGGATTCGACATTGGTTTTCAGCAGTCCGACCATGTCGTGCGTGCCGTCGAAACCGGCAGCGACCTCTGCATCGTCATGGCCCAGGGCCATGCACCGGAACTGTCGCTGGTGGTCGCGGCCGGCATCAAAACCTTGAAAGACCTGCGTGGACGCGATATCGCGGTGGACGGTGCCAACACCGGTTATGCGCTGCTGCTGCGCAAACTGCTGCTGGAAAACGGGATGGGTAAAAGCGATTACAACTTTCTCGAGATCGGCGGTTCGCAGGAACGCTTTGATGCGCTGAAAAACGGCAAGGCCATCGCGAGCTGGCTCAATCCGCCGTTCGACCGCAATCTGTTTGCTGCGGGTTTTGGCTCGCTGGGGACGACCACGACGTTTTTCCCGACGTATCCGGGTTCTATTGCGGCCACCCGCAGGTCATGGGCGGGGCAGAATACGGACCGGCTGGTGGCCTTCATCCGCGCTTTCCGCGGCGCCTGTCACTGGCTGCGCGATCCTGCGCACAAGGCCGAGGCCATTACCCTGTTGCCGCAGCGCCTGAATATTTCCGCGGAGCTGGCGAGCCGTGCCTTCGATGCGTTTGGCAAAAAACCGCTGCCGCTGATAGACGACACCGGATTGCAGCAGGTGATCGATGTCTACTGGCAGGCGGAAGCGTTACCCTTGCCCAAAGGCGCGCCGGCAAAATACATGGATCTGTCTTACCAGCAGCGCGCAGGACTTTGAAATCATTAAAACAAACTTGCTGAGGGGATCATGCGTAAGCTGAAACTGGCAGTGCAGGGCGCGATGTTGGGTGCGATATTCGGCGCGGCTTTGATCGCAGCACCGGTACTGGCCGCTGAATCGGTGGATCAGTTCCCGTCGAAACCGATACGCATCATGGGGCAGGGCGCAGGCAGCACTGCGGATTACCTGTCGCGTTATATCGGCCAGCGGCTGACCGAAGTCTGGAAACAATCGGTGGTGGTCGATAACCGCGCCGGAGCCGGCGGCACCCTGTCGGCGGAGGTTGTGGCTAAGACTACTCCCGACGGTTACTCAATGGTGATGGGGCATGCCGGCCCGATGGTCAGTGCAGTGTCGCTCTACAAAAACCTGCCCTACGACCCGTTGAAGGATTTCGCGCCGATCACCAAAACCGCAACTGGCGTCACGGTGCTGGTGGTGCATCCTTCCGTGCCGGCGAAAAATGTGCCGGAACTGGTGGCCTTGACGAAGCAGCGCAATCTCAGCTACGCGTCGGCGGGCAACGGCACCATCAGCCACCTCACCGGTGAACTGTTCAAGCAGGTAGCCAAGGCCGATGTGCAGCACATTCCGTACAAGAGCGCCGGCTTCGCGCTGACGTCGATCCTCTCCGGTGAAACGCAGGTTTCGTTTCTGTCGCCGGTCACCGCCTATGCGCAACTGAAATCGGGCAAGGTGCGCGCGCTGGCGGTGTCGAGCACGGATCGTTTTGTCGGCGCGCCGGACATCCCCAGCGCCACCGAGGCCGGCATTCCCGGCATGGTCGCCGAACTGTGGTTCGGCCTGTTCACCACGGCAAAGACACCGAAGCCCATCGTCGCCAAGCTGCATAAAGAAATCACCGGCATCCTCAGTTCGGAAGAGGTCAAGGCTGCACTGCTGCAGCGTGGCGCGATTGCAGCGCCGACGACACCGGAAGAACTGCATGCCTTCGTCAAAAGCGAACTGGCGAAATGGGGGCCGATCATCCGGGCGGCAGGCATCAAGGCGGACTAGTCACTGCAGCGATGCGTGATGAATGATGAATACGCAATATAATATTGCAAGCATTTGATTTTATTGGAGAAATTTAATGGCACGTAAAGCCAAAGTGGTGGAGCCGAAGAAGATCAAGGCTTCGGGCATTGATCCGAAGAAGCGGATTTCATCAGCACCGGATGTGTTGTTCGATCCGGCGAATCCGGGGCATCGCTGGGAGCGCCCGCTGCAGGCACCCGGTCGTATGCAGGTCGATTTCGAAGAGCGTGTCGATTTCCGTCGCTTGCATGAATACCGGCTGGCGCGCACGCGCAATGCGCTGGCGAAATCCAAACTCGGCGCGCTGCTGGTGTTCGACCAGATCAACATGCGCTACATCTCGAGCACGGTGATCGGCGAGTGGGCGCGCGACAAACTGACGCGCTGGTGTCTGCTCACCGGCAACGGCGAGCCCTGGGTCTGGGATTTCGGTTCTGCGGTGCGCCATCACAAACTCTATGCGCCGTGGCTGCCGAAGAACCACAACATTCCGGGCCTCGCCGGTCTGCGCGGCGCAGTATCGCCGAAAGTCGGTTTGTTCGAGCAGGCAGCGAAAGAAATTTACGACATCCTCAAGCAGGAGGGTGTCGCCGACATGCCGATCGGCATTGATGTCGTCGAGCCGCCGTTCCTGTTCGCCTTGCAGAAACTGGGACTGAAGGTCATGGACGGGCAGCAGGTGATGCTCGACGCGCGCGAGATCAAGAGTTACGACGAAATCACGCTGCTGAATACTGCCGCGGCGATGGGCGACGGCGTTTATCAGGATATTTTTGAGGCGCTGAAGCCGGGCATCCGTGAAAACGAAATCGTTGCCATGGCGGCCAAGCGTTTCTACGAAATGGGTTCGGATTGCGTCGAGGCCGTCAACGCGATTGCCGGCGAGCGCTGCAGCCCGCATCCGCATAATTTCACCGACCGGATAATCCGTCCCGGCGACCAGGCCTATTTCGACCTGATCCATTCCTACATGGGCTACAAGACCTGCTACTACCGCACCTTCACGGTGGGCAGCGCCACGCCGGCGCAGATTGATGCTTACAAGCGCGCGCGGCGCTGGATGGATGATGCGATTGACATGCTAAGGCCGGGTGTTTCCACAGATACTGTGGCGCGTGCCTTCCCGAAATGCGCTGACATTGGTTTCGAAACCGAGATGGCGGCCTTCGGCCTGAACTTCTGCCACGGCCTGGGTCTGGGCCTGCACGAGCGGCCGCTGATCTCACGGCTGAATTCTTTCAAGGATCCGTATGAACTGAAGGTCGGCATGGTATTCGCGGTCGAGACCTTCTGTCCGGCCAAGGACGGCGTGTCGGCGGCACGCATCGAGGAGGAAGTGGTGTTGACCCCCGATGGCGCCAAGGTCATCACGCTGTTCCCGGCGCAGGAATTACCGATCGCGAATAAATACTAAGGGCGTGAAAAAAACCAAGGGCGTGAAAAAGACCAAGGGCGTGAACGGGTGAACAGTGAACGGGTGAAATCCCCCTCTCCCCAACCCTCTCCCCCTGCCGGGGGAGAGGGAGTGTCCGGGGTTACTCGTTCACCCGTTCACTCGTTCACGATTCAAGAAAGTAAATATGGATACCAAAGTGAAAAACAAAAAATCCGCTGCGGCGGAAGACGACATCGGGCGCGACATCCGGCTGGAACTGTTCCGCATGCAACTGGAGTTGCGGCTGTGCGAAAAACGTGCCTATGACCTGTTCCTGCAGAACCTGATCAAGGGCACCAGCCATCTGTCGCTCGGGCAGGAGGCGATTGCCGCGGCCTTCGGTGTGGCGATGCGGCCGGATGACTACACATTTTGCACTTATCGTGGCCATGCCCACACCCTTGCGCGCGGCGCATCGATGACCGGTGTGCTCGGCGAATTGATGGGCCGTGAATGCGGTTTGCTCGGCGGCAAGGGCGGCTCGATGCATCTGACCGATGTATCAAAAGGGGCGATGGGTTCCTACGCGATCATTGGCGCGCATCTGCCGGTGGCAGCGGGCGCGGCGTGGAGTGCACAGTACCGCGGCACCGAACAGGTGGCGGTGTGTTTCTTCGGCGACGGCACCACCAACATCGGCGCCTTTCATGAGGCGCTGAATTTTTCCGTGGTGTGGAAGTTGCCGGTGATTTTTGTCTGTGAAAACAATCTCTACATGGAATACACGCCGATCAGCGCGGTGACCGCGGTCGAGCATCCTGCGGCGGATCGCGCGGCGGCGTACAACCTGGAGAAAATTGTCGTCGATGGCAATGACGTCGATGCGATGTATCGCACCGCCACCAAATATATCGACCGTGCACGCAAGGGCGGCGGGCCGGCGCTGATCGAGGCGATGACTTACCGGCACTCCGGCCATTCCCGCGCCGATCCGGGCAAGTACCGGCCGGAAGGCGAACTGGAGAAATGGCTGGAATACGACCCGATCAAGATTTACCGCGAACGCCTGCTCGGCCTGGGTATCGTCGAGGCCACGCTGACCGACATCGAAGGCGAAGTCATGCAGCAGGTCAATGAGGCGACCGAGACCGCCAAGGCCTCGGCGCCGCCGTCGCTGGACGGCATTTATCAACATGTGTGGGCTGACGGAGGTGCCGCATGGCGGAACTGACTTACCGCGACGCGGTGGCTGCGGGCATCGCGCAGGAAATGGCGCGCGATGAACGCGTAGTGTTCCTCGGCGAAGACGTGGCGCATGCCGGTGGCGTGTTCAAGGCGACGGTCGGGCTGCTCGACAAATTCGGACCGAAACGCGTGCGCGACTGTCCGATTTCGGAGCAGGCGATTCTGGGTGCTGCGATGGGTGCGGCGATGACGGGACTGCGGCCGATTGCCGAGATCATGTTTTCGGATTTTCTTGCGGTATGCTGGGATATTGTCGCCAACGAGATTGCGAAATCACGTTACATGACCAACGGCCAGGTGCAGATGCCGCTGGTGATCCGTACCGCCAACGGTGCGGGTTCACGCTTCGGTGCGCAGCATTCACAGTCGGTGGAAAACTGGGCGATGATGATTCCCGGCATCAAGGTGGTTGCGCCGGCGTTTCCTGCCGACGTCAAAGGCCTGATTGCCGCGGCAGTGCGCAGCGATGACCCGGTGCTGGTATTCGAGCAGAAGTCGTTGTATCCGTTCAAGGGTGAGGTGCCCGACGGTGAACATGTCGATGAGCTGGGCAAGGCACGCGTACTGCGCCGGGGCAAGGACTGCACGATTGTCGCGCTGGCGCTGATGGTGCATCGCGCGCTGGCCGCCGCGGAAATCCTCGAGAAAGAACACGGCATATCCTGCACCGTGATCGATGTGCGTTCGCTGGTGCCGCTCGACACGCTGACCATACTCGCTGAAGTTGCGGCGACCGGGCGGCTGGTCACCGTAGAGGAAAACCCGCGGCTCTGCGGCTGGGGTGCGGAAATCGCATCGATCATCGCCGACGAATGTTTCTGGGAACTCGACGGTCCGATCATCCGCATCACCACACCGCACATTCCACTGCCGTCCGCCGATCATCTTGAAGACAACACGATACCGTCGGTAGAGCGCATCGTGCGCGAGATCAGCGAGAAAATCGATTAGAAGCGTTGATTGAAAATCAAAAGCATGGCCACAGAGGACACAGAGAGCACAGAGAAGTGCAGAAAAGCCAAATCTTTCCGCCTTCGTTTTTCTCTGTGTGCTCTGTGAACTCTGTGGCTAAAGGGGTTTAGGAGTAAAAATGGACATCATCATGCCGCAACTCGGCGAAACCGTGACCGAGGGCGTAGTTACCAAGTGGTATAAAAAAGTCGGCGACACGATCAAGGCCGACGAAACCTTGTTCGATGTCGAAACCGACAAGGTCAGCACCGAAATCCCGTCGCCAGTGGCTGGCGTGGTGGCCGAGATCGTGGTTGCAGAGGGTATTACGGCCAAGGTTGGTGTTCGGCTGGCGGTGATCCGCGAAAGCGGTAGCGTACAACCCGCTACCACGGTCGGCGCCGCACCGATCGCTGCAGCGGCGCCGTCCTCAATCTCGAGGGCGAATGCGGCCGACCGCCTGTCGCCCGTCGTGCGCCGTCTGGTGGCGGAGCACAGCCTGAATCCGGCGGATATCACCGGTACCGGTCGTGACCGACGCATCACCCGCGAAGACGTCACCGAATTCATCGCCCGCCGCGGTGCGCGTCCCGCCGCAATGCCGGCTGCTGCTCCTGCACTGCTAGCTGCCGGACAAGTCACGCCCTTCAACAGCGTGCGCAAAAGGGTCGCTGAAAACACCGCAAAGTCCTGGCACACCGCGCCGCATGTGTTGCAGGTGGTCGAGGCTGATTTCCATCGTGTCGACGCTGCGCGCAAGCTGCATGGCGCGGACTGGAAACGTCGCGAGGGTTTTGCGCTGACTTACCTGCCGTTCATCGTGCGTGCGGTGTCGATTGCGCTGGGCAAGTTTCCCAAGCTCAACGCCAGCCTGCAGGGCGACGGCCTGCTGCTTCACCGCCGCATCAACATCGGCATCGCGGTCGATCTCAATTTCGATGGCCTGCTGGTGCCGGTGCTGAAGGATGTGCCGGCCAAATCCTTGCCGCAGATTGCCAAGGAAATCAATGACCTGGCGCAGCGCGCGCGCACCGGCAAACTGCGCCCCGATGAAATGACCGAGGGCACCTACACCATCACCAACAACGGCGCTTTCGGTACTGTGATCACCGCGCCCATCATCATTCAGCCGCAGGTGGCGATCCTGTCCGCCGACGGTATCCGCAAAAAACCGGTGGTCATCGAAAGCGCCGACGGTGATTCGATTGCGATCCGGCCGGTGGGTGTGCTGGCACAGAGCTTTGACCATCGCGCGGTCGATGGTTCGTATTCTGCGTCTTTCCTCGCTGAAGTCAGAAATGCGATCGAGACGCGCAATTGGGAACAGGCGTTGCAGGCGTGAAGCAGTGAAGCAGTGAAGCAGTGAAGGGGTGTAGATGTGAGGGATAAGATGACTCCTTTCTTGCATTCCCTCTCCCCGGCGGGGAGAAGGTCGGGGAGGGGGGGTTCACGCATTCACTTCTTAACTACTTCACGGTAATTGAAAATCATTTTCTACTGATCGGAAATTCAAATGGCAAACATGAAACAACACAAACTGGGCTGGATCGGTATCGGCCGCATGGGTTACGCAATGGCGGAGCGGCTGGCGAAAGCCGGTTGCGACATCACCGTGTGGAACCGTACGAAGTCCAAAGCCGAACCGCTGGCCAAGTCGGGGGCAAAAGTCGCCGACAACCTGACCGATCTGGCCGGCTGCGATATCGTGTTCACCATGGTGTCGACGGGCAAGGACGTGAAGGAAGTGTTGTTCGGACCGAACGGTGTAATGTCCAAAGGCGGTAAACCGAAAATCATCGTCGACAGCACCTCGATCTCGCTGGAAGAGTCCGCCGAGATTCGCGCCAAGCTGGCGGAGAAGGGCATCCAGTTTCTGGCCTCGCCGGTATCCGGCAACGCCAAGGTCATCAAGGCCGGCAAGCTGACCGTGGTCGCTTCCGGTCCGAAGGCTGCCTTTGATGCAGTGAGCCCGTACCTCGAGGCCATCGGTCGCGGCGTGTCCTACGTCGGTGATGGTGAACTGTCGCGCATCGCCAAGATCTGCCACAACGTGATGCTCGGCGTGGTGATCCAGAACCTGTGCGAAATCACCGTGCTCGCGGAAAAAGCCGGTATGCAGCGCCACGCTTTCCTCGATTTCCTGAATAAAAGCGTGATGGGGTCGATGTTCACCACCTACAAGACCCCGGCGCTGTCCAATCTTGATTTCCACGTGACCTTCACGCCGGAACTGCTGCGCAAGGACATCGACCTTGGACTGGCTGCCGGCCGCACTTACGGCGTGCCGATGCCGACCACGGCGATTACGCGCGATCTGGTGCAAACCCTGATCGGCAACGGTTATGATCAGGACTTCTCGCAACTGCTGCTGCTGCAGGCCAAGGCCTCCGGCATTGAACTCAAACCGGAAAATGTGGAGATTGGTGACGGGCTCTGATCGTTCATAACAAGGAGGGAATTGTCGTGAATAAAATCAAGAAAATGGCAGTGTTGTTACTGGCGTCTGCGGCAGCGCAGGTGATGGCGGCGGATTTCCCGACCAAACCTGTGCGTTTCATCGTCGCATTCCCCCCGGGCAGTGCGACGGATATCGTCGGCCGGCTGTACACGCAGAAGTGGACGGAAATGTGGGGACACCAGGTGATCGCCGATAACCGGCCTGGTGCCGGTGGTTCGATTGCCGCCGCCATCGCGGCGAAGTCCACGCCGGACGGCTACACGCTGCTGATGCACTCGTCAGGGCATACGGTGAACCCGTCGCTGTACGCCAAGCTGCCTTTTGACACGCTGAAGGATTTTGTCGATATCGGGCCTCTTGCCCAGCAGCCCAACCTCATGGTCACCAATCCCGGCACTGCATTCAACACCGTGCAGGACGTGATCAAGACGGCCATGGCGAAGCCGGGTGTGCTCAATTTTGCCTCGGCAGGCATCGGCAGCGGCACGCATCTCAACCTCGAGAAGCTCAAGCTGATGGCCAAGATCAACATGAACCATGTGCCGTACAAGGGTTCGGCGGAGGCGCTGGCGGATGTGCTGGGCAACCGCGTTGATTTCTATTTCGCACCGATATCGACCACGCTGGCGCATGTGCAGGCCGGGAGAGTCCGCGCCATCGCCGTGAGCACGATCAAGCGCAGCAGCATCCTGGCCAATGTGCCGACGATTGCAGAGTCCGGCGTGCCGGGTTTCGATTTTTCGCTGTGGTTCGGCATCTGGGCGCCCACCGGCGTGCCGCAACCGATCATCAGCAAGATCGCCGCATCGATCAAGGACGCCGGCAACGACCCGGCGATCAAGGCGAGACTGGCGGCCCTCGGCAATGAGCCGATGGAGATGACGCCAGCGCAGTTTGCCAGGTTTGTGCGTTCCGAAATCGAAGTCGGCGCCAAAGTGCTGCAGGCGGCCGGTATCAAGCCGCAATAAACCGGCTGGGCATGGAGCAGGTTTTCGGTCAACAACAGCCGGGCGGCGCTGGATGCACCGCCCGTTGTTTTTTTGTAAAGGCAGGTCACGATGAAATTCCGCCGTCTCGGCAAAAACGGTCCCGAGGTCTCCGCGGTCAGCATGGGGCGCGGCGCGCAGCCGGTGCAGTTCGGCGATGCGCTGGAGGATGAATTCAACGCGGCGATTGCCCGCGCCTTCGATCTCGGCATCAATCTCTTCGATACCTCGGATGCCTACTGGGGCATGCGCCACGAGGTGCTGCTCGGCCGCGCGCTGAAACCGCAGCGCAACCGGGTGCTGATCGCCTCCAAGTTCGGCAACATCGACCTGCCCGACGGCAAGAAGGGTACCAATGGCCGGCCGGAATATGTATTTGAATGCTGTGACGCCAGCCTGAAGCGGCTGGGCACCGACGTCATCGATCTCTATTACCTGCATCGTGTTGATCCCGGCGTGCCGATCGAGGAAACCGTCGGCGCCATGGCCGATCTCGTCAAACGCGGCAAGGTGCGCTGGATCGGCCTCTGTGAGGCGGGCGTCAACACGCTGCAACGCGCGCACATCGAACATCCGGTGGCGGCGCTGCAGACCGAATACTCGCTGTGGTATCGCGATGTGGAGCAGGAGATCCTGCCGGCGTGCAAAAAACTCGGCATTGGTTACGTGGCGTATGCGCCGCTGGGCCGCGGGCTGCTGACCGGTAACATCAAGAGCGTGGATGACCTGCCGGAGGGCGACCGGCGCCGCCGCAACCCGCGTTTTCTTCCGGAAAACCTGGCTCGCAACCTTGAACTGGTCAAACAACTGGAGTCGGTTGCGCAGCGCATGGGCGCAACGCCGGCGCAGACCGCGCTGGCCTGGTTGCTGGCGCAAGAGGATTTCATCGTGCCGATTCCCGGCACCAACCGTACGGCTAACGTCGAGCTGAATGCTGCGGCTGCTGAACTGGAGCTTCCGGCTGATGTGCGTGCCGAACTCGATGCTGTTTTTGCGATCGGCGCCGGCGCCGGTGCGCGTTACGGGGCACAGACGCTGAAAGGTATGGGCCTGTGACCACCGTTGCAGCGAATCCGCTGGGTCTGGAACCACGGCTGCTGGCGATCTTGCAGCAGGAGTACCCGCGTTTTTCTGATGCCGAATATGCCCGCCGCCACGCCGCACTGGCCGGGGTCATGGAAAAACACGGCTGCGACCATCTACTGGTCATCACCGATCACCGTACCGGCAATGCGCCGCAGTGGGTGACCGGCTGGCCGGGTACCGTCGAAGCCTTCGTGATTTTCAAGCCCGGCGAGCAGATGGCCATGCACATGGAGTGGCATAACCATTTTCCGCTGGGCCAAAAAATAGCCGTAGGCGTCGATGTGCGCTGGGGTGAGCATCAGGGCATGGCTAAAACCATCGCAGAGCTCAAGCGCCGCGGTGCAAAACGCGTCGGCATCATCGGGCCGCTGGGGGTATCCAAGTACCGTCTGCTCGAAGCGCAATTCACCATGGTTGCGCTGGATGCCGAATACACGCGGTTGCGCATGATCAAGTCGGCTGAGGAAATCGACTGGCTGCGCATCGGCGCGGCGTTTTCCGACGCCGGGCTGTGCGCGCTGGTGGCGGAGACGCGGCCTGGGCTGAACGAGCGCGAACTGGCGGCCATTGTCGAGGGCGCCTATGTCAGGCTGGGCGGCACCACCATGATCCATTACATCGGTGTCACCGCGATGGCGCAGCCGCATCTGTACGTGCCGCCGCAGCACCCTTCGCCGCGTCAGGTGCGGGCGGGTGACATCGTGTCCTGCGAGCTGTCGGCGTACTGGTGGGATTATCCGGGGCAGGTGCTGCGCACCTTTACCGTGGATGCCGACGCAACGCCCTTGTACCGCGACCTGCATGCGACTGCCGAAGCCGCCTTTGATGCAGTGACCGCTGTGCTGCGCCACGGTGCGACCATGGCGGAAATCCTCGCGGCCACAGGATTGATCGAAATGAAGGGATACACCGTTTGCGACGACCTGATGCACGGTTTCGGCGGCGGTTATTTTCAGCCCATCGTCGGCACCCGCAGCCGCATGGCCGGTGCGCTGCCGGAGATGACACTCGAAGAAAACATGACCGTGGTGGTGCAGCCCAACGTCACTACCACCGGCTTCGATGGCGCGCCGCGCGCTGGCGTACAGGTGGGAGAGTTGATCCGCATCACCCGCGACGGATTCGAGCCGCTGCACCACGTGCCGCGCGGACTGTTCCGTGCCGGACAGATTATTTAGTTAATAAAAACAATAAGTTAAAGTGCCCTGCGTGGCGCCTCACAGCGCTGCATTGCGTCTGGGTTAAAGGAGTAAAGTTCTCATCATTGCAGCGTGGCGCAGACCGCGCGCTCCGAGGAAGCGTTCCATCAACGCAAGGGGGGGGCACATGAGCAATATCACCGTGACGCTGACCGTCAACGGCAAGCAGCAATCGGTTACGGCAGCGCCTGATACGCCGCTGCTATGGGTGCTGCGTGAGCAGTTGAAGCTCACCGGTACCAAGTTCGGCTGCGGCGTCGGGCAGTGCGGCGCCTGCACTGTGCACCTCAACGGCGAACCGACCCAATCCTGCCTGCATGCATTACAGGATGTGGCCGGCAAGCAGGTCACCACCATCGAAGGGCTGTCGCCCGACACCAGCCATCCGTTGCAGAAGGCCTGGCTTGCGGAACAGGTGCCGCAATGCGGCTACTGCCAGTCGGGCCAGATCATGCGCGCGGCAGGGTTGCTGAAACAGAACCCGCGACCGACGCGCGAGGAAATCGTCGATTACATGAGTCCCAACATCTGCCGCTGTGGCACTTATGTGCGCATTGCACGAGCGATTGAACGCGCCGCAGGCGGTGGAGGTGTGCAATCATGAAGACGACAAAAAATGCCAAAGCCGCGACTCTGAATGCCGGCCGCCGCCGCTTCATGACCGGCGCAGCCGGACTGACTTTTGGTATCGCCGCCGGCGCGCCGGCACTGCAGCACCTGGTGGCGGGGGCCGCTGAAGCTGCAACCGGCAGTGTCAGACTCAACAACTGGGTCACCGTGTTCACCGACGGCACGGTGGCGATCATGTCGCCTGCAGCGGAGATGGGCCAGGGCTCGCTGACGGCGCTGCCGGTGATTGTCGCCGATGAGATGGACGCCGACTGGTCCAGGGTGCGTATTGTTGCGGCGCCGCCCAACGACAAGCTCTACGGCAACCCGGCGTTCCGTTTCCTGCAATACACCGCGGGCAGTGCGACGGTGACCGGTTATTTCAACAATCTGCGTCAATTCGGTGCACAGGTGCGTTACGTGCTGCTCGACAATGCGGCGCAGCGCTGGGGCGTGCCGCTGGCCGAAGTGGTCAGCGAACCCGGTTACGCGGTGCATCCGCGCAGCGGGCGCCGTTTGTCGTATGGCGAGATCGCGGCCTTTGCCAAAGTCCCGGCACAGGCGCCGGAGGTTACCGTCGAGCCGGTAGCCAAGGCGCAGTTCCGCCTGATCGGCAAGGATCTGCCGCGGGTGGATGTCGCCGGCAAGGTCAATGGTTCTGCGCAATACAGCATTGATGTGCAGGTGCCGGGCATGGTGTATGGCGCGATACTGCGCGAGCCGGTGGAAGGCGCGGCACCGGAGAAAATTGACGACCGCGAAGCACGAGCGATCGATGGTGTGCTGCAGATTGTGCCGCTGAAATTCGGTGTCGGGGTGATCGCGCAGAACCCGTGGGCGGCCTTCAAGGCAAAAAAGGCGCTTAAAGTCACCTGGTCACGCGAGGCAACCGGCTGGGGTTTCTCGAACGACAAGGGCTATGCGCAGTTTGCCGCTTTGGCCAAAGACCCGAACGCGAAGGGCGTGGCTTGGGAGACGCAGGGCGATATCGCCGGCGCCATGGGCAAGGCAGCAACAGTGTTCGAGGGTGAATACCGTGCCGACTATGCCTATCACGCGCAGATGGAACCGCTGAATTCAGTGGCAGCGGTTACTGCCGACGGCTGCGAGATCTGGTGTGGCACGCAAAGCCAGACGGTTGCCGTCACCGCGGCGGCTGCCGCGCTGGGTATTCCCGAAGCCAAGGTCAAATTCAACGGCATGCTGCTCGGCGGCGGCTTCGGCCGTCGCGGCAACCGCGATGTCGAATTCATCGTCGATTCGGTGCTGATGTCAAAAGCGGCCGGCAAACCGGTCAAGGTGATGTGGACGCGTGAGGACGATTTGCACAACGGACGCTTCCGCCCGCTCTACGTGAACCGTATTCGCGCTGGTCTCGACAGCCAGGGCAAGATCGTCGCCTGGCATCACCGCGTGGTCAGCGACCGCGTGCTCGCTTTCATGGATCCGGTGCGTTACAAGGAATCCAAGGGGCGCGACAACATCGCCATGCGCGGTACGGAACTCCCGACCTACGACATTGCGCACCGGCTGGCGGAAGGATTGCAGCAGGACACCGGCATGCGTACCGCGCCGCTGCGCGCCATCGGTGTTGGCCAGAACAGTTTTGCCAATGAAGTGTTCATCGATGAACTGGCCGCTAAACTTGGTGTCGATCCGGTCGAATTCCGCATCCTCCAGCTCGCCGGAACCCCGCGTGCGCAGCGGGCAAAAAATGCCATCGAAGAGGTCGCGCGTATGGCCGACTGGGGGCGCAAGCGCCGGGGCCGCGGACTCGGCGTGGCCTATCTCGATTACAGCGGCACGCAGGTGGCGGGTATTGCTGAAGTGTCGCTGGCGAGGGATGGCCGTATCCATGTGCATGATTTCTGGTGCGTCATCGACGCCGGAGTGGCGGTGCAGCCCGACAACATCATCGCGCAGACGCAAAGTTCGATTGTTTATGGTCTCGGGCTGGCGCTGACTGAACGCATCGACATCGTCGATGGCGCGGTCAAGCAGTCCAACTTCTATGACTATCACGTGCCGCGGATGCGCGATATTCCCAATATCCACATCAAGCTGGTACAGACGCGCAATCATCCCACCGGCGCCGGGCAGATGGCCACGCCGCTGGTGCCTTCGGCCATTGCCAATGCACTCTTTCAACTGACAGGGGTGCGGCTGCGCCAGCAGCCGCTGCTGCCGGAGCGCGTGTTGCATGCGATGGCAGAAGCGGGCGTCAGCATCGCGTGAGTCTGGATTTGGTGGATTTTGAAGTATTAACGTAAAAACGGGGCCCGCAGGCCCCGTTTTTTTGTGGTGGGTGACCTTGCTTGGTCAGCCCCATGCGTTTGGCGACTTTGGTATAAGCCTGTATGCGGTCCTTCATGAACGCATCCATTTTGTCGGGGCCGACATTGACCAGCTCGAAACCGCTTTTGGCGGCGAGTTCCTTCATTTTCGGTTCGTTGTTGAGCGCAGCCCACAGGTCCGACATACGCTTGCGTGCTTCGGGTGGGCTCGATTTCGCCATGCCGATGCCGCGGTAGGCGCCGTCAACCCAGTCAAAACCCGGTTCCTTGAAGGTCGGCACATCGGGCGACAGCGGATGGCGCTTGTCCATCGCCACAATCAGTGCGCGCACCTTGCCCTTGTTGTTGATCGCAAACGCCGAATACGACATCGCGCCGGTGACGTGGCCGCCGAGTCCTGCGGTCGTCAGGTCGCCGGTGCCCTTGAACGGCACGTAGGTGGTGCGGACGCCGGCCATCACGTTGGGTTTTTCGTGCGCCGCGTGGTTGGCCGAGTTGGTGCCTGATCCGGCGAAGGTCAGTTTCTCCGGATTTGCCTTGGCCGCCTTGATCAGATACTGGAAGGATTTGATCGGGCTGTCGGCGGGAACGACGATTGCATCGGGGGTGTGGTGAAACCAGTAGACCGGCATGATGTCCGCGTTTTTATACTGGACCTGGCCTTCGAACGGCTGCAGCACGGTGTGTGGCGGGTTGATGCCGATGACGTTGAAACCGTCGGCGGGCATGCTGTTGATCTGTGCCCACATCAGGCCGCCGCCCGCACCGGGTTTGTACTGGACGATGGTTTCGATGGTCGGGCAGCGCTTTTTCAGCACCAGCTGCTGGTGGCGTGCCGAAATGTCGGATTCGCCGCCGGCAGGAAAGGCCCGCCAGTTCTGCAGGTTTTTCTCGGGGCAGGACTGTGCGCCAGCAGATGGCAGTGGCTAGCGGTGGCCGGCGTCCAGCGCAACGCGTGGGCGCGCGGCCGGTCACGGGTTACAATTTAGGCCATGGCGCGACTGCAAATCGATCGACTTAAGATCAATAATATGCGCTGCGACGTTGCGCTGCTGGTTGACGCCGAAGCCGGCGATCGCAGGGCATCCGGCCGTTTTGTGCCGGAACGCAGCAGTGTCGAGGCATACCTGCTGGACGCGCTGCGCGCGCAGCGCCTGAAAGTCACCGTGGTGCCCTTCGACACCGCAGTGGAGCCGGTGATCGCCGAATTGCGCGCACTGAAGCCGCGTCTGGTGTTCAACCTGACCGAATGCGTGGACGGTGACCGCAGCCAGGACGCGGCGATCGCCGGGCTGCTCGATCTGTTGCAGATACCGTATACGGGGACCGGCCTGAGCGGGCTCAGGCTGGCGCGCGACAAGGCCCTGTCCAAACGCATCGTCGCCGACCTCGGCGTCGGCGTGCCGCGGCATTTCGTGATTCCGCCGCGCGGCCCCGTCCGCAATCCGCGTGTGCCCTATCCACTGATCGTCAAGCCGCAGTTCGGCGACGGATCGGACGAGGTGCGCGGCAATTCGTTGGTCAAAAACGAACGTGAACTGGTGCAGCGCGTGCGCGTGTTGCGCAAGCGCGTGGCGGCACCGCTGATCTGCGAGGAATTCATCGAGGGCTGCGATCTGTATGTCGCGCTGCTCGGCAGCACACCCGAGGTAATGCCGCCGGTCGAGCTGGTGATCGGCCGCAAGGGGCGGGGCGCGCCGGCATTTGCGTCCTACAAGCTGAAAAACGACGGCGCTTACCGTACTCGCTGGCGGGTACGCTGGCGGGTGGCGAAACTGTCGCGCAACCTGCAGCGTGATGTTGAAACCGCCAGCCGCGCGATTTTCCATGCGTTGAAACTGCGCGATTACGGCCGTATCGATTACCGGCTGACGCCGGATGGACGGCTGGTGTTTCTCGAAGCCAACGCCAATCCGGATCTGCATCCGCATGCGATGGGCAACAATGTATGTTTTGCCGGTGTTGCCTACGGCGAGGCCCTGCAGCGCATCGTCAGTGCCGCCCGTGCGCGGACGTCAAAAAAAATTAATAAAATCAATTAATTATCAGTGCTCTTCGGGTAATACGCTCCAGTGGTGCTGGCGCAGCAGGTGAGCGGTAAGTCCGGACAGGCTGACAATCTGGTGGCCCTGCGCATCGAAATTATCCGCAGCCAGCCATTGTTCGTGTGCCTTCTTCAGCGCAGGCCATTCACTGTCGAGGACTGAAAACCATGCCGTGTCGCGATTGCGCCCCTTGTAGATCAGGGCCTGGTTGAAAGTTCCCTCGTAAGAAAAGCCGAGACGCTCTGCGGCAAGACGCGACGGTTCGTTCAAGGCGTCACATTTCCATTCGTAACGACGGTAACCGAGTTTAAAGGCGTTCATCATCATCAGGTGCATGGCTTCAGTCGCCGCCGGTTGTCGTGCAATCAGCGGCGTGTATTTGATGGCGCCGACTTCGATGCTGCCGCTGGCGGGATCCATGCGCATATAGGCGGCGACGCCGGCCGCCCTGCCGCTGTCGAGATCAATGATGGTGTAAAAGCGGTGATCGTCGCGCTGGCCGTAGGTTTCGGTCCAGTGGCGGTAATCGGCGGGCGCCGTAAACGGACCGTAAGCGACATAGGTCCAGCCGCGGTCATCGGCTTCCAGCGAATTGGCGGCATGCAGTTCTTCGGCGTGGCGTTCCGGGTTCAGCGGTTCGAGGCGGCAATAATGGCCGCTTAGCGGTTCCCGTGGCGGCAGCGGCGGGGCCGTCCAGTCCGCGACAGGAAAGCCGATGGGCTGACCGTACTCGTTGCAATGTTGCGTCATGATTCTGCCGTCGCGCCGCGTTTGGCATGCCACTGCTGCAGCCAGCCGGCATTGCCGCCAAGTTCGACAATTTCCATCAGTGCGTCAGGGAGCGGTGGATATTCGCGGCGGAAGTCGCGGGTGTGGTTGATGAAAAAACCGTCACGAAAATTGACTTCGAGTTCATCGCCGGTTTCGCACATCTCGGTGACGTTGACGCAATCGGTGATGACGCGCACGCCGCAGCCGATGGCGGCGCGGTAGGCGAGGAAGGGCATCGATTCACAGACCAGCCCCAGGCCCAGCGCCTGCATTGCGATGTAGCCGTTCATTTTCGGCCCCATGCCGAAATTGCGGCCGGTGACAATGATGTCGCCCGGTTTGCAGCGGGTATGGAAGCCGGGATCGGTTTCCTCGAACAGGTGCGGGATGATGTCCTTGGGATCGAAGTGTCGTCCCGTGATTAGCCAGTTTGGCACTACGCCGCCGGCATGCCATACGTCATGGCCGAGTTTGTAGCAGCGGCCTTTCAGAACCCATGCGAATTCGCTCATAATTTTATTTTACGTAAGTTGAAAATTGTCCAACTCGTCATTCCGGCGCGCCCCGAAGGAAGTCCCCTTGGGGGGAAGCCGGAATCCAGTAAGCACATGAAAAGATAGTCAAGTCAGACTGTTGTACAGGTCGATCCATTGCGGATTTTCACTTTCTAACAGAGACAGCTTGCATTTTCGTTTCCATCCTTTGATGGTTTTTTTCCGTGTGACTGCGGATTCCATGGTTTCGTGCGCCTCGTGCCAGACCAAGGTATGCACGCCATAGCGTCAGGTAAAACCTTCGACCACATCGCTTGTGATCCAGAATCCGCGTGATAGCGTCAGATGTTGCGTCGAAATAAAGCGTGCTGTTATTGCGGCTGTTTGACATGAGGTTGCCCCTGAAAAACGTATTTCTTAATCGAGTGTAAATTGGACGGTAAAGGAGATACGAAATGACGACAGA
>ENA-ORBV01000323-ORBV01000323.1-microbial-mat-metagenome-genome-assembly--contig:-NODE-323-length-108436-cov-38.595557_pt1 | contig 108436 bp, 157 predicted proteins | sample MGYA00237777_ERZ505514 | MGnify/ENA primary metagenome ERZ505514 (study PRJEB26160, sample SAMN06269048) | microbial mat metagenome | isolation source: Oligotrophic lake microbial mat | place...
TCTCTATTCGTCGGCAGCGTCAGATGTGTATAAGAGACAGTCCCCCCATGGCTTTACGCGAAATTGTCAAATGTGCGTTCTTTACCCCCGCCCCCGAGGGTTTTTGGGGTCTGAATCTTTTCGTCCAGGGGCCCCCCGGTGCCGCTAAAACATCAATCATTGCCGGGTTGGCGCGTTCCTGTGGTTTGGCCTACGAACGGTTATCACCTGCCGAGCGTGGCGAAGGCCAATTTGGGGTGGTTCCCGTGCCGGGTGTAGACGGTTACCTACACTACCCCGCGCCCGCATGGGCGCAACGCTTCGGCGCGGGGGGTGTGCTTTTTTTAGACGAGATCAACACGGCATCGCCCGCGTTGCAAGCGCCTTTGCTTGGGTTGACGCAATTGCGCACCTTGGGCGCGCATCAATTTGGCCCACGAACGCGCGTAATTGCCGCTGCGAACGAAACTGCTGACGCGGCGGGGGGGTGGGACCTTGCGCCCGCAATCGCGAACCGATTTTGTCATATCGCGTTTGAGGGCGTGCCCGCCCAAGCTTGGGCGGATGCGCTTTTGACGGGGTTTGGTCGCGATGCCGCGCCCGCCGCGAATGAGGCGCCCGAAACTGCGGAAGCATGCGAAGCACGCGTTACCGCTGCGTGGCCTGAGGCGATTGCAATCGCGCGTGGTTTGGTCGCTGCATTTATCGTGAGGCGCATCGATTTGCTGCATGTACAACCCAAGGCGCACGATCCAGGCGCGGCCCGTGCATGGCCTTCGCGGCGCACCTGGGAATACGTGACGCATGCGCTTGCAGGCGCGCGAATCCACGATTTATCGCCAGACGACACGCACACGCTGATTGCCGGGTTCGTCGGTGATGCGGCTGCAGTAGAGTTTGCGGTTTGGCGGTTGGCGGTTGACTTGCCAGATCCCGCAGCGTTGCTTGATGGTCGTATCAAGTGGCAGCACACAAACGCGCGGCTAGACCGCACACTTGCGGTGTTGCAATCATGCACCGCACTGGTGCTGCCCCCCACCGCAGTGCACCGGAATGATCGCGCGGCGGCGCTTTGGCGGCTGATTGCGTTGGTGGCGCAAGACGCGCCCGATATGACGTTGAGCGCCGCGTCAGCACTGGCGGGGCGGGGTGTTGGACTCGCGGCGCTTCCCGCCGCGATAGCTGCGATGCATAAACTACACCCGCTTGTGGCCGCTGCAGGATTTACGGGGGGTCGCTAAATGGTCAACGCTTCCGCGCGATTGCAATTTGCAGCGGGCGCAGCCGTGTTTCTGCGAACCGCGCCTTACTACAGCACGATCTTCGCGACGCTCGTCCGCCGCGAAACACCAGCCGTACAAACGCTGGCGGTAAGCGAGACGGGGATCCTTTATTATAATCCAACGTTCGTGGGGGCGTTGCCGGTGGGCGAACTCGCGGCGGTACTCGAACACGAAGTTTTACACGTAGTTTTGCGGCATGCCGCGCGCGCAAAAGCGCGCGGGGTACTCCCAGATCAACGCATAATTTGGAACATCGCGGCAGATTGCGCGATAAATGAAACACTGCGCGATGGGGGGCGCATCCTGCCCGCTTGCGGGGTGTTCCCCGAAACATTCCACCTCGCTGCGCGGCAGACGGCTGAAGCCTACTTCGATCTGTTGTTGCAACAACAACAACAACAACAAAACGGCAGTAGCGGTAGCGGTAGCGGTAGCAGCAAACTTGATGCCGCTGCAGGTGTGTGCGCGGGTGATTGTGGTTCAGCCGCAGGGGGTAACCCCGCAGACGCAGAAGCAACGGATCCCGATGCGGCGGCGGATGCGCGCTCACAAGTTGAGCTTGATACAGCGTGTAGGCAAACCGCAGTCGCGGCGCAAATGCACGCAAAAACACACGGACGTGGGTCGGTGCCCGCCGGTATATTGCAGTGGGCTGACACAGCGCTTGCGCCGCCTGTCATAAATTGGCGCGCTAAACTCGCGCGCATAGTGCGGGGCCATGCCGCGCGTGTCAAAGGTATGACCGATCTTGCGTGGGGTGCGCCTTCGCGGCGCCAAGCTGGCCTTGGGTTCGGGCCGGGGCGCGCGGTGCTGCCGCATTACGTTGCATATGCGCCCAATGTTGCTGTGATTCTGGATACATCTGGGTCTATGGGGGGCATGATCGGCACAGCGCTCACAGAAATTGATGCGCTGTTGAGAGCCGTAGCGGCACGCGTGACGTTTGTCGCATGCGATGCGCAAGTGCATGCACTTGCGAAAACCGAAAGGTTGGTTGATGTTCGCCGCAACCTAAAGGGCGGCGGCGGTACTGACATGGAACCCGCGTTTGCAGCTATCGCGGCGCAGCGCAAGGCGCCCGATTTAATTGTGTGCGTCACTGACGCGGAAATTGGGGATCCGGGGCCGCAACCACTAAGCCGCGTTTTGTGGGTCGTTGTTGGGGGTTCGGCTGCAGCTAAAGCGCTGCCGTGGGGCGATGTTGTTGAAGTCGCGGAAGCTACGGAAAGGCGCGCACCGTGAGTATCAAAATTGTGAGGTGTGCACTGTGCGATCAGATGATCGCCGCGTCGCACATGACACGGCATCAAGACGGGCTTGAGTGTATCGCGCGGGCTGCAGCGGGTGTGCGTCGTGCTAGCGGCTGGACGCAATTGCCAAAGGGCCCGGGCGTTCGCGCGGCTTTCGACGCCGCTGCGGTGATCCGTGAATCGGATTACAACGGCACATTTCAGCGTGGGGGGCCGGGGCGGCGCGCGCATGCGCCAACTGCGCTTTACGTTGCCGCTTGGGCGGCTGCTGTGTGGGTAGCAATCGCAGCAAGCGAAACGTCCCCAAAACGTAAGCAAACGCGCTTTGTCGCGTGCTTATCGAATCCAGATTGTGCGAATGTGCTGGCAGTACAGTACGCACTAACAAAAAGCGTTGACCCCGCGCTTTTTGCCGAGAATCTTTGAATTTCTAGGCGCGTCTCGCGTCTTATATATGTAAGTCATTCGATAAGCGATTGACACTCACAAACTCAACTCACAAAGAGACAGACCATGAAACAATTCGTCATCGCATCGGACATGGATCGCCTTTCTGCAGGCGCAGTTACGTATTGGCGCTTGCAAGGCGCGACGCAGTTAGCCCAGCTTGCGGCGGCTTGGAAAGTGGAAGGGCTCCCCGCTACCGCGTTGCCTGAAGCACCGAGCGGCAAGATCGCGCTTTCGCGAGCTTTGCGCGACCAACAGCACGTAAAACGGAAGTTGGTCAAAGCTGGTGGTGGTTTCTGGGCGCTTCTTGACGTACTAGCAGACGCGCACGGCCACGTGGAAACACAGCAGATCGCAATCGCGCGATACACAGACCAAGGTCTGGAATTGACGTGCATGCCAAATGCGCCCTACGATCTGGATGCAAAAATCCGTACAGGATTTTTTAACTATAGCCAAACGCTGGAAACGGCAGACGTTAGCAATTGGCTAACAAAACTCGCTGATGCGAAACACGCAACCAGCTTGCGAGAATCTGGCGGCGTGTACTTTCTTCCGCAGCCAGCGGTGGCGTATTGGGAAATTGTAACGCGTGTGCTAGCGGGTTGTGGCCATGCCGTTTTCAGCATTCCCGCGCTCCGCAGTGACGAAGCGATTGCGGCTATTTTGGATAGCCTCACGCAAGAGGCGAACGCGGCTTGTGCCGCGCTACACACGGAAATGGCACAACCTTTGGATCAGCTGCCGGGGGATCGCGGGCTGGCCACGAAGGCGCGCGCATGCGATAGCCTTGCGACCAAGATCGCGGGGTATGCAGCATTGTTGGAAGTCGATCTAGGATCGCTGCAAGACCGGATCACCCGGTGCAAAGTTGTTGTTGAGAGCAAGCGGCTTGAGCTCGCGAATGTGGGCGAATTCGCTAGCGGCTCTGCAGTCGCGGGTGTGCTCGGTGACATGAGCTTTTAATCTCATGCGGGCCAGCTGCATTGCGCGCCAATATGCGTGCAATGCTGCCGCCTGCGAAAGGCTTTGAAATGCATTCAAAAGACACGCCCGAAGGGCAAAACAGGCGTTATCAGCAACGCGTGACATACACCGATATGCACGAGGCGACTTGCGATCTTGTGTATGCGCAACGGTTGCGCGACTTGTACGCTTCAGGCGAAGCGAGCGGCGAAGCGCGCGGCATTGACATTGATATGTCGATTTTTGAGGATGCTTTTTAATGGAAATAGCATCCAGTTTTGAAACCGGCTTGCATTTGCGCACACAGCACGGCTGGAAGTGGGTACACTGCGCGCCTTGCAGTGGCAGCGGCTGCGAGCTTTGTGATTTTGAAGGTTTGGTTTTGCGCTACAAAGACCGCGTGCCATGTGGCCCGCTGTGTCCGTTACACAAAAAAAAGGGAGGTGGGCGATGTTAATGCGCGTAAAAACGTTTTCGGTGACACGCCGCGAAGAGCGGGATCGGCTGGGCGACACTGTAACCGCATGGCTACAGCAGTCGGAGGCGATCCCAAGTCGCACGGTAGTCCGTCAAAGCAGTGATAGCGAGTTTCACTGCTTAACGATTGTGGTGTTTTACACATTGCCAGTTGATGCCTAGCGCATGAGCGCACAGGTAACAATCGTGGGAGCTTTTAGGCAGGTTGACGGCACTTGGTTCGTTGGCGTGTCTGATAAAAAGTTCCGCGCGCAAGGCACGGGCGGCACGTTTGCGAAAGCGTTGCAGGACGCAAGCTTGAATTTTGCAAACGGGCCTACCCGCACAGCGTTGTGGGCTGTGTCGAAAGCTCAACCAGCGGGCTACCCGCTGGCGTATGTTGACGCGCTTTCAACGCGCACGTTTGATGGCACGCAATGGATCGAAGTACTCGCGTGGGGCGAGGAACTGGGCACACTGGTAGCAATCACAATGCTAGACGGGCGTGTGGGTGTGCCGCTAGTCGCAACAGGCGCACGTGTGGTCTTTTGGCGTAATAAATGTTGGGTAAGCGTCGAGGCGGCACCTATCGAAGACACTTTCGATGTAGCTGACGCCGCTTTTGCAGAGGTGGGTTAACATGTTTTTTACGAAGACTATTATTTTGATGATTGCAAGTCTGGCGCTTGTGCAAAGTTCTAATGCTGCTTATGCGCAAGGCGGGAAGTCCAGCAACAAGCAAGCGGCGAAGGTCGCCTTCGAGGCTGGCAAGCGCGCTTACGCCGATCAAAAGTATGCGACCGCTGCAGCCGAGTTTGCCGAGTCGTATCAACTGTCAAACAACGCCGATTTACTTTTCAACATCGGCCAAGCCTATCGCCTCGCGGGCGACTTGAACCAAGCGCTTGCCATGTACCGGTCTTTCCTTCGTGCGTTGCCGAATTCACCGAACGCAAAGCTAGCGGAGATCAAGATCGACGAAATTAAGATCGCACAGGCGCCTGTGCCGGTTCAACCAGTCGCGCCCAAAGCGGTGGCATCTACGCCTGCACCACAACAGCATCAATCGCGGCGAAATCATGAAGCGCTGCAAGACTCTTCAAATTATGGGGAGCCTTACGAGATTCCCAAATGGATGCCCCTCGCGGGCTTGGCGGCAACAGGTACCTTTGCCGTCGCGGCCATCGCAACAAGCATCGCAGCCAGCAACAAGTTCAACGACTTGAAAGGCGCATGTGGGCAGACGGCTCAAGGCTGCATGCAATCTGATATCGACGGCTTACGTAGCCGCGCCAATTGGGCCAATGCCTTTTGGATTCTTACAGGCATAAGCGCTGCCGCAACGGGCACCGTCTTTGCCATTGACTACAACGCAAAACACATAGGCTTCACCCTCGCAGGGCGATTCTAAAAAAAAAAAGGATAAATTGTGGCGAAAAAAACCAGCAAAGTACCAACGCGAATAGCAACCTTCGGAGCACGCGCGCCGATAACTGATGCGGCTTCCGTGAACGCACAGTATTTGGCAGCGCGGGTGTACCGCACCGAATTAGCTGTGTTAGAAAATCATCGTCGCGATGAGGTTGACAAGATTTTATTGCAGCATGCGCCCTACGCTGAAATAATGGCGCAGTCAAAGGCGCTAGAAGACGCCTTGATTGCCGTAAGAGATCGCGTGAAAGTGGATCAAGCGGCAAGTCGCACCAAAAACGTGTCGGACATCGACAAGCAACAAATCAAAACGATTAAAGCGTCCCAAACGTTGGTATGGGACGAATGCAAGATATTGAGGTCCGCCGCGAGCAAGGCATACGCGGTAGAGCTTGTGCTTTTGCAAAATGCTGACAATCAAAAGACGGGTAAAGACCTTTATCACGCTGCGAAATTGGGTGATTTACGCTCAGGCCCATATTGCACTGAGATTGATCGGCAACACCGTTTGCAAGCGATTTTGCAGCAGGACATATTTTATGTCCAAGCGCATGAGACGTTCATGGCAACGCTGCTTGCGGTGAAAAGCCTGAAAAAGAAAAGTCTTGAAAAAGACGCTGCGCTCATGGCTGTCAAGGTCGCGAAGGCGGGGTTGCTGCTTGCAAAAAAAGCAGCTAAAAAAACGTACGCAGCCGATATCACGGTGTTGGACGCGGAGCGTTTGACGGAACAAGAGCTAGCGCGGAATGTTCCACGTCTACATCCTGCGCCTTTGCTAGCGTCACCGTTTTGGGGCACAAAAAGCCTGCTGATGGAATCCGCCAACGCAGCTAAGCGAATTGCGGACCGGCCACGAATCCGCAGTTGGGACGGTTCAGGTAGAATCGGGGTGCATTTGAGCGGCGCTTATCAAGGGATTGCCAGCATCCTGGACGGCACGAATCCATTTCTGCGTATTGATCCCGTACCTGCAGACGCTTACGTAACTTCGCAAGGTGCGGCCCGCGAGAAAGGGCAGGGCCGCAAGGTACGTCAACGCACAACAGTGCATTTATGTATTGGGGAGGGCGCACATGGACAACGCGAATGGGCGTCGTTTCCTGTGTTGTTGCACCGGCAGCTGCCTGCAGATGCAAAAATCAAGAATGCGTGGATTAAACGCACACGCATAGGCACAGAATTAAAATACCATTTACAAATGGCGATGGAGTCTGCGACTTACTACAAAGTCACAGATGAAAGCTTGCCAGTTGTCGCGTTTGACTTGGGTTGGCGACAAAAAGCGCAGGAGCGAAGGCGCATTTTATACTGGTACGACGATACAGGCGCGCATGGCGAAGTGTTGTTGCCGGTAGCGCATCGCAAATGCACGAAGAATATGGGCAAGGGCAAGGCGCCCCAAGTGTCGGACATTCAAAACTACGGGTTATCGGGCGGGTTAGCGTTGGCTGAAGACTTGCGCTCTATTCGAGACAAACGCTTTAATGTCGCCCGCGAAGCTTTTGTTGGCTGGATGGCTGCTCAACAAAATTTGCCTGAATGGTTTCTGAAAGCTTTCAACGCCATTGCTCAATGGCGAAGCCCGAACCGTTTTGAACAGACCATTCGCGGCTGGTACGACAAAGCTGAATGCAAAATGTGGAAGTGGGCCGATCATCGTATTCCTGGTGATACGCAAATTTTCGACACCCTTGTTGCTTGGGGGAAAAAGAATCGCCATTTGTATCAGTGGGAGATTAACGAAACACGACAATCGTTGGATCGGCGGAAAGACTTTTTTCGTAAGCTTTCCCACGATTTTAGTAAACGCTACCGCATGGGAGTGTTAGAGAAATTCGATCTATCTAAGATTGCCAAACTAGCGCCGCCTGAAGAACAAAACGAATTGCACGAGACGGCCCGGCATAACCGGCACGAAACGGCTTTGTCGGAATTCCGCAATATTCTGAAAACGGCCATGCCCACCGCGGAAGTACCCGCGTATCACACAACAACAAAGTGCCATAAGTGCGGGCACGTCGAGAAGTTCGATGCAAAGGCCGAATTGGTGCATAAGTGCCCCAATGTAGAATGCGGCGTAGTATGGGATCAAGATTTCAACGCTGCTGTAAACCTGCTCGTCGCGTATCATTCAGGTGAAACAATAAACGACGATTTAGCGCAAAAAGAGGCAGAGCTTCTACTTTTAACGGAAGAGAACGCCTAAACGGAGGCTGCGTAGCGTCTACGACAATTTGCCGCAAAGGCCATGCAATGCCTTACAAAAATTGCAACGAAGGCCGTGCAATGCCTTTCAAATTGCAACAACAGGGAGATTCTAAAATGCGATTTACAATTCTGCTTATGCTTCTTTCCGCATGTTCATACGATCTAGATTCGTTGCGCGGCAATGGTAGCGACGCATCGGACGATGCCTTAAATATTGGTGACGGTGGTGCAAGCATCGGGGGCAGCCTCGATGCTGTGCACGACACCGCGCCCTTGAGCTTGGGCGCAGGCGGCACTGTTACTTTGCCCGGCACGGGTGGCGTTCCCGGCACGGGTGGCGTGCCTGTAGCAAGCGGCGGCATCGGGGGCATGTCTACAGGCGGTATGCCTGGCACAGGCGGCACAGGCGGCACAGTAGTGATGCCGCCGCCCGGTCGCCCTCCCGGTGCCGCTTGCGAAGCGGCAACACAATGTAGCTCTGCGTTTTGCTTGGGCGCACCTGGCCGATGTTGCGAAACCGCGTGCAACGAACCGGGCGACAAGTGCCCTACGGGTTATTGCGAAGCTGGAAAACGCCCACCGATACAACCCGTTGCATACAACGGCCACAAGTATGTGTTCGCAACGGATCCACAGTATTGGAAGGGTTGGGGTGATGCGTGGTTTTGGTGCTTAGATTATGGATACGCTTTGGCATCTGTAAACGATGCTGCCGAGAACGCTTGGTTGACGGCCACAGTGCCATTTACAGCAAGTGCGGGTGTTGATGCCGGTCGGTTTTGGATTGGCTTTTATGGTAATAGCCTTGCGGAAGGCCCGTGGCTTTGGCTTGATGGCAGCATGCCGCTGTACACAAATTGGGCACCAATGCGCCCAGATATTACAAAGCGCGGTGCAGCGACCGCGGTGTTGGTGCGCAACGATCCTAACTACCCTGCAGGTACTTGGGACAATCAACTAAATGCCACATTGTTCGGTTTCGTTTGCGAGTCACGTTGAGAGAGAACCTATTCATGCACACACATAACGCTATCGACATTGTTACACCGCTTTTGCGCGCAGACTTTAACCGCTACAAGCTGCAGATCCGGACACTGCAAGAGTTTTGGAAAGTATCCGGTGTGTTCTGTGTGTGCATTCACCGCGCTGAAGCCACACCAGAATGGATGTTAGATCTGCAAGCGTTGGATTCGCGCATTAAGGTTCACATACAAGAGGACTTGCTATGCGAGTCTTCACGCGACTTAAGCGGTTGGTATATTCAACAGCTTGTGAAATTTGCAGCGGGTATCAAGCTTGTTGAAACGCTGTTTTACTTATGCTTGGACGCGGATACGTTGCTAGGCCGACCAGTGACGTATGCGGATCTCGTCGAAGACGATTGCCCGTTATACTTTGCGCAGGTACGCGACAAAGAAAATGCAATTCGTAACGCGCACGAGATTCGCGATTCTGCGCGTTGTGTCGCCTTTGAAGCCGCGCCTACGTACATTTCGGAATGGACTACAAAGTTCATGCGCGTTGACATTGTAAAGTCACTGCTAGCGCGTATCGCTGTTGTCCTTGAAGGTCCTTGGGACGAAGCGCTCACAGCGGCGTTCGTTGACAAGGGCTGGCGTTGGGGCGATTACCTGCTTTACCACGCGGAAGCAGAACGTTTGCAGATGCTGACAGTCGCACATGCTTGTGTGCCTTACTCCCTCAATGGTGCGCATTTCTGGGAGAAAGGTGATCACCCAAAGTTTGATCCTGCAACGTTGGACAATGGTCCGTTTATCCTTGCAGGCTCAAAGGGCGGCTTGTCTGCGCATTGGACAAAACGGCGGTTGGTGCCGTTTTACCCATTCCTTGCAGAAGTGGACCTAGCCTAGGCTAATCGTAATCGTTGCCGTTGTCTTCGTTCCACTCTTGGATGTTGCGCATTTTCGCCTGGTAAGCCTCTTCAGCTTCCCATTGTTTCTGCTCTGCGAGGGCCTTTGCGCGCCGCTTTTTCTCCGCAAGCGCGTTTTGCTTCTTGCTACGAAATACGGGTTCGTTCGATCCTCGAAGTTCAGCGGCACGCTTTGCTGTCGTGTGTAGTGTAGGCCTGCTGTTCGTCGGTGCCGTAGGCCCCGCCTTTACAGCAGCTGCCTTGCGGGGTTTGTCACCACTAAGCAGTAACCAGGCGCCTACACCAACAACGGCTGCGCCGCCGACGCCAATGCCAACCCATAGCCAAGGAAAAGCCTTCTTTGGCGCAGGGCCTGGCAAGGTATCAGGGTTTGCTGCAGCATCTTCAGGCGTTTTCGTAGCTGTGGTGGCAGCGCCGCTACCGCCTTCGCTTTCCCCGTCGTCTGCTGAGGTGCTGCTACCGCCGCCGCCTCCGCCTCCACGGCTGCTGCCGCCTCCGCTTGGAGTTGGATTACGCGCAGGCGCTAAGGCGCGTGGCGGTGGGCTTGGCGCTTCGCTTGGGGCCGGGGCTTCGCTTTCTTCAGGTTCTGCAGGTGCTTCGACGTTGGCTTGTGCTGCTTCCACTTTAGCTTGTGCCGCTTTGGCGTTTGCTGACACAGGGGCGGGCGCCGCGCTGCGGTCTTCGGGCGCCGCTTCGTCCCACGCGTTCGCCTCTTCCTTGCCGGTTGGGCTGGCAGGGACCGGCGCACTTTGGTTTGGAGTGCTTTGATTGCTTTTGGGGAACGACGTTTCGTCAGCTGCTGAGGCTTCTGCGGTCTGCTGCCGGTCGATCTCTTGGCGTAAAAACGTAGTTAGCGGCCCCAGGCTGGCGATCACGGTAGCCGTGGTCAGTTTACCTGTGCGGTATTGGGCGGGTGCTTCAGTTTTGTCGATGTAGCTTGTAAAGGCGCGATTGACAGCCCGTGCGGTTGCGGGGCCCACGATGCCGTCAGCTTTGATGGCTCCTAGAATTGGGTCTTTAGCTAAGCGGCCTAGCAGGGCCAAGGCTTCTTGTAGGCCTGCCACGCCGCTTTTGTTGGCGCGCGTTGCAAGCATTTTGCCGGGCGCTAGCATTGCCGCTTTGGTTTTGGCTTTTGGTTTAGCCGTTTTGCGCTTGGCAGTTTCGGCAACGATTACCGTTGTCAAAAGCTTGGCGTTTCCTCGAATTTGCGCAACGGTTAGCTTGCCTGTGCGCAATGCGCGATCCGCATTGGTGACGTACTTGGTCAACGCGCGGTTCACACCTGCTGCGGTGCCTTGGCCTGCAATGCCATCTACGCCGATGCGCAATACACGGTCGCCTACAGCATCACCCAGAGCACGAATAGCGTTTTGTAAGGCAGCTACAGCCGCTTTGTCGTTTACAGCGGTCCTGACCGCTGCTGGTGTGTTTGTGGGCATTCGAGCCGGAGCCGGAGCTTTTACTTTTGCTTTGGGCTTAACGGCGGTGGTTGGTGGCGCTTTCTGTCCACGGGCTTTGGCTTCCGCACTTAAAATGTTGGCAAGTGCGCCAGCATTGGTACGTACTTGCGCAACGGTTAACCGCCCTGTGCGGTAGTTTGCCGGGGCACGCGTAGCGTATTTGAGAAGGGCTCGGTTCGTGATTGCCGCTGTTGCGGGCCCAACAATGCCGTCAACTTTAACGCCCAAGCTGGCATCGTTGGTGCTGCGTGCCAGCGAAACTAAAGCGCGTTGAAGCGCACTTTCATTTGCTGACGCGCCTAACGACGTCAAATCTTCAGATGCTGTGTAGTCGAAATTGCCGAGTGAAATCATGTTTCCAAGCCCTTCTCAAAGTCCAAAAGCAACGTGCCGCGCAGGTGGTTTGTTAGCGTTTGGCTTTGCGCGCCTTTTTTGCCTTCTTGGCCTTTTTGGCAGTGCGCTTTTTCCCTTTGCCAACGCCGCGGCAGCTGTTGAACTCGGTCATGCAGCTTTTCAGGCCAGTCTTCAATGCGCCGCTGGCGGGGGATCGCATGCAGGTTTTCAACTGAACCTTACATGCGGCTTTGGCGGACGCGCCACCACGGGTCTTTGATCGTAAACGTTTTGCTCTTGCCATGTGAAAGCCCTCCTAAAGGCTAATGGCAAGGTTACACGTCGGGGAGGTTATCTGGCAAATACGTGCGGTTCGTCCGTACAAGCCGGATGTTGCCATCTTGTACGGTAATCACGATATCCACGTGTGCGCGCTCAAGGATAAGGCGGGCAATCAAGCGTCCCAGTTTGATGACGAACGTTTGAATGTCGGGCTTATTGGGTGCGTTCGCCATGAATTGGGCGCCAGTCTACCGGTTTCGCGTCCACAAGAGAAGCGCTACTAAGCCTGCACCAGCGACGCCGCCGATAAGCACAGGAGCCACCCAGCCGCTTGAGGGTACACCGGGGGCGCCATTGACCACGCTGGCGCCTGTATCGTCGTCCAAGGCTACGTCAAAGGATCCCCCGCCAGGGATGAAAAACCGTTTTGCATTTTGCATGTTAAATGTCCCCTACCGTGAAATCGCGGAATTTGGCGCGTCCAGGCTCAATGTTGAATTTGCCTTGGCCTAGTGTTGTGTCGAGCGCCACCCAGTGTTTAGGGTTGTGCTTAGGAACACCTGCCATGGTGTAAATGTGGTCCCAGCTGGATCCCGTGTTGGACGTGATGCGGAACTTGGTCGCGTAACCGTTGACCATGGCCAATACCGCATTAGCTACGGAATGATCATCGCAGTTGTGAACCATAACGTCTGCTTCAGGGAGCCAGAAGCGGCCACCTTCTACAGTCAAGTCGCCGCACAATTCTGGGGGGCGTTCTGTAATGGATTTGATTTGGGGAGCACTACGTACGTTTGCACGTGGTCTGCTGTAGTCTTCGGCGGCCATGCGCACAGTCACACGGTAAATAGGGTTTGTGCTTAATCCACCATGCTCATCAACGCGGCGGATATGCACACTTTGGCCCTTCATGCGGTACAGCACACGTAATTGCAACGCCATTTCGGCAGACGTAGTGCTGTGTACGATGGTGCCTTTTTCAGTTGTGCCGCTGTCGGCACAAAGCCCTTCGATTAGACTATCAAGTTGGCTTTGTGCAATGCCTAGCGCGGGTAGGTGTTTTACAGGTGCATGGTGGCCAAAAGCGCTGAAGTGATCCGCTAAAGCACGATCATTAATCGCGATGTAGCGTTCATGCCAGCGTGTGTCAATGCCAGCACTTTCCATAATGCTGTGTACGCGGCGTTTTTGAGCTTCTTTCGGTTTGCCATCACGGCCTGAAATACAAATACGCGATTTGTCCCACCAACCGTCAGCGGTGTAAACACCTTGTAGCCAGGCGAAATCGTTGTCTGAAATACCGGGCCAAGATTGCACTTCCCCGCAAGGAAACACAGTCGTGGGCGCAAGCAATGCGTTGCCGGGGCGTAAAGCTTCCGCACGTATTTCGGTGCCATCTGCGAGAAATACGCGGTGTTCAGGACTTGTGGGAAGGGCGCAGCCGTTAGTGAGTTCAGACGCTAGGATTGTTTTTTCACCAGTAGCCCAAACGTCGTACACTTGGACCCACACACCATCGGCCATAATACGGTCGCCTGGTGAAAGCTCCGCAATTGCAACTAGCTTGTAGTCGGATCGCAAGACCTTGGTTGACAATGGCAGGCAGTCACCTCCATTGAAATACAAAAGCGTTTTTATGGCGCTTTGGTAAGTGTCGTACCCGGCGATATCCCCGGTGTAGCGGATCTTATTTCGAGGATCCGTCATAAAATCGAAGATGGCCTTTAGCTCGCACATGTCTGCACGAGGGGGGCAGTTCTGTACAATGAACAGCCCGATTTGGCGCATTCGAGGATCTCGGATGCTGCCTATCGGCGAGGCGCGTTTGTCAAAGGCCATGGGCCCCTTGAAAACAAGGTCTTTTAAAATCCGCACACGATCATCGAGCGTGTGGACGGTGTGTGCGCGCAAGGTAGGCGTGGTCATGCTTTCTTTAGTGTGCCGGGGGGCCCAGGGGGCGTCAAATTGACCATGTTGCGTACATTAGGCAGTATGAAGGACATGCAACTTGCACAAGACAATAACAACGGCGATTTGATGCTGCTCGGGGCACCTTTGATGGATGCCGTTGACCTGGGATATCTGAAAAGGGTAGGGCGGGGTATCAAACGGGGCGCGAGGGGTGCCAAACGGGGCGTAAAGTCGGGTACACGGGTCGTGGTGAAAGCTGGAAAAACTGCGGTGCAGCTGCATAAGCTGGCGCTTAAGTTGGCGCTTGCGTTTGCAATTCGGCTTGGGAAGGTTATCTGTGCGACGCCTGAAGGCGTTTTGCGCATCGGAGCTGCCTCCGCAGGTGTGAATTTTGATATTGTGCCGCTTTTCTGCCAAGCATTGCGGGTTCGCAACATCGCTACGATTCGCGCAAACCTGCCAGCGATCATCAAGTTGGCTTTGAAGCTGACAGCCTCGTCGGCGGTTCCTGGTTTAGGCCCCGTGTTGGCAACCATGAAGTTTGTGCCGGGGTTGTCTAAGTTTGCAGGCGCGCCTTTGGCGGCTTCACTTGGGCACGCCGATGATACGTATTTGGGCAATTGGAGCGAAGCCGAGATTGCCAACGAGATTGCAAGCATGGCGGATAGCGAGATCGCCGACGCGCTGGGGCTTCCTGGTGATGAGATTTTCGGCAGGACGCCCACCGTGGCAGGCACCGTGGTGTTCTTCAGTCTTGCAGGGTTGGCTATCGGTTACAGCACTTATACCATCCTGCGTAAATAGCAAATTGCGCCTAGACACGGCCCTGTAATGGCGGTTACTGTTACCGCCCATGCACAGTACCGTCGTTGTTTTGACGTGTCCCCGTAGTAAGGCCTACCTGTGGGATACGCTTGCATCCTTGAATCGGGCTGGGGCCTGTGAAGCTTTCGCCCCGCAGCACCGTTGGGTGCTTTCTGATGGTGACGCAATTGATGGGCAGCGCGTACTTGATGCCGATTGGCAGCTACACCGGTTAGGCGGCGACCCCCGAGGCAATCTGCGGGCCTTTCTCGCGGTGTTCGCTTTCGCGTTACGCGATGTAACCTGTGATCACTTATTGTTCTTCGAGGATGACGTTGTGGCCTGTAAAGGTGCAATTGCGCGCATGCTGCAAACAGGTGTGCCGCACGATTGCGCGTTTACAAGCTTCTTCGATATGAAGGAATGTCCTTATGGAATGCCGCCACAATTGCACAAGGTCAGCACCATGGGCGCTGATGGTCGTGGTTATTGGGGTAGTCAAGCGATCCTGTGGCCCCGGCGCACAATGGAGTATTTGGTAGCACGTGGGCCTGCAATGCTTGAAGGCGGCAGCGCTCACAGTTCAGATTGTTTGTTTGGCTCGCATTTGCTTTTCAGCGCGACGCCGCATTATGCGCTTCACGTACCTAACTTAGTGGAGCATGTAGGTGATGTGTCGGCGATCTGGACATGGATGCCGAAGGTCAATCGCAAGGCGACAAGCTTTTTAGGCGAAGACTTTGACGCGTCACTTTTGCCGGTTTGGGGATAGCTTCGTGCCCTACCGATTTGTGCGGCTTTCACGGCCAGATGTAACACCGTTGCAAGTCTGGGATTTGCGGCTACCCGATGGCAATCCGCTTTGGAGCGCGTTAGGTGCAAGCCACTTGCGCCAAGCGCAAGCTATGGGGCAGACGCCGCATGAAATTGCAAATGCGCTTGCACAACGCGTTTTTCGCGCCGTTGAGTGCATTCACGAGACATTCGGGATTCAGCAAGTGCCTACATATTTGCGGCAAGGCTTCAAGAGCGTTTGCGTTTACGGGGGCCTTGCATTGCTGCCTTTTTTTCGTGAAGCGCTTGTGCACCAGCGTAAACAATTTGGTTGGCATTTTCATGTCTCAAAGCAGGGGCGGGATTATGCGGCGTATGCCAAGCGTGCAATTTTTGGCAAAGATTGCACGATGCATGTGTGTGACGTGGGGCAAACAAGCCTAAAGCTCTACACGCCCCAAAACACACGTGTCATTTGTACGCGGGATCCCGTTCTCGTTCCGTATGGGGCATGCCCCGACAAAGCAAGCTTGACCGCGCAATTCGTAGGCAGTGCACTTGCAGAATTGTTGTTAACAGCACGGCCAGGCGCGCCGTTGTTGCTTGCGTTGCCCTGCCCGATTGATAGCTCTTTTCGTTTTGGAGCAAACACATATGGGTTTGAAGGGCAGGGTTTGCCGTTCGTTACAGAGATTCTTCGCATTGCTAAAGCGGCACCAAACACAACAGTGTATCTTGCAAACGATGCGGAGCTTGCAGCTGAATGTGCGCGAGAAGAAACGCTCACACTTGGTAATACGCTTGCGCTGACACTTGGACACGGGCCTGGGGCGGCGATCTTACACGGGTAATTTTATGACAGCAGCAGCGGTCTTAGCAGAAGCGCACACAGTTTTTTACAAGCAGCAAGCCATAACACTCGTAGGCCATGCGCACGATCACATTATGCGGATTTTTATTTGGGAGCCTCGTTAAAAAATGCCTGCGCCAAGTGTTTGTGTTTTGCTTATGTGTGGCGGACAACAAACGCGCATGAACAGTGTGCTTACAACGCCTAAACAACTTGTAGACGTTGCAGGCGAGCCCAATGTGTTGCGTACGGTTCGCATGTTGCACGAGTTGACAAGTCGGGCACTTGTGACCATTGCAGCGCCAAAGACAAGCTTGTGGGAAAGCATTGCGCGTGATGCGCATGCAATACTCAAAGAGCCGACAACGCCGCTATTTCTTGAATCTGCGTTTGCAGCTTTGCCGCGTTTTCCGTTGCATGTTGTTGATCGCTATTTAGTCCTTTGCGGTGATACTGTTTTTTCGCATGATGCGCTTCGCGCACTTGTACAGCCCAACAACACGCAAGCGTTAACATTCTGTGCGCGCTACGTGCCCCACATGTTCACGGGGCGAGACAGTGGTGAGTTGTATGGGTTTTCGTTTGAAGCTGCGAGCTATGGGCAAGTGGTCTACTACGTACGCGAATGTCTGGAACGGCTCAAACGCCTAACCCAAGAGCTATCGCAAGTGACAACGGATCCTGAAATCATCGGTGCCGTTCGCGAGCGTAACTGTTATTTGTGGTACTTCATGCATGTGTTGGAAGACTTGAATTTTGCGCATGTGCATGACGTAGCTGTCGATGACTACACGGATGACATTGACAGCCCGCAGGACCTAGCCAATTTGCCAAAGATCATTGCGGCTATGCAGCTGCAGGCCCAAGTGTTAGAAGGTGCCCTGTGATGCGTGAGGCTTTTATCAGTGCATACGGGGATCGCGTTACTGGTGATTCGCTACTTGCATTGCGTTTTGTGCGTACACAAACATACGCAATAACGCTACCCCCCGAGCCGGTGTTTGTTCATGCAACAGCGTTGACGCCCAATCGCTTAGTGGTCCTTGAACGGCAAGCTGACAGCCAGCACGCGCATTTGCATACGTACAATCTACGAGACGGCTACTACCCTGGTGCTGATTTGCGTGTGCGCGTTTACACGCTCGATGATCCGGATCTTCTTGCAATGGTAAGCACAGTGACAGGCACGACACTAAATTGCACACTGCAACAAGGAACGGCTCCCGGTACAACCGTTGTGCGATTTGATACCGCGCTTGATACCGCACAGGCCCAAGTGATCGTACAGCCTTACGCGGCGAGTTTTCGCATAGCAGAGACAACTTTCTTGCAGGCGAATGTATGCACCATTCGGACACTCATTACACGAACGCCGCCTGTGCCCATTGAAACAAATATTGAAGTTGCAATTGTGCGGCATCTGGGGCCTTTACGTGCGCGATAGGTGCGGGTACTGCCATGCAACTTAATTTCGTTTTGATTCAACGTTTGGTGGAGTACAACGCACCAAATTGGCACGACGTAGATGATCTACAATGGCTCGCGGCAACGTTCGATAACATTTATGTTGAACCACTTGATAGCTGGTATGCAGCTGCGCAACGTGCGTTTGCAAACGGCGCCAATGTTGTTTGCTTTTTAGATATTGGCGAGCTTGGCCACAGTGTGGCTGAAGCGCCTGCATGGCGCGCTATTGCACAGCGGGCATTGGATGAAAACCGTACAGCGGTATTTATGCCGCATACAGAGCACGCGACTGTGCCCGATGTAACCCTTCCTGCAATAATACGTACGTGCCGTACGTATCGCTTACGCATGTTCGTTCGTGAAGTGCCGCAATGCTTGTTGTGGTTCGTTGGTCCCGGGCGCGATGCTTCATTGCTACAGGGGGCATTGGCATATCGTGGTTTACTGGTCGAAAACGTGGAGACTTACGATACACTGCCTCGCAGTGATCGTGTGACGTGGGACAACGTTGCAGATTCGATGTTTACGCGTGTGCCTGCGACGCTATCAGATCGTGTGGCGCATACGCTTGTGGATTTCGCGGCTGCGCAAACTGCGGTATCCACCGCATACAAAGCAATGATGGTTACAACGGCGCAAAGCATGTGCTCAGCGCCAGAAATTATTTTAAAAGCGGAAGAAGTGGTAAAGCGCGATGGCATTACGGTACTCGAAGCGCATCAACGCTATATGCGCTTTTTTGCGTGGGATCCCGTTTGGTTTGCCAAGCGTTTGATGTTCGCACAATCAAAATACACGGGGTTCTGCGCTCAACGCGCTTTTCAATTGTTTGCAAACCAATTGGGGTTCGACATTGAATTGCACGACGGTGCGGCGGCGCAAGCATTGACGGAAGTTACAGCGGCGGTTGCGCTTACTGCCCCTGCGATTGCACAGCAGGCAAGCGCAGCGTTGATCGCTTGCGGGGCGTTTACTTTCACACCTATAGACCAGCAGGCGCCTACACATGTGATTGCGGATGCCAAGACACACGACCCACGGCATTCGACAATTTTGGTGTTTGATACAATACCTGCGCGCGGCGACTTCCACGCTGTCACTGCTATTTTATGCGCGCGGTGTATTGTGGTTTTCTCGGAAGCACAACGCATAGCATTTTTACGTGTGTTTTCTTTGTTTGATAAGGTTCACGTTGTCCGTTTGTCCGCAACGCCTTACGCAACGCCTGTAACAAAGTTGCCATTTCATGTGTTCATTGAAGCAGGCACAAATTTGCAGCTATGCGAAGCTTTGCGCGTTCGCTTGCCGCAGATTGTGTTTGTAACGGAGCCCGCGCAGCTTGGAAGCTGTGTGCTCTACATTGACGCACAATTAAATGAATGCGCGCCTGCAGCGTGGACACCGTTGCGGTTACTTGAAGCCCAAGTCAACGGCATTATTCCTGTCTGCGTTGGCGTTGGCGCGATACCTGAATACATTAAGTTTGGGTTCTTTTACAAAACGCCAGCGACCGCCGCCGCGTGTGTGTCCGCGATGGTTACGCGTTGTGCGGCATTGCTCGAAGACGATGGCGCGCGGCAAGCGTTACTTGATAATTTGCCGAACATGACAGCCTTGCACCCTGATATAACGCTGTGGTCCTGGCGGGCGTTATTCTGCGCATCTGACGGTTACGCAGGCTCGTGAACAATACCCCAAAGCTGATGCGCGGGGTGGTTCGTTGCTTGTAAGGCTTGCGCAAGTTCAAAGTTTGTTGTGCATGTTACAGGCACAGCGTGCGCTGTTGCAGGTGAGACAATAACTGTTGCGCCGAACAGCGGTGTCCGCATGGGCATCTTGAACACATGCACATGTGGTTCAAGATGCGGTGAACCATACGCAGGTACATGCAAACTTGGGTGTTGTGTGCTGATTAACGCCATGTTTGCAGGTACAGGCGCGATATCGTGCAACGGTGGGCCCCACACAGTGCATTTGGCTGTGTCGCGCGCAGCCTGTAGTGTTTCAGGCAGCGTTGCAAAGTGTGCGAAGCTCGCAGCTTGTGCCAATGGCAGCGCTTGCCACAAGTCACGAGATTGCCAGTGTTCTCGCTGTTTGCGCAATAACGTACGGATCCGGTATTCGTGTGCTGCTGCTGTTAGCGGCGTTTCGTATTGGCGCACAGGTTGCGCTTTCCAGTATCCCGCAGCCGCGCGATACCAGCGTAGCGCATCTGTGAGAAAATCCAGTTGTTCGCAAATATCGCCAAGCAAGCAAAACGCTTCGTAAGACGCGCCATCATGCAATGCGCGTAATGCCCATGTCTCTGCCGTATCAAATGCGCCTTGCGCGTATGCTTGATGTGCCGCATTGAGCGCCAACCTGTGGTGCTCGTCGGCGTAAGCGCCATGCGACACAATGCGGTTTTTACGCGCATTCACAATGGTTGCAAGGCTGCTACTTGGGTCTTGTAAGGTTTCAACGAACATTGCGATGTGCCATTGAGGCTGTTGCTGTAACAAGTTCAGGTGCAATGCCTTCGAGTGCGCCGATAGCTTCTCGAATTTGCGTGCGTCGCGCCCAGCGAAGTTCACCGCCTTCGAGCCATCCGAAACTATCGATCATAGGTGCGCGGCATGCGCAATCGAACCAAAATAGCGCTGCAGGTAAGTCGCCGCGATCTTCTGCAATGTCGCCTAAGCGGTAGAAGGCTTCTAAGATAGGCCCATCAAGTAATGCGCGAAACGCCCAAAGCTCAGCTTGATCGAAGTTATCGTCACGGTAGTACAGTTCTGCAAGGCCGCAAGCCAAGACAGCGCGTTCGCCTGTAGCGGGGCCGCGTACTTCGGCAAAGCTGCGAAACTTTTCTGTGGCTTTTAGGGCTGCTGCAAGATCGCCTTCACCTATGAAGTGCTTAGCGACGTGAAACGTTGCGTTCAAGTCACCTTGATCCGAATCCGCCACAAGGGCGGCATGCCCTTCTGCGCGTTGTGCGTCTCTGCGCGCACGTTCTAGGCGCGTTCGCAATGAAGTGTCATGCATGACGCAGATATCATCAGTGATCGCAACAACTTCGTCTGCAGCATACGAAAAATTCAATTGGTTATGTGTCGCTCGAAACCAGCGATAACGCGTGCGCGCAAGTCGCAATGTATCGCGCATAACAACAGTGCCCAAGTTTACGTTGATCTCTATGGCCGTGTACTGCGGTTGCAAGGCAATGCGCAAATCGACGGGCACTTTGCTGAAGTACTCGTCAGTGTCTAAAATCAAAGCCCATGGTGTTTGCACTTTGGCGCGCCCAATGTTGCGTGCATTGGAAAAGTGCATTTTGTCAGCGGCCCAGTCTTCCGCGCTTAGGCCAATGGCTTGCGCATCAAACACATGTACTTCATCCGCAAAAGCCGCTGCGGCTGTATGCGTTGCAGCATCCGAGCGTTCATCAATGCCAACGATGATGTAATCGACGTGCACCATTGCCGAATGGATGGCGCGTTCTAGGCCTGCAGCATCAGACCTGACAATCATGTCCAATGTGACTATCGGCGTTTCTGGCGGGCCCGGTACGATGTCCACAAAGACACTTGCGTGTGTGCAAGAAAAGCGCACTTTGCCATGTGGCGTGAAGCGTGCGCGTAAGTCGCGAAGCGCAGGCCCGCCGCGCAAAGGATGCGTAAAAGTGAAACGTGCGGGTGCTTCAAAAACAAAACCCGAAAGCTCTTCGAGCGTTTCGGGTCTGTAGCTTGCGTAAGGGGTCATGCGCGCAATTTACAGCATTGCGTCTGCCGCTGTCTAGGCGGTTACGGGGCTGCGTGCTTAGATTTCGATATTGTGTTGCCGTTGGACGAACAAGCGCCCACGTACGGTGGGGCTGACATCGGTGGCGGAACTCGCGCCATCACGAGCAACAAGAATGCCAAAGTGCCGTGTGCCTATTGGCGTGGTGCCATCGGGTTGGCCTGCGAATATTAGAATTTCTGCGGTGCCATTGTCCCTGACAGTTGCAACGGTAAATCGTACGTAAACGCGTTGATTGCGAAAAGGTGTTCCAATGCTGGTTACAACTTGGCCCGTAATTGGCTGAAACCAGGCCGTCACCTCATTGCGGCGTTTAAGCTCAGCAGAAGATCCGATGGTCAACGCTGCAAGGTCTTCTAACACAGAGCCGTAAACGTCTCCGGTGTAGCCTACCCTGAATTGCGTACAGGCAACGACTTGGCCAAACACAAGTGTGGCACCCAGGCCATTGTTGACTGTTGTCAGGTTGATGTTGAAATACAGTTTTTTTCGACGGGTTGCCATTGCTTCAGCGTCGTCAATAAAGCGTGATCGGTCAAATATCGCACGGCGTTAGATGTACAAAAGCCCTTGGCGGCGCGCATTGCGCCTACACCAAGGGCTGAAAGGCTTTAGATTTCGATTGAGTGTTGGCGCTGCACGTACAGCACGCCGCGTACGGTGGCGCTGGTTACGAGATTTGCATCAACATCTCGAATAACGAGAACGCTGAAGTGTCGAGTTCCGATAGGTGTTGAACCTTTCAGCTGCGGCGCAAAGACCAAGCCATCAGTGGTTATAACACTAATTGACGCAGGGTTTGCTATGCCTTTAACGAAACCGGTTGTTGCCGCGATAAACCTAACGTAAACCCGTTGGTTAATGCCTGTGTTGCCGGGGAATGCGTCAGCTGCAGCGTTTATGGCTAGCTGTCCACTTAGCGGACTGAACCAAGCCGCAACACTGTGCAGCCGTTTGCGGGCCGCAGGGGATCCCACTACGAGTGCGGGCAGGTCGTCGAGCACCCCACCGTAAAGATCACCGTTGTAGGATTGGCGAAATTGCGTGCAAGGAAACGCGAGGCCGCGTGTCGCACCTGTAAGGTCTACATCGAAATAAAGTTTCTTTTTGCGAATTGCGGGCATTGCTCAAGCTCCTTGATATGGGAGCCTCAATTAGACCGGTAATTCGTTAATAAATCAAAATAGGGCAAACGCCTTGCGAAATACGGCCTTATTTCGTGAAAAGCGTTCTAGCATCGGTGCAATGCGGGTACGACGGCGATTGCCGAGCACCGCTGTTGCCTGTCAATGACACAGTGCCTATATGCTGCACTGGGTTAGGGTACATTGTCGCCCAAAATTTGCCAGGCATTGCCAAGTTGAAAATCCCATCACCCCCGTGGGTATCCGTCCACGCATTGTAGACTTCAGATGTTAGTAATTGGTCAATGGTCCGCCGGGTCATTGTCAATGCTACGCCGGTAGCAGCGCAAGGCATTTGCTGCATTACGATGCGCGATTGATTGCCAATGGAATGAAATGGTTGTGGTGCATTGGAGTACCACGCTAAAACCGCTGCATTTGCAGGGATTTCAATGTGTTGCAATGCCTCTAATGCATTGGGCGCTAACACAATGTCGTCTTCGAGTACGGTCAGAAAATCCCATTTAAGCATGTGCGCATGTTCGAGTGCGCGAAAGAACGTGCGGGCCTGCCCCTCGCGTTTCGGTGTTGCTGTCGGCAACCATGTCCAATCGCGTAAACATGTAGGCTGTGGGCCGTCCCCGTCGATAATGACAGTCGTTGGGCCCTGCCAAATGCCATTGGCGGCAATGCTTTCGGCTGTTGCTGCGAACGTTTCGCGATCTTGTACGGTCATTAGCACAAGCCCGTGCGTTGTTTGTGCACGAATTGGCCGCTGTTGAGGGTACAGTGTGAAAAACCGGGTTTGCAATTGCTTATGGCGTCTTGCAATGGTTTCCCAGATAAGCCCTCCGGTGCAATGCGCGAGGATCTCGCCTGCCGCGTACCACGCTAAAGCGCCTTCAACGTTGTCGCTTAGCAGCGCTAACTCCCCAAGCAAGCAAAGCGCGTCCACGCGTGGTTGCGTTTGCATTGCGCGTAGGGCCCATGCTTCAGCGCGAGTGTACTCGCCTTGTGCGAAATACGTTGTTGCCAGTTGCGCGGCAACCTCACCGCGAAAGGCAACGGCTGTGCCGGTTTCGGGTAAAATGTTTGCTCGAAGCTTTGTAGCGCAATCATCGGCGCGTTCAAGTTGTACGTTAGCTAGGCTTTCACAGAATTGTTGATGCAGGTTTGTTTGCGCTGTTGTCAGGTTTGCCATGTTAAAGCGTTCCTTGCGAAAGGCTGTCTGCGAGCCTGAACCATGCAAGCGCGTTTGCAGTGTGGCTATTCTGCTCTGCGATTTGTCCAAGGATCGTAAATGCAACACCGCAAGGCCCATGCGCAAGTGCGAGGTATACTAGGCCTGTTGCTGTTTGCGTGTCACTTTCACGCAAGAAGCTACGGGCAAGTGTTGTTGCCGCAGTAACGAAAGCGGGAACTTGTGCAGCATCATTTTGTGCAGTAGTGCGCCAGCTACTGATGACATCAATACAACTAGGCAAATTGTCGGCGGCAAACGCGTCATTGAATGCGGCTGCTTCATGGCCTTGTATAGGAATCATCTCGGGTGCGTTGTTCACAAGGTCTGTGAAAAGTACGGCTGCAAACGCCTTGGTTTGCGCAACAGAATCGTAATTGAGTTCAACGAATCCGCGATTCGCCATAGCATCGAATGCTGTTTGTGCGGGTGTTGTAAGCCCGCGGTGTAGGAGTACTTTTAAATCTGCAAATGATCGCCATTTAGGTAAATGCGGCCAATTGGTATCTCCCCCCGGGGCGTCGTGCAACAGCGGTATGATGCCCAGTGCGCATGCTTCAATGAGCGTGTAACCCAGGGTTTCCCAAACCGATGCCGAGAGTAGAAACTTAGCGTCAACCTCACGCAACCACACGGGTGTATTGACAGCGCCGTACATGCATACGTTGTCAGGTGCCGTATGTTCTAGGTAGCGTATCAAGCGTGGATTGTGCTCTTCCATTGCTGTCGCTACGTGCAACATTACGTTGGGCTGTGAACGCGCCCATTCAAACGCTAGCTGATAGCCTTTGTCGCTGATTACGCGCGCGACAAGCGCGACCGAGACACGTTGGTTATCTGCGGGGGGCGTCCACACCTGCATTGCAAGCGCGTCTAAGCAAACGCCTGCAGGAATGATGTGTGTTGCGATTTGCGGGTATGGCAGGTTCAGCCGTTTGAAATGGTCCCGAAATAGGTCTGCCAGGAAAGGGCTTTCAAACACAAGGGCATGCACGTTTTCCCATGCAAAGTTTTCCAATGGGCCCCAAACATCGAAACCCCGCATACGGATCACAAGGCGGTTGCAAAGCTTGCTGGCGGCGGCAGCGAAAGCGTCTTCATTGCACCATTCAGTCCAAACAACATCGGCTTGGGTAGCGGCATAGGGATCAAAGGCACCGTGCAATGTCACCTCGTGACCCTGGCTGCGTAATGCATTTACGGTTGGCTTTGAGAACTGGGCCCGCCCGCCTACGCCATCTTCCGCAATGGCTGTGCTGTCAAAGACGGCAATGCGCCAATGGGGTGGGGGCGGGGGGACATTGGCAACATCAATGGTGAGCATTGCCAACCTTCTTACATCAATGGCCATTGCGCATTCAAGCGCAAAGCGGCATTTCGACGTTAGCGCATTGGTACGGGAATGTGCTCTTTACGGTGCAACACGACCCAAAGGCCGCCCGCCACAGCCCAAAATGCAATGGTTCCTGCGACAATTCCAATCGTTTTGGAAGTTGTTGGGTGTTCCGCCTTCGCCAGCTTGCGGGCTAAATACCCGGCGCCAATGCCTGTTATGTTGCCCAATGCCAATGGAACGGCAAACCGCCAAAACGTAACAGGGCAGCGTCCAGGCGAAGGGGTCATTGCGGCAGGCGTTGGCATTTGTGCAATCTTAAGCGGGAATTTGACAGAAGAAAAACATCATGCACAAATAGTAATTGTGAAGGGGTTGGTGCATTGGCAACGGGGCCATTGCAATGTGACCGTACGAAACGGCGCTCTGTATGCATTTCGCTCACAAGGCATTATGCGTTTTGAGTGCCGTTTTTGCGTTTTACCGCTGTTTTCGGGGAAAACCACAATGACGATTAAAAGCAATTACAACCAATGGCAATACGGCGAAGACGGCCCCGGCGGCGGATCCGTGCCTTACAATGTAATGGCCACTGGGGCGATAGCGCCGTTCTCGCCATTGAATGCGCGTCGGGACATTCAGCAATCAAGTCTACAAGCACGTACGCGGATTCCTGTTGGAATGCGGCCTGGCATGGCTTCACAGGGGCCCTTCCCCGCCGCAGCGGCTGCGCCTTCGGTGGCTGACGCTTCCGATATGATGAATGGCAGCCTTGGTCGTGTCCTTGGTGCGGATGCTAGTGGCCGTCCCATACGTCATTTTGCAGCTGCCGGGGCGCCTTCAGTGCCTGAAGCATCACGCGCTGTTTCGGCTTTGCGCCAAATGGCGGAAGTTCTGCGGTCCAACAATGTAACGAATCTGGCGCCCCCTCTGGTGAGTGGGCCGCTTGCGGCGCTTGCGCGGGGCGAAGCAATCGTTCTGCGCTGGCCCAACGGTGTTGCCCTAACGGCAGCGCTGTAACCACCAAAGGGCCTTTGGGTCACAGGGAGAATTGAACATGGCAAAGAAGAAAGCAAAGAAGGCCCGCAAGGTATGCGTGCGTCGCAAAGGCCGCGTCACTTGCGGCACGTTGGTCAAGGGTAAGAAGGCGACCAAGAAGCGCCGCAGGGCTCGCAAGTAGTCGCGCAAGCGGCACAACCTTTCGCACAAACCTTAAAGAAAAAACGGAGAATTCACATGGCACGTCGTCGTCGGCATCGGCTTGGTAATGATGGTTTGGAAGGCGCTTTTAGCGATCCTTCTGTTGCAGGCCCCCTTCTGGGTGGCGGTTTGACGCAGGCAGCTTCTATGGCCACGCGGATGCTTTTCAAGAAAAAGCCATCCATGGTCAAGTGGTCGCCTGTCATTGGTTTGTTGGTTGGCGGCGGCGCTAGCGCTGCATTGCTTTTCACTCGCCACAAGCAGACCGGCTTGGCTGGTTTGATCACTTCGGCTCTCATTGCAATTCCAGCCCAGCTGGAAAGCGCTTTGAATATGCCTGCGCGGACCGCAGGGTATTTGGGCGTTATCACACCTGAACAAGAGATGGCTGGCGCCTTCGGTTACGAAGACGGCGGTTACTCAGATGACGGGATGAACGACGCGTTTGGCGCTGACATGTCGCAAGACATTCAGTTGCTTGACGGTGGTTCGGGTTCCACTGGCGTGTTGGGCGTTGTTACGCCTGAGCGTGAGATGGACGGAATGAGCGGCGCGTTTGGCGCTGGTGGTTTCGGCGCGAACAACGACGTTGAGTTGCTTGGTTTCGGCAGCAACTTCTTGTCGCAATAAACAGCAAGTGTTCTGAGTTCCGGCCCGTGTGTTTGGTGCGACAAACAGCGACACACGGGTTGTTTTTTCCATACTGTTAAGGCCTGGTACCAGGACCATACCGGCGACGCCGACCCTGGATGAAAGCAAAGTAAATATGTCTCGTGGAACACTGACCGTTCGAGTTCGTGGCGTGCCCTTTCCAATCGAGTTCGCTGACTGGACCCATGATCGCCTTTACCACACGGTAGAGCTTCAAGGCCTGGACAGCACCGAAATTCGCGCCTTCGTGGGCGGCGTTGGTTCTGCCATTCCTGGCGGATCCCGCACCTTGACTGAAGTTGACACCAACATTCCTCGTTCCGGTGACACCGGTCTGCAGGACGGTTGGGAAATGCTGATCTACAGCATTCAGATCGGCATCACCCGCGAGACGATTGCCAACACCAGCGCTGTGTCTTTGCAAGACACCTCTGCTCAACAGCTTTCGCGACCTGCTCACGTTGGTGGTTACGATCCAGCGTACACCGCTGGTGGCGTCATGTTCGACTTCCTTCGAAAGACCTTCCACCGCTTCGCAGTGAACCAAAAGGTTCAGAGCGAAGGACCTGTGGAAGAGTACCCACAGGGATCGGGCATTTCGGTGTTCGGTACCACGACCAGCTTGGAAGTTGCCAACAACGGCAACCCTTCGCCTCGTGACCAAAGCGCTTTCGTGTTGCCAATTTGGCTGCGCCCAAACATCGCGTACACCTCGGTCCTGAAGCCCGCTGCTGCTCTCGGCTTGCAGAGTGTTCCAGCTGGTACTGGCTTCGCCCAGGGCTACGCTGATTGGTCAGGGTTGTCCGGTACGTTGATTAGCACGTTCGACGTGCGCGTGACGCTTGAAGGCTTGCTGAAACGCCCAGTCGTATAACGTTTCACCTCCAAAGTTAAACGCTTAAAAGGGTCGCTGCGGAAACGTAGCGACCCTTTATTTTTTGTGTGTTGGCAACTTTGAACAAGCGCAACAAAGGTTGTGATTTCAAAACGTGCAAGACGCCTACTGTAAGCCTGTTTTCTACGTATTGCCGGTCACGTGAGATCCCTAGGTTTGTAAGCGCGACGGCGATTGCCTCTATCATAGCGGGCGCTGCGCTAGCCAAATTCCAGCCTGTTGCGGTGTCTGTTTGGGAGCCTTTGGCGCGATACAGGTCCAACAGCCATTCAAGCCCTTCGCCGCCGTAGCGATTGAGTGTGAAAGGCTCTTCGTGTCTTGACCATAGCGTCAGCGTAGGCGCATCTGCGGTTACCAAATAGGCTTGGGAATCCGCAAAGCGTAACCAATCAAAAGGCGCATCGCTTGCGGTTGCTCGATACGGTACGGTGTCTTCCACACGGGCTGTGATTGCGTTGCCAGGGCCTAGGGCAGGAAACGCCCACGACGGCAATGTGCATGTCACAGAAGGGCGCGACAATGGGTAACGCGCAATTACAAAGATCGGTGCAAAGCCCGCAATGGATAAACGCACCCAATCAGGCGGCGTAAAGCCCGTGGCCCGCAATTGCGCGACAATGGCCGCGGGGATTGTGATGCGTAAATTGCCTTTACTGCCTTCGGCGCGAACAATTGTTGAAAATGGCGTCATTGTTTAAGTAGACCTTCTTGCGCCCCATTGCCAATAGGCGCAATGCTGAAAAGCGAGGTTTCACAAAAAAATGCCCACCGCTGACGAACTTGCCGCAATGGCCCGTAACAATGCTGGCACCAATGCCATGCTAATGCAGATCGCCCCAATCATCGCTAAGACATTGGCGCGGATTCAACCCCTGTTGGACCAGCCGATCATTCGGATGCCGTACAACTTTCCATTGGCCAACACCGCGACGCTTTCTGCGGGGCAAACGGGCGTGCCATTGGCCGAAACGGATTTCTTGAACGCTCTCGAATGGCCGTTCGAGATTCACAAGATCAAGTTTTCTCAGGATGCATCGCACACGGCACGCGATTGGCGTGTGACGATTCAAGACCAGACGTTCAATCAGAACTTCATGAAGAATTCGACACTTGTTGCCGATTTGATCGACAACAACACGGGTTCTTGGGATATCAGCAATTACCCCTGGATTGCGCGACCAAAGGGCGGCGGCATCAAGGTAACCGCTGACAATTTGGACGCTAGCAACCCAATTCAAGTTGACATCAACTTCATTGGGTACCTGATGATTCCACGTTCCCGCTAAAAAACCGTGCGTTTCGTGTAAACTGGCACAATGCGAACGATGGAAGACATACTTGGCGGATCTGGATCCTTCGATGGGCCCAGCGCAGGCATTGCCCTTGCAGCATTGTCGTCGTCTGGGGTTTCAGGGCAAGTCAATTCAGAGCCGCTAGGTAGCCTTACCGGGGCACCTCCATGGGCCCGCCTTGAGCGTATTCAAGTGATCCCCTACACCGCTGTTGGTACTGCCGGGCGGCAAGCAACTGTACTTGCCCCTGCGCAGCGCCAAAACCGTGTGATTGTTTGCACAGCGCCAGCTGTCGGGTTTGCGGTTTACGTCGGAGATTCCGGCGTGCGTCCGGGGTTTGCGTTCCAGCTGCCACCAGGATTAGCGTATGACGTGATTATTCCTGGCGGTCAGATTTTGTACGCGGTAACCGATGCGCCAAGTTATTTGCCAGTACAAGTCCAAAACGCAGCGTTGCTAATGGGCGGCACAGAGCGTCGTGCCTAAACGCAAAGGCAAGCGGCGCATTGCCGCGTGGCTGCGCCGCTTACCGCCTTGGGTTGCACCTGCAGGGCTTAGCGTATTAGCGTTGGGCGCTTTCGTAGCAGCTTTGGCCAGCACCAATACTAGGGTGCGGCGTCCAGGGGAAATCACCCCTGCAATTTATAGCTTAGCTTTGAAATGGGCACAGGCGCGCGGGTTACCGGCGTCTTGGGTGCTAGCGACAATTTTGGCAGAATCTAGTGGGAGTACACAGGCTGAAGGTGATTGCACGAAAGATGGCGTACGGTTGTCCGAGTGCCGTTCAGTTGGCTTAATGCAAGTCAACTGGGCGGTGCACGGACCGCGGTTGCAACAATTAGGCATCGCAGCGTCTCGGGATGCGCTTTTTAGCCCTGCAGCCAATATCGAAGCTGGAACGCTCTTTTTGCGCGAGGCATACAACGCCGTGAAGAGCGCTTTGGCCGTTCGCGCATCTTCAGTGCCTCTGGATATGCTCGTTCGTTACGCTTACACAGGGCCTGCCCTTGCAGTCTCGGCTATCAAACGGGGCGTTGATCCCGCAGATGTTTACAAAAACAGCGATGCGCTTATGGCCACATGGAACCGTGCATTGACACGTGCTCAGGGCTTGGCTTAAACGTCGAACTTTCAGCCCGGCTTTGATTGTGCCAATATAGGGCAATGCTGAGCCGTACTTACACTGTTCTGATGCCTTCGGACGCAGGGACTTACCCCACGGTCGATATTCCTGTCGAAAACTTCAACCCCACGGCAGCTGTGGCTCCTGTGGTTGTCGGTGTAGACGGGTTCTACTCGGAATGGCGCAACTTGCCGATTCGAGTGCCTGTTAAGGCAGGTGCTGCCGCAACGCCTGCAGCTGGCTTCGTACCGCGCTTTAGGCTTGGTTACAGCTTGGCAGTTTCTCAAGTTGGTGGCATCGGGGCAGCTAATTTGTTAGCTGTGCGCCTTTCACGGTCGCTTGTTGGCAACGTGATTTCAAACGCTGCGGGCACGACAACGCCGGGTGACGGGACCTTCCAAGACCCTTCGGGTGCGCCCACGATTCGGTTATTGAACACGGCAGCCGTGCAAGGCTTGACCTTCCGTGTGAGTTTGCTGGTTCCCACACAAATTGAAGATGCGCGTAACGGAGTGGGCTAATGCAAACGAACAGTGGTTTCGGGTATCTCGGTTATGGCGCACGCGTGTATCAAGAGCCCGAAAACGATCCTTCTGCAGAAAGCGGACCTGTTCGCAGGGCATCAGGCGCGCTTGTACGTATTACCGATCCACCACGCATGGTCTACAGGTCGCCACATGCCGTTGTGCCCGATGCTGAAAGCGGCGCGGTTTACAACAATCCTCCCGTGTGGCAAGACAAGTTTTTGCCTGATGGCCGACTTGTCTCAATGCACGGAGTAGAACTGACAGAAGAGGCTGAAAGCGCTGCTCAAAGTTTGGCGATATTCGCTACGCTTGGGTTTACTGTGTTTGGCGTCATAATCGGCGCAGGAACCGGCAAGAGTAATGAAAACCTCTGGAAACGCGCAGGCGTTGCAGGCTTACTCGGTGCAGGCGCAGGACTCTTGGTTACCGGCGTCGCAGGCCGTACAGCAAAACTCGCGACAATCTTGCGCAAAACATAGGCGGCACTTTCCATGGCAACCAAATCCTCTACAACTATCGACGTTGTGACAGCCGCACAGTTCTTGCAAAAGCGTTACGCTGATTTGCAAATTCTGGCAGCAAAGCTTGTTGAAAGTGTCAATACCACTAAGCGGCCTTTGCCCTGCAAAGTTATCAGTAACTACAACCAGGCTGTCAAAGAGTACTTGAGTGCGGGCAAGCAAGTTTTCGATCAATTGGCAGCAAAGGGCATCGTTGTAGATCAAATTGTCTACCGTGATGGCAAGCCCGCGCAAGCGCCTGACGATGCTTCTAAAATCTTGGTGCAAACGCTTGTCAGCCCTTTACGCCCAGCGATCTTCGTTCCAGGACCTGAATGTCCTGCTGCTGTGCGTTTTGCAGGTCAAGACGAAGCACCTTTAGGCATAGCACCTTTGGTTGTCGGAGTTATCGAAGCTAGCCTTGCTGCCGGGCGTGCTATTGGGCCTTGGTTAATGCGCACAGGTGGTGCAGCGGTCTTGCTGTATTTCACTGGTGAAGCTGTTAAAGCGACGGTGGGCCCTTTGACAATCGTTCGCGATACGGTTGTTGGCTACGATCCTGCCGCGTTGCCTACCGCGTACACAAAGTGCATTGAAGTTGCAATCGCTGCAGGGATCTCTCCTGAAAAAGCGGGTAATGATTGCAATGCTAAAACCGCAGGCAATGCCCTTGGTATTTTTGGTTGGATTGGTTTAGGCGTTGTGACGTTGGGCGCTGGCGCGGGTTTGTATTGGTGGTTTAAGCGGCGCGGTGGCGGGGGTGGCGGCATGATTGACGACGCTGACGCTGACGATGACGCTGACGCTGACGATGACGCCGACGAGGAATACATCGCGCCGCGTAAAAAGCAAAAACGCCTTGGGCGCGCTGCGCCGCAAGCTGCTGCAACTGATGAAGACGAAGATGTTGCCAACGACGTTGCCTCTGCTGTTGCCGATGCAACGCCACCAAAAGCCAAGCGTAAGCGCAAAGGCAGTGTGGCCGCAGAGGATTACACAGTGCCCGGCGGAGAATTGTCGATGTCCGATTTTGGGGACGTTGCCGCTTCTGATACGCTAGACGAATGTCCTACGATCTAAAAAGGCCAAAACAGCCCGTAAATGGTGCGTCTACGGGAAACGGGGCGGGTGCGCTTCTCGCAGGCGCGGGTATGGCTGCGCTTTTCGGCGGGTTAGCCGCGGCTTTTAGCGGCGGCACTAAAAAACCGGGTCTTGGGCGTCCTGGCGTAAAAGCCAAGCCTTGCAAGTGCGGGCGGTAATTCGATGCCTACACATCAAGCGGGTGGTTCGTTTCGGCAAGGCCCTCAAGGGCTCCAAGGCGAAGCTGGCGCATTCGGTGGCCCTGCAGGCGCACAAGGTGCAATAGGTGAAATAGGTGAAACTGGCGCTGTGGGCCCGCACGGCTTTCAAGGCATAACCGGAACCAATGGCATTGCTGGCATCAATGGGGTCGCGAAGGCTCGACTGTGATGAATTCACTATTGCAATGCCATGTTCGCGTGCAATATTCCCGTAGCTTTTGAAGCCTAAGAGATTGCCTTAGGTTTCTGTTCTGACGCCTTTTGCGATGGTCTGTTAAACCCTTGCAAAAGGCGTTTCCTTTTTTAGACGCTTACGTCTTTTTTAGACGCTTACGTCTTTTTTAGACGCTTACGTCAACGTCTTGGGTTTGCGTAGGTCGAAACACAAGCCCTTGCGCATACGGCACCTTGGCACCTTGTTGCAAGGCGCGCATCGCTTGCCCAAAGTACAATCGCGCTTGCTGCCAATCACGGCGGCCCGTGATGATCTCGTGCGCTAGGTTGATTGCAAGCAAGTTCATTGCGGGGGAATTGTGCCGGGCGGCTATAACGCCTTGGGTGCGGCGTAACGTCAGCGATCCGTCGAAAGCTGCCAGTTGGTCATATTTGCCAACGACGTTGCCCATGGGGTAGTAAACCGACTGTTCCAGCACATCAAAATGTGGCACCGGAAAGTTGTGCGGTGTTGCCTCCGCAGAAATTGTGCTTTCATGGAACACGCCGCCTTTGTTAAACCATGTCATGCGGGAAGCCGTGGCTTCGTCCGGCATGCCGTAAACGCGAAACAAATTGCGTGCCAGCATTTGCGATTCGGGGGCGTAGTTCCGAATGACAGCTTCGAGGTTTTGCGGCAAGGCTGCGGGGTTTTCGTTGTCGGCGAACATGCCCCATCCTACCCTTAGAAATACACCTTGCACAAATGCAAGCCGCTACGGTACAACAAGGCTGTTGCTTGGGGCCCCGGCGGGTACCACAGCGCGCGCTAAGGTCCGCCGGGGCAATTCTTGCGTAAATGTGTCCCTAAGGGCATCCTGGATGCAGGGGCAATAGGGCAAAATGAGCAAGGTCAGCAAAAAGCAGCGAAAGCGCGTTATTAAGTGCGGCGCTCATGAACAGCGTTACACCGCTGTGCGCTTGGGGACCAATCGCAAGACCTTTGCAGCCGCCAGCTTTGAGACTGCTATGGATTTTGCACGTCCCGCCAAAGGCGCAACCGTCGAGGTTTACGCTGTTTGTGCCCGCGATATAACAACAGCGAAACGCAAAGTTGCACGCCAAGACGCACAACTGTTGCGCCATTTCACGTTCAAAGGAAAGCGCTAGGACTATGCCTGTAAAACGCCTGTATCAAGTTTATGTGTACGAAGGCTCACATTCTGAAATTTACGAAACCAAAAGTCGTAAAATTGCAAAGCAAGTTTTCAAACGTGTGTGTGCGCGTACAGGGCAGTCTGCAACATTGCTAAGCGGTCGTATCAACGCAGAGATGCGGCTGCAAGCGGTTTGTGGGTTTGGCGGGGGCAAAGCACCGCGAAAGCTTTGGTAAGTTTATGCAAAAGTGCAACCGAACAGTTCACGCTAAGAAAGTGCAAGCGCTTCGCGCGCTTCGCAGCAGCGTGCCCAAAGATTTACGGCCTTTGTTTAACCACGTTCTGAAGCTGTCTATTGACAGTGTAAAACACGGTTATTGCCAACGCGCAGGCCAAGAGCTACGCCACGCGCGTAAACTCACGAAAGCAAAGTAGGCATTCACATGGCACGCCAACGCTACGGAGTGGATCGGTACACCAATCCTCTACAGTTTGATAAGCGTGGGCATCAGATCCTCAAGATTGCCTACGGGGCTGTGCCTAACACAAACAAGATGCGTGGCCCGCATGACGGCTTTTCACCTGTTGTGTGGTTCAACGGAACACCTCATGACAGTGGTTGGTCGGCGCGGGGGCTGGACCGCGAAACCGCATGTCTTGTCGCCAAAGCGCAGGCCCTTGACGAGGCAGATCATTATATCGGCGACTGGGTTATCAAGGTGATTCCAGGTTGTGCACGCGGGACGCAAAAAGATCTCACACACGGGCTTAAACGTGTGAAAGCAAAAACGAAAGCAAAAACGAAAGCGAAGCGGTAAGTATGGCACGAAAACAAGGCTGTCTTCTGTTACTTAAGCGTTGGGCCAATGAACGCAAAGCATCCGTAAAAGACATGGTAAGCGTCAAAGTGCCAAGCTTCATGAAGCATGCACCGGCATCCGAAATGTGCATGCGTTCGCGCTGCGCGGATCGTCGCATTCGTGCATTCGCGATTGATAAACGACACAACACCGCTGCAATCGCCTTTACCGATGAACGCGGTTGTCATTTCGCAGCTGGCCGCGTTACGGAAGTTTTGTCTGCGGATCTACGGCAGACTGCCAATCTTGGCGGCGCAAAAAAGTCAGTAAAGAAACGAAAGCGGTAATCCAATGGCAAAACGAGTTTGTTTACGGTCGGGATACAAGTATGAATTTGAAGGCACACGCAATTGGCGATCTTCTAAATCTGATGCTTGGGAAACCGTTATGGCGAAAACCATGTGCGGCAAGCAAATGGGCTCGCGTCGTATTGATGGTAGCGTTGTTGTTGTCGTCAAAGCTCGGGGAAAGTTCTTTGCAGCTTTGCCTCACGCCGTTATCAGCGCCAAGCCTTCGCGGCGCTAGCATCATGCTTTCTGCAGCGCCTAAAATACCTGAAAGCTTCCCGCCGCCACCTAAGCGAATAGTCGCGGCGCTGAAAAAATGGGGTACGGTTTTTGATGTTCCGTGGTCGTGGCTTGCTGTTGCGAGCTTCATCGAATCCACGCACACCCCAAGCAAAGTCAACCGTACACCAGCGGCAGCGCGCAAGGGTGGCGCTTGGGGTTTACTGCAGCAGATGGCGGACGAAGCTGATTACAAAACGAACTTGATTCGTAAGTTTTACAGTAAGCCTAACAAAGCTGCAGCGGCGTTTTGGAAGGGAACCACAGCGCGACATGCGGCGATCAAAGCGGCACTCGCGCATTGGCGTGGCAGCCCTTCGAACCTGCTAAATCTTGACTTAAACGTTATGCTGGCCGCCTGGCAGTTTGCGCGACTACGCCGGGTATTTGGCAACGATTTCAGCACGGTTATGGCCGCGTACCATCAAGGGGAGGCGGCGGTGCGGCGGCGCATGTCTGCGGGGGAAATGCCTGTTGACCCTATGATGCAACCTGCAGGGTACGCGTACGTTGCGAAGGCTTTAGCCGTTCGTAATCAATACGCGACCCTGTAAAGGGCCGCGTACGTCTAATCACAATTGTCAGCGGCAGTGCAATTGGCGGCCATGGTCACGCAAGTCAAATCCCACGCGACAATCCCGCTGGTTTGCATGTTACCGCACACAGTTTCGCATGTTGCGCCTGCTGGTGTGGGCTCGCCGCCTGGGCAACGCATGATGCGGAGGCGTTCACAGGCTGTGCCGCATGTGGCAGGCCCGTCGATAGGCGTTGGGCTTGGGGGTGTTGGTATGGGCTTGGGGCATGCCGTGAAGGCGCACACCACAAAACCAAGAACGATGCGCTTAATCATTTGTCCACTTTCGTTGTCTCGTTTTCACTGAAGTTGGGTGCAACATCGACAACCCAGAAGTCGTTGGATCTGTACCATTCTAAATAGTCTGCGGAAAACAGACAGCGCCCGCTATCGCCCCAATCTGTGCCCCAGCTGTTAACGATGCTGAAATTGTCACCATTGTAGGCGTCAATGCACATGGCATGGCCGCCCATCCAAGTGCCCGCGTCCGGGGGCCCTAGTGGCACATCAGGCTTGATATGCGAGGATCCGAAGGCTTGGCCTACTGTTGTGCCGAAAACAACTAAATGCTTTTCCGCTATGGCGCGTTTGATATCGCGGATCCTCTCACTGCCTGTCGAAGTGATGCGGTAATATTTTGTCGGCGCTAGCTGGTCAAATGCCATGCGAATGGCATTTTTGCTCGGCATTTTGTTCACCAAGGCTTCGTTGTAAGGCCAGAATTGTTCTTGCGGAAAGCCGAACGTGTTCATGGCCTGGAAGAACAAACGAATGTAAGTGCCTTGGTCTTCTTTTGTTGCCGCGTGGATGGCGCGGGCAAAGAAGTAGCCGAACAGGCGGCTAGCTGTGGCGGCGGTAGCGCCCGCGCGGATTTGGGCGGCACGTATCGCTTGAAAGCCTGCATTCGCAACGCATGATGAAAGCGCGCCTTGATTGAAAATGCCTGCAACCAAGTGGCTTGCGCTAGCCGCCACGGGGGGCATTGAAGCGCCTAACAAGGGTTCGGCATCGTAGTCGGGTTTGTCGCCGATGGCTTTTACGGGGTCAGGGTGCCACCCAAGGTGGTAGACGCGTGCGGAAGTTGTAGGCATGGGCCCAGCTTAACGCAAGTCGCAAGAGCTTGTCTCGTAATTTGACGAATTCGGGCAGCTTGCGGCAAACTGGTTGTTGACTTCCAAATTTGATTTTGCATCTCTCATAAAGGATTTTTTGTAATGGCTACAACATTTGAGTCATCTGTCGCAACCCCGAATACGCTGCGTTACCTGGTTAGGGGTGACGGCACACCATCTAACGCCGCTCGCACACAAGCACAGGTTGTTGCATCTTGCGCCGCAGGGCCTTTGAAGCAGTTCCTGCAAGGGCTTACAACCGCAAACTTTAACTTGCTAGGCGCGGGTACGGTTGGCACGCCTTTGCAAGTTAGCGTAGTGAGCATTACAGCCACGGCAAACGTGCCCGCTGGCCCATTTGGCGTAGCATTTGGCGTTGTGTCCGGCAGCCTCACGGCTTACAGCGGTGCTGTTGTAGGCGATGCAGCAGTGACGCTTCGCTTTATCCAAAGCGACGACCGATAACACCGATAACACGGCGCCCATTAGCGGAAGCCTTCACCCCTCACCCCTCACCCCTCACCAAAAAGCCCGTGCTTAATTGCGCGGGCTTTTTGTTTTCGCTTACGCTTACTTACGTGAACTGAGCGTCAACGCCATTGGTTCGGGCACATAGAGCCCGCCGGGTGTGGCGCGCAAACTATCGCCCGTTGTCACGCCCAAAGGGGTCACAAGGACAAGCAAATCCGCATAGGCTTGGCGAAAGTCGGCAAAAGCGGCATTGACTTGCTCTTGCGTGAGCTTCTCGGTGCCTTGTGTAATGTGCAACGCCGTGTTCAACGCTTGCTTGGCGCGCGTAAGCGCAGCGATCACTTTGTCTTGCAAAACCGTGTTGGGCTGGACTTTGAAATAAGTGTCAGTGAATTCTTTGATGGCATCGACAACCATCAAACCGTCTGTAACAGCGGCGATGATAGCGGGCAGTGTCGCGACAATGGCACCGCAGCCAGCAGCCACAGGGCTTAGCAACAGTGCAAAACTCACAATTTGTAGGATCCGGGAAAGTTTCGTCATGGGGCCATGATCGCGCAAGTGGCGCGGAAGGGCAATTTGGCCGTGGGCCGGGCAGGCGTCCCTTATTTTACAGGTGTTGTAAGGCCGGATAGGCTGTAACACATGAGTCTTGCCAACATTATTGTCGATTCATTGCGCAATGGCGTTGTAGAGCTTCCCCATGGTGCGGTTGTTCGCGTGTCCAGCGCAGGCACCGTCGTTGTTGCGCAATCAAATGCCGCCCCCAATTACAAAGGCTTGGTAGGCGTTGCGCGTGCGACAAATGCAATCGCTGCCGGTGGTGCCGTTAACGTTGTCAACGCGGGTTTGACCGAAGTTTTGCTTGATGCAAGCCTGACTCCCGCGCCTGGTGATGATTTGTATTTGTCAGCGATCACTGCGGGCCGCGCAACAACAACAGTCACGGCTGTCAAAATCGGCGTTGTGCGTTCGGTTGCGCTGTATGCAACGCGGTCGCTTGTGCTCGCAACTGTTACAGGTTTCGGTGGGGGTGGCGGTGGCGGTGGCGCACAGGGTTCGCAAGGCTCGCAGGGTTCACAGGGCAATCAGGGTTCACAGGGCAATCAGGGATCGCAAGGTACACAAGGCGTTGGCGGCATAAACGGCACTAACGGCATTAACGGCTCGCAAGGTTCGCAAGGCACAACGGGCACACAAGGTGCAACCGGTGCGCAAGGCACTACAGGTGCACAGGGTGTTGTTGGCGCACAGGGTGTTGTTGGTGCACAAGGCATTACAGGTACACAGGGTGTTGTTGGTGCACAAGGCACAACGGGCACGCAAGGCGCAACAGGTACACAGGGTGTTGTTGGTGCACAAGGCACAACGGGCACGCAAGGCGCAACAGGTACACAGGGTAGTGTCGGTGTACAAGGCACAACCGGTGCGCAAGGCGTTGTAGGGGCGCAAGGTGTTGTAGGGGCACAAGGTGTTGTAGGTGCACAAGGCATAACAGGTGCACAAGGCATAACAGGTGCACAAGGTACGGCGGGAAGTCAAGGCGCACAAGGCAGCGGCGGGGTCACCCTTCTTAGCAGCACAGGCGTACGCGTTGTAAACGCAACAACCAGCGCAGACGAAACGTTACGTACGTACACTGTTCCCGCGAATACATTTACAACGAATGGTGACGTGATTCGCATTCAACAAGCAGTGAAATTCATCACTGTTGGCGACGATACACAATCGCTGTTCAAACTGCTTATCTTTGAATCTTCAGTAGACATATTCGAGTGGGATTCATCATCGCCACGAACCCCCGAAGGCACCACAACCGTGCATTGGCCACGTGCTGTAGGCGTGTTGCTTGTTACGTTGGACATCGTACGTATCTCTGCAACACATGCACGCTTTGTGCTGGGTGTGCAAAATTCACCAAATCAAGTGGATGCTGCCTTTAGCTTTACAGATACGTTTGTGACAGGTTCGGCTTCGGGTTCCTTTTTCGATTCGACACTTGAACATGAAATTCGTTTGGTAGGCAATGCACCCGTCGCCTCGTATGTTGGCGTGTACCAATCGTCAGTAATGCTTATGAAGGCCTAAACCGAAACGCGAAACGGCTAATGTACAACACTGTGCACATTAGCCGTAACCGTGAAACCATGCAGCGTAGGCTGCCGCCGTTTAGGCTTTGCAGCGATGGAACTGCTTCATGCACGCAGACGACTTGGCTCGGGAACCTTTGCCAGCCATGCATTTGGACAACTGAATGCGGCATTTTTTCGGAGCTTTCGCTGAAGATTTTGCCGCGCCTTTAAGACTTCGTTTGCGTTTTGCCATGGTGAGTACAAGCGTAAACGTGAATGCCGGTAACGGTCAAATTATGGGATCCCTTGCAGTGGCCCGGACCTGATACGTAGCCTTAAACGCCGCCGATACCCCTAAATTGTAGGGGATGCGCTGCCCTTCTATACTGGGGCAAGCGCGGCATTGCCATTGCCATTGGCATTGGCATTGACACGACGGGGCCCATATCGCTACGATGCGCGGCATGGGCTCTACGTTGCCGATTTTTTCGATCATCACACCCACGCATAACACCAAATACTTGGCTGAAGCTTACGCAAGCCTGCAAGCGCAAACGTACACACAATGGGAATGGGTGGTTGTCTGCAACGGCCCCGAGGCGGCGGCAGTTCGCACGCAGGTCGTAGCGCTTGTAAATGAAGATCCCCGGGTCAAGCTTTGGACCGCTCCTGAATCTGAAATTCCTGTGGGGACCATTGGCGCCCTAAAGCGCTTTGGCTTTATGCGCGGCATTGGGGCTTTCTTGGTCGAATTTGACCACGATGATTTGCTTGTACCACATGCGCTGCAGGCGCTTGCTGATGCTGCTGAAGCGGAGCCTGATGCAGGTTTTTTCTTTTCAGACTTTGTTGATTTTGAGGGGCAAACCTACGGCAATAATTTGAGCGCATGGATTGCTTCGGGCTGGCGCTTTCGCTTTGCTGTGGAAGACACCCTTGATGCAACGGTTATTGACGTTGGTGAAGTGGTGCCGTGTATGTTTCCTCCAAGCGCTGCAAGCTTGTCACGCATTTTATGGGCACCGAACCATGTTCGCGTGTGGCGTACAGAGACGTATCACGCGCTTGACGGCCACGATGCAGCGCTTAGCGTTTGCGACGATCATGAATTGCTAATACGTACATATCTCGAAACGCGCATGCATCACATTCCGCAAGTGCTTTACAAATATCGGGTACATGCAGCAAATACATGGACTCCGCGCGCGGCTGAAATTGCAAAGCTATCGGCAGACATCGGTGCACGCCATATTGAATCGCTTGTCTTACGCGAAGCAAGCTTGACCGGCTTACCTGCTATTGATCTTGGAGCTTCCAAGAGCCCTCGCCTAGGTTGGGTTTCGTGCGATATTCGTGATGATGCCGCCATCGTGCATGACTTGCGCGTTACACCGTGGCCCTGGGCTGACAACAGCGTGCAAGCGTTTCGTGCGAATGACCTGCTTGAACACTTGCCTGACAAGCAAGCGACAATGAAAGAGATTTGGCGTTGTCTCGCGCCTGGCGGTTGGCTTTTGGCTGAAACACCTAGCACTGATGGTCGCGGCGCTTTCATGGATCCGACACATGTCAGCTACTGGAATGAGCCTGCTTTTTGGTATTGGATTCGTGACGAACAAGCGCACTTTATCGACAACACCGACATGCGCTTTCAAGTTAGCGAGTTAGGCACGTACTTTCCTGGCGATTGGCATAAAACGCACAACATTTCGTATGTACGTGCAAGACTTTGGAAACCCGGCAAGGCCTTTCCTCGTGCCACCATCTAGCACCAACGGCAGTAGCCCTAAAGCGGTCAAGCATTTCGCAAGGCATTTACCCGCACCCACGCACCGCCCAAAGGTTGTGCAATATCTTCGCGGCATTGCAACCACATGGCGAAACGCAACTTGCGAAGATCCACGTTGGCTAGAGTGGACCGCGCCGCTGTTGGCTTTTTGTACAAATGCCAAAAAGCCGATTGTGTGGGAAGTGCTCACTGTGTGGTACGTGGCTACGTGGCCGAACTACCCGGCAGAGTTTCTACAGCATCAAATTGCGTATCTGTCTTTGACGGGTCGGTTACGCTACGACGCAGTTACCACCAGTTGGCATGCAAGCAACGGCGCGAACGCGCTTGTTGTGCCTGCTAAAAATTATTCTGTGGATAGCTCATCTAGCTGCAACCCACAGAACAATCACACGTTTCGACGTGGGTAGTTCACGTTTCGACGTGGGTAGTTCACGTTTCGACGTGGGTCGCAGGGCTTAACGCCACATGCTGAAAGTGCCGCTTAGCGCTTTACCGCTTGCGACAATAGGCAACAGCTTGCCGCTCTTCGGATCTTTGCGTAACAAGGGTTGCCCCTTTGCATTGCGTGCAAGTGCATTGATCGGCACTGTGGTGTAAGCATTGCGCGCGTCTAGCGCCAATACCATCAACTTGCTGTCAACTTCACGTTTTGCTGCAGTAAGCGCCCACCCCATAAGTTTGCGAATGGTGTCTGTTGATTGCGCCCAGAAAGGCACCGGGGAGCTTAATTCGGTGTACACCGGCACTGTAGGCGCACCAGGGAACGCCGAAGATCCCTTGATAAACGGTTGCGCGATAATATTGAAAGCAGCTTGTCGCGTTAACGTTTGTTTTTGGTCAGATGCGGCGCGCGCAATTGCATACGCAATAGCTGCTTCCCAAGCATTGCGCGCTAGTGCCAACTTATCAGCGGGCACAATGGTTCGCACACTTGGGGCCTTCACCTTTGGCGCAGACTTTGATTTTGGCGCAGGCTTTGCCTTTGGTGCAGGTGGTGTGTACGAATTGACGGCTGTTGTGACTTTCTCGCGAAAGGCATCGTCAGGCATCTGCCAAAAGGCCACGGCGGGGTTTGGTGCATCAAGCACAATGCCAGCGGCTTTCAAGACCGCCGCAGCTTTGTTGATTGCCGCTTGTCGCGATAATCCGGGCTCTGCAGCTTTTACGCGTGCAAGCGTTTCTTGAAATGCGCCTGCGACCAATTGGCGTTTCATTTCCATACTGGCCGTGGCCGTGTTGGCTTTCGTTGTCGCTTCGTTTGCGGCTACAACATTGCTTTGGACAGCCGCTTTCGCTTCTTCACGTTGTGCCACCGCTTGCGTCACAGCCTCTGTTGCGGCTTGCACGGTGGTAGCTTGTGCCGCCGCTGCTGTGGTCGCTGTTTGCTGTACTTGCTGCGCTTGTGCGGCACGCACTTGTAATTGTTTGGCATGTTGCGCTTGTAGCGCAGCTTCGCGTTCAAGGCCGCGGCGTCGAGTCGCATTGGTTTCTTCACGGGCTGCGGTTGCAAGGCCCGTAGCTTGGGCAGCCGCAGCTTCAGCGGCTGCAATGGCAGCAGCAGCAGCCGATCCCGCATTGGTCGCAAGCGCTTCAGCTGCTATTTGCCGACGTTGCGCATCAGCGGCAGCACCGCTTGCAGCAGCTGCGCGCGCGTTGGCAGCATCTACCGATGCCGCAGCAGCCCGTGCTGCGCCTGCGGAAACATCGGCATCTTTACGCAATTTATCAATTGCAAAATCATCCGCGCGCGCTTTGCGTGCAATGAAGAATGCCGCCAACCCAGCAAGGCTGGCAAGGCCGAGGCTCAATGCGACCTTTTTCTTTGGTGACACTGGCATACCAAGTTTGCTGCGTGTGGCGCGAGCACGAGCGCCTTCGAGTCTCATGGGATATTTGTACACGTTGTCAACTCCTGCGGAAAAGCCCAAGTCTAAAATTTTCCAAGTGCCGTCGTCTGCAACGCCGACGTTCTTGATATGCAAATCGTTCGTGGGCACAAGGCCCGTGTCGGATTGTACCGTTTCAATGTTGTCACGAAACACTTCAAGCGCTTCGCGGCAAGCGTTATCGCCAACGCCTTTCTTATTCGTACAGCATGTTTCAGGTGCTGTGAGGTCACCGCGTTGAAAATGCCCCCATGCTTTACTGTCAAAACCGGTGGCGACCAAACAAGCTAAGGGTTTTTTCCAACGTGCGGCCAATGGTGCAAGGCGTTCAACTTCAACAGCGTACACAGTAGGAGGCGCATACCCTGTTGCGCCTTTCGGACGCCCTAACCAGCGCGTTCGCGCCGGTTGCAATTCGTAAACGTCAATCATCTCGGGGATCACGTCATAGCTTTGACCCTGTTGCAAACTGGCAATGTCTGACACATCGGTTGTCAGCTTGACGACGGTCTTGGCCGTGGGCCCATCGTAAGCGCAGGCAAACGCACCACAACCGATAACCACGGGGGGCCCTTCGGGGAATAAGCGCGCTTGCTGGGTCGGTGAGAGGCACACAGAGTACTTGCCGCTAGTGGGCAACCATGCGCGTGATACGCCTTGCCGTAAGCACACTTCAGCGCCGGGTGGCGCCGCAGGGCCCCTGCCAAGGGTTTTCACACGCTTTAGTTTTGGGTAGGCCACCTACCGATGGTACGCCACCCGGCGCAGAGGCTCAATTTACAGCCTGGCGCGCTTGCGGCCCCGTTTTGCGCTGGTGGCGAAATCCGCGCCAAAAACGGCATCCATAACATCGCCCACTTGGCGCAGACTATGACATTGTGGCGCGTTTTGCTCGGTGCCCACAATAACGTGGTCAAGCACGGGAATGCCCATCATCTTTCCGATTTCCCCAAGGCGCTTTGTCAGGTCTATGTCGGCTTTTGAAGGCGTGACCAAGCCCGATGGATGGTTGTGTGCCAGGATGATCCGGCTAGCGTTGTTCAAGATGGCGCCTTTGAACACCTCACGGGGGTGGACTTCAACGCTGTCAAGTGTGCCAATGGCGACCCGTTCAGAACCAATCACCCGGTTGCGCACATCTAAATGCAGCACATGCATGTTTTCGCGATCTGAAGTCGCTATTCCACGCACGTAATTGCAGGCGTCTTGCCCGCTTGTGACTGGTTGGCTTGGGCGACGCCCCGTCTTGCGCATGCACAATGTGATCGCCTGGTCGTCACGTTCCGGGGTGCAAATGCTGCCACCGGCACTAGCACGAGATGCGCGAGGCTTTTTCACGGGGTTGCTGCTGCTGCTCATGCTTTCAAGCTATCACGCAACGTGCGGCCTAGCGAAAAAGCCAAGCCAGCGTAATGCCAAGGCCCAGAGCACTAACAGCGACAATTGCGCCTACAGCAACGCTTACAACATGCCCATAGCCACGAGCGTCAGCCAACCGCTCTTCACAACGCCGGTCGGCTTCCATGACGCCCCGGTATTTCGCCGCAACCAACGCGTCTAATTGCGCTGTAACGGGGATTTCCATCCGAGTAGGGATCACCCCTTCAGGGTCGGTGTCCCCCGTGTCATCGGGGTCGGGTGGTAAACGAAAGGCCATGTACAAGCCTGCAACGGCACACTATAGCTGTCAATTTGAGCTATATAACAGCCTAACGCGTGAGGCGGCTTACGCCTTACAGACGCGTGCGCGATGCTTGCGGAGCCAACGAAGCTGATGCGCTGCAGAGTTTCGCGCGTCTTGCTTGCTTTCGGTGAAGTCGCCGCCACCGCTTTTGCCACCAACCACTTTGCCTTTGACTGTGGTTGTGACCACAAACTCACCTGCGTAGTTGTCCTTGTAAATTTGGACTTTGCAAGTGCCGTACTTAGTTGTGTGCAAAAGTTTTCGAGCCATGTACTGACTTTCGCCCAAATAGGCTAAAACGGCAAATCGGCGTTCGCACGGGCTTTCTTGGCATCGCGTTTGGCGCTGGCTTTGGCGCGGGTCAACCGTGCGGCCAAAGCTTTAGCTTTTGGCGTATGCTTTTTACAGGATTCAACAGCTTGATCGGTGAGTAGCAACCTGGCCAAAGCTTCGGGCGCAACCACATCAGCCCGCAAGCCTGCGGCTGTTACCTGTTCTTCAAAGAAAGCCAGTCGTTCGGGGAGGTCCCGCCAACGTCGAGAACTTGGTAGGGTGCGGTACAAGGCTTCGACCCAGGTACCAACTTGATTGCGTCCGCGCAGATCCCACCGAATGTCGAAGGCATCTAGGCCAACCTCGCGTTGCCCCGGCATTGGCTTAGGCCCTACGCGGCCATTGCGCACCCAGGCCCGGTAATTGGGTTCACCCAAGCTTTGCAGCCACGCCGACAGGCGGGGGTTTTCGTCCAACAACTCTTTCACAGCATCGGTTTTGGTACGAAACCCTTGAGGGCATTTGCCCTTCCGCCCATCGCGCCGCGTGACTCGGCAGTAAAGCGGCTTGCAGTACCGCCCAGCTTTGACGGCGGCCAACGCCTTGCGTAATTCAGCAAGACGTTGCCGGGTTTCGGGCAGCATAGGCGCACCGAGCGTGCCGAACGCGTCACCTAGGTTGCTTGGTAGGGTGTAGGGCTGGATCTGCATGGCGGCGCTTTTGCGCAATGCCAGTAACAGCCCGCCCAAGCCCGCAACCCCAGCACCAACCAAAAGTGCAATCTGCCCTGCCTGCTGTTTTTCCGCCGCGTCCATCCTCTGAGCTTGACGGCAACCGGCTATCGGTGTCAAACAGCGATGAAAGGCTTCAAGAAGGCCGCCAGGCCAGCACGCGACAGCGCGCCTTCGCTACGCGCAAGCTGTTTGCCATTCTTGTACAGCAACAAAGTAGGGATCGCCTGTACGTTGCACTTTGCAGCTTGCTTTTCGCCATCGTCGAGATTGTATTTAAGACAAGCAATCGCGGCATAGGGCGGCGTTGCTAGCAACGCGTCTAGAACTTTGCCCATGCTTTTGCAGGGCGCGCACCATGGGGCCCAAAAGTCTACAAGGATGAGCGCGCCTGTAGGTGCGCCTGTCACTTGGGCTTTCCAAGTTTTGTCGGTAACAACGTTTTCAGCGTCGTGCGCTGTTGGTGCGAGTTTAGTGCTCGCGGCTTTTGCTTTAGGTTTGGTGGGCATTTCTTTGCAGGGCCTTCGTTGTAATTTTGAAACACGAAAAAGCAACATTATTAAACAGTTGCAATTTTGTAAGGCATTGCACAGCCTTTGTCACCAGCCTCGCCATCGCATGTGTGTTGCAATTTTGAAAGGCATTGCACAGCCTTTGTCACATTTTCGCGGTGCTGAACTCGTAACTTTTACAATGTTGCAATTTTGAAAGGCATTGCACAGCCTTTGTCGCCTTCTGCGGATCAAGAGAATCGAGTTGCAATTTTGAAAGGCATTGCACAGCCTTTGGCACGCAAGGCTGCGCGCTGTTGCAATTTTGAAAGGCATTGCACAGCCTTTGCCACCGAAGTCAAGCAAGTTGCAATTTTGAAAGGCATTGCACAGCCTTTGGCACAAATATACCGACGCCGAACTCGTAACTTTTTCAATGTTGCAATTTTGAGCTTGCAACTCAAGCGGCGCGCGGTCTTCTTGCAATGCCACAAATACAGCTGTAACGCCGCAAGCTTCAAACGCTGCAACGATTTCACAAGCTAACTTGTAATGCGCTTTGTCGGCTTGCGGCCAATACGTGATTGCAACATGCATGCATTACGCTTTTTTACGTTTTGCTTTTACAAGCGCAGGCGCTGCCGTGGGCTCGGGCTCGGGCTCGGGCGCAGCAAAGCGCTTCATGTCGAAAAAGAACATCCAGAATAACCGTGCATTGGTGGGGTGGTGCCCAAAGTATGACGATGCTGCATGAATGAGCGCCCCATCCCAAATCACCAATCGATTGTAGACATTGCCGATCTTGTCTACCAATTCCCATTTGCTCGGGTCTAGCAAGTTGTTGTCGAACGTAGCGCTTGCCAGTGTTGGATTCAAAGGCGCGCGTCGTGCACCTGTGATCTTGCTGCGGTAAAGCGAAAGGCCCGCTTCCACAGGTGCATTGGGCGTTAGGTAAAGCGTTGCTGCATGCGTCTGCAAATCCGCGTGATAGACAATGGGGTCAAGCGGCGTGCAAATTTGAAAGCGGCCATTCATGCCGTGGCGATCCCAATCATCAACTTGCAGGCCTAGGGCGTCTTCCATCACCTGAGGATCAACCATGTGATGGAAACGCGCGGCGCTACGCAAACCCTTGTGGTAGTCGCTTGGCCCAAATTCTTGCGAAAGCGCAAGCGCTCGCACGGCATCGGGATCGGGCAAGAAATCGTCAATAACGGTGATAACCCTAGGCATGCCGCGCAGCTTGCCAGCGTTTTGTACAGGAGGCAACGCTTTTGCTAAGCTTACACCCGTACGGTGTCTCGAAGGCCGGTAGCGCACTTAGGCAAACCGTACATTGAGCGGACTCAGCCAAGGGTAGTGCCTTGGCGTGCTGGTCCGCTTTCTTATTTGTAGCTACAGCATCGCAAGATTGAGCTTGCGGCGTCTTTTACGAGAACGCGCCCCTTTGAGAACTGGCCGGTCTGCGACGTAATCCACGTTGTAACCAAGGTCGAGAATCTTCCACTTGCCTTTGGCGTTGCGCCCTAGGTTGGCGGCATGCCAGTCGAAGAACAACAGCTTACGTTCGCGAAACGCATCGCTTGTCTGTTGCACCATGGCCATTAGGCTGAGACAAGAAGACACCGTGTCAGCAACGGGTATGCGCGCAGCTGTCTTCAATGCGCGTACAATTTGCATATCACAACATTGCGCATGTACTTTTACAGCCGGGGTTCTACGGGCGCATTTCAAACCGTCAGAAAGTGTTTCTGAAGCGGCTGTAGGTGTTAGCTTTTCGACGCGCATCGCCCAACGCTCGTCATTGCCTGCAATTTGCAGGGCACTATACAGTGTCACAACACCGGGGATCCCCTGTGCGCCCATTGTGGTGTGCACGTCACCAGGATCGGTAGTCAACTTAATGACTTTGCCAGCCTCATCAGACTCGTAAACACAGGCATAACTGCCGCACCCGTAACGCTTGGGCTTTGTCATGCGCCGCCCGAACAACTTGACCCACTGGGTGTCTGTCAAGCAAGTTAGGCTGTACGAGGCTCCCGTGCGTAAGCAGCGGCGGCCAGCGTCATCAATGGCTACGGTGTAGTTTCGCGTGGGAGCGCTCATCAGTAAACCAGTGTACGCCCACGTCTTAGGGCTTGTCGAACACGCCTGCCATGCGTGATCTGAATTGCTTGTTGGCTTCCGCCCAGCCCGCGGCCCGGCCTTCGTAGTAGCCCGCATCAAAGTCTAGGGGAATCGCGCAGGCGATTCGTAGATGATTGCGCAGCCATTCGGTTAACGCGGCTTTACCGCCGCAACGCTCATGGGCCTGGGCAAGCAATTCGTTGGGCACCCGTAACGCTATCGGTGTGGAATCCCGAACATTGTACAAACCGCCTTTAGGTCGCGCCATGCTGCTTACCGTACCACTTTTCGCAATTGAAGGCGCCATTTCGACAGGTTGGGGCCCAAAAACGACGGCTATTTTGGCCTTCGTTTTGGGCCCAGGCCTAACCCCCTGTTTTTATTGTGTTTTCTTAGGTAACATTTTGCTTGTCATCCTTACAAGGATGCCGTATGCTGGTTTCAATGGGGCGGCAAATTAACGCCGAAAACCCTCAGGTTAGGACGGTATTGTGGCGCATAAAGATGTCGATTCCGAAGCGGTCTATACCGTGCAAGAGATCCAACAGGTTTTGCGTACGGCACGCACTATAGGCACGCTTGCTTTCACATTGACAGCATGGTGCTACGAATTTGGCGCACGCACCGCAGAGCCGGGCCAACAGTTGTTGCGTGACGTGGACTTGCCGAACAATCGCGCACGGCCTACGCACCTCAAAGGTGGTGCTAGCAAGGCCTGGCAGTTCCTGATGCCCAATTGCCAAGCAGCCTTACCCCTGTGGCTTGCAGAACGCGAAACGCATATCAGCCAACCCACCCAAGCGCTTTATCTGTTTCCGGCACGCAAGCCAGGCAAGTGCCTTACTTGTGAAGGGACTGGCCAACGCGCAAAACAAATGCGCGATGGTGAACGGCGCTTCAAGGGCCCACGTGTGCCTTGCCATCATTGCGCGGCTACGGGCAAACGATGGGGCATGGACCGCCGCGAAGTGTACGCAATCGTTGCGCCCGTGTTACGCGCAGCGGGTATGCCAAAGGGCCGCCAGCATCCACACGTTCTGCGCCACAGTGTGATCACACATATGCTTGACGCAGGCGTGGCTCCCAAAGTAATTCAAGAACGTGTAGGGCATCGCAGTCTGCAAACGACACTCGACTATGTGAAAGCGACCGATGCGGGTCGTGCTGAAGTCATGGGCAAAATGAATGCCCTATTCGCAAAGCAATAACAACAACAACAACAAAAGCCAGAAAGTGAAAGTGCCTCCGACCAAGACTTTGGTGTACCAACGACTAAAGCGACAATTTGCCGCAAAGGCTGTGCAATGCCTTTCAAAATTGCAACAGCGCGCAGCCTTGCGTGCCAAAGGCTGTGCAATGCCTTACAAATTGCAACTGCGCGTATATCTTCACTGCGCAACAAAGGCCGTGCAATGCCTTTCAAAATTGCAACTTCGCACGCGCAGTCTGTGCATGGCCGGTGGCAAAGGCTGTGCAATGCCTTACAAAATTGCAACCATGGGGAAAGGCCAGCGCGCGATCTGCTGTGTGACAAAGGCCGTGCAATGCCCTACAAAATTGCAACGTGCGCGTGGTGTTGACCGCGCTACCGCAGCTTATGCTGTAACAAAGGCTGTGCAATGCCTTTCAAAATTGCAACTTGGACCCGCGGGCGTGGCGCCTGCTGGGCCTGTGACAAAGGCTGCGCAATGCCTTTCAAAATTGCAACGGATCACCAGCTACCTCTACACCAACGGGTGCGCCCGTGACAAAGGCCGTGCAATGCCTTTCAAAATTGCAACGCGAACTGCGTTCGCGCCTTGGCGCCAAAGAGGATAGCGTGACAAAGGCTGTGCAATGCCTTTCAAAATTGCAACCGGCATACCACGTCGGCCGCCGCCTCCGGTTTAAGGGTGACAAAGGCCGTGCAATGCCTTTCAAAATTGCAACGCGCAAGCATAAGCTGCGCCTCTACGGTCAACACTACGTGACAAAGGCCGTGCAATGCCTTACAAAATTGCAAGACGAACGGGCAATATCCAATGTCTTTCAAAATTGTAACAAAGACGTAAACATGCCCACTAAAAAACCCCGCAAACAATGCACACATTGCCCTTGGCGTGTGGACGTTGACCCCCACGAGATCCCTAATGGGTATTGCCCCACAAAACACGCCGGACTTAAACGCACGATTGCGCAAGACGCGCATCTTATGCGAGGGTTACATGTTTTCGTATGCCACGAAACCACTAAGCTGCCGTGTGTCGGTTGGTTGCACAATCAACTTGGCGCGGGCAATAACATCACATTGCGTGTAGCCGTAATTGAAGGCCGAGTTAACGCCAACTACAAAACCGTTGGCGAGCAACATGAAACATTCGAAGACACTTTACCGGAGCCGCAAAATGGACATGGACATGACCGAAACACCAACAACAACGACAGCTGAAGAACTGCAAGTGATGCTCAGCGAAATGCACAACGCTAGCATGGCGTTTTACTACACCGCCACGCACATCGGTGTGCATGCATTTATCGAGTTTGCAGGTTTGATGAACGAATTCATTAAAATCTGCAATGACAATTACAAGGCGCACGGCACAAACTTCGCGCATGCCTCGAAGCACACAGGCAAAGCGTTAGAAATGCAAGCGTACCAAGCGGCGTATCTAGGAGAGAAGTTTGGTTGCATTTTCGGTAACGCCATTACGCCCCATTGGGCCGCGTTCGTTACTGCGACGTTTGACGGGCCCGCGCCGGTTGTACCTTGGACCCCGGTTGCACCTTGGGCGCCTACGCCTGCGGATGTAGTGAGCTTCTCCCCGCCTTGTCCAGCGTACGACACCGCGCAAACTACCGTTACCGAACAGCAACAAGCTGCACCGCAATTTTTGCCCAAAAGCGTTGCGGCCATCCGCGCAAAACTGAGTGTTGCATTCGATGCTTTTGAAATGGAACAGAACTTTGATTTGCTTGATGATGCGCTCGGTGCCGCGTACCCAGATGGTGAAGCGTCTGAAAGCGGCTATCAGCCGGGGGCCACAAGGTTGCAGCTTGATTGCTTGATTACGCAATTAACCGACTTTGCAGACGCCGCGAATTCGGCGGCAAGCAACCTTGTCAACCTTCGTGAAAAACATTTGAACACACCATGCGCGTCATGACACGCGCAGCGGCAAGGCAACGTGTGTGGCAAAGGCTGGCGGCCCTGCTGAAACACGATATCTGCGTAGACGTAGATGTTGAATGGCTGGAAAAGCATGCAAGCCCTGACGGCAAAGGCACGCTGTGCAATCAGCCGCCGTTAAACAGTATGGATCGCGCATGCTTACGCGCGGCAGCTAGAGACGTGCTCGAAGAATTGACCAAAAAGGCAGAAAAACTATGAAACTTTGGGATTCCCTTAAAAAAGTGTTCACAAAACAAACGCCAAGATTTGCATTGGGTACGCCCATTCAGTTAACGAAAGCCTGTGGGTGCTCGCTACGTTTTGCGGGCCGCATGGGCATTGTGGAAGGCCAGATCAACCCCAATACATTTTTGATGCACATTCCCAGTTTACACGCCGAAACCGAAATCGTTATTGTCTGCGCTGCCGGGCTGGCCCCCTTCACAACCAACACTGCACTGTTGCACTAGGATCTTTAAATGGCATTTTCAGTTCGTATTCTTGCAGACTCGGTAAGCCCTACAGGCGACCGGCTAACAACGATGCTCGCGACGTATCCACGCATGATTCATAGCGAGAACATGACGCATCGGATTTTGTCCAAATGCTCGGCATCTTCGCGCGCGATTCCCGTTGAGAAGATGTTGCGCGCCATCGAAACGGATCCTGTGGTTCCGATCTGGTGGGGCGCAAACCAATCCGGCATGCAAGCCTTGGCAGAGATTGACGACAAAGCCGCCGCTGAAGCTTGGTGGCGTGAAGGTGTAAACCAATCAGTAGCGCATGCGCGTAAAGGCATCGCGCTCGGATTGCACAAACAAATTGTCAATCGTGTCGTGGAACCCGGAATGTGGATCACAGTGGTCATGTCGGGCACAAGCTGGACCAACTTTGCAGGCTTACGTTGCCACAAAGACGCAGAACCCCATATGCACCGGTTCGCCGATATGGCGATGGAGTCTGTTGGAAAGTCTGTGCCGATGCCGCTTGCCGCGGGTCAATGGCATTTGCCGTTTATCGGTCCTGAAGACGTTGAGCTTGCTACCAAATGGATCGAAGATGGCTACGATTCAACAACACGGCCTGATAGCCAATTCATCAAACATGAAATCGAAACCGTCTTGTGCAAAGTTTCGGTTGGCCGTTGCGCCCGCGTCTCGTACTTAACACATGATGGCAAACGTGACTTGATGGAAGACATCAGGCTACACGACAGGTTGATTGCACAGGTGCCGCTTCATGCGACGCCTGCAGAGCACGTAGCCATGGCAATGCCGTATCCAGCATGGTTCCAATCCGCGCATTTATCGACACACGAGCTTAACAACATGCGCATGGCATATCGCCAACAGCGCGAAGCTGCGCCGCAAACACAGATCACACAACTTGAGCTTGAAATCGAAACCTGCCTTGCACAGCTTCAAAGCGGCAATTTCCGAGGCTTTCGGCAATACCGCAAAATGAAAATGAATGAACACATCGGGGAGCCCATGCCATGAACGTTATGCCTATCCCTATATTTTCAGTACACGAAACAAGTGGCATTGTTGAATACGAAAATGATGCAGCATATCGCATATACGCGCATCCGCCTGCTGCGGCTCCCGCAGAGATTGCGGCAGGCAAACTCTTAGCGCAACTCATATTTGCGCGCACAGGCTTACGCGCACGCATTACTATCAACACAATCGAGTAGAAAGGGGCACACTACGTTAATTGTATTCCCAGAAGGGTTGGCTTCATGCAAGCCTAGCGACACAGTAACGGAGGGCGGACAATGAGGATCAATGTCTACAGCCAAGAGATCACGGCAGAAACATCACTGATAAGCAAGGGCAGTAATACGGGAATCACTTACCATGCAGTACAACTTATCCTGCATTCATCACCGATGCTGCATCATCCGCCAGAAGATGATGATCGAAGTGCCGTGACCTTCTGGCTCCCAAAGTCGCGAAGCCGCAGGGAGATGTTCGCCGCCGCCCTTGAAAATATGGCGCGCCTGGTGCGTAGTGCACCGGAAGAAACGGGATTGGATTAGGCAATGAAACGCCCACACCGAATCAAAAAGCGTAAATGGGATTGGGACAGGTCACACACTGCGCTCACGCACTGGTGGAAACGAGAAGACCGTTGGGCGGACCACATGACCAACTTGGGAACGACCGCTGCTGGAAACCGATGGCGCGCTGAGGTTGCGAAAGGCTAAATCATGACCACCGAACTCGAAGTGCAACCCGAAGTGCTCCCGCCCGTGGCCGAACAACTGCTGATCGATCTAGCGAAAATGCGTGCTCATAGTGAAGCCATACGCAACGCATTCGCAGCCGTGAGCCATGAACGAAGAAACAAAGTTAAACACACAGAAAAGGAACAGCCAATGACCGACCGCAAATACAAATACGAAGTAGGGCAACATGTGATCTACGTTGATCCGCTGGGAACTCCACGAGATGCCTTAGTCACAGTTTGGTGGGGCGATGTTCGAACCTGCGGCGATATCGTCGATGAATCGGGATGCAACGTAGCATTTGTCGAAGGTGACGCCGCCAAAAAAGACGCTAATGGCCGTCAGGTAAGTCACGCCGCGTCTGTAGTGCACAGGAGTAAGAAAGCCGCTCACGGGCACTATTGGTGTTGGGATTACGAGTTGGACGTAGGTCAAAAATCTATGTTGAACACAGACCATAGGTAGCGCGCTTGTTTTAAGCCTCAGACGTAGCGGAGCCTTGAACTGGGACCGCTACGTCTGAAATGGACGTAGTGTTCGACGCGCACTGGCGCGGATGGTGCGCGAGATTTACGCGACAACGACGGAGGACGGACAGTGAACATTGAAGACACACAAGAATGGACCGCGTACGAAAGGACCAAACTTGAAAGTATAAAGTCTGCGGCGTACCTTGCCCGCTGGACGCACGAAGGGCATCTGCAACTCGGTGAATCGCCGGGGGCCTTAATGCTGGACCACGCGCGCGCCTCGGCTGCGACTGAACGTTGCCTCGAAAGTGTGAGGCGCAAGCGCTTGGAGTTAGCACCACAGGCACCCGATGCCGATGCCCTCGTGATTGAAGCACATACGCAGGCGCTAATTCGATACACGAAAACCAACGACGCGACCTTGGCGGCGATACAGACAATGCTCGCGCGGTTGGCTGCGCTTGAGGAGGCAAACCCACATGCAGGGTTCAACATCGTGCTCGGGGTGAAGCCATGAGCACCATCAGAGTACTCGAAGGCGCTTGGGCAATCGAGAAGGGGGGTACGCCGGATATCCTGTTGACATGCAACGGCGCGGTCATGTGCGCCATAGACAGCCGTGGAATGCTGACGCACCACGGGCGATCATCCATGGTTCCCATTGATCACGTCGAGGCGCTTATAGCTGCGTGGCGCGAACACCAAGTGTTGGCCAAACTGTGAGCACTAACGCGGCGCTAGGAATCGACGGCATGTTTCGGGCTTTGCTAGGGGACACCTTTGCACGCATGGCTGAAATACCAGACGGCTCAATCGACATGGTGTTAGCCGATCTGCCCTACGGCACATCAAAATGTAAGTGGGATTCAGTTATCCCATTCGAGCCGTTATGGGCTGCGTACAAACGGGTCTGCAAACCCAATGCAGCGATTGTACTCACGGCTGCTCAACCATTTACAAGCGCTTTGGTGATGAGCAACACCCGAATGTTTAAGTATTCATGGATATGGAAAAAAACGAAGGCACGCGGGCATCTGAACGCTTGGAAAATGCCCATGCGCGATCACGAAGACGTTCTTGTGTTTTACAGCAAGCAGACTACGTATAACCCGCAAATCACTGATAAGCCTAAAGAGCGCATTCGCCCTCAGACAGCAAGATCCGCGGGATCAGACTGTTACGGAAAATTCGGCCTAAGTGCATATAGATGCCCTGCAGATAAGAGCATGCCTAAATCTGTCTTAACATTCACAAATGCCCAGAACACCGTGCACCCCACGCAGAAGCCCGTGGCGCTCATGGAGTACTTGATCCGGACATACACGAATCCAGGCGATCTAGTGCTCGACAATGTTATGGGCAGCGGCACAACGGGAGTCGCTGCAATTCGGGCAAGCCGCCGCTTCGTAGGTATTGAGCGCGACAAAAAGTATTTTGAGATTGCTTGTAAGCGATTGCGAAATGAAAAGGTTGAGGTGACACCATGAAACGCTATAGCATCCAAAAGAAAACATCATCGGATGGGTTGTACACAACCGCCGCAATGGTCGAAGACCCTGAAGGCAAATACTGCGAATTTGAGAGCTTTGACATCGGGGATTACGCCACTGATTGCATTGATGCTCTTAAAGTGGCCATTGCCAAAGCCTTTACCACCATTGCCGAGCTTGACGAAATCATCGACAAGCTACACGCGCCTAGCGCCGCGTACCCTGCAGCCGAATACCACGAGGATTATGGATGCGTGTTGTGGTGGCGCTTTCCTCTCGAAGAACCGCCATGGGTTGGCAGCCCGTTGGACGATGATTTTACGCCCGACTACTACACGCATTGGTCAAGATTGCGGCTACCCGCGCCCCCGCCGGAATGCGCGCAAGCTGACAGCGAGAAAGTTGAGGTGAAACCGTGAAACGCAAGATCATCCAAATTACATCGTGTGGCGTACCTAGCGTGCCAGGCTCCTTTAGTGAAATGCTATTCACCCTGTATGCACTTTGTGACGATGGCACTGTGTTTCGCCTTTGGGACAACCGTCCAGATAATTGGAAACGTGTGGTGCCCATTCCACAAGACGACACGACGGAGGTGAAGCCATGACCGCTGCCGAAATAGCGGACATCCTCCACCTGCATGCACTGTGGCGACATGTAATGTGCACTGACAGCGAGGATACTTAGTTATGATCGACCGAACCAGCAATCGTTCGCGGGACTGGGACATGCAAAAGCGCCAGTGTCGCGACAGGTGGCCAGGGGATCGCGTGTTCACTAGACGCGGTGTTGGCGGCTACGACCCATCCGTTGGTGGGTATGTAGTTCCACACTTTTTTTCAAGGGTGCCACGCGGCGGCGCAAACTTGAAGGCTTACAAAAACCGAAAGAACATAGGAACCTAAGAGCCATGGACACTGCAACCACTAAAAAAGTTGAATACGAAACGCAGCTATTTATAGAAAGCTTCATGGTGCAAATCCGCCGCCGTATGGAAGAGGCAGGTTTCAGCACCGTACAAGTTGCTCGACGCATCGGCTGGACACCTGATTTATTGCTTAGCGTTTTAGAAGGCGATGAGCACAATCTGACATTGCGTGACTTGGCGGATCTCGCTTATGCTGTCAACGCGCGTTGTAACGTCAATTTGTTGCGTGCTGCGATGGCACCGCAAACGGCTTTAGTGGCAGAAACAGGCAATGCTGCGAGCGGCGTCCCACAACGCAAACGTAAGTAGATATTTCTGTCACTGCCACGAACTGCCACGAACTGTTATGAACTGTTATGAACCACCAACAAGCAGACCTTGATATGCTCTTGAATGATCCCGTGTTCGCAGCGCGCTTTGCGCAGCTTGAACGCGATTTGTGCGGGCCCCGCAAACCCAGCGCAGCGAACAAGCCCAACAATAAAACATGCGCCAAATGCTTACGCGTAAATCGTATTCCACACATTGCCCCTGTAGGCGCGCAGCCTCGTTGTGGTGCATGCAAAGCCCCCTTGCTGTAAGGCTTGTCAATGTTCCAATACCAAGTACCCAGCGGCACCACAAACCGCAATTACATGACAGCCGCACGCGCATACGTGAAAGCGCGTGGCATACAAGTACTGCTGCTATTGTCTACCGGCGTGCTGCTTTATGGCATCACAGCCCTGTGGCCCGCCACAAGTTTCTTGTGCCTTGTGATCATGGTTTATCTATTGTACGGCGAAGGGCCACCACGTTGTGTGCTGTGGGTACAGCGTTTCTGGCCTGTGCGTCCAGTAGACACACGCTTGCGCATCGTTCACCAAAACAGCACATGCACTATAAGCAGCTTTCGCGAAGGCACAGCCTCAAATTGCCTCGTAGTCGCGCTACGATCTGAAAGACAAACCAACATGGGAGACTCTATTGTAGTGTTTCACCGCGATAGCGAATCCCTTGCCGATCTTAAAGAGTTTGAAAATGTTTTGCGCAGCTGGCGCACAACTGGAACTTTGAAACCCTAGAACACTTCACTTCACTCAAGGAGCACTACGTTGACCGTTACAATCACTATCGAAGCGCGTGCTGCAAAACTCTACGCAGCCTTGAAAACTCGCATGAAACGCCTGAGCCTTGGTGACCAAATGAAATTGGCAACCGTTGAAAGTTTCGACAAACTGCCAACGACACTCAAAACTGCATTAACTGAAGCGCTTGCGGAATCGGATACTGTCTAATGCCCCTAGAGATAGACTCAACAGCAGCGTTATTACAAGCTTTGCGGGTGGGGCGCATATCTGTTGCCAAAGACGACTTGCAGTGCGCAATCAACACACACAGCACTACAAACTATGCCGGTGACAAGGTTGCGATTCTGGAAATCGCAATGAACGATAACCAACAGGGCTCAAGCAGTCTGCGCACCGATCTACGAAACGGCGTATTGCTATTTGAAAGTTTGAACATGCTGTTTGGGGGCAAAATCCCTGTTGACAACAGCCGCAGCGCCGCCGTGCTCCCTAGCTATCCAATGCCAATATTGCTTCGCCAAGCAGAAGCACGTGCGCAGCAAGACGTGGCATTGCAGGCGCAACAGATGGCGTGGACGGTAACGCCTGATTGCCTAAAATTGATTTGCGACGAGCACCACTGCGCGAGTGTTATACCTTTTGAAGCTGAATTGTTCGCATGGTTTGTGTACGCCTATGCGTATGTTGAAAACCCAAAACTACTCCACCAAAAAGGCATTTGCCTTACACAAACACAAGCCATTCTAGAAGCCTCTAAATACGCTGTTGAGTATCGGCTTGAAATTCTCGAAACCACACGTATTGCGCTTGAAAAACTCGCAGCAGCCACAACACTCGTAAAACCAAAAAGGTAAATTTATGCCAACGTTCCACTTCACATTCAGAGGCATGACCCTCGCGCGATACATAGTCGCCGACCTGGAACAATACGTAAGCACCGGAAAGCCGCAAGGCGCATTCATACATGCAGTGCTTTGCAACGATCTGAAAGCCGCGTGCGACCGCGCCGACGACAACAACATGCAAATCCTGCCCGCGTATGTTGCGTATTTATATAACAAGTGCCCTCTCGCGTGTTGGGGATCACCTGCAGCGGTAGACGCTTGGATGGCCGCTGGTGGGCTGACGGGCTTGCAAGCGGCAGCGCCGACAGAGCCCGCATGAAAATCGTTGCGATAGTCCCGACAGAAACAACCCCCTTTTGGGTGCCGCTACTCACGGTTGGCCTTGTGGTTGCGATTGCGTTCTTGCTTTTTGCAGGCCTTGACTACATCCGCAAGCAACGTGATGCGCGCGGCCCGGACGACAGCGACGAATTGTAACCGGGCTACGCACCCTGCCAAGTGATCAACGTATCAGTTTCACGTGTATCAAGATGCGCCCAACGCGGATACGTCCCGAAACCACCAAGCATCGGCAATTTGCCTTGCGCATACAATTGCTCGATCACTGCAATAAACTGCCGCATTGTCGCATAATCGGCAAGCGTCCAGCGACTGACCTTAGCTGGCAAGCTTGCCGGGCAGATATCAAGCGCCCGCCCTTCCATGTGCTGTGACTTCCGCGCAACGCCGCTTTCACGTTCGGCTTGTGCCGGTGTGCGCCCCGCTGCAATCAAGCGTCGGACCGAATCGGCCCGTCGCTGCGCGTTGTATACGGGATCGCGGTAAGCGGAAACCACACGTATTGCTGCGCCATGCGCCTCGCGTACGATGTTGAAACCGTTGCGCAACGGGGGCAAGCGAGTCTCCCGCCATTCAAGGGGATACACCACACCGCTTTGACACGCGAGTTCAACGTCAGCGAGATAGTTTTGCACTTTGCCTTATGTCCGAATCAGGGCGCGACCCGCAAGCGGTACGGCAAGCAGTACACCTAAGCTGACCACGCCTGGCAAGGTTTTGTTGGTAGGCCACAATTGCCGTGTCGCCACGCCTACGGCGCCTGCAATGGCGGTTTTGACAACAGTGTATCCAAAAAGCGCTGCAAGACTGGGTGCCGCGCAATCTGGGGTCCGCGTGCCTGCGCGCTGTGCAAGCAACGAAGGGTAGATGCCGCCAATGGCACCCACACCCGCGCCTACGATTGCGCCCACTGTGGCTCTGCTAGGCGCAAACGCTTTGCTGGCCACAAAGCCCACACCGGCACCCCCGGCAACAAACGCAAGCTGCGCAAGGCCGCCCATCAAATCGCCCGCAAGCACACCACCATAAGTTGGTCGCGTGCAAGAAGGTAAAGATCCGTCCCCAAGTCTGCGGCGTTTGGCCATTCCCAAAGCTTGCGCGTATGCTGCGTTTTCGTCAAATTCAGCGTTTCGGTCTACACTCGAAGTATGGGCGATACCCTAGACGATTTGACAAACCCTGGCGCTATTCCGCAGCGCCACAACACCGGGGCGTATTCAAGTCCGTACGCCATTGCAGTACAAGCACCACAGCAAGGCTACTTGCCCTATAACGCCGGAAATGGTGGGAACGGCAACAATAACAGCCCGTCAATCATGCAAACTTGGCAGGTAATCACAGCTGCCATCGCCATGGGCGCAACGCTTGTTGCCGGAGGCTGGTTTGTGGCTGCTCGCGTCTTTGTCACCCAAGATGTCTACAGCACACACAGAACTGAGCAGGTCGAAATCAACACAAGCCTAAAAAGCACAGCAGCACAGAACATTGCGACAGCAAACAGGCTCGAAACCTTGGTCGAAAAGCTAAACAACAAACTAGACACTTTGTTGAACGCCAAACTAGACGAACACAACGAACGGCGACGGCGCTAAGGCTGCAAAAGTTTCGGTAACGCTGCAAGTGCCTCGGGATCCTTGTTGAGCATCCGCCGGTTAAACCAGCCCGTGAAACTTGCCAACCGCACCCCGTGTAAGTTTTCCAGCACGAAGCAGTTGAACACTTGGCAATCGACCGCGCGGGTATTGAACTTAGCGGCTGTTTGCGTGATTTCCACCAGCAGCGTTTGAATCCGCCTGGCGTCTGCGGGATCCACGAGGGCCCCAAACGGCGTCTTAAGCAACCGCAAGGTTCGCGTAATTGACCGCGAATACTTAGAGGCTATGGCATTCGCCCGCTTGCGCGCATCAGATACGCTTTGGTGCATGGTGACTTGCGCATCGGTCGCACTTTGCGCCACACGAACGGCCTTGGATGTCATGCCGCCTTCGATATGCACGGTGCCCGTGAGAACGAGCAAAGGCCGAAAATTCGTGATGAACTTGAACGCCACTGTGTCAGACGCAGCGGGCAAAATAGACGGCGATTCAGATTGCAAAGTCACGGTGCTAATTATATAACACATTTCCGTGACACCTGCCACCCAAGCGCGCACCCGCCCGACTACGCAGCCAACAGGGGCATTTTTGCGCTGGGTCGGCGGTAAACGCAAGCTTGTGCCACAGCTATTGGCCCGCGTGCCTGCCCACACGCATTACATTGAGCCGTTTCTAGGCGCAGGCAGTCTGTTTTTTGCGCTAAGCCAAAAAGCACAAAAAGCGCCCATACCCGCACTTATCGCCGATTTGAATTGGGAGCTAATCGAAACGTACCAGGCCCTAGGGAGCCAAACCGAAGCCGTGATCCGGACACTGCAAGCCTGTGTGGCGCGGTTACGCGATGCCGATTGTACCGTGCCGGTGTTCTACGAAGAGATGCGCAGCATGACGCCTCAGGGCCTGCCCCCCGCAGCGATTGCCGCCCGCTTCATCGTCCTGAACAAATTGTGTTTCAACGGCATTTACCGTGTGAACAAGAAAGGGACCTTCAATGTCCCTTTGGGTAAATTCACTACATTTCCCAACTTGTGCGATGTCGTGCAATTGCGGCACACAGCAAACGTACTGCAAACTTCACGTGCCGAGATTTTGCACCAATCATTTGAAGAGTCGCTAGAAGCCGCAGATCGCGGTAGTTTTGTGTATTGCGACCCGCCTTACGCGCCTGTGAGCACCACCGCGGACTTTACGAGTTACACCAAAGAAGCCTTCGACGACGCCGCGCAAACACGGCTACGCGATTGTTTGGTAAAGGCCCGCGAACGGGGTGCGCATGTCTTGGTGTCCAACTCGAACGCACCGCTGATTCACAAACTGTACGACACAGCCTCATGGCGCATTGAGAAAATTCAAGTCGGACGCGCGGTCAACAGTGATATAAGCAAGCGGCAACCCGTGACAGAGCTACTCATTGCAGGAGATCCCAGCTAAATGCGTTTTTTGAAAACTTGGATCGCATTTGTTGTATTTGCACTTGCAGTTGGCTTCTGCATCGCTGAAATTGAAAACTTGTTGGGCCAATAACTCGGAAAAACGGAAACGAAACATGACAACCCTGATCGAACAGACACCTGAGTGGGCAGCCGTACGCGAGGCCGAAACGCAAAGCATTGTGACACGCTCGAAACTCGAAGCGCTTTTGCATGCAACGCGGCCCTTGTGCGAAATTGAGAAAGCGGCGCAATTGTACGCCGCTGCACATGTCACCGCGCAAGCTTGTCATGAAGCGCTCGTACGCAAGACGCAAGAGCTTGCACCTACCGCGCCGAGCGACACACGGATGGAAGGCGCGCTTGATCGGTTGCTTGAATTGGTCACAAACCAACACACACGCGCAACCCGCTTTGAAACACACATCGAAACGCTTTTGACCGAGTTACGCCAAAACGTAGCGGAGTTGCAAGCGCGAACGCAAGCCACCGAAGACACAAAACGCATACCCGCGTTAAAAGCGTAACGCAGCTACAACCTTATGAAAAAGGCACAACGCAAGCGCATCAAAGCGAAACAACGTTCGCACCAAAAGGCGCGCACGAAAATAAAACGCATTGAAAACATCCGTGCGGCGTTGTGCCTTTTTACAGAGCCACCTGCAGCAGAATGGACGTTTGTTAAAAGACCACAAATCGACGAGTCCCCTGGGCTGCAGGCAGGTGATACGTGGGTTTCTGGCGGGAATCGCTGTGTGTGCATGGCTGATGGCACCATCAAACGTGCACCGATCTCTGAACTGTAAGGAACACGCATGTCGCATTTGTGCGTACAACAGCGTAAGCAGCGCCGTACTGCGGCCCGCAAACGCGCACGATTGCAACACACACTGCAAGCGCTGCGAGAGCCCTACGTTGCCGCGAAGCTTTCAGGCGTTGCAGGCTTTTGGTTCCCTCCGCCCGCCCTCCGCATCATCGCAATTGCCACTAACGACCCGATCAGTGTCCAAGCTGCAATAGCCGCTATCCGAGCGCTTCCGTCAGAACCTTGTCAAGCCGAGCCGCCGTCACACTGCCCTCAAGCTTCTTTACGCGACCCTCGCGGTTCACAATAACCGTCGTGGGTGTTGCTTGGATCTTGAAGTGATCCGCAGCTTTCTGCGTCTCGTGGTCGAAACGGCGTGAAACATCCGGTGCGAATACACGAACACCGCAACGTTTGTATTTCGCAGTAGCTTGCAAAAAACGCGGCATGAATTCGTGACAGGCCGGACAATGGGCCTGTACGAATGTAATGACGAACGGTGGTTTCATGGAAGGCGACATGCGCCTAAGACTAACGCAGGCAACAAGCCTACGTCAATGTAGTCCTGTAGGTAGTGCCTCCCATACGAACGCACATGCTGCGCACGCCAGCGATGTTGGTGGCCCAAACGTCACCGTCAATAACACCAGCGGGATCGGCCCCAAGAATCGGGGTGTTAGCGAGTGACCCAGCCGTCAATTTTTTAAGTGGACCGCCATTTGCTTCAGCTACCAGAATGTTGCCGTTCGTATCGGCAAACCCTTCGGCGACAACCTCAGCCCATGTCTTGACCGCAACACCTACCGGTTTAACATCGCCCAAAGTTCCCGTGACAGTATTACCGCTGCCAAACCGAATTGTGGAACCAACGGCAAGCGTAGCGTCTACGCCATAGCCGACGTTGCCTGTAGAGCCGATGATGTTCTTAAGCATCACAATGCAAGTGCCCTGCAATTGAATTGCGCCTGGACTCGCGGCATTGTTAATCTCTACCCCATCAAGCTGCCCCATGTATTGGCGCAAGATAAGCGTTGAACCGAAATAGACTTTTGGAAAGCTTGTTACACTTGTGCCAGGTCCGATTTGCTGTGCGCTTGAAGCTGCTGCTATACCGGCCACTACAGGAGGGAGAATAGACCCGCCAGCAATAATAGCCGCGCCGAAAAATGCCCCAAGAAATTGATACTGAATTTTTTCAGGTGTAGTTATCAGCAGACCCTTGACAATAGCCACGATAACGCCGTCGCCTTTGACCGCGCAAGTGAGGTTAGCTTCACAAGTTATCCCGACCCTGGACGCGATTGTAACTGCTCCTTCATCAGCATATGACAACGCAAAAGCCTTACCCAATAACAGCGAGATACTAGCGGCGAATTCAAGTGTATTTAGATTTGTAGGTTGCTGGTTCGTAACTATGTTGCCCACAGACCGATAACGAAATCCCGCAAGCAAAACCGTACGAACAAAATTCCCCGCTGCGCTTAGTCCAATAAGCGTTTGGGATCCGTCTCCAATGTAACCGTCAAACTCAATGGAAGGCGCGCGTATGGTGAACGTGTCTCCTGCTACTGGAACGATAGAAGGCGAAACGTTAGTAACCTCAAACACCGTTGCACTTATAATCCGCTGGATTTGCCACCCTTGAGTGCGCAGCAACGTAGTTACATTACCAGCCCATTGAACCTTTTTACCCGCAAGTGTGGTCCCCGTGGTCAACGCCCCCGCAGCGATTGTCACGCGTAAAAGTGCTGCATCGTAGCTCTGGACGGTAAACGAATTGTCACCGTTTGGTCCATTAAATATTGTGTAACAAGCAAAATCCACTTTGTCGTTTGCGTTGTTTGTGAAGTCCGACGCACGAACCCATATAGACTTGTAGCCTGTAATGCCTGCAAGCGTTTGAACATCAATTGTTCCCGCTGGATTGTTGTATGTGGTTAGTGCGCTGTAGCCTCTGACAAGGATACACATACTGCGTCCAAGTCCATTGCCAGGAATTGCGCCTGAAAGGCCAAGCCAGGTTTTTTTCGCGACCGCTTCAAGCGCAGTTGATACGAAAATTGTATTTGGCGCGGCGTCGATGTACCCGACATTTGCATCGTTGCCGTTTACGGCATCAACTGCGTAGTACCTAACAATATTCAAAGGCCATGTTGCCTGCCCTGCGCGTTGCACACCCGCCTCTTGCACACTGGCGAGCACGATTGAACGTGCGGTGTATGCGCCAGCATTTACAACCGTGCCAACAAGAACTCCCGATGCGGGATCCGTTGTTGCGCTACCCGCTGTACCGGATAAGTACAAAGGCGCCCCAGGCAACAACGTTGCAGACAAACCCGCAACGCACAAAACATCTGCTTGTCCGCTGGTGGCAATGTTTACGCGAGCACCTGCGGCTGCAGCACTACCATTATTTTGAACAACGCCTAGCATTGCGGTTGTCGCAAGCGCAACTGTGCCCGCAGCCACAAGCTGTACAATGCTGCCATCAACGGCTGCGGCTGCGAGACGCGTCGTTGTGATCAAATTCAATGCAGAGTTAGACATGCGTTTGTTGCCTTAAGTAAGAAGCGTTCGTGCAATTGCAGCTGTAATGTACAGATCGCTTTACACTCGACACTTTTTACGCAACTTCCGCGTTACCGCTTCCGCGTTACGATCCACGCGGGCATACAATGGCTCCCAATAATCGCTACGAGCAGCCGAAGGGCCAAGCGCCGCCAAACTTGTGGCAGCCTTACCGTTTGCGTACACAGCATCAAGCAAATTATCAAATGCAGCTTTGCATGTTGCAGCTTCACTTGCAGCCGTTATGTCACGTTCTACAGCTTTCAACGCCTTGGACAATGCTACAAAGTGAGAGTCTTGGGAGCCGCCGAGACGGCTTACTTTTCGTTTTCGTTTTTTCGTTGCCATGTGAGAAAATTCCTTTTTAATACACTCGACACTTTATGAGCGCTGCCTTCGTTATTGCAGCCAGTTCACGGTTCACACTGCGATTTTCATCCCGCCAACGGTTACGGGCGGCAAGATTAAGCGAAGTCAAACTTGCAGATACGCGACCTTTCACAAAAGCAGCGTGAAGCAAATGATCAATTACGTCTTTGCATGTTGAAGCCTTACTTGCATCTACTACAGCACGTCGTTCAGCAGCAAATGCCAAGAGCAAGTCTTTGGCGTGCAAAGCTTGGGAGCCGCCTAGAGAGCTTACTTTTCGTTTTCGTTTTTTCGTTGCCATGTGAGAAAATTCCTTACGTAAGAAGTGTGCGAACGGTTAACGGACCTGCAACCCGCACACACAAATTGCGGGCGCCTCCATTGTCGGTGATCCACATGTCACCTATTGCAGGTGAAGGGGGATCTGCAGAGAGGGCGGGAAAGTTGGCAAGTGTTCCAGCGGTGATGCGCGTGACGGTTACACCGCTTGCATCTTGGTAGTTGTTCCCTTGCACGTCTACGTAGTTGTTCGCACTCGCAAACGTAGTGAAAGGAATGACTACAGGGCCAGCAACGCGCAAATCTCCGAGCGTTGCCATTCCAGCGGCAATGCCAGTACTGAAAACGATTGACCCAGAACGCATTCCGGTGGAATCAATAACAACATCAGTGTTGCCTCCCCCGCTAGAAGAAAGGTTTCCTATGTTCATAGGGAGAAGCCCCATCGTAGATGCCGTCCTAATCGTTAAGCAAGGGAATGCACCAGCGGAAATTAGATCAATGCCATTTACAAGTAGCGGGCTGTCACTAAGTTGACAACGGCCTACCAGCGCCATAAGGAACGTTGGCCCGGAAGCGTTAGCGCCAAAAACCCCACTTCTAGATGCATTAGATCCGTTTATTGATAAAAGGAATCCCGAAGTATTTAGGTAACACGCGACTCCTATCGTCAGCGCTAGTGCGCGATTTATAGTGCTTGCCAATCCCATTGCTAACAGCGCGCAATCTTGCATGAAAAGATTCACACTGAAGTTGTTAAACATTAGCGAAATATCATTTTGCGTCCAACGTAAACCAGAACCGGGGGACGCTAATACAGACGCCTCATCGTAGTAAGAAAATAAGCATTGTAAATTCGCAACATTAGTAACCGATGCGCGCCTATCGAATTGGAAGAAGCTTAAACGTAAGTTATTCGACATTGTAGCGAGGAACTGTACTAAGAACGTATTTTGTCGCGCTCTAAAGCCGACAACGTTAGTGCTACTAACACCGCCAGCATTGGTTATGCCACCTGCGCCGCTCAAGTCTGAATTTATGAAAATGTTGTCAACCGATACACCGGGAACTTCAATTGTGAACGTATCCCCATCAGCGGGTGCTACGGTGAGCGTTCGACCGAGCGTGATCTGTGTGGAGGTATTGCGCCAGATCACGAGAGCTTGGTCCGTAAGCGCAGCGGTAACGTTACCAGTGAACCGAACGCGCATACCATTAAGCGAAGTTATGCCAAGCAATTCCGCTGTAAGTGTTCCGCTAGCTACCGTGAAGATGCTAGTGGTACCTCCCGCCGCACATGTCCAAACGCCGCCAGTACCGGGACCTGCTTGACCTTGCGCAGGGGCCAAAACCTTTTTGTCGGTAGCGCTGTTTGCGAAGTCCCGGGTTGTACGGCAGACCCAAAACCTGTATCCAGAAATGTCACGCAAATCCAGATCGTCTAACGTTACACCATCAGGTTTGAGGTATTGCACGTCGGTAATGCCAAGAGGATCGCCCTTGACTGCAATGACAATTGATCGTCCTAGGCCGTTGCTAGGCACAATCGCGCGAAGGCGCGTAAGCGTCTTGATTGCAACGATACCCGCTGCGGCCATGCTTACGTCACTGAAACCAATATTCGTGTCAGAGCCGCCCACATAATCGACAGCGTAATAACGAGTAGTCGCAAGCGGCCAAAGAGCTTGTGTGTTCTGACTCGTGCCAGAAGCCGCAAGACTTGTAACAACAAGATCCGCCGTTGCATATTTTGCAATGCTGACAACTGTGCCTACAAAAATGCCTGAACTTGCATCGGTTGTCGCACGGCCCGCCGTCGCAGACAACCAAAGCAACGATACACCGGGCGTGAGCGTCAAACCCGCTACACACAGCACATTCGCTACTCCCGCCAACACAACGTTCGCAGGAGATCCGCTAGCGAGATTCAAACTCGAAGCTACAACGCCCGCAAACGCTGTTGTGGCGGCCCCCGCGGTGCCCGCACCCGATAGCTGCACAACTGTGCCGTTTTGCGCGACTGTGGTCAGGCGTAGAGTTTCAACAATTTGTTCTGCAGCGTTTGCCATGTGAGAAAATTCCTTTCGATTACCGTAAACACTTTTTCGCGAACAGTTCTTGCGTCTTTGTCACTTGCTTGTCCAAGCGGCTAACGACGGCAAACATTTTGCCCTTGCGCCCTCGTAGTGCTTTGTCGTGGCCTACAGAGGCTTCGACAAGCGACGTGCGTACCGCTTGCAGACTGCGACTTGCCTTAATCAGCGCCTTAAGGGTCGTTGCCCCACAATCAATCTGAGCGCCTCCTATGCCGCGCAGCATTCTTTGTGCGGTTTGGATATTGGACGCCCGCAAATACTCGACAACATTGCGAGTCTGCTTACGCGCTGTTTTTGATGTTGGCATCGGCTTACGCTTTCTTAAGTGGTTGTGTAACCGGCGTTGTGTCGGCCACAGCAGCCAATTCGGGAACCGCAGACGGCAAGGCCATCTTGTTTTTGAAACGCCAAACGTTGTACCCAAGCGCTACGGCTGCGGTTGCGACCATACTTGCTATCTGGGTGACTCTTGGGGACAACCCGGGAAGCTGTAGATCGGACAACGCCGCTGCGATGCTGGCCCCCACGCTGGCCAGTGCAACCCAAAAGGCCTTGGTCTGAACGCCAGGCCGATCAGTGCTCGCAAGCCCTGTGCTGAACACCGAATAGACGGCTGCCAGAATGATAGCCACTCCGGCGGCAACCCATTTCTCAGAACCCGTAAACCCCTGCAGGTACGTTGTCAGCAATGCGCCGATAACCACAATGGCCGAAAGCCATGCTTCCGACTTTTGAACCGCATTCTTTTCGTTTGCCATTCTTCGATACTAACGGAAGCGCACGACCTTGAAAAATTAGGGAAAACCCACAACTTGACCCAAGGCCGCGCGAAGCGGTACGCTGTGGCAATGTTTCGCCGCTTTCCAGCATCTGTACGCAGCACCGTTGCAGGCATCGTTCTAGGGGACGCGCCCTTGCCCCGGGTGCCCGGCTTTTGCAAGCAATCACCTATGCAAGGTGCAACCCTCGGAAGCGTGCAAGCCATGCCGCCTGCAATGCGGGCAGCGTTTGTACGCAAAGCGGCCCAACGCCGCGCACGCCAAACATCAGCGCAGTCGCCTACCCATCAGCTGGAACAGGGGATCTTGCACTTGATGTCCAACGCCAGCGAAAAAGGCCTTGAGCCCACAATCACACGCGTCACGAATTTGGCATTGGCTGCCGGATTGACGCGCCTTGGACTGCTTGTGAAAGTTGCCGGGCACCGCTTACGCCTGCATGACATGCCTGCCGACGAGAACTGGCCGGGAACCCAGACCAGCATTCGCGATTACATTCGGCCTAAATGGTTGCCGATTGAAGCGAAGCAAGTCCGGTATTACTAGGCTCGGCTAGGCTCGGCTAGGCGCGGCGCGCCTCACCTGCGTTTTGCCTTATGCTTTCAAAATAGAGTACGCGCCAAAAGCAGCTGCCGCGAGATTCAGGCCAACCAGCGACCAACCGACCTGCGGAGTCAACTCGCCGATTTCGACAGGTGTTGCATCGTTGCTAGGCGGCAAAGGCGTACGCACTACTTTGACAAGCGGTGCAATGTTGCCGCCTCGACGGCCTACCTCAGCGGCAATCAAGCCGCCAAGTTGCGTGGCGTTTTGCGCGACTTGCACAAGCATGAGGCTTCCTGTGCGCAACGCCTGCGGTGCCTGCCCACTACCCACATGGCGGGTTAGCGCACGGTTAACAGCGGCAACCGTCGAAGGGCCGACAACACCGTCAATCGTAACGGCCAATACCTTGTCGCCTACGAGCTTGCCTAGCGCGTTGATCGCGTTCTGCAGCACTTCTGCTGCCGGTGCACGATACCCAGCGCCAGGGCCCCCGCAATTGCCGTTTGGCGTTTGAACCCAACCGGTCGGACACGCATTGGTTGCGCCCAATGGCGCGCCACTGATTGAGAAAACTTCAGACATGCACTCAGATTACCGTGGAACGCCTCCACACGGCAAATTGCCTATGGGGAGACGACAGCCAAGCCAAACGGCGCTGTGATCAACATGCTCGAAACGGTTCCTGCGGGAGTCCGAATCTGTAGACGCGCGTATTGATGCTTGCGTATTAGCTGTGTACTAACCGCATACGTTCCGGCAGCAAACGTGCCAGAACCATTGGTTTGCAACGTACGAATAACAAGCGGCATAGCAACAACGCCCGCGCCTGCGGCTTCTTCTGCAATTTCACGAAACCAAAGCGTCGCCGCCGGATCGCTTGAAAATTCAAGGTACCAGGCGATTGAAGTGCCTACGCCACCTGTGACGGTAAACAGAAAATCGAGCGTCAACGTCTCGCCAACCATCAAAATAGGCCGCGTTGGCTGAAGCACGTTGGTTAGATTGCTGTTGTAAAGCTGCACAGACATGGGGCCAGCCTATCACACGTTCAAGTTTTCGTAGAAACCGTTCGCGTCAACGCCCATGTAACGCCGCCAAGTAAGCCGACAAGCAAAGTGCCGTAAAGTAACGCCTCTGTGGCCCCGAGAGTCGCACCTTTATGTGCAGCCTTGTAAGCGGCTTTGGTTGCAGCTGTGGTCGCTGCTGTACCTGCGGCTTTACGGACCGCTGCTGTAATTGCAGGGATCGCAGCCTCACCGGCAGCCAAAGCCGAATTCATGACGGTCGCGATAATTTGCTTGGCCGTACTTGTAGAGATCAAAGCATTGCTAGCAAGATCTTTGACTTCGGCTACGTACGTCGCTTGTAGCTCAGGATCCATAAAGGGCGGTCCGTAGGGCCCATAACGCCCAAGCGATGCCGTAGCGAGCATTTAAACTGGTGCCCAACCCACACGGCCATCAGCGGCAACGACAAGCTTGTAGCCATCGGCGGCAGCTTCTCGCACACGCGCTGCATTGGTCTGTGGAATGCTGACTGCCGTGTAGCGCCTGCTGTCAATCATGTGCCAAGGAATTGGATCCCCAATAAGGTGGCTAACCGTGATGGTTCCCCCTGTATTGTCGATAAGTACCGTGCTCCACCCCTTGGCATTTGGCCAAGCCATGACAACGCTATTTTTGAGGTGGCGCGCCAACACTTCCGCAGCGAGCGCCGCATTGTGCGCTAACACAGGGCCCGAGCTTACAAAGTATTTGCGACGGCGCACAAGTGCAACCGTTCTGACGGTGGTAACACCTGCAAGCAGCCCAAGCCCTAAGAGCGTCAAAATCATTGTGCGATGCCTTTTTAACGTGCAATTTGCAAAACACTGCGCACATCGGTAGGCGCTAAATAAGGCTTCAAATTGGCGGCCAGCCGCATTGCAAGCTTTCGACGCAAAGGCTGCAATTGACGTGTTTGCCACGGTGACAACTCTGTATCGCCACGCACGATTTTGACTAAATGCCCTAGCATTTCATCAGCTTTTGCCAAATGCGATTTCCCGTAGGAAACGATACGTGCTGCGGGCTTTTGGCCGAGTCCAGATTGTGTCATCATTTGAATACTGCCTTACGAAATGTGTAAAATTAACCCGCGCCGCTGGGCAGCCCAGTCAACCCGTGCGTGTGGCCATCCGAGTCATTAACTTGGACTTTGCCGTACTTCACGCGATGAAAGTGACTTGCAACAACATCGGTTACGCCATTGCCCTCGAAGTCGAGGAATGCACTGTGGTCGTGAACCGGCGAAAGGCGTCCTGATGCGCGCGTTGTTAGCTGTGGGGCGTACGCCGGGGGTGCCGTCGTAAGCCTCAAAGCGTCAACGCGCTCAGGATCTGGGTATGATCGTTGTCGAGACATGGCCCTAGTGTATGCCGGTTACGGCAGACTAGTAAGACTTGTTGCCGTTGTAGACGTTCTGAATCTGGCGATTGCGCGCCGTGAACGCCTGTGGCATCAACTGATTAATCATGGACGAAGAGTCCACAACACCTGCCCGAATGCCAGCGGCAGTTGACCGAACTTGGGGCCACATGCCTTCGCGCATGGTCCGCGCTGGGAAAGCGTTGTTGCTTCCGTACGCAGGCCCGCGTCGTGGGCCTTGAGGAATCTGCGCTTGTGGTTGCGGCATAGAAGGTGTCAAAGAGGCAACAACCATTGATCCAGGACCAGGACCCCTGGCCCCGAGACGCCCAAACTGTGGTTTGCCCGATCCGTAGCGCGGGGTAAACCCGAAGCCACGAATTTGCGCGGGAGCGGCATCGCCGCCCGCGTCCATCGCAGGACCACGCCCACCGCTGTCAGGCAAATTGCCGGGACGCATGCCAGCAGGCATACGCGGCAAATTTGGCCGAAAGGCTGCCATTGGCTGCATCGTCTGCTGAAACGGTGAAATGTTGGAGAAGAAACCGGTCGGTGCCAGTGAAGGCCGAAACGACGGCTTTGCTGGATCGGGCCGTGTGAACGGCATCCGGTAATTGTAAGGAACACCTTGGCCTAATGAAACGATCATGTTGTTTATCCTCTGTTAGTTCCGAATGCTTTGCAAGAACACGCCCGATTTGCGTCAAGCGCGAGGGCCCTATATCCTGAAAATAGACATGGCCGCCCGCAAACCCCCAACAACAACTGCATTCGATAACGACGACACGCCAACGCTTGTCGGGCCCCCCATAGGCCACAGTGCAAACCGGGAAATGCTGGCAATCATTGGCAATTACTCGCTCGAAGCCAAAGCCCATGGTGATAAACTGCAAGGGCTTTATGAAAGCCTACGCATGTTTGAGCGCCCTGTAGCGGGCGCATGGGGTGAGCGTCTATTAGAAGAGCAAACGCGCCATCACAATGCCAATGCGGGCAACCTACGACAGCTTGAACAAGTCGTTGGCCGCCTGCCAGTAGGCTAGCCGTCGCGGCGCCCGCCACCTTTAAAAGGTGTATCGTCGCGGTGCCGAAACACACGAGGCGCTTTTTCAACAGGTACACGGGCCCGCGTATCCGCGCCTGCGACGTAAACAGCGCTTACCTTGTAAGGCCGCACAACAGACGCACCGGCATCGGCAGGGGCGCCGCTTACCGGGGGTTTACGGTCTTCGGCCCAAATATCACGAGCTTTGGACATTTTTGAGAACTTAGCGCCAGGAGGCGATCCCGCGGTTGGCCGCGCTTTAGACACTTTGCCTTTGCGGGCAGCGCGCGCATTCGCAGCCCGCTTTACTTCACGTCGAGAGCCCACCGCTGTTTGACTTTCGGCAAGTTCAGCGCGCAATGTCCGACCCGCGACAGCTTGGTTTTCAATGGCCTTCACGGCTTCGACAGGACTGCCGGTCACCTCAACAAAGCCGAACCCGCGAGAAATCCCGGTTGCGCGTTCACGCATGATTTTGGGGTTGATTGCAACAACCCCCATGGATAACAACGCTGCCAGCAACGTTCGTTCGTCAAAGGTTTGGGGCACATTGCCAATGAACAGCCGGGCGGGTGGTTGCTGTGCGGGTTTGCGCTGTGGTTTTGGAAGCATTGTGTAGCCTTTGCTAGTGTTCACGTTGCAATTTTAAAGGCATTGCAGAACCTTTTGGCATCGCTACGATCACCGTCAACATTGCAATTTTGCAAGGCATTGCACGGCCTTTGTCACCCGAAGGCGAGATCGTCGTTGCAATTTCTAAGGCATTGCACAGCCTTTAATAGCAGTATTTAACGAAAGAGTTTGCCCAAAAAGCCGGTTAAAGAAGCGACGCCCTGTGCGCTTGCGAATGTCGCATACTTTGTACCCCATTGAATCAAACAAAGGATAGAGCAAACGCACACACCGTCACCCGCGGGAGCGCCATTCATGTACTTTTTCAAATGAAAGAACGTCGCGCCTTGATCCGTCAAGGCTTTGGAACAGTGCGCGCATGTGTCACATGCCGTATCATTTGTGCCGGTCATGCGGAAATTCCTTTGTTGCAGCTTGTTGGTTTTGCGCGGCACCGGCACCGGCATCAATTCAGCATACAGAATCGGTGTGCTCGGTGCCTTGCGCTTTGCCATTTCAAGTCTCAAGGCTATACAACGCCTTCAGTTTTGCAACCCATACTACGACTTGAACAGTAACCTTTCGATGATTTGCAACTCACGAATCGCAGCGTCTTCGTCAGCGCTGCCGTGAACTGCATTGGCGGGACCTTCGGTGCCGAACCGCCCGCGCAACGTTGCAGGCAAGGCTTTCTTGGGATCCGTTGCCCCGCAGAGATTCCGCCACTTTGCAATGGCGTCTACACCGTCAAGGACCATAAACACGGAAGGCCCGGAAACCGTATGCGCGATCAAGTCTGCAAAGAACGGTTTGCCCTTATGCTCCTTGTACAGGTTTGTGGCTTCGTGCACTTCCATGACATCCATGCCGAAAATCTCAAGCGTTAAGTCCGGCAATGCTGTTTCAATTGCTGTGATGATTTGACCGACAACATGCGCCGCGACAGCATCAGGTTTGATGATCGCAACTGTGAATTCGGTATCGTCGTCTGTTTCAGGTTCGTTGGTAGGCATGAAGCTGTGTTCCTAAAAATGTTTTGAATCGCGCAGGCCACGAAGTATTTCAAGATGCGCGACTTGCGGGTCATCCGCAGCAGATGTATCAATGATGCGCCATACCGCATTAGCGGTTTTTGCATTCCGCCGCCAAAGGTTGCGGTAAAGGCCCGCGACTTCTACTTGCTTTTTCGCATCAGCTTCGTAGTGGTCATCGGGGATTGGCTTACGCTTGCGCACAATTTCATACGGTGTTTCCAGCAGGAAATTGAAATCAGCCTGCGGTAGGTTGGCTGACAGCTGCAAAAGCCAAACAGGATCGATCCCGTCAGAAATGCCGTACGCGTAAGCCGACTGCCACCAACGGTCAACAATAACGGTGCGGCCTTCCACAAGGTCTTGGCGAATCTCTTGCGCAGCCGTGTACTTGTCGGCTGTAGCCAAGCATTGGAACATTAACTTGTTTGCGCGCGCTACATCACACGTAAAGATGCTGCCTGTAATTTGCAACGCGACGTTACCGCGTAAATGCGCGCTCATAAGCGCGCCCAACTCGGTTTCGTAGCGAGGGAAGCTGTACACCTTCGGATTTAGCCCACGAGCTTTACACGCTTGCCGCAACCGCTCTGTTTGCGTTTGTTTGCCTACACCGTCGCAGCCTTCTATTGCAATAAACATTCAAGTGCCCTTTGTGTTGATGGTAATAGCCGCCCACGTTTGTATTTCTGGTGAAAGCGTCGCCGGATCTACATTTTGGATTGTAGGTGGCTCGTAGGTGTCAGGTGCGCTCGCCAACATGTCGAACTCTTCAAGCTGAAGTTCTACCGCCTCAAGCGCTATGCAGACACACTTTAGGGTTTCGCGCTCATCGTAGTCTGCGAGATTGTCAATCTGCCCCTGTTTGAAAGCACGTATGGCAGTCAACGCGCTTTCCCCTGCAGCGATCATCAAGTCTAGCCTGTGTAACAATTCTGGCTTTTTCATTGGGCGTTTTTTTCTACTCGCATTCTTTGGTTTCGAGACGTAAGCCGACAAGGCCCAGGGCCAGCCGCGGCCTGTTGTATTGCTCATTCGCATATGTACGTTGTTGGATTTGAAAATCAATTGGTAGCCCTGTCATTTTCGTACCCAGTGCCGAGAACGCCATGCAAAGCGCCGCCCACTTTGCGTTCGTACAAGCGCGCACAGGATCCCCTAGACCCAAACGCGCATACTCGGCATCGTCGAGTATTAAGCGCACGTCAACATCGCGCCATTCCTTGAAGAACGTTGCCGACCCCACAAGATACGGCAACGTACCAAATGCGCTCCACACTTGTGAACCGAATTCTTCCAAATACAATGCGGCGGGCATGCCAACATGATTTTGGCAAATGTACTTTTCAGGTTGCAATTTTAAAGGTATTGCGCAGCCTTTGTCACGTCGTTTGTCCTGCGGCTTTTTCATTAGATGCTTTTGCTACTCGCGGTCTTCGGGTTTGCTGGCTCTATGGCTATTCTGTGCTTCACTCGGTGTGAAAGCGTAAACGCAAAAGGCTTGCAGGGCCTCCCGGCGTCGAAATCGCTAATGAACTGCACAACAGCAGGCGAATTCATGATTCTGCGCTCCCTGTTATCTAGCGGCTGCATGAACGTTTTGTACACTTCATACCTAATGCCTGTAGTTTCAAGAATCGCGATTGCAACAGGACATTGGCACGTCCTTTGCTGTTTACCGCGATTGATATGGTCTGCAGTTATTTTGATTCTCACTGGGGTTAGCCGTCCCCTGATAATTGCAACACCAAGGCCTGAAGCTGTGCGATGCGCGCGTCTCTAAGAGCGCTTCGCGCATCGCGGTCAAAAGGCAAAAGTGTGTCGTCTGTTATGGGATCCAACACAGTGACATCAACAACGTCACCACACGTAAGGGTTTTCCCGCATTGATGGCACAAGCCTGGATTACCCAGGTCGGCAAGCAATACAGCCTCTTCAGGCGTTTCCGCGTCAATTGTGCAAGTTACGGTTGCGTCTACAATGGCAACAACACGGTACGTAGGCATGGGCGCTACCTCCTAAGTATCAGACCAACGTCGTCCAATATCGACATCGACAGGGAATTTAACGCCATTCCATTCGTGCGTCCAGCACGCAATGATAGCGTCTTTAACTTCTTGCGCTTGCGCTTCAGGGGCACGAACGAGCACGGAATCGTGCCCATTGTGAATCAAGCGCGAAGCGCTGCCAACAGGCGCACTTTGATCATAGCGTTGCGCGAAACGCACAGCACCAATACCCCAAAAGTCTGCGCCACCAGACTGATTCGGAAAGTTACTGACAACCGTAGGGTCAACCCGCCCCATGGGGAACACTTGACGACGCCCTAAGATCGGGCTGCGAATTTCGCCCTGCTGAATCGTGTAATCGAGCATCTTTTTTTGGAAAAGGCGCAACCCCTGGCAGGTACGGTTAACCTCAATCAAGAATGCGCGCACAACAGCGATTTCAAGATCAGGTTCGTCTTTGACAACTGAGAGCCAAAGCGTGTCAACAGAGCCGCCATAGAAACCGCCGTATTCGAGACGTTTGGTCAAATCGCGAAGCTTGTCGCGCCGCTTGCAGTCTTTGCACTTAGATTTAGGGTCTGCGGGGTTTGGCCCGCAAGCGTGCCCTTTGTGCATGTTGTACGTCGTTACCAAACTTGGGAATTCCCGAGGGAACGCAAGCACCCCAAACTGCGTATGAATGTCCCGATCATTCTGAAAGATATCGAGCAAGAACGGATCCTGTGACATGGCCGCAAGCAAACGCGCTTCAAGCTGCGCGTAATCGGCACCAATCAAGATCTCCCCGGGAGGGGCCGCTATCATCTCGCGAACGTTCGCCGCGCCACCACCAGCACGCTTAGACCAGTTTTGGCAATTGGGACTGCTGCCCCAACGCCCCGTAATTTTGTGCACCATCCAATCGGCATGAATCACGCCGTAATGCCGCCCATCGGAAGCTTGCGCGATATCTACGGGCTCAATGCCGTCGATAAAGTTGTTCACAGCGCTTGCCGTCAACGTGTACTTGAGCAACGCACGAGCGACTTCATGGTATGCAACGCTTTCAAGCGTTTCTTTGTCAATCTTGGGCAGGCCCGTCTTCTCTGTCATTTGCAGCAAGGGCACGCCTGCAACACGCAAGATCGCTGCCTGTTGGATCTTGGAGCCAATGTTAATGCCGCCAATGCAATCGGCAACTAAGTCTTCATCGACTATCGGTGCAGGTGTGAAACTGCCATCAAGCGCTTCCACAACAAACCCACGCGTTGTGTAACTACGTAACGTTGACGCAATCGGCGCGCGTTCTTGCTGCAGGAGTGTTGCCAAACCATCAATTGTGCAAGGCTGATGCGCAAAAGCTTGATACTTGATCCATTCCCAAATGGCTTGGCGCAATGCTGATTTTTCTAGCCCTGCCAAAAACTCTTGCTTGCGCAACGTCGCACGTTCGAGCAATGCGCCTTCGTTTGACATGGGCATGCCGGTGCTATCAATTGAGCCGCCAACGTTTTCGCCTTTGCGTACGCTGGTTGCCTGAAACTTAGCCACCCAATCAACGAACGCTTCAAAATGCGTATCTTGCGTGTAGGGCAAGAGCGTTGTTAAGGCCTTGTCGCGCAATTCAACAAGAATACCGCGCACATGTACACGTGCATTCATGTCAACGGGAAGCCCCGCACGTTTCATCTGCAACGCGATACGCGCAAGGCTACGGTCTAGGTCGTAAACGGCAAGTGTATTGGTTTTGTGCAACGCTGGTGCTAAGGCCAAGTAGGCGCGACACATGCCGAGTACGTCACGCGCGTTATACCGCGCGTCGTCCGGCTTCATTACCAAAGGCACAATATTTCGTGGGTCTGTCTCGCCTGCGTACATGGGATAGTGCCTTATGCGAAAAGGATGTTGAGTTGTTCAGCTGCGCGGGTCACTGCTGTGTACAGCCACCGGATCTTAGCGTCAGGCGTGGCGCCCAACCATCTGTCAACAATGACAGTACACTCGCGTGATTGACTGCCTTGGTGTTTGTGGCACGTCATGGCGTACCCATAATCGAACAACAAACCAACATCGGCCCAGCTACGAGGGTGCGGCTGTGGAATGTCCGTAAATGCTGATACTGTTTTTTCACGATTGAACTGGTGCGTATTGATCGGACCCTCAATAAGCAAGTTGTCATCCAGGAAAGCAACGCGGCCTTGGGCGCAGCCGTAACCGTCAATGCACGCTGCAAGTTCAGCGTCATCATCGGCAAGCAGCCAACTGCCTTGCTGAAACGTACCCCGCATGCCGTTGAATACGGGACTTGCGTTCTTCAGCAAAATCAAAGGCTCACCCGGCATAGGCAAAGGATTCGTGAAGCCTTTGTATTTGCGCACAAACTGATTCACTTGCACGCGTGTTGCGTTTTTGAAACAAATTACGGTGTGATCGGGCCCCACCGAGCTAACCACATCGGCAAACTTTGGAATGAAACGCACCCGCGAGTCTGTAGGCTTGAACTGGCGAATGTCGTATCCCGCCCGTACCCATTGAGCGAGCGCCAAAATCGGGTTGCCTTCCGCTTGCCTATGAATTTTTTCGAGCTTTACATCAGGCTTTTCCATCAGATTCAGCGTCGAAGAACCAACAGGCGGCAATTGCCCGTGGTCCCCAACAGCGAGAATTGGAATGTTGTACGCAAGCAGATCCGCCCATAACTCTGCATCAACCATAGAGGCTTCATCAACAACAATGAAATCGTGCCCAAAGTGCGCAGGCTCAACAGCCAACCAACCCGTAACCTTGCCGGTCTTGCTATCGACAATGGGCCGCTTGATAAGGCTGTGAATGGTTTGACAGGCACAATCGTTTAAGCCGTTTTCGATTAGCTTGCGTGCAAGTACGTTCGTTGCTTTGCCGGTATACGCACAAAAAACAATGCTACGAAAATGCGCTTGCAGCGCTACCGCCAAGGCCGATGTAATTGTGGTTTTACCGGTGCCCGCAAGGCCCCCAAGCTTTAACACCATGGCGCTAGATTCGCCGGTAATGCGTCTAGCAACGTTTGCCGCTATGGCCCATTCCATTACACGGTCGAAAACCTCTACTTGATCTTCGGATAGTGTGTCGCGTGTGAAAACGCGTGTCGGTGCTCGTAACTGTTTGGCGCGCTCATCGGCAGACCTTTCGACAATGCGCTCGACAATCACGCCCCGTTGCATAGGGCGCTGCAGTTGTGGCTTGGCACTTGACCTTGGCTTGCTATGTGTTGGTATCATCATTGGGATTCTCGGTGTCTTCGACAGCTGCATTGCTTAGGAGATCGCGGAGCGACACAACAGGCGCACGCCCAGAATTGTGCATGGCAACGCGAGGGAAGTTATAGACATTTTCAGGAGCCTCAGCGGGCGCGTCAGGCACGACGGGCACGACGGGCACGACGGACACGATAGCCAATTCAATTTGGCGTGTCTCAGCAGACGCTTCAGGTACAGGCACACTGCCGCGCTTTGGTGTTTTACGTGCAATCTTATCGGCTTTCAATGCGGCGTTGCTTGCTTCATGCGCCGCCACCCGTTCAGCTTTGCGTTCAGCTTTAATGCGCTCCATTTCGCGAGGTACTGCGAAATTGCACAACGTATCGAGCCGCATGTCGAGTTGCGGTCCTGTGACAGTTTCAGCGAGCACGGCATCCAAAGCTTCTTGCACAACCGGCGTCATGGGATACGTCTTTAGAAATATCTCAATCTTGGTTGCTGCTTTAGCGTGTGCTTTTACAATCGCTTTATCGTTTTTGTCCTGGACCTTGCCCTGTTCTTTGACGATCTTGGTTGCCGCCTTAACAGCCACCTTCTCGGCCTGTTTAAACTCTTTGTCGCGGGCCTTACTCGCCTCTTGCGCATCTTTGTGCCACACCTTCCAAGGGGGCACGACGCAAAACTGCGCCACGACGTTTTGCAAGTCATGCGCTAGCCCGGGGAACGCTGCATGATGCGCAAGCATCGAGTCTTCCCACAACCCGCCTACGGGGCCTTCTTCAGCTTCCCAACGTTGGATATCGGCTTGGCAGTTGTGCGCGATCTTAACCAACAGAGGATCCGCAACAGCTTCGCGAAGCGCAACCATGACGGACTCTGGCAATGTGGGCCGCCACAAACTGATTGCGCGAATAGCGGTTCCAATACCGATCCATGTAATTCGCCCGTCAGGCGCCCATTCCAAATCGAAGCCTAAAGCGCCCCATGCGCGGCATTCGGCAATCATAAGCACAACAGCCTCAGCGGCTGCGCCCGGTACGGTAAAAACACCGCTATCACCGGTCTGTAAAGGTGTTGGTGTCATGGCAAGTCTTCCAGTGCAGTTGCTGTTAGTTCAATGAACAGATCACGATTACCAACGCGTATCGCAATTGCGCGTAGTGTAGGCAAAATATCAGGATTCGCGTCACAGAACAGCGAAAAAGCGACTTCTGGCGTTGCTTCGTTCGCTTCTGGGATCGCTTCTGTGGTTGCTTCGTTTACGACATCGACAGCCACATCTGTAGACTCTTGCGGAGACAACGCCGCCGCAAGGCTTCCCACAATTTCTGCAAGGCCAGCAATTGCCTCATCTGTAATCGGCATGTCAACGGGGGGCGCCACCACAGGCAAAGGTGTTGCCGTGATCTCAAATGCGACCGGCACAGCCAACACAATGCTTTGTGGTGGCAACGCAAACACAGGTGGCCGCAATGGGCCGGGCTCGATAAACACGGCAATATCGTCCGACCATTCAGAAGCAAGCGTGCCGTTTGCGATATGGAACGCCTTTACAATGTCTGCTTCGAGAAACAGCATTTGCGCGTCCATATTCATTTTTTGTTTACCGCCCCCTTCTGTGCCTTCACCCGCGCCACCGCGAATGATTGCGCCTGGGTGAATGGACGTGACAACAGGCAACCCCGGAAACGCGGGCGATTGTTGAACGGTGCCGCGTGCATCCGAAATTGACGTTGTTTGCAACGCCATGGCACCCATTGCAGCACGACCTAGGGCGAGTACTGCAGTTGGCGCGGCCATACGAATCTCTTGCTCTACACGGGGCCTGCAACAAGCCAACGCAACAATGTAAGCGTTATCGTCGCGGGGCCGCGGGCACAGCAAAGCATTCGTCGTCCAGACAATTTGACGATCAATGCCGTGATTGCGCAAAACACGGTTAAGCTCTTGCCCCGCGGGGCCTACGAACGGATACCGTTGCGTGATCTCTTCCGTACTTGGGCTATCCCCAAGAATCAGCAAACTGCCACGCGCACCAGCGCCAGGAACGGCAACACGAGGTGCACCATTGATGGCTACGGGGCAAGAGCCACACTTAGGGGAATTTTCAGGTCCCCTGTACAAAATCACACGGCCATCCTCATCGCGATCAGGCCCGCGTGTTTGCGGCGTAGTCATTTCACACCGTCCCGTGCGAGGCGCCGACGCCACGTTGCGACTTTCACAAACAAAGCGCAGGCCTCAATGTGGTTTTCGTCCATGGTTTTTAACTTATCCTCGAAATCTGCGGGCATGATCTGAATGGATTCTTCGGGGTTACCCGCGTTGCCCTCAAAAGCGGGCATCAACAACAAGAAAGGTTCAAGCGGGCCTTCGACAACAGCCTGTGCCACGCAAAACCGACAACCGACAACAAACTCAGTGTGTTCATCACACTTCCAAGCCGGGGCCTGTACGTAAACGCTTTGCGAGGTACGCGGCAACGCATCGGCTGCGTCGCTGCCTTCAGCATCAGCGTCAGCATCGGCGTCGGCTTCATCGTCGTCTTCCACAGCGAGATCTCGGGGATCGACGCGTTTACCGGCCAAAGTGTCTATGGCTTCCAGGATGCGGCTCCCACCTTTGCCATCAATATGTTGTGTCTTTTCGATCAACTTAGCGTGGACCAACTCTTGCGGCGTTAACGCACGCGAACACGCAATAGCTGCAACGTTCGCAACCGTTGGCAACGCACATCCATAAGTGTTGTGGACCAAACACCAACGATTTGAAGGCGCGTAGCAAGGCAACGCAACACCAGAGCCCGCCATATTATCGCGTAACGTGCGCACGTCCCCGGGGGTCATGCCGCCTAAAGAGACAGCGCCTGTGCAACCGAGATTCACAATGTCGATGGCTGTACGACAACCAAGCTCTTGCAATTTTGCAACAACAGAAACACGCAATATTTCACGCGCATCAGGATCCAACGCCAATCCCGAAGCAAACGGTAGATCTTCTAACAAGCGGGAGTCTTCAAGCATATCGCCAATGGCCATGGGGAACCTCAAAAGCAAAAGAGTAAGCAGAAAAGAAAAAGGTGCCGTAGGTTGTAACGCCTACGGCACCTTAGTTGTGTTATCGGCCTACAGGCGTGACCGATGGTGCAGCAAACCCACCGCTGAACCCGGGGTAGGGCGTGGCGTGTTGTGGGCTAGGGGCAGCTGCCCAAGGCGCAGCAGCAGCAGGCGGCGCAGCAGCAACAGGAGGCGCGTACTGTGGCTGTGCAGGAGGCGCGTACTGTGGCTGTGCAGGAGGCGCGTACTGTGGCTGTGCAGGAGGCGCAGAATACTGCGGTTGCACGGGAGGCGCAGCAGCAGGTGCAAATGCAGCAGCAGCGGCAGGCGTAGCACTAACGGGAGTGCGTTCATTGATGATCTTGACGCTGTTGGCCTTGCTGACATTGCCAGTCACGGCATCAGTCTTGTCATACGTCTCGTGCACGCTGTCAGCCATGAAGTAGGTGCCAACGAGTTGTTGATCGTCGAAACCACCATCAGGTGAAAGTTGCACGTGAGTTGCCAAAATCAATTGCTTGACGCGGCCCAAAGCGCCCTGCTTTACCTGCGCGCCGACGCTGTAACGCCCGAAAGCTTTACGGCCTTTCAGTTCGCCTTCAGACACCACCATCAACTCACACACCATCTGCTCTTTGCCGGGCTCTTTGCCGGGCTCGGTCGTGACCTTGGCGATCTGAAAGACAAGGCCTTCAGCGGGCGGAAGCCCTTCGTTCGCGCCGTTCCATGCTTGTACAGAATGCAGACTCAAATTCAAAAATGCCATTAGCGATCTCCTACTTATCTACTTGTTTTTGTTGCAACTTAACGTACGCCCAGCACTGTTACTGCGGTACGCAAATCTAGACGGACACTTTAACGCGGAGGTAGTTGTACACCGTGTGGGAAGCCTGGCATAGCAGGCGACACAGGTTTTTCGGCTACACCCAGTAACGGAAAAATCAATTTGAAACTTGGGATCAAGGGAGTCTGTAAAGGCCAGCGTCCCCCGAGAAAATTCCATTGACGGAATGGTTGCGTGTGCAACTCATAAACAGGCGGTTGGCCGGGAACGCCGGGATTCGCAAACGTTAACCATTTGAAGTCGCAAAAGCTGGGAAATTTCTCGCCCATTTGACCCGCAATTGCAAGCCCGCCTTCTTGCTTTGTGTGACACAACCATAAAATGTTTGCAGGCAACGCGTGAAAGCGGTTTAGCAAATTTTTCAAATGCGAAGCAAGGTCACCGTACAGCTGACGCTTATCTTTGCCATTGGGCGAAGCCTCAAGCTCGGCCAAGACGCGATCCACATAGATTGAAAGTGGATCGATTACGATGGTCCGCCAGGGAAACCTGCCGTCGAGCTTGGCCTTTTCCAACCGCGCCAAGATCATGGCAATGTCAGATTCGCGGTTGCCCACTTTCATCGCGTTTTCAATCACCCACACATCAGGTGGTATCGCGGGATCCCACCACCATTGGGGATCCATATTGAACAGTGTTTTGTAGCCACCTTCCGTTGCATCACTGATGAACAACGGGCGCGGCGCTGATGCTGCAAACGTTGTTTTGCCCGAACTGGCAGCACCTGCCACGAGCGCGCGAATGTTTACAGGTGCCAGACCGGATTGAACTTTAATTTCAAGCATACACAAAATCCCTTCGTTGCATTACAACGCGTCTGCCCCTGGTAGTTTCTTAGGCACAATGCGTACTAGATCATTATTCAAATCGCGACAGTGCGTCCAAAACGCACAACGATCATACCGATTCATGCAACCTGCAAGACTGCGCGGCCAATACCCGGCGTTACGGTAACGCGTTCGTAAATCATTCCAAAACACACGATCACGCGCGAACGTAGAAACAACCTCCCGAGGTTGCACAATCTCTACACGCATATGCCGTGGTGGGAAGCCCTTCGATGTCAGATTGATCTTCGTACCCGTTAAAGGTGCGCCGAACATCTTAGACATTTCGGACAAGTCCCAGGCGTAAAATTGGCCGATCACTTCACCATCGAGCCACCAAGATTCGAGAACATCGGGTGTGAACGCAGAAGCCGATTTATGTTCGATATTCCAAATGCCACCGTCTTCGTACGCAAGCATGTCGAAACGACACGTATGAATCCCGGGAATGCCAGCGCTCATTTCAACCGCAAGCGGCTGCAAGTCTAACTCGGGGCCCCAATATTCGCTGTAACTGTAGTACATGCGTTTGACTTGGCGCACGTGCTCTATGGAAGCTCCCGCATCTTCTACAGCTTGCAAGAAATCTAATGGGTTCGGCATGTTTGCACGCCAACCGGGGTATCCCGCAGGTAAACGCCGTCCATAATGCACAGCAAGGATCGCATGAAACAGGCTTCCAACTTCAAGCGCAGTTGGATTGCGAATCTTTAAATTGTTGTCCATTGGATCAATGGCAACCGCGCCTAGCTCATTCTTGAGATAGTAACGATAAGGGCAACGTTGCAGGTCGCCCATTTTGGACCAACCGTCTTCCGAAGGCCCACCAAGAGGCTCACAATTGAATTTCGCAAAAGCTTGGTCTAGCGCTTCGTTCATGGACAGCGCATCAGGCGCCTCAATTTGAATGTATGCCATACGGTTACCGCCGCTTCTTGCGGATTGCCGCAGCTTCGCGCGCTACCACGCGTTCAAGAAGGAACACAAGGAATTCGTTGCGTGACAAATGCCCCGCAGGTGCGGGCAACTTCTTGCAGATAGCTTCGTGCAAAACATCTACAGCCGTCGCAAGTCGCGCAGGTATGCGGATTGTAAATGCGATTTTGTCTGTTGTTAGCGGCATCTGGATTCACTGTGTGGAAACAATATTTATGTTAAAGCCTTCGCGCCGTCAACAAGAAAAAATCACTGTGGTGCATATAAAATCACTGTGGTGCACTTTTGCCGTTAAAACGCAAAAAACCTCGGGATTTCCGAGGTTCGCGTTACGCACTTAAAATGTTTACGAACTGTTTAATCAGGCCAAGCGGCTTCAGCGGCAGCGTCCATAGGGTCTTGCAAATCGAATTTTTGCGCCAACGCTGCTCGCAGATTCACACGGCCTGTTTGTGTAGACACGATTTCAACAGCGTTGCTTTGCGGATCCCGCAACGCGACGATCATGTCTGTAACGCCAGCTTGTTGCGTTAGCTGTGCAATTTGGGCGATCAGCGCCGCGATTCGCGGAGTAACGGTAGCGGGCCTTGTCATGGGATACGTCCTTACGTAATGATTTTGCTTTTCGGCACCGCAGGTTCCAAAGGTGCGGTTCCCAACAGTTTACCAGACACTTCTTGCGCAGCGCTAATAGCCGCAAAAGCCGCCGTCGCGTACTTCACTTGTGTATCCCGATCCAAGTCCCCCCAATCAATATCGACAGCGATTGGCAAGGCCATGAACAGCGCCCGCGCTGCCGCCGCAATTGCTTTCGCGTCCAACCCCTGAAGCATCTTCAAAATGCCACCGGCAGGCCCATCTGGCACATTGGCTTTTACCCGCAATACCGGCGCCCCTCCGGGAGGCGTGAACCCGTAGGCCACCAGCGCGGCGATGCCGTGCTCTTCCGCGTGGCGCAGGAAGCTAATAACCAAGGGATCGGGGTCTGCTTTAAAGGTCATGCGCGGCAGCCTACCCCGGGTGCGCTAAGCGCGTCAATCAGCAACTGTTTTCAAAGGCCGGGGAGCGTTGGTGCCGTGTTCCACACAAATGCGTTGCAGTAAAGCTGCAATCCCCGCATAAAAACGGGTGTGCAATGCGCACGCACACGAGCGTAATATGGCAGCACACGCCGGTCTAGGTTTACCCCTTCCACGGCGCCTCCCACACACGTAGCGTCCCACGCAATCCTGACTACTTGCTGCATGTCGATGCTGCCAACAGACGTGACAACGGGCATGCGAAACCAAATTTGAAAGTAGTTGGCATATCGAAGCACTTGGTAAGCCTCTGCCTCTGCGCCAAGGATACGCGAAAAAAGCACCAATATAAAAGCGCGCGCAGCGGTCATACGCGCATACGTGGGATCCGGTGGAACTGGAAGGGGTGGAAAATGACTGCGCCGTGTCTTAGCGACCTGCACAAGGCCCGCGATACGCACGCCCAAATGTGTGTGGCAAGTGATGCCCCCAAGTGCATGCATCGCTTTATGCGCCGCCGTTGTGGGCGCTGGGCAATTGAAGCGAACGTAAGTGACATAGTGCCCACCGTAGCAGCGACGCGCTGAACGTCGCGGACGATACCTACCAAACAACCAAACAACATGTTTGCCTTCAGGATGGAACGCGCAAGCTGCTTCAAACGTTCCGAAACAATGCAATTTTGTGCGTAACCGCGGCTTTGAAGCTTTCACGCTTGCCACTGGCGCATCACAACGCGTTTCTCCCGGTTGAACATCGTCTCCCCTTTGTGGTACTGCTGCGTATACCGCAACATCCGCACGAGTTGTAATTGCGGTAAAGGGTAGTTTGTATTCAACCAAGCATAATCCGAAACCGATAATGATTGCACCGGAAGCGCATGCCGCCAATCTGTGTAGGTTTTGTCACCAATGTGAACGGGCGTTGTCGCAAAGTAGAAAATCGATCCACGCTGACCCTTCCGTTGCAACGTACCTTTAAACGTCAAGCCTTCACCACTCCCGCTAACGATATGGAGCGTGAACCGTGATCCATCACGGTGTTTGCCGTTATACTGCGATTGCAAATAGCATTGCAGAAGGTTGAGCAACGAATCGTCTTCTGCAAGTTTTCGTGTTGCACGCACTTTGCGAAGTGTCTCCTGGCGCGTGCGCAAATATACGCGAACAGCTGTACGGCAAACTACGGCCCCCAACGCTGCAGCCGTACGGCTAGCGGCAGCATTTTCACACATACAATTCCAATCAATAAAACGCACCATAAAATAGGTACTGTTTGTTGGCGTGTAATGTAACGTGACCGCATGCGAGGTTGCAGGGAAAGGTGCAAACACGCAAGGAATCTTCAATGCAAGCTGGTTCATAAAACTTCCCGATCAAATGCACGTTGTACGTAGCGCACTAGCAAATCCAAACGCAATTGCCCCAAATCGCAATTGGCGTTTAACCAACGTTCTGCGGTGCCATACACCCATGGCGTGGACCAATGTGTTGTTGGGAAATGTTTTGGCAAACAAGGAAACCTTAGCCGAATAGGCAACGTCGCCGTGCCGATGCAAAGATCGATTGCAAGCGCCACGTGTAACACACCGTCAATGTACACCGCACGTAGCCACATTTGCAAAGTTGAACCATCGGCATACGTTGTTGCATACCGTTTTTGCAACTGCCGATTTACGAATGCAAGCACACAATGCGGACGCGTGGAAGCTACGGTGTCTAAGAGAGTTACACGAACACGCGGTAACCGAATGTGCTGTGCCACAAGCGCGCGACATGTGGCTTTCTGGTTATGTAACGCATCGACAACACGCGCAGCTTTTGAGGATTCACACGGACAATTCCAAACAATGCGATGCGCGTAACTGCGACGCGAAGCGAACAGTAAATACTGTAGTTCCACCGAATGCGTACCGAAAACACACTCAAGCTGTAACGGTATTGCCATCCGCTCTATGACAGGATCATGTGGGCGCGGCATGCAAAGGCCTTTGCTAGGCGTACAACGCCTCGAAGCGTTTGTGGCGGCCTATGTACTTGCTGAGATTTTCAATAGCGTATTGAAAGGTCGTCCATGCATCCAGTGTAACAAAGACTGCAGATTCACGGTCTGTTGAGTGCCACCCATAGCTAACACTGTAGCTCCATTCAAGGTATTCGTTAGTTTCCCAAAAAAGACAACCTTGCATCGTGAATTCACCAAACAAAGCCCCGTAGTCTCTGCAGCAACGTACCGTTGGCGGCTCGACCACCGTACATGCGGCGGGAAATATACGTTGTTGTATCTGTAGGATGTACTTACTTGCAGCTTTAAAAAACTCGTATGGCACAGGGTCTTTTAACGGCGCAACACGCTGGTGTGTAGATCTGTCTTTCAAGATGGCCCGCATAGTTCTACGACAACATTGCAGGCCCCCGAGTGCCATCGCAACGGTAGCTGCCGTATTACTTGTACAAGGACAATTCCAAGTGATAGCGCGGACCAAGTTATCTGAAATTTGCGCACCCTTCACAATGTGCAACGTAATATCGTGAACTCCATTGGGCGCAAAGTCACAACGGATACCGCTGACAACAACCCTGTCAAAGCGGTCTGTGGTTCGTATCATGCGCCAACGGGCGTCGCCACATACCATAGGTTTAAGAAGCATCACATGACTCCTGTGCGTAGTAACGCGCGACATAGCGCCCTACAATTTCAACTTGAGCGTACAACTCGGGGCCCAACAGTGCCTGCGCCAAACTCGTAGATGAATCTGTGTGCATCGACGCCGCCACCTGTGCCAAACTGAATACGGTATAAAATCCATTTACACAATTGTATCTAATTGTCGCGGTCCGAACTATTGGCGGTTCCCACGCCATCCGCGTATCCAAATCAATGCATAAATCACGATTGCAAACAGCGCGTGCCAACCGCCATTCCGATGCTGCTGGTCGGTAACGTGCTTCCAGTGCGAACAAACACTGCGAAATAAACGCCGATTTACTGTGCGCCAACTGTGCCATTCGCACCGCAGCTTGTTGGCGTAACGCGCCTACACGGAGATCCCGGCAAGTGGGCAACCCAAGGGCTGTTAACGTCTCAGCGGCAACAGCGCTTGCGCATGAACAATTCCAATTTACAGAACGTATGTAATACGGAAATTCTCGCCCAACTTGGCGCCTAGCGCTGTACGGCACGCTAGTGAAAAACACATCGTGATAGCCTTTGGCTGCAAAGGCACAAGCAACGTTGCGAAACACACCCATGTATGGTTTTTTCCCAGCAAAGTGAATTTGGAGATCCACAACCTAACCCCAAGGTGGCGTGGCTGCGTCGTCGTTGTAATAGAGTCGTGCGACAGCGTACGCAACATTGATCTCTGCCATCAATGCGGCGCTCCCACCCACATCGGGATGGTGCTTACGCGCAAGTTCATGCATTTTTTCAGTTACACTTGCAAGTCGTACAGGAGGCGACTCAAAGCCTAAAACGACGTACCAAAGCTTAGGCGCATCGGCGGCGGTCAGCGCCTTGTAACCGGTGTACGCTTGCTCTTGTCGGCCTACTCCATAGCGTTGCTGTGCACGCATCGCTGTTAGGTGCGCAGCCACCGCATTAAGGTTGTCTGCAACACGCTTCCAACGATCACAAGGAAACACAACAGACGTGTTTGTAATGCGAAAGTAGATGGCAACGCCCGTGTCACTCGGCTCGCGTACGCTGCTGTAAGGCAAGCCATCACGCCGCACAGGAATGTTTGTAGACATTACGATTGCAGTTGCCTTGAGCTTGCGCAGTTCATCACGCAAACGCTGCAATGCAACCGTGATTGTCAATTCACGACCATGCGTGCTGAAGCGCGCGACTTGCTTACGATGCGCAGGCGTACGGCCTTCCCCCGCAGGCCATTGCAAAGGGTACGCGGTGGTGAGTGTTTCTGTATCTTTGTTTTTCATGAGTACTTGTCCTTAATTTTCTTTTTGCGCACGCTCGCGACAACACTGACGTGCAATTGCCCAATCCAGGTACACTGCAACCAAAAAACAGGGCAACCAACAGAGACTGAGCAATCCACAAAACAAAATAGTGGGCCCGGCTTCTTTGCGTACACCATTAGTGCCGAATGCCAGCCAGAAGAAACCGATTGCCCATGCCACGTACCAGCCGCCGAGAACCCACCCCAAGGTTGCGAACATATTTAAAGTCTCCAAGTTTCTGTGCCAGGGGCCTTGTATTGAATCATCCAAGCGGTAGCGACACCAAGCGCGGCCCATGCATCGCTTTTAATGCCGTAGGTAGGGCCGGGATTCTTTTTGGTGCCTGGCGCTCCCCACAAATCAATCAAGCGTTGTCGAATCACGCTGTCATTGACGCCTTTGGTTTGTTTGCACAAAGCGACTTTGACTTGCGCGCGCGTAAGCCGTGTGTATAGGTCTTCGCGATTGGTGTCCAGTTGCGTGAATGCGTCGATGAAGCGCCCGATCCAAACACAGGTTTCAAACACCGTGGCACCGACTGCCATGCCGTAGGATGCAATCATTTCGATTGCCATGTGTGTGGTGGGTCGAGGCAACCGCGCAAGGTTCGCGTGCAACACCTCATTTGGTAGTTTGCCAAACGCAAGGATCCTGCGCGTTCGTACGTTTACGATTACCCAACCTGATTCGGTAGCGCCGGGATCTACTGCGATTATGTCCATGTTGATCGTTACCCTTTTGCCCTTGAAAATACGTACGCATAAGGCGTTTGCATCATGCGCGCCTCACCGCCTCGGAAGCCACCTCGGAAGTACATACGTGTAAGGCGTTTGCATCATAAGTACATTGGCAACGTCTGCGAAAGCATTAAATGCACGAATAATGCGCGGTAGACACGCTGCCATCTGTAGATCCACAACAGCTAGACCTTCAATTGTTGCCTGTTGCTTTTCAACACAATTAGCAACGTCCATTCCTGTATCGAGAGTACGCCCCCAAAAACAAAAACACGAAGCATCCGTGCCTAGCCCAATACGCAAGCTCATAGTCAAAGCATCCTCCGCCCTTAAGCGCCATGACAGTCTCCTGGCGAAAATCACTGCATGGTCTACAAGGTTCGTTTCCAAAACACGGGAAATGTACTTAACCAAAATGCGCTTACGGATTGCGATCAAATCATCAGGCTTTTGACTTTCGTAGCGTTGTCTGCGTAGCGCTATCAACGGGGCGCTGTCTCGGATATGCTTACGCCATGCCATTCGACAAGTGGCTTGTCCTAGGGCCGCCGCGACAACATGCGCAGCCTCGCTAGTTGCTTTGCAATTCCACTGAACTGCGCCCGTGGTCGTCACATACGCAATACTGTGATTACCGCTGTCTGCAAAAGTACATGGAACGTGCAGCGTAAGCCATTGGTCCCGGTAGGTGCACATTGATCCGCTTGTGGGTTGGTCGCGCATTAGCAGTCTTCTTTTGTAAAAATGGCGTCACTCAACCCCAAATACTTTTGAAATGTAGATCTACAAGTAACGCCCCCAAGCGCCACTGTTGTTGCATGCGCCACCTCATCGGTCACGGGGCATTGAAAATCCACAACCCCATAGTCAACGCTGAACCTCACAGCGTGCCCGTAGCCCTCGGAACAAAACCCACATTCAAGACTAGCGGAATTCCATTTAATAGACTCTAAAAGGCCCCACTCCAAGGAGCGTTTTTTGTGCCAGCGCCAAATCATCATGGTTGCTCCGAATCGTCCAAGCCTGCGTAAGGCCGCCACGTATGACGGCACGTCAATGCGCCTAACGCCATTGCGGTTTCGTGAACGGCATCATCCTCCATGGGACAATTCCATTTCACCTGCTTACCGTCAGGGCTGTACTGTACAAGGTGTGAACCTGTGGGCGCGAATGTACACGGTGCTAAGACGCCATACCAACCGTCAGTCACAAAGTAACGAGGCACAATGCCTGAAAGGCTCATAGGGTTCCCCCTTGCACTAAGCTCCATACAGTATCGCCGTGGTGTTTCGCATTATGAGTTACCAACATCGGTTGCAACATGCCTTCGAGACAAAGCTGTAGCTGTCCCCCACGAGGCACAGCCCAAGGTGAAGCATTCAGGAGGCTAGACACTGTTGGGAAAATTTTCCAAACAACTGTTGTGGGCCTTGAGCCCTTTAAAGGCGCAATATGCATTTGCACTTTAAGCTGAAGACCCCAAGCATCGGGGTGTTTGGCAATCTGTAATTCGACCGGCGCCCAATCAATTTGAATATAGCTGTCAGCGATGCGCGTTAAGGCAGGCAAACACTTAGCGATTGCGTGTTTGCAATGCATGCTCAAAATCAGAGATTGCCCATTAACAAGATCGTCAATGTAAGCGTATTGCGCGGCGAGGCGTGCATCTCTAAGCGCGCATGCAGCTGCATTTTTTTGCATGTAACGCGGCCACCAGTGCCTGCAAGTGAAGTGCCCTAGCGCGTTCATGGTTTTGTGCGCGCTCTCATCTGCGATGGGGCAATTCCATTTGATGTTGCGCGTGCCAATCGTATGCCGCACATGGTGCGCCACGCCATTCGGTGCGTATGCACATGGAATGATTAGCTTGACGCTTTTGGCACGCGGTTTTTTCATGTGCCTAACACCTGCGCTGCAATGGCGTCAAAGCCGAGTCCAAGGGAACGCTGGAAATCTTCTTTCACGCCCAGCGCTTCAATCAACTTGGTTTCGATTAGTGTGTCTGCGTACAGATAGACAACAACGTGGGGCCGCGCTGGACTGAACGTGCGCATTTCCGCCTGAAGCACATAGGCGGGGATCCAATCTAGTTCAACGAAAATTGCGTAATCACTTGCGCTCAGATCGATTGCAACACCACCAGCCGCAATGCTGGCAATGATCGCGCATGGATTAGGGGTTGCCGTGAACATCGTAATTTGATCGACATCGGAACCTGTACGGTAACGGTACGTCTCGAAACCCGGAAGCACACGCCGCGCGATCTCAGCGGCAACCGCATCTGCAACTTCAGTGTGCCACGTCCATAAGACGACTTTGGGATGCCCATTTGCCAAGGCATGTTCAACGCCATCAACAGCGGCTTTGATTTTGAGAGACGCGAGCTTGCGTCGTAGTGTCGCAAGATAGCCCGCAACTGTATTGGTGCCGCGAGCAAGACACGCGAGCATTGCAGCGCTTTCGACACTAGCGAGCTTGGAAGGGGGCACGGCAACAGGTTCAATCACGCGTGTTGTGGGCGGCAGCTGTGGCGCTACATCATGCCAAGTGCGCCGCAACATAATGTGCTGCAACCGCGCTGCGAATTCATCGGCATTGGAAAGGCCGTTGTATTGCCAGCCGTGAGCACCTGGCTGTGCGTCACAATAGTGTTTAGCAAAATTGAAATGTGTGTCCCACGCACCGGGGCAGATAAGGTTTAGCAATGCATACAGGCTGTCAGGTTTCGACCACATAGGCGTGCCGGTCAGGCCTATGATGCGTTCGGCGCGGCCCGCGAGAACCACAACGGCACTGGTGCGTTTAGCTTTGCGGTTTTGCATCGCGTGAACTTCATCAAGTACGAGAGTGGCGATTGTTTGGCCGGTGGCACAAAGAAACCGTGTCCAAGCATCCACCACGTCAAAGTGCACGAAATAGGCGGGGTATCCCAATGGAAGAGCCGTATTCGCAATGTCTTGGGTGCCCGTCAGCACGAGGGGGCGGAAGCCGTGAACGCGCTCAACCCACGAAACCCATACATCGCGGCTTGCCAAAGGACCCACAATAACGAGGGATCCGTCTTTGGGATCGTGCGCATGACATGTAAGCGCAGTCTTACCTAAACGCATTTCATACGCAAGAAGAACGCCCTGCCTACTTAATAGGTAGGGGAGATCCGCCGCTTGGTAAGGGCGCAGCGTGACACCCGGAACGCTGCCGAGCAAAACACCGGCTGAAAGCGGCGCACCTGCGCCCAGTGATGCCACGACGGAAGGGGGCAGCAAAGGTGTATGCGAACGGTGAAACTTGACGCGGAAAACACCAGCGGGGTTAACCGTCCAATACATGCCGGGATGACGGCCATATTGCGTACGCCATTCAATTGGAGGATTGTCCCACACGAACCAATCGGTACGGATAGGGCGGATATGTGTTGCAGGCGCCACGAGCACCCCTATACATAACGCCAATTATATAACAGTGTCAAGCGCGTTACGTAGAGTTTACCGCCGAAACGCTTACTCTTTTTGGTTGGCCGCGTCACGGGCGGCGCGGCGGCGCGTTTGGATCTCGTAAACAAGGATGTCCAAGCCGAGGACCACAACGATCACGGCAAAGCCTAGCTGCCAAAGCTTCAGGCCCCATACGATGTCTAGATTGCTAAATGCGCTCACAGACATACAGGAATAACGCAAACGCATATTTGCGTCAAGTTTAAAAAAGGGCGCGCCACGCGTTTACACGGCATTGCGGGGCCTTTACGCCATTAGGACGTAGCTGCCCCCTCCCCACACGAAACGAGACGTTTGGTGAAGCGTAGTAGCGGAAGTGAAATTGTGAACGGTCGTTACCGTAGCGTGTGTATGCGAATTTGCCAATGCTTTTTTAACGTGGCCTAAATGCCACATGTAGTTACGTGCACGCCACACGACGTAACTTGACGAACACGGGTGTAACGAGCTAAATCGGAAGACCCTATGCAACAACATGTAGAACGAATGAAAAATGATCCGAAGGTGCAAAACGCTCTACTGAATCAAGCGATTCGGAACGACCGCCGCACCACTCGAAAGCCCACCAGCCGTATCGAGTTGGGCTACCAAGAAGAGATGCAAACCGCTCGTATTTGGGATCGCGAAATGTCGCGACTTTTGGCGATGCATGCAGCGAATCCGTTTAACGATGCCGATGAACGTGAAATTTGCAGCACTATTGAAAAACGTTTGCTGTATGCAAATACGCACTTTGCAAAGTTCACTTGCACTCATGGATTGCCAACCGAACGCTGCGTGTTGTGCGTTCGCGCATTTGTAGCGCAAGACCATCAGCTGTCATGCGTATCGGCGCACCGGGAGGCAGCAACGCATGCCGACCGCGTAGGCGCTTCCGTTGCGTCCGAGATTGAGCTTGGCGGCAAAGCCTTCACGCTAGTGGCAACACACGCTGATGATGCGGACGCCACAATCACACAAAACGAATTGTTGGCCTTACGTAAACTCGGTGTAGCGCGCGGCGTGGACACATGGATCTTGCCAGATAGCACAGTGGTCGCTGTGGTCGTTATTGAGGCTTCTGATGAATTAAATCTTATAGGGATCACATGTAATTCAATTCGTACGCAACCCTTGAGCGATACCACGCAGCTTCGTCGCTTCTATCGGCAGTACCCTGAATGTTTGAAACGTTTAACAGTGCAACGTTGCATGACTGTGTTCTTGGAACGCAAACGACGTGCCCGCGAAAAAACTAAAGGCACCAGTGTGAACCAAGCTGCCCGTAACGGTATGGCAGCACATGCAGAAATACTCGCCGCCTTAGCGCCAGAGTTAAAGCCACGTAAGACACGTACGCCCAACATACGAATGAGGCGCAGCAATGGAATCTTTCGGCAACGTGGCCTGCGTATGGCAATCGCAAGCACTTGTATCGAACACACAAGCCCGGAGCTAAAACAAGCAGTTGCAACACAAGTTGCGCTTGCACAAGCACTTGAAAGTACGTTTACACGTGAAGACGCGATCAGCCTTGAAAGCTGGACACGTAATCATGAATTGAATGTCATGCAGCTTGGCGCTGTAGCTTTGCAGGAAGGCCGTACAGGCACCGCTAACAGGACGGCAATCTTGCTAGGCGTGCTTCGTGGCCAACGTGCGAAGGCCCACAAGCGCAGCAAGCATGCAATGGGTGCCCGCACCCCCGCCGACAATCATATCGTGCCCCTGCCCGCGTTTGCGAACCACACATGCAAAACGCACAACGCACCCGTTGTGTTCCTTGGCATTGTGAATATCGGTCGCGACGCCACTAACGTTGCTGCGCTAAACGCGCTGTAACGCCTTTAAATTTACGGTTCACACAACCCTTTCCACCACTACTACCACTTACTCACTTCCGTTCATACCGGGGGAGGGGGGAGCTACGTCCATGTTACGCACACAGCGCGCGCCACTTTTATTTTTGTACGATATTCACTCTCGCTTTACTTGTGCGTTTACGAATCTTGTCGTAAAAGATTGTAACAAAGGCTGTGCAATGCCTTTCAAAATTGCAACGCGGGCATCGTGCCAAAGGCTGTGCAATGCCTTACAAAATTGCAACACAGCCAGCCGCGCGACGAGGTTGGCGCGCGCGACAGTGCCAAAGGCTGTGCAATGCCTTACAAATTGCAACATACCGACACAGCGGTATTAGCCGCGCTCATGTCGGCGTGCCAAAGGCTGTGCAATGCCTTTCAAAATTGCAACCAATACTGGGGCGGGAGCTATCATCGCCAACTCGGGTGTCGCGAAGGCTGTGCAATGCCTTACAAAATTGCAACAGACGCGAGAAGGAGCACTACATACGGTCGCAAAGGCTGTGCAATGCCTTTCAAAATTGCAACATGCGTGAATCCCCAAGGTAGAAGCAGATGTATGCGATGTCGCAAAGGCTGTGCAATGCCTTTAAAATTGCAACAACAAAATATGGTGGTTCGACATTTGGGCTCGCGTCGCGCAACAAAGGCTGTGCAATGCCTTTAAAATTGCAACATCGATGATGTCGCACGACCAAGGCGCAACAAAGGCTGTGCAATGCCTTTAAAATTGCAACGAATAAAAGGAACGAAAGGCCATGGCTGGTGCAAATTGCAACAAAGGCTGTGCAATGCCTTTAAAATTGCAACACGCGTACTCGGCACAGTGTCAACAACTTTGGACAGAAAAAAAGCGGCCAAACTTTCGTCTGGCCGCTTGCAATGGGCGGAGTACACAGTGATCGGGATGCAACTCCCTTAACCTATTAACACATAGAATGCTTCGATGTAGGATATCGAAACGGAAGATCCGCTTTGCAAAGGTGAATCTGCCAGTTCCTTAACAGCGCGTCAAGTCTTTTGAACGTTAAAACGGTCAAAAAAGAGGGGATACGTGTGTCTTGTACACGACGCTAGTTTGTGGTTAAGATACCCAAAAGGCCATGTAACGCCTTTCAGAATTGCAATAAATCAGTATGGCCTTAGTTTTACGTTTTCGGTGTCCTTGTTGTGGCGCATCGCGTGGTGTTCAGCATTACGGGCTTGATCCTTTGGAAAACGGCGAGGTGTACCTTGGCCGTCCTGAACACACAGTAGAGCGCCTGCTATTCGAGATAGGGGGCCGAGGGAGCGCGCACGTCGTTGAACGTGGGGCCATCAACCTCGAAGCCGCCAGGGCACTTGCCGCATCTGTACGGGATGCCCTGGCACAACTCGAAAGCGAGATCGCTGAAGCCGTCAACGCTGCAGGCGATTAAGCCGTGGGCTCGTCCGTAGAGATCGCGGATGCGTACAATCCCCATAACAGTACAGCTTCAAAAACTGGCGTAAGGAACAGGCCAAGTAAGCCCGCAGCGGCAACGCTTAGCGGCGCCCAAGGCCATGTCACGAGTTGATCTAGCGGGCGCAGGCCTATGAAATAGGCACCGATGCCTAGCCACCAGCCCGAACACGCGGGGCACGCTAGCAGTTTCCCCACGAAGCCCGTACCAACATTGCCCCAAAACACTTGCGTGATCTCGGCCCGCGCAATCAGCCAATGTGTTGCTGCCAATAACACGCCCAGGGCCGCAATCTGAATCAATGTGTGCATGTGGCTAGCCTTTCCTTACGCGGTCACGAAGTGCCATGCGAAACCGCATGTCTTCGCGGGTTGCGACTTGCCGAAAAGACTCGCATGTAGCGGCGTCTTCGGTGGGCCGCGCTTCGCGGCGACACCAGCCCATATTCTGTAAATACAGCGTAATCGAAGGCCTTCCCGGGAAATCCTTCACAATGGGCGTTTGGATTGCGCCATTTTGCTCAATGGTCAGCCCATGCGCTTGAAAATGCTGGGCAAGTTTTTTCTCGTCTTTTTCCCATGATTTGCACATAAAGCACGGATTGCCTTCAATGCCCTTTTGTAAATCAATGACACCTTTTGCGTTGGCGTCACCGTCGCCTCCTGTAATGCGAACTTTCTGCCAATCGGTTGTTTTTTCATTGTTGTCGCTCATTGCGGTTGGATGTTATGCAACACAATGCCAATACACAATGACAAAAAGCGTTGACATTGCAGTGCTAGATTCTTAATGTTTGCCCCAACATGGCAGTCGGCGAAAGCGCGTCCCCAAAAGGTTCACCGGATCTAAGTAAATTGCAGGCAATGCAAGATCCGATGGTTGTTGTCACCAAAGGCCGGAAAGGTGCAAGTCGCTCAATTCTTGCGGGACAACGGCTTAAAGTGCCGGATATCCTGGCATTGCATAAAGATTTGCCATTGAGCTTTGGCCCTGGCATTTACAAATTTGAGGTTACCGATGCTGCTGGCGATGGTACTGGCAAAGACGCATGGACGGCCCAGCTAGGTGGCGAAGTCGGGGAAATCCCAACGCTTCCTGTGGTTTCTAATGAATTCGGCGAAGGAGCTTTTCCAATGACTGTGGTTGCTAATAGCGTGACACCTCCGACAATGAGCGCCGCCAATGCGGCTGCAATGGGCGTCCCAATGCCCCCCGCGCAGCCGACAATGCCAATAGGCATGTCAATGCCCACGTCAATGAACGGCGGCATGGGTGGCATGTCCCCCGGCGCAATGGAAGGCTCCCGGCAAATCGGCCCTGGCTGGTGGTACAATGAAACGCTAGGCATGCTGATTAACCGTAATGGTGAGTTGCACGCTTGGCGCACTGGCATGCCGCTGCCAGGCTCTGCCGTTGCTACGCCACCTGCAGCATCACCATGGGGCGCTGGCGCTATGGCTGGTGGACTTCCCCCTTGGGGCACAATGCCGGTCACCGAGGATCCTAGGCTTGTGCAACTTGAGGCGCAATTGCGTGAAGCACGCGAAGACGTGAAAGAGCGCGCACGGCAAGCTGAGTTGCAGGTTTTGCGTGATGCAATGACCAAACTCGCAGACGCGTTTTTAGCAAAGCCCACGGGCCCCTCTGAAAACGAACGCGCGTTGCAGGCCCAAGTGGAAGCACAACAGCGTGCCACCGAGACACTACGCCAAGAAAGTGCACAGCGTGAGTTTGCGCGCCAACAGGACGACAATCGTCGCCGCGACGAAGATGCGCGACGCGTTGAATTCAATGCGGTTGTTGCAAGCCTACAAGCGCAGATCAAAGAGGGGAACGCCTCTAAGGTTGATCCGATGATTACCATGATCACGCAAATGATGAATGCACAACAGACGGCAAGCACCACAATGCTCCAAGCCGTGCAAAACGCGGCGCTTAATGGTGCTGAAGTTGCTCGTGAAAGTAATCGTCAAATAATTGAGCGGTTAAGCGGTTCACAAATGACACCTGAGCGCATGATGGACGTGCTCAAGGTTGCAAAGGATCGTGGGCCTGAAGCCGAAATGGGTAAGCTACAAGTTGGCATGTTCAAGGATTTGCTTAACATGTCGCAAGACATGAACAGGCAAATCATCGACGCCAATTCAGGTGGACAACAGCCTGTGTGGGTGGGCTTGCTGCAACAGACGCTTGAAAAGGGCGGGGCCATTGCGCAACAACTTGCATTGACGCGAGCCAATGAAGTTGCGCGCCAGGAGCGTCAAGAACGTGAACAGCGGAGGCAAGACGCTATTGAACGGCAACGACGCCTGGAACAAACAACAACGCCTGCGCAAGCACGCACGCAAATCGCTGCAGTCGCGTCTGCCAAAGCACCCGCTAAAGCAGTTGACGCGCGTACATCCAGCCAAACGGAACGTGATGCCATTGCAGCACGTATGTTCCCCACGGCTACACAGGGCAGTGCTGCAGCCGAGCGTGATGCCGCAGCCGCTACAGTCTTTCGAGCCGCTGACCATGCGCCCCTGCATGCCGTAAGTGACATCGAAGACGGGGAAGACGAAGAGTACGAAGATGGGGAAGACGAAGACGAGGAAGAAGAAGAAGACGAAATTGTAGCGGCCAAAGAACTTGGTGTAGACGTAGCCAAAATCAAGCCAATGGACATTTCCAAAGTCCCACCTGCGGTGATCCGCAAGCAGATCAAAAAAGTGTCTGATGCTGATTTCTTCGGGGCGTCTTGGCCGCATGTGCAAGACCTACGCAAATCGATCATGGCTGGTGAGATTGAACCCGAAGCCGCAGCAACGTTTATTGCGCAAGCATGCGCGCAGCTGCAAAGCTTTGGGCAGGTGCCGCCTGCTGTGGAATTGCTTTTCACAGGGCACATTGACATTGCAATCGAGCGGTTAGCGCCCGATGCACCTGCCAGGTTTCGCACACTCTTGATCGCTCTGGTGCAAGAAGGCATCGACAACGCTGCGCCGCCTGAAAGCGGCAACTAACAACGCGATTGTCAGGTGCCATGTGCGCGTACCAGGACAGTTACCAAAGCGGCGGAAGTTCGAGCCGAACGATCCGCATGCGGAAGGTTGGGAGGTTGCCGCAGCTGAAGGGCTGCGTACAGCGAATCCCTACGGCGCGTATACGGATGATGCGCGCCGATGGACCGATGGCTACAACGAATACGTTGAAACTGAAGACCAATGCGCGGATTGAAGCTGCGCGGAGCATGCACGTTTGATATTGTGAGTGTATGTTTAAATTAAAGCGCCCAACAATGATCCCAAAAGGGTACGAGCCTATGTGCCCCCTTTCCGAAGGCTGCGACGCCGCTACCTTCGGAAAGTCGCGGCTGTTGAACCCCTACACAGTTGGCACGTACGAGGCTTCTGAATGGGACAAGGGCTATTTCATGATGGTGGGGGATCGCGATGCGTCCGATCCCGACCCTGATGATGCGTGTGCGAATTAAGCGGCACGTCGCATGCAGTGTTCACATGCATGCCAATCAAATGCAATGCATGCGGAACACCAACCTACGAAACTTCAGGCATTTATGGCGAGGTGCCTCTATGCGAACGTCACCACAATGAAGCGGTGCGGGTCCTTGGGGTTACAGCGCGGTGGGGAAAACCGGCTGCTATCGTAGTTGAAAGCCGTGTCTCATTCGCGCGCCCACAACAACGGAAAATTGCGGACAATCAAAACGTGTGGCTTGGTTACCGTTGGACGGGCCATTAACCTTCGCGTGTGTTGCTACCAAACGCGCGATCCGTCAATTCAGTAGTTGCAATTTTGAAAGGCATTGCACAGCCTTTGTCGCTTCGCAGGGAAACTCACAAAACGCAGGAGGTTGCAATTTCTAAGGCATTGCACAGCCTTTGCTACCCACACAACCTGCACCTGTCGTTGCAATTTGAAAGGCATTGCACAGCCTTTGTCACGCGCTTGCCGTGGTTGCAATTTGTAAGGCATTGCACAGCCTTTGTCACGGGCTAACGCAAATTCGTATTGCATTGTCGTTGCAATTTTGTAAGGCATTGCACAGCCTTTGTCACGCTTGGAGTGCCGCCAAGAAGCGCCGACATCTCTTCGTTGCAATTTCTAAGGCATTGCACAGCCTTTGTCACCTCCATCGCATGTGGCGCTCACTTCGTGTATGTCGTTGCAATTTTGAAAGGCCTTGCACAGCCTTTGTTGCTTCGCAGGGAAGCCCTAAAAAACGCAGTTGCAATTTCTAAGGCATTGCACAGCCTTTGTCACGCGCTTGCTAGGTGGAGTGGCTGCACTGGTGTTGCAATTTTGAAAGGCATTGCACAGCCTTTGTCACTCTTCAGTTGTTGCAATTTGTAAGGCATTGCACAGCCTTTGTCGCCGACTATTCCCCGCGCTCAATAAATGATGCAGTACTTTGGTTGCAATTTTGAAAGGCATTGCACAGCCTTTGTCGCATCGAGCACCTTCAAACGTTGCAATTTTGTAAGGCATTGCACAGCCTTTGTCGCTTCGCAGGGAAGCCCTAGAAAACGCAGTTGCAATTTCTAAGGCATTGCACAGCCTTTGTCACAAGCGTTGCAATTTTAAAGGCATTGCACAGTCTTTGTCGCAGCCTTGCACGAGCTTGTCTTCGGTTGCAATTTTGTAAGGCATTGCACAGCCTTTGTCACTGCTTGTCGCGGTTGCAATTTTGAAAGGCATTGCACAGCCTTTGTCACCCGCTGAGCCCGCGCGAGTAGCGTCTGCTCATGGCGTTGCAATTTCTAAGGCATTGCACAGCCTTTGCTAGAAGAGATCGGCGGCTTCAGGTTGCAATTTTAAAGGCATTGCACAGCCTTTGCTAGATCACATTTTCCCATCCCGCCATTCGTTGCGACGATGAGTTGCAATTTTAAAGGCATTGCACAGCCTTTGCTAGTGTTAACTGTCAATATGGGAAACTAGGGCTGCAGCCGCCTCAACTTCAATTGCCAGCGTGCTGCGACAATGCACACAATGGCGTAACGCTAACAATGGTGTGTTATCCGCATCTAGTTGAATACCACCTGCCACTGTGTGTGCAAGTAGCGCGGCAGTGGAGGCGCAGACTTGTTCGTGAAAAGCTGTTGTGCATACATGTGACGACGACGGATCAAAGTGAAACATGAAAGGTCCTCCCAGCCACCAGAGCGGCGTAAATGTGTCTCATGGCTGTAACGTATAAGATTCGGCGTGTTGGCTAAACTGCGCGATAAACGCCAACATGCTTCCGGGCGACTTCACTGTGCACGCCACGCCGCGCACAATGGTCTTTACGCTTTGCCTCTGCGAAGGTGTCAAGCTTGCAGGTATACGTTTTGAGTCCTGGCTTTCATGTTCCACTGTGATCCGTCGTCTGTGTAAGCTTACGCGCGTGCGCGCCGCATGTCGTGAATATGTGCATTATCGGGATAGATTTCAATCTCAATGTTTGCGAGCAACGCGTTTATTTGACGCTTGTATGCCGCAAATTGCCGTGGGGTTACTGCGTCTGTAGGCACCGCTACACCAGGGTTGGCAAGGGCGAGCCATGTTGCAACGAAAGCGTCTGAGGCAAGGCCCGCATGCGCCAGTACGCGAGATGCAACGTTGTTGCGCAATCTGACTTGTAGATCTTGCAATGTGTTGGTGACGCATAACACGTCTTCCTTGGGGGATCCTGCAATGCGTTCGACGGCAAGGTAAGCGGGCATGTTAATCTGCAACAATCTGAAGGCCCAATTCGCCTTCGAGTTTCAGTTCTGCAATGACGCTAAATTCAGCGTCAAGCCACACTGTGGGGCCTTCTGCGCCGCAAACTTCGCTTGCCAGTTTGCGGGCTTGGCGTGCATTCATGGCGCGTATGATCATACGGAAAAACGCGCCGACGTGGCTGCCTTTTTCGCGGGGCCGCCGCAGAATGAAAAGGCGTGGAGTTTTTGTTTGTACTATCAATTTTTTTGGCATGGCGTGTTCCTCATGGCGTGTTGCTGTTACTTTAACGTGTGAATGTTGATGCTTCGCCACGTTTGCGTGACAGGGTTGAACGTCTCGAATGTGGCCAACGCGAAAGTGCGTGTTCGCCAGCCTGCAAGAACTTTGCGCGCGTAGGCTCCCGGGTCGCTTACAAGGTCGCCCCGCTTTGTGGGTGCATCACACGTAAACGTTGCGGTTGCAGGGTCTTTTGTGCGACGCGGAACGTCTGTAAACGCAATGTCACCGTTGCGCTTTACGCGTCTGTATTTGATCGTTGGCCGTTGCGCATCGGCATCAACCAACAGTTCCCCTCGATAGTTTCGCAGTAGACAACGTATACGCATGTCAAACCTTCCAGGGCTAGAACCAAACGCAGGACACAAGCGCGCCAAGGGCCAAAGCGGTAAGTACGCAAGTGCCTAAGCATGTTTCGGGGTCCCACAAACGGTTCATTGGGCACGCTTTTGTTGAGGGGTCTCCGCTGTGACCCAACCGCGCGCCATCAATTTTTCCCAGATACACGTATACACGTTGTAGCGCGTTTCGATGCCTGGGCGCACCTTCGGGCAGGGTAGCGGCAGTTCTTCAAGGTGCGTGCATCTGTCTGCAATCGTCACCGATCCCGACATTCTTCGCGTGATTGGATTCATTGCACCGTACACGTTGCCAAAGTTTGGCACAAACAACGTATCGCCCACTTGCGGCTGTAGCCCTTCGTTGTTTCGCGCGTGTATTGCAACGACCGGCCAATGTTTGACAATAACAACGGGGCCGCTGGTGCTGCGAAGAACGTCAACAACAACCAAAGCGTTATCCAACATTCGCAGCGTGCACCCTACGTGCAGATCTTCGACTTTAAGAAGCGTCATTGGGAGCCGTCACTTTCAATTTGCCGCCAATTTCACGGAAATAATCCGCTTCGATTTTCGTGAGTGTGGCCACACAGGCATCAGGCCCGTCGTATTCCACCGTGAAGGGTTGTTTGAGGCTCAACCGCTTGTCGTATGCGGCTTGGGCTGCAGCGTCCATGCGATTGTATTTGTGTTTGTTGTATTCGTGTTTGTTGTGCGTGTCCAGGCACAACACGCCGCTTCGTTGCATCAACAGGGTCACGCGTTGCCGTCGTGTCATGACCACACCGTTGTTGCGAATCAAAGCATCCAGGTGCATCGTTGCCCTAGCGCTTTGCGCGTTGGAAAGCCTACTCGGCATTGGGGGTTCCTGGCGCGCAATCCGGCGCGTGTACGAGTTTACAGCTTTCACGGATCCAAAGCGGGATCCGCGCTTGGTGTCGCTTCACACTTTCGGCGGAACACAGGCAGCGCTTTAGCGCGGCGTCATGATGTCCACACGGACAATGGGTACCACCCACAAGCAGCCTAAAAATGCAGGGTACTTCGTAGGCGGGGCCGTCTACGTTGCCGTAATGAATCACGCGCGTTTGCAGTGTAACGCGGATGGTATCCAACGTGTGGGCGCTGAATTCATGAATCCCGTCGAGGAACAAAACTCCGCCATGCGCTAACGACAACTCCCCGGGCGTCCAGCGCCAACCGTCGCGAAAACTACCGCGCAGCATTTCCGGGCTTATGGTGTGGTGCGGTGCTCGAAAAGGCGGGCGCACCACCGAACGGTGTTGTTCTGGCGCTGTGTGCCTGCCGGTTACACGGTAAATGTGCGTAATCTCGCGATCAAATTGCGCAAAATTGCCTTGCGGGATCCACGAGTGTTCTGCTTCGTGGCGCGCCCATCTTGGTCTTCCTGTGGGAAGGTGATCTAGTATAAGCTTGTGGTCAGGTCGCGGGATCGGGTCGTATTCGCGGCGTGTGAATGGCATTGATCAATTCCTGGTAGAGGGTGAGCGCGTGGCTACAAACGTGGCGCCTAGGTCGAAGCGCTATTCTATTTTCCCTTCGTTACTCTTCTAGCGGCATAACGATTGCGAATGCGTCCCCGCATTCGACCCTGATAGGCGCCAGAGGATCTTTCTGAAATTTCAGTGTCACGATAGATTGACCCTTGGCGACGCCTATAGCCTCACAGGCTCGCAGCAATAGATACGGATCAATCTGTACACTCAGGACGGTTTTGGCGTCCTGCTCGACGACATTCCGCCACTGCGGAAACTGTTCGTCGCCTCGTGACCAAGTGCGCCCGTCTTCGATGCTTACTGAGTTGTCGAGCGCGGCAATATGGATCGTGCCTTTGTCTTGATGCGTTTTTAGCCGTCCCTTATCCACCCGCCTTGCCTCTGCTAGTGCCGCCAAAGGCACGTTGCCACCAACATCCTGCGGATCCAAGACGACGGGGACTACTGACATGGCGTGGCCATCCGTGGTCACGATCACAGGTTTTTCAGGGTCTTTCGTGTCCAAGTAGGCTTGACATATGCAGGTGGCCGGGGTGGTGGATGCGGTCTTTTCTACTTGGTATCTGGCGTCAATTTTCATGTTTCTGTTCCTTTTTCGGCCACAGTGGCCGTTTTCGAGATCCACCCGGTTTCAGCCACCGTGGCCGTTTCGTATTGAGCTTGGTTTTCCCGTGAGAGGGTGTGTGTGTGTGGCTACAAACGTGGCACAGCGTACAGTGTGTCAGTCGGTGGGTGTGTCCACTAAGGGCGCGTAGCGAGTCCGTAAAGTTTCGGGCGCGTAGTGCACGCGAAACGCGTTCAGGTCTGCTTGCGACGCGCGCCTAACACGTGTTCCGTGTAGCACATGAGCGGTGCCAGCGAGCAAGCTGTACGGTGGTGCGCCGCGAATCACCGACACCGCGAGCGGGGTGTGTAGGTGGGGCGTGTCGGACGCAATCACGCTAAGTGTGTGTTCGTCTAGCACGACGAGCGTTCGTGTGTTGGTGGGCATAGGGGATCCGTTTGTATTTGCACGTCAGTGCGCGTATCACGCACTGACGTGCAAAGGTGGCAGGGTTACGCTTCGATTGCTTTGACGATACGCGTGCCCGCGTACTCGTCGACGATCACCGTGGCCCATTCGATCACGCTGCCGCGGTCGTCATCCCCATCCACCTCGGTCCCGAGGCGCAGCAGTTCGGCGTGCGGGAAGTCCTCGCGCGCATTGAGAAGCGCATCTATCGCTGACTCCGAGGGGTTTCGTATTTCGTCCGTGTCGTCGGCTGCGTTGCCCCAGCGCCAGCCGGGACGATCAACAGCTAGGCGCTCGTCTCGGAGGAGTCCTGCACATTCGCACAGCAGTCCCGCGGCCACTGCTTTCTGCAGCCTGCTGGAACCGTGGAGTGTAATCCACGCTTCATCTGCACACAGCTCGGCTGCCAGGCGGCGATCAAGCTCCCTCGTGATACGTGCCTGTAGTTCTACAGGCAACAGGCCGATATCGAACCAGAGTTGGTCGTGCTGCATCAGCTTGCCCGCGCGTTCGACGATGGTCGCATCCCCTGCCACGAACGACTCTGCGGTCTGCGTTTGCCGAGACGCAATTCGCGCTTGGCGCTGCTCGTCCGCCAGGCGTTCCGCCAGGCGTTCCGCCTCGCGCGCGGCAGCATCGGCCAGGCGTTTCGGCACTTGGGCCGCCTCCTTTTGTCGAGCTTTTTCGACGGCGGCATCTCTGGCCGTCGCAATCTCGTCCCAGGTCGTTGCAGGTGCATCAAGTTCTACACAGATCGCGGACGAGTAGTACCGTTCCCGCTGTAGCTCGCCGGTTTTCGGGTCGAAGGCCCAGCCTATGACGTTTGTGACGTCAATTGATGGGACCCCATCGTACGCAATGTTTGCTTCCCCAATCAAAGCGGGTGTCGCTTCGAGGTGTAGCAGTTGTTCGGTTTTGCCGTTGCCGCCTGCGAGTAGGCTGGCACGTCGGCCTGCAAGTGTGAGCGCGTATTTCACTGTGATCTTCATTGTGTCTCTTTTTCTCCCAGATCCGATCTGGGTGTAAACACGCGTCACCTTGACGCGTGGGTGTCTGATTGACTCCATGTGAAGCCTCACACGCGTGAGGCTCCAAGGTGGAATCAACTAGGCGTCGTTATCGGCGTCTTCGTCGATCAGTTCAATCGAGCATGTGGATTCGTCATCCGCGTCGCAATCTTCATCGTCTGCCGTTTCAACAGTTACGCGCATGAAATTTGCGCGGTATTGGTGCGTCTCAATGTGTCCTAGTTTCGTGACTTTGAAAAGGTCCGAACCGTTGCGAACGAATCCGCCAATTGAACAAAAACCGTTGCCACCTTCGGAAATTATCGCGTGTATAGCCTGTCTCTTATACACATCTCCGAGCCCACGAGACTAAGGCGAATCTCGTATGCCGTCTTCTGCTTGAAA